>JAABUQ010002306.1_pt1 | contig 38133 bp, 18 predicted proteins | sample 5560001 | NCBI WGS metagenome assembly JAABUQ01 (sample SAMN10711888, study PRJNA513371) | rock metagenome | isolation source: Antarctica rocks | place: Antarctica: Victoria Land, Finger Mt nord | collected 2015-12-18 | reverse complement strand
TAATTATATTAAAAATTATATTAAAAAGAATAATATTAAAAGATATATTATTAATTATTTATATAAAAATAATATAAAAGAATTTATTAATTTGTAAATATAAATAATTTTTAGCTAAGTTAATATTTAATAGGAATCGATATTATTATATAATTTTTATTAAAACAATATTATTAAATAAAGATTTTTAAAAAGAAACTTTAAATTTTATAATATATATTAAAGAAAGGCTTTTTATAATAATATTTAATAAAAAAATATTACATAAAAGATAAATTAAAAAGAAATTAAATATTAATTATATAAAATTATTCGGATATATTTATTAAATATATAATAAAAATATTTATAAATAAAATTTTAAATTCTAAAATATTAAATATAAATTCTTAAAATTTAATAATAATTCTAATTAATATTAAATATAAAATAAAAAAGTTAAAAGATTAAAGCTTTTAACTTATATTATCTTTGATAAAATAATATTAATAACGATATATTTATTTAAAATAAAGAATAATAAAAAAATTATTCTTAATATTTTTAATAAAATAAATAATATATTAATAAATAAATAATTTATAAATATAAAAGCAAATATTTAAAACGTTAATATTAATAAAGAATTTAGTTTTAATTTTAATATATAAAACGGATTTAAAAAAGTTAATATTTAAAATATTAAATCTAATAAAATAATTAATCCTAGCTTTAATAAATAAAATATAAAATAAATATTAAATATAAAATTAAATAAAAAATTTATAATTTATATTAATAATATATTATTTTTATATAATAAATAAAGAATATTAGGAACATAATAAATACCTTTTTAAACTTATTAGAAATTATTAATATTATTAGAATATTAATCGAAACGGTTTATAAGATTTTATTTATTAATAAATTATTATAATCTCCAAAAAGGAATAAAAAAGGGAAGATTTCCTTTTATATAAATTTTTTAAAAAGTCAAAAACAAAAATATTATTTTTTTTAAAAATTAATAAAAAATATTTTTAAGGTTAAATAAAAAGCAATAGAAAGTAATATTCTAATTAAAATTAAATATAATAAAATCCAAAAAAGTATAAAAAATTAAGAAATTATTATTAAGATATAAAATATTCTTAAGAAGATAAATATTATTAATTTATAAATTAAATATTAAAAGCGAAATCGTTAAATATAAAACTTAATAAATCGTTAAAAGCTTTAAATAAATAAAGGAAATAAATTATAATATTATTTTTTTATTAATTATAAAGATTTTAAGTTAAAAAATATTCTTAATCCTAGGAATAAAATATAATATAAAAATAAAATACTTTTGTAAAGCTATATATAGGTTTTGGTATTATATATATATTCCGTATATACTCCGGTATATAATTAGAAACTATATCAGTATTAAGCCTGTTAAAGTAACTTTATATCTATCCTGTTCAAAAGCTTTACCTTATTATCCTAAAAGTCCCCTATTTTTTTAATAATAACCGTTAATTCTTTTATCCTCCTAAAGGATAGGGTTAATAGCAATTACCTATTTATTGAATTTAGTTTATACTCTACTATCGTAATAGCTATATTTAATTATTATATTTTATATTATTATTTACTATATACTTTAATAATTTTAATAACTTTCCTTATCGATACTGCTTAAAGCAAGATAGCTAGATATAATATACGATCTTCGTAATCAAACCGTAGTAAAAGCGGCCTAAATACTAATATAACTGATTTAAAAATATCTTTAAAAAAAATTAAAAATAAAATACGCTAAACTAAACTCGAAAATACTCGTCTTAGGTTATAATTTGTAAATACGGAAGCTAATATCTTAAAAAAGCAATAACGGAATTTGAATATAAATATATAACTTATACGGAATAATAATATTCTATATATAACGGTTGCAATACCGAAAGAATCCCGTATTAAAGATCCTCTATAATATAAGAGTAAATTACTTAAAAATTTTAATAATTAGTTCTAGAAGCTAGGAAATCAAATATAATAAAGCCTTAATTATTTCCTTAATAATATATTTAAAATTTCTTTTACGAAATTAGGCCTAGATAATATATAATCGGAATATATTTAGAATATTAAAGAGTCCTAGGGTAAGCCCTTCGAATATATCTTTAAAGCTTTTAAAAAAATATTAATAAATTTAATTTTATATTTAGCTAATAGGTCAGTTAAAGTTATATTATATTATAAAAATATAAAATAAAGGGAATATTAATTAGTTTACGATTTCGATATTTATCTTTCTAATATCGAAATATAGATAAATCCTAAATATAGGAAAGAAATTATCAAAAAGCAAGCTTTCGATAGAAAGCTATTACCTTATATTTATAGTCTAATAATTATAATAGGAAAAGAATTAAATACCTACGCTGATCTTATAATAGAGGTATCCTATTTAAAATAATATAATAAAATCAGATAAAGTTTTTTAAAGGATATAGCGAAACAACATATATATACCTTTAAGGATAAAATAATTTGCTCCTTAAAGGACCGAATTATTAAGCCGAATCGGTATTAAAAGTCGTTTAATAATAGGTGCTAAAAGGATAAATTGAAAAAGACTTAATTTTAACCCAACCGCAAAGTAAAGAATAATTATAAAAAACTTAATAATTTAAATTAGATTCCGGTTAACTTTAAGTATTTATATTTCTTCGAAAAAAATAATTATTATTATTATTACGGGCAAACAGATTATTAGGCTAAGGATTGTTTATCCAAAAATCCTATTAATTCCGTTATAGAAATAAGAAATAATAAGGCTTTGCAAATACCTTATAAACAAAGTAATAAAAAAAAATAAAAATAGAGTCTCTATTAAGTATAAATAATACTAAAATATTTATTTTATAAGGGTTAAAGCTTATTAAGATCCTTTTAAATAGCAAATTAGTATTTAATTTAATTAATTAATATATAATTATATTATATAATTTTCTATATAAAGACTATAGCTTGCCTATACTTAAATTAATTAATAAATCGAATATATATTATTATAAAGCTTATTATATCCGTTTTGTTATAAAGGATAGTTAAAGTTATTAAAAAGAATATAAATTATTTTTTTATATTATAAATTAGATCGGGCCTCAATTAATTATTAAGATATTAAGTCTTAAAGATTTTTATATATAAGCCGACTTTAAAGCAATAATATAGAAATTTCCCTTTACTATTAATAAATTTTAAATCGAAAATATAAAATATTTTAATAAAAGTCTTCTCAAATTAACAGGAGTAATTAGGATAATATATATAATATTATAATTAATCTATATTTAAGGCGAAGAGGTAACTTTGCTTAAAGAGTTTAAAGTTTATAAAAATATATTTTTTAAAGATAGAGTATCTTAATTACTAGCCTTTAAAGAAGGCGATTATATAATAAAATTAGAAAGTAAAGATCTTCTTTACTAATCTATTTATAGTTTTTTTAAGCCAAAGCTTAAAGAACTTTGTTAATATATTGATAATATAATTATATAAAGGATAATCCGCTTTTCAATATTGCTAGCAAGAGTATCAATTATTTTTATACCTAAAAAGAACGGTACTTTATAATTATATATTAATTATAAGGGTTTAAATATAATAATTAAAAAGAATAAATATTTATTCCTCCTAATTACGGAGACGCTAGATTACTTAAATAAAGCTAAAAGATTTATTAAGTTAAATCTGATAGAAGTATATTACCGAATCCGTATATAAGAGGATAATAAATAGAAGACCGTATTCTATACGCGATACGGGTATTTTAAATATTTAATAATATTATTTAACTTAATTAATACCCCGGCAACTTTCTAAGCGTATATTAATAAAGCTTTAGCAAACTTAATTAATATAACGTATATAATATACCTGAATAATATATTAATTTATTTTAAAGATTTATTATAATACTAGCGGTATATATACGAAATATTAAAAAGATTAAAATAATATTTCTTATTTATAAAACTGTTTAAATACGAATTCAATTAAACGATAATTGAATTTCTCGGCTTTATAATATTTATATAAGGTATATTTATATCCTTAGAGAGAATCGTAATAATTGTATAATAGCCGGTTCTAATATTATTTTATTAGCTTTAATAATTTTTAAGGTTCGTAAACTATTTCCGCTTATTTATTTTAAGTTATTCCAAAAAAGTAAGTCTTTTAACTAACCTATTAAAAAGTAATAAAGGAAGTAAGAAGTTTAGCAAATTCAAATAATTAGAGAATATTACGTAAATATTCTATACCTTATATAAAACCTTTACGCAGGTACCTTTGTTAATATATTTCGATTTCGAAAAAGGAATTTATTTAAAAACGGATACCTCTAGGTTTATTATTACTATAATATTATCGTAATTATAAAATAATAAGCGATAATACCTAATAGCTTTTTAGTTTAGAAAAATAATATTTATAGAACAAAATTATAAGGTTTATAACCAAAAGTTATTGGCTATTGTTAATATATTTATATATTAGCGTTACTATTTTAGCGATAATATTTATATTATAAAGGTTTTAATAGATTATAATAACTTAAGAGGTTTTATAAGTATTAAAAAGTTAAACCTTAAATAAGCTAAATAAGCTTTAAATTTAGCTATTTATAATTTTAAGATTAATTATAGATTTAGGAAAACAAACTTAATTGATATATTATTATAACGCCCTAATTATAAGAGTAGTTCTGATAATTTAAAATAATTATTACTAATATTCCAAACTAAATTAGCCTTATAAGATAAAGATCCGTAAGCAAAATATTTATATAATATACTTATTATAAGAATACTTTAAAAAGTGAATTATATAATACTTATATTAAAACAAAAAGTTAATATAGTTATAGAAATAACTTATAAAGATTATATTATCGAGGTTATAAACCTAATCAAAACTTTATAGTAAAATAATAACTTTATTAAAGACGTATAATTAGCTAGCGAAGAGCCTACAAAGAATAAGCAGAAACATTATTATAATATATAAAATTTTATTAACGGGACTTTAACTACCCGGGGACGTTATTATATATTAAAAGATAAAATATTAAAATAAGAGCTTCTTAAGCGGTATTATAATAACCTATTAATTAAATATTTCGGAGTAAAGAAAATATTCGAATTATTATAACGGAAATATTAATAAAAAGATATCGCTATATATATAAAATATTATATTAAAATATATAACGTTTATTAACGTATTAAGGTATAACGGTATAAACTATATAGAAAGCTTTATAGCCTGCTATAACCTAAAAAGCCGTAGGCAAAGATTGTTATAAACTTTATTATTAATTTACCGTTAAGCAAACGAAAGGGCTATATTTACGATATAATATTAATTATTATCGATTAATATAGCAAAATAATATATTATATATTAATTAATAAAACCGTAATAGCTATAAAGCTTACCGATCTCTTTTTGGATATAATTATTAAATATAACTTTTTAAAAGGTATAATATTTAATAGAAGATCTCTATTTATAAGTACTTTCTAGTCCGAATTATATTATTATTTTAAGATTAAAAGATATTTATTAATTATATTTTATTTCTAAACTGATAATATAATAGAGCAACAGAACCAAACTTTAAAATAATATTTATATAATTACTATAATTATAAGCAGAGTAATTAGGCTATATTATTATTAATAGCAGAATTTACCTATAATAATAGTTATTATAAAAATATCAAAATAACTTTATTTTTTATATATTATAATTATAACCCTACTATTCGTTTCGAGGACAAAACGCTTAAGGATAAGTAAATACTAATAATAAAGGAAAAAACAAAAAAACTATAATTTATTTATATTAAGCTTAAAAAAAGCTATCGGAAAATAATAGAGTATTAATAGAAATACTATAATAAAAAGTATAAACTATAAACGTTCTTTATAAACAATTTAATATTATTATTTACCAAAAACTTAAAGCAAAAGCGCTTTAATAGGAAGCTATTTTATAAATTTATTAATCCTTTCTGAATACTTGATATAATCGGAATATAAACTTACTATTTAATATTATTTAATATTTATCGAATTTACTTAATCTTTTATATCTTATTATTAGAATCCTATTATAATTCGTAGGAGAATAATTAGGAGTATATATTACCTCCTAAGTTAATAAATAATTAGCAGGAATAAGAAATAGAAAAAGTATTAGGAAAATACTACCGGAAAGGCGTTATATAATATTAAATCAAATAAAAAGGCTAAGACCCGGAATATAATAAATAGGTTAATAAGGAAAATATAAGAAATATTATAAAAAGTATTTGGAACTTTAAAAGCAAGGCGAAAAAATAATAATTTTATTAAATACAAATATACTTATTATAAATATTCTGAAAAGCCCGAAAGTAACAGAGAAAATATACTATTTAATAGTTAAATTTATATATTAAGGGTACGGTAATTACCCGACTCTGATACCGGATAAGCTTAAAGATACTACTCCTTTAGAACTAAACTTAATAATCGCTTTTATATTAAGCTTATACCGAAGCAGCAATAATATAGTATTAATTATAATATTTATATCTATACTACTTCTTTATAATCTTAATAATTATAAATATAATAACCCCGGAATCTTCTTCTTCCTCCTTTTTTATTCCCCTTTTTTTTCCTTCCTTAATACTCCTTATTTCTGTATCCTCTTATATAAAGGTTAATTAAATTATACAGAATTTAATATAGAAACGAAATTTATATTTCCCCCTTTTTCCTCGGGTATTATAAATATTATTAAGGAGGCTATAAATATACCTCTAGGCCTTATAACTTTATCCTTTTTAATAACAATACTTCCTTTTATTCCCCTGATAATAAGTTTTCTTTATAAAAGTTAGCAGAAACTATATAGAATTATTAAATATAATAATTAAGGAAAACAAATTAATAACCCCTTTAAATAAATAACGAAGGAGTCAAAAATATTTTATAAGATAATAAATTCGCAGTAGTTATTATAAACCTCCGCCTTTAGGCTTTTTAATAATTCCTTTATATAAACTATAACCTTAATAGCTAAAGATTTATATATAAAATCCTTTAGCCCCGTAGCTTATAAGGAATTATAATAACCCTTAATAAGGACTGCCTTAGCAGCCTTTTTAATAGGGTTAAGGGCGCCGGCCTTAATATACAAAAACAAAATACGAATATAAGTATAAAAGGTATATAGGGGGGCTATATATTTATTAAAGTTATAATACCCTTTATAATACCGGGTATAAATATAGCTAAAAATAAGGTTAAAATAAAATAAAACAGTTTTACCTTTAAAAGCAGCAATTACGTAGCGTAAGCAAAGAGAAAGTATATTATATATATATTAATTATAACTATATAGTAACTGCGAAATAAATATATAATAATAATATATAGCAAAGCAAAATAAATAGAATATTATAAAATAGGAAAGATATACTAAAACCTATACCTACGGAGAGTATAAATAATAATAAAATAATATTTATATTGTTTACTTCTACCTAAAGGGTTAAATAAGAACAAGAAATACTATATAGAATATTTATATAAAATATTATAAAATAAATATTACTATATTAATAATAATATAATAGGAGTATATATATAGAAATTACAGTATAATTGTTATAACAGAATCCTTATTACTATTAAACAAAAGGTTGACTATATCTAATACAAAGAGTATTAAAGGTATATAAGGCTTATAGTATACTATAATATTCAAGATAATTATACGTAAAATACTAGAAGTAGAATAGTTTTGATAATTTACGTAATAATAAAATAATAATAATTATTATTATTATATCTTGTTAATAACGTTTACCTATCGGGGTATATATAAGTATTTACTTATAATAATAATTATAATAATAATAATATTATATATAGTTAATATTTATTATAATACCGCTAGAATATATATAGCCTTATATTATATTTATAAGAGGTAAAAATAAAAGTAATTATAAAAAGAAAACAAATATAAAAGAATTTTTTGATATTATAATTTTTTATATATTAAATTATATTATTAATATAACAACGCCAGTATAATACCGGAAAAAGGAGTTATATATAATAATAAATAATAAGCTAATTAATACTTATATTATAGTTATTATATTTATTGAATAGCGTTTAAGGTATAGTAATATTATATATTTTTTTCTTCTATATCTCCTACGGGTTTGAAAGGTTTTTGAAATATTATATTTATAAATATATATATAGCAAAAATATTATATATACGGAAATTATATAAAGCGTATTAAGACTCTTTTCCCCCTATAACGTTTATAATAAAGGGTTTTTGATAAGCCTATAAGGATACTATCTTACTATTTAAGATATTAGAGACTAATATTTTAAAAGGGGAATAATTATAAAATTATATATAAATCTTAATATTATATATATATTCCGTATATATTCTAATATATAATTAAAAGCTACGTTAATACCAAACTTATTAAAACAATTCTGTATCTACCCTGCTTAAAAGCTTTACCTTATTACTTTAGGGGTCCCTTATTTTTTTAACAACAGCTGTTAGTTCTTCTATCCTCCTAGAGAATAAGGTTAATAATAATTACCTATCTATTAAATTCAGTTTATACTCTATTATCGTAGCAGCTGCGTTTAGTTATTATATTCTATATTGCTATTTACTATATACCCTAACAACTTTAATATTAATATTATTTTTTTAAAAATAACTTTTAAGGAAGAAATATAAATAGAATAATTTAATAAATATATTAATAATATAAATAATATATATTATTTAAAAAAAGTTTTATATAACTTTAAATAATTATTTAAAAAATAAAGGGAAATATTAATAACGAAATTAAAAAGTTTTAACTTTAAATAACTTTAAAAAGACAACTTTATTTTTATTAATAATAAAAAAATAATATTAATTAATAAATTAGTTAATTAAAAGTTTAAATAAGAGCTAATTATAATTATATTATTAATTAAAATTAAATATATTATTATATTAGAAATATATAAAAAAATTATATATTTTAAAGATTTACTTTAAGAATTCGGGTATAATAAGGGAAATATAAAAATTATAAAAATAAATTTAAATAATAAATTAATAATTAATTTAACCGAAAACCTTATAATATACCTTAAAATAAAAAATGTATAATTTTAATATTATAAAATAAAGGAATTAATATAAAATAAAAATATAATTATAAATTAAATTCTTATTAAAAAAATAATAATAAAATTTTTAATAAAGTTAATAATAATAACAAGTTTAAAATATATCTTTTAGCTATTAAAGCTAGTTTAAAAAGGCAAAAGAGGAAATATAAAACTTAATAAATTATTTATTAATAATATTTTAGAAGCTATTATAAAGCTTAAAAAGGAATATTAAAAAATAATCAAAATTTTTTTTTTAGCAATATTAAGTTAAATTAAGTTTAATATATTATAATCTTAAATTATTATTAGTTAGGTTATATACCAAATAATAAAGGCTATACTCAAGGTATATCAGCTTTATTAAATGCTTTATTATTTATAGGGCCTAGATTGATCAGCCGAGTATATAGATGAGCCTGTATTCCTAGGTAGATAGAGCAATTGAAATCTCCTATAGCCAACACTACCCGAATGGGAGTGTAGACTATCCTTTAGCGTCCTTCCCAACCCTGTCAACGCCAGCATGTCCATCTCCTTAAGGTGGTCGTCTCAACCACACTTATCCAAAATCGTTTGGTATACGCCTAAAGCCTCACTTTCTACCTTTCCATATGCCTGACACATGGTAATAAGGGTGCGTTATTGTCGGATAGAAGTACTAAGCTGAAAAGGCAGAGAACCGACTTCCGCCTTTACATTCGATATATCCGCACATAAAGCGCAATTTCTATTTTCTCTTTAGATATATGTCTCAGATCACATCACACCATACGCCCATGCGCCAAATATTAGTGCGTCCACTTTTCTAATTCTTCATTCATACATATCTGTTGTCGCGGTCGAGAAACAAGTCTTCTATTTATCTTTATCCATTTCACCATGCACCTCGCCTCCACCTCTTTCGTTATATCATGCCTCATCCTCTTCTTTACTGCAACAGCTTTGCATCTGCTGAGCACAATCTCAAAAGACCTCTCCGCGCCTTTGGAGCGGCGCTCAAACAGCTCTTTTCGTATTGCACCCAGCTGCAACGCACGCTCACCTACCATCAATGAAAACCTGCAAAGGGGGTTTGAAAAAGTCATCTCGGTTTACACTTACCGAGCCACTGTATTATTGTGGTTAGTCATGTATACTGCCAACAAGCAACCGTCAAGCGACCTCAATGCTTTTGTGGAAATTATGGAGTTACTGATTTATGGCGCCCTTCCTCGGCTATCTTGGGTAAGAATTGAGTCTTTGACAACCAGGTGGGGTACTTGGAGAGAACCAATGAAGGTCTTATCCTTCCCATCTAGACCTACATTTGAAATAAGCGATATGCGAGTCACCATCGAGGAAGCAGTCAGGGTACTTCAGATCGCCGGGTACCTACAGGCTTATTTGCGAATCATGATCCACAAGCTACCGGACCCAGACCCGTTCTACGCGCCCGGGCAGCCGTATTATATATTCTTACTGGCAGACGTTCCGACCGGACTTGCTTTCAATGTGGCCGTTGGAGCGATCGATAGGATCGTAGTGAACGATGGCAGATACTTCCCTGTACGCATACCCTCGCCGCTAAACTGATAGGGGTCGTGACTGGAGCGAATGTGTTCACCCAAGGTGCATCAAATGGGACTTGGTCGCTGGAACTCGTGCAAAAGAATAATCCTGAGCGCCTGGGCTAGTACTGCACGACCGCTTGATAAAAGACTACGAGCATCTTTGGCGACTAGCTCAACCTCTGTGGAAGGGACTGTTCAAGGATGACCCCATCCGATAGCGAGGGGGGCCTTTCCCAAGCTGGGGCATTGCCCCAAAGATCAAAGACGTCCAAGGTCTACAATTCTCCAGCCCGAACCTTTAACCCTCTTCCACATCCCCATCTCGACAGCACATCCAAACCTCAGCCCCAAGTGCGGTTGAAACGAAATCGTCTCATACACAACAGCTGTCTATGCCACTAGATCTCAACCACGATCCTCGAGCCGTCTGGACCAGCAAAGAAGTCCAAAACCCCGTTGCTTTTCCACCGGAATGATCACGACTCCATCTCCCAACGTCTTGGACGTTCACTACTTCTCTCGAAGAACAGCCCATCCAACCCTGAAAATGTTGATGGGGAGTAAATCTTAATGTCCAGATCCTGACCATCCAAGGGCACGCATGCAGGGCTAATCTACCTGGCCTCGACCTTTACGTGAATATCAAGTTTGAGTTCGCCCGGCATTCGATGCTCTTTTCGATTACAGTCAGGGACGAAAGACAGGCCCAGACGGGGACGGCATTTAATCTCTCTAATCAGTTCAATTAAGAAACTTGTGGATTCTCTCACTCATCCAAGCCGTATCCTCCTCATTCCCCCCACCCCCGGCAACATGGCCCCACACCGTCTCAATAACAGCCAACTCCGCCCTCTTCAAGAACTTCATCTCAACCTCGCTGTCTGCAACCTGAAAATATTGGTCCGTCCGACTCGGCATCACCAGCACCTTCGCCTGAATCTCCTCCAACGCCTTGGTGTAATCCCTGTCGTCCCTCGTCTTCCCTATGTCACTAGCCTGCCACATCCGCGCTAGGATAAGCACGTCCTCAGCGTCCCAATACTCGAAAGCCGTTTCCGATCGGCCTTTGATGTAATCCTCGATCGTCTCGAACCCGAGAGCCTTTTCCCACAGCCGGGCCCGGAACCAGGCCCCGCTCGTTAACCAAGCGCTGTAGGCACGCCCAAATGCTTTGAGACCCCTCGTCGGCTTGACGTTGCGGGCTTTGTAAGTCCCGTCAGCGTAGTCGATACTGTTCAGCAGGGCGGTTTTCGGGCCTTCGAGGAAAGCGTAGTTGTGCCCGCTGGTTTTCGCGGAACCGCAGGTTACGATCGCGGTTTTGACGAGGGTGGGGTACATGCTCGCCCAGTGATAGGCTTGCTGGCCGCCCATTGAGAAGCCGAGGACAACGTCTGGAGTTTGGATGTTGAGGTGTTGGGTGAGGAGGGCGTGTTGCGCGTTAATGCAGTCGCGGTAGTCGAGGACCTTGGGAAATTCTGGTGTGTTTGAGGGGGAGGAGGATTCGCCGTTGCCGAGCATGGCTGTCACGATGACATGATGAGAGGAGAGGACCTGAGATGATTGTGTGAAGGTGAGAGTGGTGTTAATTAGGCCGCCGTAGCATGTTGGGATAAGAGCCTTTTTGGACGAGGTAGAAGGGCCGAAGGAACGATATGCAATGCGGATTGGGATAGTCGTGCCTGAAATGAATTTGAATGAAGGGATTTCGTAATACTCGATACCCGTCGAATCGTAGGATGGGGAATACGCCATGCTCCACGGCAGGGATTCCGTTCCCAGGCATTACAGGATTATGTAGGCAGTTTCCTGTATATGGCCAGTGGATTAGAGGGATTTTGCCAGAATGTAATTTTAAGTAACGATTTCGTAGCACGATGTTGAAATGGAGAACCCCGCGATTGTTGACATCATCAACCCAGTTCGACAATTGCCCAATCACGTGTGTAGCTCTCACTCCTTAGCGAAATTTGAATACGTTCAATGCTGGTCAATCTGCGTTCGATTAGCTCATGCAAAAATGCACGGCTTTGGGCCCTGTTCTAGAGACGGGCATCAAGGAGACCCATCGGTAGTATCGCCGTGGATGGGTTCTTTAGAGTTCGACATGCAGTGGTTTTCTGGGCAACGTTCTCGAAAGGCGCGTTCATTGTCAATGACAAACAGCCATGATGGCTTCAGTCCCAGCTCAACGTACATACCGTGGACGCCCTTGTCACCAAAGGGAAATCGTTCACTACTTTCAGCTTCTCCAATGAAACCCTACGACCCACGATCTCCTGGACCTCCGCTCTGAATTTTTCGCGAGAGACGTCTTTTGCGTCCGTGGATACTCTCTCCACTAGGAACGTGCAAGCATGTGGCAATTTTGCCAATGGCCGTAAAGCAGCGCGTTTAGTTTCCCACTCAGCTTGGCTGGAGCCATCCCACCAAGCCAAAGTAATTTTCCGAGCAATAGGTACTTCAGCCAGTGCGCTGCAGATATGATCGAGTCCAGCAGATGTCCTCTCGGCGGATACTGAAGGTTCCAGCGGCTCGGCGGGAGGAGCAAAGAAGTTGAAAAGGAGTAGAATATTAGTCGCTCCAGTGAGAGAGCCAGGGTAATTCAGTGCATCAACGACTGCACCGCTCATCTCCACATTCAAGTGCGAATTGATATTCAATCGCCAATGGATGAGGCCTTGTACTTCTTGATGGATCTGGCGGCAAACTCGGAGGAGTCCAGGTTGGAAGCGGGTTGCGGGATCAGCTGAGAAATGGCATCCCCATGGATTCCAGGATGGTTTCGGTAGGATCAAGTCACGATAAATGTGCAAGCGAATTTCCACTGGTAGGTCCATGAACTGTATCATCCTGACAGTGGACACGTAATTGAGAGTTGCCTAATTGGGTGTTGTGCGAAGGCGATAATTTACCACCGTTGAGTCTGCGAGTCGATCGAATGAATGAGTGCAGCGAAGATTGCGTTGATCGTAGTATTCAGATTGATAAGATTGAAGTGAGACAGCAGAGGAAAGATGATGATGTGACATGCATATGTACAAGCTATGCACGATGCCCCGACGCCCTCTAATAGGCCATCCATAGGCGCCTAGAGAGCCCGAAAGGGCTCCCCTAGATCCTCTAAAGTCCCGCCGGACTCGGCCCGTCGCCGGCAGACAAATCGAAAGCTCTCGAAGCAGGCTCAGCCAGCTCTACTCGCGCACCAAGTACAAGTGCAGCAATACGGCCACACCCAGACCTTGATCAATTAATGCTCGCGCTCACGATGACGACTTCTATCCATCACGAGACTAGGCTGTTCGAATCTTACTATTAATAGCATCTGGGTCTCGACTCCGTTGCACACCGACCCAATGCTGCCACTCAGAATAGCTATCCACCACCTCCGCCCACCAAGTGCGCCGTGCCGAGTCGACTGCATCTCTCCTACATATATCGGGGCGAGCAGGATCGGAGAGGCCGAGCAGGGCCGAGACGGAATATAGCAGACCGTCGCTGCGCTGACGGAGGAACGTCCTCCACCTACAATGTCCCAGAGGTACGAAAAAGAGTTTGTCATCCCCCGTGCTTTGTCGCGGCCTTTCGCTGACAGTCGCGTTAGGAGGGAATACCATATTGTGGTCCTGGGCGCTGGTACGCTCCTCTCGCCGTTCTCATAGCCGAATGACGCACTTATACCGAATCGCAGGAGGCGTTGGGAAGAGCTGCCTTACAGGTCCGCCACGCCACCCACAATGATTGCAAGTACCAGCGCTTACAGAAAACAGCTCAGTTTGTGCAGAATGTGTGGATAGAGAGCTACGATCCCACCATCGAAGATTCGTACAGGAAACATATCGAGGTCGATGTTGGTCCCATTCTTCCACAGTCGAATTGCAGCCGCCACGGATACTGATACACCTCTTTAGGGCAAACATTGTACACTCGAGATGTGAGCGAAATCTGCGCAAAAATACAAAAAGGGCGCCTGAAGCTGATAAAGTACCAGCATAGACACAGCGGGCACCGAGCAATTCAGTCAGCGCACAATTGTTCGCCCCCATCTCTGCGCATGCTAACTGCATCATCCAGCCGCAATGCGTGAGCTCTACATGAAATCCGGCCAAGGATTCCTCCTCGTCTTCAGCATCACCTCCCTCGCCTCCCTCACCGAACTAAACGAACTCTTCGACCAAATCGTCAGGATAAAAGACGATCCGCAGACCCCAATCGTGGTCGTAGGCAATAAATCAGACCTAGAAGACCAGCGCGCCGTCACGTTATCCAAAGGCTTCGCGGCCGCGCAGGGCTGGAACAACGCGCCGTACTACGAGACGAGCGCGCGGAGCAAGAGGAATGTGGATGAGGCGTTTGTGGATCTGTGTCGGCAGATTCTCAGGAGGGATAATGCGACGAGGCAGGTTAGGGAGATGGAAAGGGGAGAGCGGAAACGAGGGGAGAGGCCGGCTGATCGAGTGGGGAGGAAAAGGAGGAAGAAGGGGTTGCTCGAACGGAGTGGCTTGGGTGGGGGGAGGTGTAATATCTTATGACCACCGGTGACGATACGGTAGGGAGGCGATTAGTGTTTATATATGAGCGAGCGAGTGACGTGAGCTCGCACTGTGGCGGCGATGGAGCGAGACCGAGCAACGAAGCCGGGCTTCGAGACTCGGTTAATCGATTGATTCCTCGAGATTCTTATTTCCTAAGACAGCACTTCCGCCTTGATGTTGCTCGTATCCTACCTCATGTTCTCCACATCGGGTGAGGCAATTTCGTTCACAACACATCAGAGCCGCTTTCGCAGAGTCATTCAAAGTCGAGCTTCGGAGATCAATGCATTCGCGTCGACCGGCTTCCGCCGTGTCCCACAGCTATCTCTCCTCCTCTACTTCTCTCCTCACTCTCAAATCCCTCCTCGCAATCGGACGAGCTTCCAGCACCTACCCAATCCAAATCCGCCTACCACCCTCACAAAGTCCCTAGCACCAGCATCCACTTCATCCATCAACCCCCCATCCCGATCTCCACCAAACAACTCGCACCACCCCACCCCGCCCCCCCAACTCACTCACCAAATCCTCCCTTAGGGACAAAGGTACGCAGGCTCATTACCCCTTTGAACACTCCCCGCGTCCAGCGCCGAGCACGTCGTGCTCGGCGTCCAGCCTCCCCCTGACTCCACTGGAGCAACAGCACCCGATCCCGGCATAAGCACGGCCTAGTCGATAGCAAGCCTCTTACATGAGAATACCAAACCCGCAGTCTTCAACAGCGCACACCCCGTTTTTGCGGCCGAATATCCATTCTCCCACCTGCACCCCCTTCTCCGATGGGCCATCCGCAGCTATCCCCTCACGCCTCATCCATCTAGGCGGTGTGGATGGAACTAGGACTAGCGTAGTATTACCTAATGCCTATGGCAGGTAACACCTTTTAGTAACTAGGTAGATCCTTATTCAATATAACTACTTTGGCTACTACTGGCTAACGGCTGTTTTATTATATTATATATAATCTCTTTATATTCTGATCTTATTTATTAAAATATTAAATTTTTAGAATCTTATTGTTATTAACAGAATATATAGGAACTAGGTTATAAAGATTAATAATTATTAACAGCAAAGCCTAATATAAAATTATTAAATAAATTAATTCTTTGCTTTATTATTTATTTTAATATTACCTTTATTATTTATAATTTAAAGCGAAGATTATTATATATTCGATTTATATTATTATTATTTATATAATTAACATATATTATAATTATATCGTTTATAATTATATCGTTTATAATATTATATAAAATCCTTAATATCCTTTATATATTATATAAATATTCGAAACGCTTTTTTTAGAACTTATAATAAAATAAAATTATAAAAAGAAGTAATAAATTATTTTAAATATTATTAAATCTTTAAATTGGAAATAATTACCCTTTAACGATTAATACCCTTTAATAATTTTTGCTATTAATCTTTTAATAATTCTCAGTATTATTCTCTTTAATATTTATAATATTACTTTTCTTTTATTATTATTTCTCTAATAATTTATTTCTTTAAAATACTAGTTTAATCGGACTTATTCTAAGGAATCTATATAAAATTTAATAAAAAATTTATAAAAATTAATTTTAATAAATATTCTTTTATTAAATTAAACAAGTATATTAGCCTAGGAGTTATAAATAATAAATTTATTAACCTCGATAATTTTAAATAAAAGGATTTTAATTAGGTAATTAAAAATATTATTAATTAGAAAATTATTACCCTAATTTTATATCCTTTATAAAAGTTATTATTAAAAAGTTTTTCGGAGAAGTCTTTTCTATTTAATACTCCTTTTAACAATCCTTTTATAAAGAAGAAAAGAATAATAATATTAAAAAGGAAATAACCTTTAATTATAAGCTTTAGCTTACCCTTTTCAATTATTATTTATTATAATTTTAATTATATTTTTATAAATCGATTAGAAAAGTCCTTTATTATAAAATAATTAAAATATTTATAACTTAAATAATAAGCTTATAAAGCAGAATTATTAATATTATTATTTTTAAATATTCTATTTTTAAAGGTATTTTTTTAAGATCTTCTTTAAACCTTCTTTAATCTATATAATATTTAAAAATTAAATCCGGGAAACGCAAAAAACTATAAAAAGTATTATAAGAAAAAAAAGAAATAACGGCGTTTATATTACCCGATTTCTAAAGAAACTTAAATAATAACATTTTTAAATATTTTAAATTAATATAATTCGAATTTCTTTAATTAAGTAAATATTATAATATAAAGATAAATATAATAATCGAAGTAATAAAATATTATACTCTTTTTAATAATATAAAGGGCAAAGCTCGAAAATAACTATAAAAACTTAATAAAAAAGTTATAAAAAATTAGGAAATACTTAAACAAACCTTCGTTAAAAAGTTTCTATAAAAAACTAAAAATATAAAACCGAAAATAAAAGAGGTTATATAAGATATATATAAACTTAAATAAAAGAATTTAAATATTTCGAAAAGGTAAAAGCAATTCGGGATATCCTTTATAAGTCTTTTTATAATAATTTAATTAAGAAAATATTAAATAAAATTAAAAATAATAATATAAGGCAAATTATAAAAAGAATTCTTAATAATATAAAATTATTAAAATTAGAAAAGGTAATTTTAATAATTAAAAATATTATATAATTAGGGTCTAAAAAGGTAAAAGATAATCTTAAAATTAAAAATAAATACCTCGATCTTAATAGTTATAATAAAATATTTTTGTAATTAATAGAAATAATTATTAAAATATAAAAAAGTTCAATAATAATTATAAAATTTCTAAAGAAAATATTTTCGAAATTAAATTTATAATAACCTTAGCAATATCCTTTACGTTAATAATAATTTGTTAATAAATAATAAATATAGTAATAAGGATAATACCCGTTAATTTATATAAGAAATAAATTTATAAAAGGTAATTTTATAAAGTCCTTCCAAATTTAATAAGAAGCTTTTAAAATATAAATATAAAAAGAAAATCTTATAATTAGAAAAGGATTAAAAGGTAATTATTTTAAAAGTAATATTAATATATTAATATATTAAACCTATAAAGTTATAAATTATATAAATTAAAATAAGGATTATAAGAATCTTTTTTTATTTCGAAAAGAATAATTAAAGCTTAAAAACAAATTTTATAAATATAAAAAAAAAGCTAAAATAAACCAAATAAATATTAATTCTAACTCGAATATAATTCCTTTAAAGACTAATAATATTTATAATAAACAATTTCTTTATATATCGAAAATATAAACGGTTTATTAAATATAAAATATAAATAATAATAATAGAATTTAAAAAATTAATAACCTTTTATAATATTCCTAAGCCTTTTATAATCGCTTCTATATTAAAGATTTCGAAATAAAAGATATAAATATATTTATTTAAGAAGTAAATATATACAAACATTATTTTATTAAAAGAGAATTAAATAATAAAAAGGATATTTATATTTTAAAAGACAAATATATAACGAATAACTTTAAAAAAGGTAATAAAATTTTAATAAATACTCAGAAAGCCTTTTGAATTACTTTTAACTATTTAATAATATTAAAAATATTTAATTATTTAATTATATTAAGAATAATATAATTAATAATATTATTTAATTTAAAAATTATAAAAAAATTTTTAATAAAACGAAAAACTTCTTTATTTATTAAATCTAAAAGGATAAGGATACAAAAATTATAAAATATTATTAAATTTCTATAAGATATATATATTAATATTATATTTATATAATTTTTATATTATATTCCGAAGATTAAAATAATAATTATAAAATTAATTTATCTGGAATCAAACCCTAATCAAATTAAGAAAACTCGGTTCGTTATAAATATAATAGAAGATATTTCTTAAATAGAAGAGATATTTATATTTTTAGGTAACAATTTTGATAAAACCTTATATTCTTTAATACTCCTTCTAATAGAAGATATATTAATAGTAAATAATGTTATTAAAAAAAATAACTATATAAAAAAAAACAAAATATTATATTCTAAAATCTTACGCTTATTTTAATTATATATATTCTTTTATTCTTTATAATACCCGGACGACTCTTATAGGATTTATAGAGAATATTATAATTTTCTGAAATAAAATACGATTTATCTATTTCTCAAAAAGACTTTTATTTCTATATATAGCAATTTCTATATAATAGTTAAGATTACCTTTATAAAGAATAATCTATTATTCCGATTATATCGAGTCCTAGTTAATCTAAAGGCTATTATTAATTTAATCTCCTAATAAGTTATTAATAAGATTAATTATCTGATTTATATAAATAAGGCTATAATTATTAAAGTTATTAATAGAAGTATTTATAAATTACCTAAATATTATAAGTTAAAAATCGGAATAGTTAAGGTATTTAAAGTAATTAAAGCTTAAGTTATATTAGGTAATATCTTTTATATAATAATATTAAGAAGGAAATAGCTTAAATTATATAAATAATCGGCTTTTATTTATCGGATAAGTATTAAATTATAAATATAAATAATTAATATTATATAATAGAATATATCCGCTTTAGGGATAAACTTATATCAGAAGTTTTTATTATAAAGGAAATTATTGAATCTAAAATATAGGAAGTAAAGATATAAATATATATTAAAGAATTATTAAATAATAATAAAAAGGAAAAAGATAATAAAAGAAATATAAATGAAATCTTCGATAATATTATTTATTAAATTTAGGAAGAAAAGTAAAAGGAATATAAGAATTAATTAAGGGAATTAGAAGACGATATTCAAGGCTTATAATAAAGAACTAAGGGAAAAGTTTTAAATCTATAAATATAATAGAGTTTGTAAATTTATATATTAATTATTAAAGCTTATAGGCAAAAATAACGTTAAGGATAAATTTAATAAATCAAAATATTTAATCTTATAGGATTATAAGGGATAAAATTATAATATTTAAGTTTAAAGAGGTTAAAATAAGATTAAAGCTATTTATAATAAGTTATAAAAAAGAAAGTAAAATTAAATTTTAAATTTTAAAGTTTTATAAGGAAAAGCAAAGCTAAACCTTTTCCTTTTTAATTATTTTTTCTTTTTAAATAACTTTAATTAATAAAATATCCGTATTTATAATTAACAAGGAAAATAAAGAGTTTAAAAAGAAACTAGGATTCCTTATAATAAGAAGGCTTAATTAATATCGGAGGATAATAAAGTATATTTATAATATAAACTTCGAAAATTAAATTAAAAAGTTTCTTACCTTTATTAAACTTTTAACAAAAACGGAAAAAAAAAAAAAAAGCGAAGCTTTTAATTAATATTTAAAAAGACTTATTTATTAAATATATTAGAAATATACTAGCTATAAATTTAATCGAATATCGAATCCCGATATATAAAAATATAATACAGAAAATAGTTAAGCTAATTCTATATACGAAGGAGGAATAAGATTTTATAAAAATAATAATATTTTATTTAACCGAAATAAGTATTATTATAAAATACAAATTACCTTAGAATATAAGATCGAGATTTCTATAAAAATCTAATAAAGAATTAAAATAAATTAATATATTTATAAGTTTAAATAATATAATAATTAAGAATAATTATCTTATAAAGCAACTAGAACCTATTTTTAAAAATATAGTTTATAAAAAGGTTTAAGTCAAATTCAAAGCCGACGTTATTAATAATTATTAAATAATTCTAATATATAAAGATTATATTTATAAATTTGTATTTGTAATATTAAAGGACTAAATATATTATTTTTATATAAAATAAGAATATATAAGTATAATAAATATATATTATTAATTTAAAAATATAATAATAAGCGATATTTTAATATTTAATTCTAAACTAGTCTTTATAAAAGTATTATTTATTATAACCGCCTTTAACTATTATATAAATAATAATTTAAGAAGCTCCGAAACTCTAAATAATTTATTAAAATTTTTATATTATTATTATTTTTTAAAATTAGCCTAGGCTAAATTAACTTTAAATCTTAAAAAATATATATTTTTTATAAAGAAAATATAGATCTTAAGCTATTAATAAAATAATATTAAGTTATAATTTATAAAAGATAAATTAAAAATATTCTAAGAATAATTAATATTAATAATTAAAAAAAAGCTTTTATAATATTTATATATATTATTATTTTTAAAAATATATATTCTAAGCTAAGCAAATTATATTATTATTATATATTTTATAATTATTAAAGAAATAATTAAATTAAAAAAAGGAAATAAAATAAGATTAATCAAAATCTTCAAAGATTTTAAATAGATTAAAATTTATTAAAAAGTATTCGAAGCAATAAAAAATATAATCTTAATTAATATATATTTTAAAGGTAATAATTCGAAATAGTATTATTCATTTATTAATACTTCGAAAACAGGATTAAAGGGTATTTTGTTTCAATTTAGAAATATATTAATTAATATAATAATATTTAAAGATTATTTTAATAAAATTCGAATTATAATATTTTTATTTTATTAATTTTTATTTACTTAAATAAGGTATTATATAATAGAATAAAAGACGTTAATAATAATAAAATTATTAACTGAATTAAAATAATTAATAAAAGGCAATAATTTATTAATTATATTATATATAAATTATTAAGTTTTGCTAAAATATCTTAAAAGCAAAAATTTTATAAAAAAAATTTCCAAATAATAATTAATATTCTCTGAATATAATTTAAATATATTTTATATTTTAAGAAAAAATATTATTATTATAAATAAACTTTTTAGGCTTTAAAGGTACCTTATTATATTAGCAAATATAAACTTTAATAATAAGTTTCCGATATTCGCTTTTATTATAGAAAGCAAAGATAAAAATATAATATAAAAAAATATATCTAATTTTCCTTTTTTAAATAATTTTATAATAAAAAACTATATTTAATATATTAAAGGTATTCGAAAAATAAAGAAAATCTTATTATAACGATCAATTTTTTATTAGGGAGAACCTATAAAAGAAAATTCGAATATAAAAAATATATTTATAATAGGAAGCTAAGGAATAAAAATATAAAATAAAGAAACTAATAATATAAGAAAATTATAAATTCTTAATAATATTATTATTATTATTAATATAAATATATTATTTTCGAATATATTAAAAATATTATTAGAATTAATTCTTAGATTTAAAGCAGAAAATTATTTCGAAAAAAAGAATTATCGAAAAGTTAATATATAATACCGATTATAACCTGGGAAAAGTCCTTATTATAAGCGCTTACTAATTTATACGAATAGAATGAAGTATTTATAAAGAAAAATTATAAATATATTTATAGAAAATAACTAAAATAAATAATATAAAAACTTTAATATAGAATCTTTACTTTTTTTATAATATATTAATAATTTGTTTAATTTTTCTTTACCTTTATTAAATAAAATAATAAATAACTTTATAATAAGTAACTTTTAATTAAATAAGAGAGATAATAAGGATAACTTATAACCCAAAATTAAGGAAAAATTAATTAAACTATTAAAAAGTTAAAAAAAATAAATAAAAAACTTATAATATATAAATATAATAGAATATAAATTAGCAGAATTATAAGCTAAAGGGATATTAATAAATATTAAAAAAATAATTATAAAAGGTAAAATAAAAAGGTTTATTTTTATTAAAATTGATAAAAGAAACAAAAAACTCGAATATATTGAAATTAATAGGAAATTAATATATTATTTATACCGGGATAAGGTATCTAAAGCTTTAATATTTTTATATAATATTTACGGATATTTTTTAGATAATATTATTTAATATTAAATTATAAGAAATTTTTATTAGCTTATTAGGAATAAGGATATTATTAAATTTTATTATAATTGCCTTTAATACCAAATATTAAGGTTATTAAGACTTTTATAAGGATTCAAGCTAATTATTAATATTTAATATATAGACTTTATAAGAATTAATTATATTAAATTATTTTTATTAATTATTAAAAATAATACCCGTTTTATTATATTTGGAGTTAATTACTTCTCGAAGTATTTATAAGTAAACTTTATATTATAAGCGATTTCTATTAATTTAATTACCTTTTTTAAGCAAATTATATATAATTTCGGATAGCTTCGAAATATATATTATAATAATAATTTATATTTTAAGAAACTCTTCTTTACGAAATTAAAAGAAAAAAAGGTTATATAATATTAAATACTTATTTTATATACTTTTTTAATAAGTTTAGCTAAAAGATATATATAACTAATTCTATTCTATTTATAAATAATTCTATAACATAAAATAAATATTATTTTTAAATAAAATATTTAGCTATTAAAAATAATTAATATAATTAATATTCGATTTATTAAAATATATAACTTTAGTTTTATATAAATCCTTTTAAGTTATTAACTAAAGTTCGGGAAAGAAGTCGAAGATTTTAATAATTTATTAAAATTAAAAAATATTAATATAATTATTAATTTTATTTTAAAAGAAAGGGTATAAATTAAGGAAGCTATTTACGAAATAAGGCTAAAAATATTAAATAAATTACAGAATAAAGCTTTAAAGAAAAGAATATCAAAGGCTTTTAAATTAACGGAAAAGATTAATAAAATATTAAAATTATTTATAATAAATAACTTAATTAAGTTATATTAGAAAAATTAAAATAATTTTTATTAAATTTATAAAGTTATATTATATTAAAAGTTAATATAATTTAAAGATTTAATATCAAATATAATCCGGGAGAAATATTCTATTAATAATATTATTTTATATATATTTCGAAAAAAATATATTATTAATAACGAAGATTAAAAAATAATTTAAGAAACTAATCTTTAATTCAAAAAAGCTTTAAAGAAGGAATAAAAAAAGAGAATTTAGAAATAAAAATAAGTTTATTATTAATTAAAGCTTAATTCGATAGAGGATATTCTTAACCTTAATATCGATAAAGAAAATATAAAATAATAAAAAGTATATTATAATCGCTTCCTAAATATATTTAGAGATAAAGATTTCAATTATTAAAAAAAGAAAAAGAAATTAATAGATTTAGAATTTATACTTTAAAATCCTATTAAATTTACTTTTTCTCTTTAATATTTTAGGTTATTAAATATTAGGAGTTTGAGATTTTTAGGGAAACAAAATTGCTTATTATTATATAATAAATAAGTACAAAGCTTAAGAGAATATCTTTTGGGAGTATTTTTATATAAAGGATTTAAATAAGAATATTAAAATAAAAATATATAAATTATTTAGAGTTAGAGAATAGAAGTATTAATATTAATATTATAAAAGAAGAAGCTATTTATTATATTATTATTAATAAAAATAAAATATAATTTCGAAGGAAACAAAAGATAAAAAAGGAAAGAAAAAGTTAAAAATTAATATAATTTAAAAAAGTAGAGAAATTATTATAATAAGAAGCTATTTCTAATTTAATAGAGAAAAAAGGACCTCTTTTATAATTATAATTTATAATTTGCAATATATATTCTTATTAAATATATCCTATATAAAAAAATAAGGCAAGATTCTCTAAAAAGTCTTTAATTTCGAATTACTTATAATAAATAATTATTAATTATATAAATATTATAATATTTTATTTAAATATATATATATTTATTATATATTTATAATTATTATTATATTCGATAGGATTATTAATATTTAAGTTTAATTAATAAATAGTTTTTTATTTAATTCTTATTTTTATAACTTTATTTTATTAAGGGAATTAAAATTAAAGCTTTATATTTTACTAATTTCAATTTTTAAATTATCTTGTTTATTTTATTTACTTTCTTTTTTTAATATATTTTTAATTAATATATCTTTATTTACTTTAATAAATTTTTAATAAAATAGAATAATATATTCGGAGGGATCTTTAAAGGTATTAAAAACTTTAATTATTTTTTTATTAGAAATACTTTAATTTTTGCTTTTATTCGGAGCTATAAATTATAATAATTATTATAATCCTTTATAATAATAAAATATTTTAGTAATTGGATATTTATTCCTATCTTTTATTAACTTTATTATAATTTATTAAAAATCTATAATTAACCTTTACTTTTTAACTAATTATAATTAAAGTTTTTTTCTTTAAAATATAATAAAATTATTATAAATAATTATCGGAGCTTATAAGACTTAATTAAACTTAAATTAAATTAAAAGAAAACAAATTTTAATAATATAAAAGAAGTTTATAATAAAGTTAATTTAATTTATAAAGACTAATTAAAAAAGGTAAGGAAATAAAAATAATTATTAAAATATAAATTAGTTAGAAAATTATAATAAGGAGCTAAAGCTTAAAATAAAAGATAATAATAATTATAAGCTAATATTTATAATAAAAAAGGTCCGGAATTATTATAATATTTTTAAAAATTTATATTTTATAAAGGGAATAAGTAAATTATTTATAATATATAAAAGACTAATAATTTTATATATAATTATATAACCTTATTACCAAAAGAAACGCAAGAAAAATATAAGAAGGAAATTAATTATTGGTATTTTTAAACTTAAAGTAAACTTAAATATATTAAATACTTTCTTAAATATAAAAACTTTTTATAAAAAAGCAATAATCTTATTTAATAAATAATATTAAAAAATTTTAAATTTTAAAGCTTCGGATCCGTTAAGGAATATAAAATTAATAAACAAAAACAGAGTTATTATAAAGAATATTAAAGAAAATCTATTAATAAAAGAAATTATTAAGAATTTAATAAAATTATTAAAGAAAAAGAGAATCAGATTATTTATAAAAGATATTTATTATAAAAACCTAAAAGTAACTCGAAATATTCTTAAAGTAGAATAAAAGTTAATTCCGGAGATTATATAATATAATAATAAAAATTATATAATATAAAAGAAATAATTATAAATATTTTATATTTAATTAATAAAAAGATATATTTATAAAGAATATTAAAATTTCTTCAAAATTATAAAAGTTAATAGCGAATATAAATAGTTTAATAATATTATTAAGCCGTAACTCCTTTATAATAATTTAGAGTTATTTTATAATCAAATTAAAATATTAAATTTATTAAAAATAAAAATAATTTAAAATAAAACTTAATTAATAATAAAAAGAATAAAAGATTATAAAAGAAAATTCAAAATATTAAAAAATAATAAGGAAACTTAATAAATTATAAAATTTATAAAATATACATTATTTTATAATTATATTTAAGAGGGTAATAAGTCTATATAAAGAATAAAAAAAGTATATAAAAAGGTTAAAAATACTATAAAGGATATAATTAAAATAAAAATAATTATATTAAAATAATTAAAAGAAATTGTTATTAAATAATATAAATAAAATAGTAAAATTATAAAGGTTTCGAAGAAAGCGTTAAATAATATAAATAAAATAGTAAAATTATAAAGGTTTCGAAGAAAGCGTTAAATATTATAAATATTATTTAAAAAAAGAATAAAAAGTTTGCTTATAAATTCAAAAGGGCAAAAATAAGAAAAATATTATTAAAGATTAAAAATAAAATAATATAAGTATTATTTAAAGAATATAATATTTTATTACCAAAATATTCAGAAGATATTAATAAATAATTATAAATTTTAAAAAATCCGGATATATAAAAGAACTTCGAAACTTTAATAATAGAAAAAGAAGGAAATTAATTTATAATAAAAGGACTTAATAACAAAGAGATAATAAATAATAATAATAATTTAAATAAAGAAAATAATAATAATTAAAATAATATTAATAAAATAATAATATTTCTATAATAATATATTCAATTATAAATATTTTTAATAATAATTATAATAATTTATAACTTTTTTAATAATATATTTAATATTTAATATCCTTTAATAAAATAGAATATAATATTAAACCTTTTATAATAAGGAGCTATTATTTATTAGTTTAATATATAATTTAATTAAACTTAATAATAGATTTTAGATTTATAAATATTAATATTTTAATATATAATAATAACTTATAAATAATTATATTATAATAAAAAGCTATAAATCCTTTTAGAAGAATATTATTTATTAGAGCCTTATTTAAGCAAGCTATTTATAATAATACTTTTAATATCGCTTATATTCGTATTTGCGTAACGAAGCCTTAAGAAGAAAAAGGGGAATTATAAATAGAATTAAAACTAGCGTAATATTACTTAATATCTATAACAAGTAATACCTTTTAATAACTAGGTAGATCTTTATCCAATATAACTACTTTGGCTACTACTGGCTGACGGCTGTTTTGCTGTATTACGTATAGTCTCTTTACAGCGGGTGGAGATCCCCACACTCACTCCAACCAAAGGGGTCGGGCTTAAGCATACTTACTTGTACTGTACCGAAAACAGCGCCATCCTCCATCCGCGCCGGGTCGTTCAGAATAACGTTTTCGGCAGAGAGCTGGAAACCCCGTCCGGCCGTGAGGGCCTCGTCTCCGCTTTTCTCAAACCCCCCCGCTCGACAAGATTGCTAGGGTCCTGGCGGCGGGTTTCGTTAGCCTTGTAAGGGGTGATGAGGGGTGTTTGGGTCGTTAAGGGGGGGTTTGGCTGTGGGTCTGATACGGGCGCTTGGGATTGTGGAGGCTGCTGGTGCTGCTGAGGGGGCGGGTTGTTAGGGAGAAGTGGGAGATGCACGCGGGAGGTTTTGGGAGGGGACGGTGCGGTTAGTGCTGGGGGTAAGAGGGAGGTTGGAGTGGGCGGGTGTAGCTTTGTTTGGTTGTGATTGCGAGACTGGTGGGGGTGCTGGAAGTTGCTTGGATTGGCGGTGGCTGGGGATGGGGATACCTGCCTGTGGGCGACGAAACGATTGATTCAGGTTATTCTTATGTGATATGACAGGATTTAGCTTGTACTTCAACTAGCGAAACGCGGACTAGATCTTAGCACAACATTTCCTGCTCCTCCGTCCTCATCTGCACAGCCCCGATCTTGATCTCCTTTCCCAGCCTCTACGGTCATTCATTCTTCCTACCATCCAGCCCCACTTACCCACCCCACTAGTAATAGTAAGCCATCTGCCACCAATCGCAGCGTTCAGTGTTAATCGCATCCGACCCGTTCATAGCTGAGGCCGTTGAATTAAATACCATCACCTGCTTAGTATACCCGTAATCAGGAAATTGGGGCAGACCGATGGGCCTGCGAATTGGTGTCTCGGGGTCGCCGGTTTTAGCAAAGTTGACGAGATAGCGTTGGAGGAGAGCGGCTTTTTGAGGATCGACGGAGAGGGGGAGGTCGGGTTGATTTTCGGGGTAGAACCGTGTAAGTTGGAAAGGTTAGCCATTGTAAGATCAAGGGAGGGGAGGAGTGGCGCTGGAAAGTTGCTGAAAATTATATTTACCGTATACGAAACGTCGAATGAGGGTCCATGAAAGAAAAGGTGCCCAAGCAAAATCTTGAGCAGCAAAATATTATTCTACTACGTTGTTTGTTTCCCTTCGAACCTTTGCGAGACTTAGATTACTAAGTTAAAATTATATTCAAAAAGAGAATATCTGATTTAGATGTATAAGTAGGCGTATATAATTTTCCGAAATGCAGGCAGTTTGGTGGTTCTGGTACCGTAAGGCAGCGCCAATTTTGCTTGGCCACCTCTTCTTTCATGAAGCCTCGGAAGCCATGGAAGGGAGGGGAAATGGCGAAGAGATAGCCCCTAAGTATAGTCATATCTCTAAATCGTTCGAGGCTGGTTACCTAGACTTCTCGGACAGCGATTACGAGTATTCTAATGTCCTGCAGAAACAGCATTAATGAACACGGTTTGAAAGCAATATGTAAGTTCAGTTCAGTATAAGTATCGCACTTATTTCCTTCGATTACCCAAGGGCAGCATTCCCCACAACTTCTGATGCTATCTGGGATTGGCGACATAGACGAACTAAGAGAACATGGCCCAATCACCTTGAGTAGGGGAGAGATTTCATGGCCACCAAATGAGCTTCCCACATTGGGTATTGAGTCACCCAGAGAGGAGACTGGCGATGGGGTTACCATGTTCAATTACGGATCTATCTTTCGAGATAGGGAATCCCCTGGACTGGTCGGCTACGATGCCAGTACCGCACAGAGGACCCAAAGCTGCCATCGTAGAAAGTGAAGAAAGCTCAGTCACGGACCATCACATACTACTGAGATCGACTACATTCTTACCTCGGAATAAACGTGCTTTACTCCGCATTCGGCGCTGAACAGATTGGCCTTCAGATCCCTGTCGACGGTACCGCAAACATGTCATATTACACGGGGCTGCGTACTTGTTCAGAGGCAGCATGAGCCCAGCATCAGCAAACCCAGAGGCATCACCCGTTGTCGATCCACGTCCCCACCCCACCGAAGCAGACCACTTCGTCATTCGCCAAGGCTGGCGAGTGCTATCGAGGCTTGTGTTCGACACAGAAGAAAGATGGGATCCGATCGCTGGCGAAATACGTCCTGAAGGGTACAATTGCCTTCATTCGGATGCCTCGGACGAGGACATTGATGCGCGCATTGGATTGTGATGCGTAAGGTACGGCTATCTAGCTGCGTCTTGCAGTGCGTAGAAAATGGTTGATAGCGCCGCCCGACACTCGACATCTGTTTGTCTATCATGTCACTATGGACTTGTTCGGTACGTTGATCCGCCAGCGCCGTGACCCCAGCATACTCATACGCAGTATCGAACGTCTCATCCGGCCCGCCCGGTTGGAAAAACTTGAGCGGCGGCCAAAGACTCACATCGCGAGACAGGTCGATGAACACGTGGTGCATCTCGTGCAGCATCGTCTCTGCGACCGTATTGATCCAGTAGTCTATGTTATTCCGTTCCGGATCGCGCGAGTAGTCTTTGGAGCGGAGACTGGAGGCCAGGGGCATGGTGTGGAACTCGGGCCACGGCGTCGTGCACCAGATGAGATTCTTGCCGTTCTCTTGCGTGTAGGCGACTGTGTACTCGGCGCACGGGTCGAGGCCGATGGGCCAATCTTCTGGCTCCGAGGGGTTGAGATAGCCTATTTTGAAGAGCGTGTCAGAGTGCGCCGGGGAAAGGGGGTTGATGGAGTCGGGCTGCATGTGGGAGCTTTGCTTTTTGGAGGATACAAACGTACTGATCAGAAAGAAACTCGGCTCTTTCGCTGTCCCGATGGTGACAGGCCCCGCCGGCTCATCACGATACTCGGTATAATTCACCAATTTCCCTGCCAGCTTCTTCTGATCCCATTTCCACTTATCCGCCTGCGCTTGACTCACCACGGTGGGCAACCCGCACCACATCGTCGGCATCCCCTTGGCATCCGCATTCATCAACACCCCCAAAATCTTCAACAACGCCCTCGCCGTGTCCACATACCCCGGCCAATTCGGCAGCACGAAAAACGCCGTCAGCAATCTCTCGATCCTCCTCTCCTCGAACCGCTGCAACACCCCCTGCGGCCCGTTGAGCAGATATTCGAGGCGCAGGTGCGCGACTTGGGCCATTAGCTTGCTGACTGTGAAGGCGTCTTCGAGGATCGGCCGCACGTCGCCGAAGGGTTTCCAGTTTTTGCATCAGGGCGCGAAGGAGAGTGTGTAGGCCGGTGCGCGGGCGGCGGTGCTGGTGATTCGGAGCGTGAAGGTGAGGATTTGGTAGAGGGATGTGGAGCACAGGCGCGTGCTTCGCGCGTGGATGGGGAGGTGATATTCGTTGGATGATGAGCTTTAGGGATCGGCATGCGATGCACAAGATTAGGTCTTTGCTTCTTTGATCAAGGACACATGGCAACAGGTGGCTCGACGTCCGTCTTCGAAGGTAAGGCGCATCGACTCCTTCCTACCATAGGAACACATCTGCACAAGATTCGGATAGCGCATGAATACATGGAGAGGGAAATCTGCAGAGTCCGATCACGAAGTCCTGGGCACAGAAAGATTATATCTATAGGGGACGTCGTTGAAATTGGATCTGGTGATGGCAAGCGAATGAGTTCATGTTGATCCAACAGGGGTTGTGATGTGGAATACTAGTGCTTTGGCAACCCAACAAACAACGAGATTCCAAAAATGAAGCTTTTTAAAGTTGGAAACACCTTTGTAGGTAATGATTAAGGTAACACGTTGGTCGAAGCTAAAGGAAACTAGATGTAGAAATGACCCCTTTAGTATTAATGAAATCCACAAACGGCAAGAAAATTAGTCACCTTCTGTTTGCACAATGACTGAATAACGTCGACTTTTCTGTTATTACACTCAAGCACCTCTGCTGTAGACAAAAGAACGCTTCCTCGAGCACTGATCTACCTTCCTCTCTCACCGCTGAGGCACCGCCTGCTTGCTCTTTCATTCCTGACTTGTTGTCTACTTCGTCTTTATTCCGCCCCACCACCCGCTGGATCAAGGTCCATCATCCCCACCTCCTCAGATCACCCTCTCGACGGCCCACACTCTCGGTCAGCCTGCCCGTGCCGTAGAATCTCACATCTTTGTCTGTGCCCATCTCATTCAGTGCTGAATTTTCGCCATCCCCGTCATCTGCCGGGTCCGCGAGGCCAATTTTCGAGACAAGGTTTACGATCATCTGGCGGAATCTGCTTGGTCGCGGCTTCTGGCATATGGGGGAGGACAAGGCTGGAGGGCTGGACGAGACGGGGAAGGGAGTTGCATTGGTGATGTCGGGAGGAGAGGGGGAGGAAAGGTAACGGCGGTAGCGTGATGCAATGTCGGCCTGAGGTGAAGATGATGTCAGAATATTGATGATGAGGTGATATGGAGGAAGGAAGGTAGTGCGGAACGAAGAATGGAGTGCAAAGTCCCGATATCTGACTTGGAGAATGACTTACTTCCGACATGCCGCTGGCTCGAAGCAAATCGATCTCTTCTGGCAAATTTTCGGACCAAGGCACTGGGGAAGTGAAGGCGGGACTTAGCCAGAGAGCCCAGAGGCCAAAGAATATGCTGGCTGTTGCGAGAAGCATGACTGTTGCTTGCTCATGCACTTCAGTGAAGCCGGATAGAATATCCTCCAAGAGGACAAGGCGTGAGTCGAACAGACAAATGAAATGAGCGAATGAAGGCGTTATAAGACTCCATGCCAAGGAGGCAACGCATGATCCTCGGGTCTCGCCGGTGCAAGGTAAGTCTAGGCCAGGAGCAGTCTGAAACCGAGGAATTCCTCGCTTGGAGTCCCACACAGGCGGCTCGGAAACATAAGGAAGCATTCCAGAGGTAGTGATGATGGTGTGCCACCTTGGCTACATCGACAGTAGAGTACTCGGATGGAACAGAGATCGTAAGCTCGTGTATTTGGAAAAAATCTTCTCGCCAGTTTCATGCACCTCATTTGTTGCATGAGCGTACAGATTCAAGCCGAGTGAGCCCGGGAATTTCCCCCTTGCATGAGCGCACGTCATCGGCTGTCTTCCCAATTCGGCGAGTCTCGGCCATCGAATGTTTTGGTGGCCACACTGAGACAATATGGCCTTGCGTGACTCTAGTGTACAGCGGCGGGTTTGCGCCAATCGATCACCAGGTCTCCTGTTTATAGCGGCCTTCTTTCTCAAGCCTTTTGACCGACGCTTCGGCATCAGCTTGGCTCGTTTGATTACACTGCCTAAAGACGTCTGAGAGTGCAGCTCGGACCGCGGTCGGCATCTTGCCAGAGGATCCACAAACATAGATGATGCCACCAAAGCTGTGAAGAAGACGAAACACTTCCTTGGCTTCCTGCCTTATTAGATCTTGGACGTAGATTTTTTGTCTTTGGTCCCGTGAGAAAGCTGCAAAAACTCTGAGTGGCATATGCCCTTGTAACCTGTCCCACTCGTCCTTATAAAAATTGTCGCTGTCCTTGTTGCGGCAGCCAAAAAAGAGTATGCTATCACACGAGGTATGTTCACCACTGATCTGGCCGTCCAGCCGCATTCGTTCTTTCCATTGCAATCTCTCCCAAATGAGGGCCCTCATTGGAGCCACACCAGTGCCAGGGCCAATCATAATCACAGGGCGCGCGGCTTCAGCCTGTGTGATCCTCAGACCACCTGTCTGCAAAGTGACCGTAAGGTGGACACCCTCCTGCAGCCCCGCGAGATATCGAGTGCAAACACCTTGCCTAATCTTCTTGATTACAGTCTTGTATTTGACGATCGCGACCAGAAGTTCAAAGCGAGTGAAACCTGCAGCAGTCTGTTTTAATTGACCTCCACTCGCAATGCTAAATTGACGTCCACGTAGCTCTGGGAGGACATTGGCTGCCCATTGCCAGGGGATTTTGACAGACTCAAACTCTTGGAGGACCTCTAGAATACTACGTCTGGGCCGGGTGGTATAATCGTACAATTCGTCAACATATTCTGGTTTTGTAAACTCAAGCAATCTGTCTTTATGGAATTGGTCCGTTGTGAAGTGCGCTATGAGAGAAAAGAACGACCGGCGTGGGATAGCAGTAAGGTCATAATGATTTGTAAGAAGGTCTCTGAACATTATGGGCGACGAGTATAGCGCAGAAAGTGGCGGACATGGGTGTCTTCCACTTCCATTTGTCGAAACAAATTCCACTAGTTTGTCGGCGATTCCTGACCATCCCATAAGGTCGATAATTTGATTCACGTCTTCTGTCGCATTATGTGGGTAAATTGTGAGGACGTCTCCTGGGCCGTAGGAAGCTGTAGATTGAGTGTCAAAAGCCAAATGTCGAACGTCCTGCCAGTGACTTTCGGGTGTCATTCGTCGATTCTCCTTCAGAATCACGTTTAGGGGTCTTCCAGTACTATTGTCATGATCTGGAAGCGAGCCACTTCCTGCCACAGGCTTCACTTTGACAGTCCGGCCGTCTCCATTTGGTATGTCTTGACCATCGTTTTGGCCATTCAACATAGGAGTCAAGCTGTTGACCGCTTCTCCCACGAGGGAAAGAAGCCACTTGGGTGGTAACAAAACATCATCGGCAATAGGACGCAGATCCTCGGATAGTGGATACTGCATGATAATCTGGCGGCAGAGATTGAGTGCCCATGGGACAAATGCGGCATCAGAGCTACAAGGACAATCAGCCGTGGCCTGCGTATCATGGCCCTCGGAGATCCAGACCCTTCATCATGCTGGTCGTCCGCCTCACCGCGTGGGAGGAGCTCGGCTGCTCCGAGCTGTGCTAGTCTCTTATGCAGCTTCCGGGCAGCCCAATTGAATCTGAAGCCGCATCAGTGGCCAAACACGTCTCTAGATTACACAGGACACGCACTTGGGATATGAACTGTCTCCTAACCCAAAGCTTGTGAAGCGAACATTCTCAAGATATGTTCTGGGCAGATTCTTCTTCAGCAATGCTCTCCAAAACGACCTTGCATTGCTGGGTAGATCGCCTTGGCCTGTGGTGGAAACAACGACAATGACAATAGTGTAATGTTTCAATGATGGCTAAATTACATTAGCTCCTGCTCAAACCTCTCTTGTCCTCAAAAGTAGCTTGCCGGATCGACAGCATCCAAATTTGCAACATGAGATGAGAAGTGGATTCGTTCTAGACTGCGTCCGATCTCTTCGGCATAATCGAAGGAATTGCCAGTCTCGGAGCCGTAAGCCACCAATGCTGACCTCTGTCGGGGATCGCTTATAGAGACCATTTTCGTCGACTTTCTTCTCCAAGGACCAGGTGAATAGAATTTTGCCACTCGGCCACAACAAGGCGTCCAGTCCTTGATGAATCGAGAGGAGACGCCTCAATTTACGGAGGGGTTCTTTCAGGCAAGAGGCTATTCATTGTTGCCTTCAAGTGCAAAGCCGCATTTTCTGAGCATGTGTTTGTGTGCTCTTCGGTAGAAGCTTCGCAGATGAACTATCAAGGCAAATGTTTTCGCCTTGTTAGCCAGACAGCGACCTAATTCACATCGACAGACGTGATCAATCATGAAGTCTCTGCATGACTGAGTGAACAAGAAAGCGCTGGCCGAGCTCGGAGATCAATGGCTTCCTACAGGATATGATTATTTGTCAACTGGCTCCTGCCTCCACAGTCCCAGTGAGCATCATCATCTCAGTCGCCTAATCTCGCTTATCCGCAGTGTTCTTAGCGTCCGCTATAGCCGAACCAAAGTCCACCAAATGCCGAATCAGGTTAGCACCGGTGTTAATTTTGGCCGTTTTCTGTATTTTCTTCGTGACACCCGACTTCCCTCGCCTCCTTCCTTCCTTTCTTCCTCACAACACCCAATTCAGTCCCATTGTCACCAAACACTCTCAAGCTCCTTTCAAATCTCTACTCAGGCCTCCAAGCTAGCCTACCAACCCCTCGTCAAGTCATTTCCTCAAAGGCATCCTCAATCTTCGCCTTTCATCAAGCACCCAGCAGAGTCGAAGCTTCAAGCACTCTTACAACCTCACCTCATCATTCAACATGTCTGCTGTTGATCACGTCACCGATGCCATGGCTGCAACCACCATCGCTCCTATCGCACCTCAAGGAGCCAACACTGCTTCCGGTGGTGAGCCAATCAATGCTGCCGAGAATGAGGCAGTCATTGCAGCTGCAGCAGAGGGACGTCGCCTCTACATAGGAAACCTCGCTTATGCGACCACTGAGGGGGATCTCAAGTCCTTCTTTACTGGTTACTCAGTGTATGTATTCTGACATCGCGTATTGAAGTTTCCACAAGCTAACGAGATCAGCGAGACCACCTCCATTCCCACCAATCCTCGTACCACCCGTCCAGTGGGTTATGCCTTCGTCGACCTGTCCGCCGCAAACGAAGCTCAGAAAGCAATCAATGACCTCTCCGGCAAGGTCATACTCGACCGCAAAGTCTCCGTCCAACTCGCCCGCAAGCCCGAGACTGCCGCAGAGAAAGCCGCAGCTGCCAGCGGCGGAGAAGGCACCTCAGGAGCTGAGGGTGGCCGTAGGAGGAGCTCTGGCCGTGGACGCGGACGCGGCGGCCGTGGTGGCCGTGGAGGTCGTGGTGGCCGTGGCGGACGTGTAAGTATCCCCTCTTCTCTTGTCACAAGATGAACTGTAGTTAACATGAATGCCCTGTCTAGCGTCAAGGTGGTGAAGGTGACACTACCAATGTCCCAGGCGAAGTCCTGCCCCTGACCGAGACTACTAACGAGGGCGAAGCTGCCCCTAATGGTGCTGATAAAGCTTCTGCTCCACGTCAACAGCGTCAGCGTGGGCCACCTGAGGATGGTATCCCATCCAAGAACAAGGTCATGGTGGCCAACCTTCCGTACGACCTCAGCGAGGAGAAGGTAAGAACACTTGTCCTGTCAGTTTCATGATCACTGCTAATAGTCTTCTCTAGCTCAAGGAATTGTTCTCCGCATACAATCCTTCCGCCGCCAAGATCGCTCTTCGTCCCATCGCCCGCTACATGGTCAAGAAGCTCCTTGCCCGGGGTGAGGCTCGCAAAGGTCGTGGCTTCGGGTTTGTCTCTCTCGGATCGGAGGAATTGCAACAGAAGGCTGTCAGCGAGATGAACGGCAAGATGGTCGAAGGCCGCGAGATTGCTGTCAAGGTCGCTATCGACAGCCCCGGCAAGGAAGACATCGACCCCGAGGCCGCCGGCACTGCTCCTCTCACAGAGAATGGTGTGGTCCAAGCCAATGATCCTCCCGCCGCCTCTGCCTAAACTGCTCTGGAACCCTCGAGCAGTAGCCTTTAAATACATACTCGAATCCTCTCTGGTCGACGTGTGTCTCACTGCTCGAAGGCTTCCGTGACATTGAAGCAGCGTTCTCAGCGGCGCTCACAAATATCATTGTTCATCTTCGTGCAGTGAATGGCAGCACTTGTATCACTACTCTGCTGATCGTGCTTGCTGCCATCTTTTGGCGCGTGTGGTCCATTCCACGACCATTGTATATTACAAAGGAAGTGGGCTGAAGAAAAGCGCTAGATAGTTTGCAATCCACAACGATCATTTGCAACCTTTCTATTTCATGTAATGCTACATTGTAGAATGGTAGAAGCTGAACGCTTTGTAAGGTATTTAGATGCCCTATGTTAGAGCTTCAACTTGCTCAGGTGCTCCCTATGACGCTTATCTATAGATACGCCTGCGCTGCCAAACATTCCACACCACTGCCCTGCAACGCAACTGGACCCAGCTAGCACGTATTATGATTACTCCGCAATGCTGAACAGATAGCAACGCCGAAACACTCGCATTCGATCCCCACGACATCACCGCCAAGATGTGGGAAGTCGATCCGGAGTCCAAAACAAAAGTACCACCCCCCTATTCACATCATGGGCGCCCAAGCCCATTCCTCATTCCCAGCACCCTCCCCACCCCTCCACCCCTTCCTTCTCCTCAAATCCGCTAACCCCACCCTCCTTCCTTTCAGCTCCTCAAACTTCAATCCCTCCCCCCCAACAAAACCTGCATCGACTGCACCGCCCCCTCCCCACAATGGGCCTCCCCCAAATTCGGCACCTTCATCTGCCTCACCTGCGCCGGCCTCCACCGCGGCCTCGGCGTGCACATCTCCTTCGTCCGCTCCATCGCCATGGACTCCTTCAAACCCGCCGAGGTCTCCCGCATGGAGAAAGGGGGCAACGAGCGTTGGCGCCGGTTCTGGGAGAGCTCGACGGGGGAGGCGTGGGGTTATCCTGGGAAGGGGGGGGATCGGGCCGCGGCGGGGAGGTTGGAGAAGGTTTACGGGGGGGAGAAGGGGGAGGAGTGGAAGGAGCGGTTGGGGTGTGAGGTTGAGGGAAGGGAGTTTGT
>JAABUQ010002305.1_pt1 | contig 38136 bp, 37 predicted proteins | sample 5560001 | NCBI WGS metagenome assembly JAABUQ01 (sample SAMN10711888, study PRJNA513371) | rock metagenome | isolation source: Antarctica rocks | place: Antarctica: Victoria Land, Finger Mt nord | collected 2015-12-18 | reverse complement strand
CCAGGAACTTTGGTATCCAGGACTTGGTTGACCGCAAAATGCTGACAGGCGTGCAGGCGGACCAACTCGCGGCAGCCATTCGCCGGGGCGACAACATCTTGATCGCTGGCGGTACAGGGACCGGGAAACAGGTCACGCAAGCGGCGCGGGCGCTGCAGCTAACATCGAACGCTCTGCTGACAAGCACGAAGCCAAAGGACAGAGATGGCATATGCCATCAGCTGGCAAATGAGGACCGGTTGCGATGGACGAAATCGTAGCGCAAAGCCGGAAACCTGTGACCTTCAACGGTCCGCTTGAGGCGGGGCTGCGGGCGGTCGCCATCTTGGGTACAGCCCATCCCCGTGCGTTCGATCTCCAAAGGCTGGTGGCGTTCGACTATTTGCTGGTCCACACCGGCGACATCGGTGGTCCAGTCAGTTTGCATCCTCCGACTCCCCTTCAGTCGGCTGAACTGCTGGTGCGGCGAAAGCTGATTGACCGCGCTCTGCTGCTGATGATGACCCGTGATCTGGTGGAGCGAGAGTTTGCCGACGATGGCATTCGCTATCGCGCGGGCGAGAACGCCGTGCCGTTTCTCTCGGCGTTGGAGTCCGAGTATCTTCAGGAGCTGAAACAGCGGGCGGCCTGGCTCGTCAGGGAGCTTGGTGATCGTAGCGAGATGGATTTCCGCGCCATCATGCGCAGCTTCTTCGACAAATGGGTCGAGGAATTCCAGGCGGCGGAACTCAGTTTGGGGGCTGAATGATGGAACAGCCCGGTTTGAGATTGCGACATATCGTGTTCCATGGCCCTGGCCGCCTTCCGGCCAGTCTGCTCTTCGGGCCCGGCTTGAACGTCATTTACGGTGCGTCGGAAGTTGGGAAGTCCTTTGTCGTCGAAGCTATCGATTTCATGCTGGGCGGGAAGCCACCGCTGCGCGACATTCCGGAACGGGTGGGCTATGACCGCGTGCTGTTAGGGGTTGAGACGCTATCGGGCGAGAAATTTACCCTATTACGGAGTACGGAAGGCGGAGCGTTCCGAGCCTATCAGGGATTACATGTTGACCTGCCCGGTGATGAGATCGAGGCGGTCGATCTTGCCGATCAGCACAACGAAAAGAACACGACAAACCTGTCAACCTATCTCCTGCAGAGATGCGCTCTTGATGGCAAGCGCGTTCGCAAGAACAAGCAGAACGAAACGAACAGTCTTAGCTTTCGCAATCTGGCGCGGCTGGTTATCGTGGACGAGACGGAGATCATGGCGCGACGGTCCCCTCTCTCGGATGGAAACCCGATGGCCGAGACGCCCAATTTTGCGACCTTCAAGCTCCTACTGACCGGCGTTGATGATTCGGCGCTTGTTCCCAACAAGCCAAAGGGGCCTGAGGAGCAGTCGCGTGATGCGCAACTCGAACTGCTAGATCAACTCATCGACGAGCACCGGGCACGGCTCGCGGAGCTAACAAAAGACCCGGACGAGCTAGAGGATCAGCTGCGGCGGCTTGAGGGGACTCTCTCTCAGCATTCGGAACAGCTTGCTTCAACTGAAACGCAATACCGGGGCCTGATGGATCGCCGCCGCGAACTCCGGAAGAAGCTGGAGGAGGGCAGGGACCGACGCTCCGAAATATACGGACTTCTGGAGCGTTTTACCCTGCTTGACCGGCACTATGTATCCGATATGGCTCGCTTGAAAGGCATTGAGGAAGGCGGAACGCTGTTTCAGGTCTTGGGCCAGTCCTCCTGTCCGCTGTGCGGAGCATCTGCGATGCACCATAACCGGGATGCAGATTGTGATGGCAATATAGAAGCGGTCGTTGCAGCGGCGCGGAGTGAAACAGCGAAAATCGAGGCCACGGGAGATGGACTGCACCTCCTCATCTACCTTTGGCAATCTGCGGCTAAACCCAACGCCTTCAGCTCGAAGGCCACTTCTGTAGACGCTTTCATATGAGCTCCGTTCTATCCGATTCGCTCTGCAAGATGCTTAGGGATAGTTTGAATGGATTCTGCCCGAAGCAGAGTTACATAGTGTTCATCCTCCAAGAGCCGCTTCATCGCAGCAGCGAGGATCATCAACCGGTGATTAATGGCGTTCAAGCGCGAGATGGCGGAACGCTGACGTTGAACATGCTGTTCGTACTCTTCGACCAGCGACTCTGCCGAAATCTTTCGCTTGGATGGACTGGTTCGACCGGTTTCACGTTCCTTCGCCAGACGCATCGCGATCACGCGTCGGGCGGTAGCCAGTTTTGCGCCGCGCAGGTCCCCGCTCTCATAGGCCTCGATCAACGCGGTCTGGACTTCTTCATTCGTCCCTGTCGAGATGACGATTGCGATCCGTATGGGAATTCTTCCTGCATCGACAGCCTGGAGCAGAATGCTCTCTCCATGCTGAAGGAGGTGAACGACCCCATATGCGTGAGTCTTGTCCAGCCCGATCTTCTGCGCGATCTGCTCGGCCTTGTAGCCTCTGTCTACAAGACTACGCACCTCTAGGAGCAAGGCACGATGAGAGGGTGGACGCCTCGCTACATTCTCGATCAAGCTCATCAAGTATTGTTGCTCACGGGTCACCTCCGTGATGATCGCGGGAATGAGTGTCTTGCCGAGTGCAAGGCAAGCCTCCAGCCGGCCTTGACCGCACACCAGCTCGTATTGAAGATCACCGCTGTCTGTTGTCCGCCGGAAAACCGTTATGGGCTTCTTGAGGCCAACGGATTCGATACTCGTCACTATTGCTTGGAACTTTACCGGGTTTCGTGGTCTGGGATTTGCAATCAAGACCTGGGCGATCTCGATCATGTGTATCTGATCTTCATTCATGCGGCCCTCTCGATCGGCGTTCGCTCAGCCATACCGACCAGAAATCTCAGGTCATCGAATCGGTAGAGATCGATGAGGAATCCATTGTCTGGCCCGAGGCGCATTCGTTTGGCGGAGAGATCGGAGCTAGGAAACAGGTAGTAATCCCGAACATCTTCGTTGTTCGGCTCAAGGCGGACGGCGATTGTGATATCTGGCTTGAGAGATGTATCGAAGCGAAGGTTCCATCGCGTGTTCCCGGCCGCCGTGGGCTGGCATCGCGCCACTACGAGGGAGAATGTGAACTCTTCATTCACGATGAAGAGATCGGTGATCGGATCTTGCCTCACCTCTGCACCTGCTCCACGCAGCTTCGCGAGCAGGGTTTCGCAGTGTTCCGCATGGAAACGGCGTAGAGTGCGGTTGAGTTCGATGTAGGCGTAGTCTCGCTCTGGGGTGAAGCCGATGAGCGTATATGCGTTCACGAGACTGCTGAATCTAGAGCGGTAGGCGCTGCTTGAAGGCATTCCTTCCGTCTCGTCGATGAGGATTCCCGACAGGGTGTCGTAGCGCTTGAGCAGGGCTCGGAGCTGCTGCAACATCTCATCGTTTGTGAAGTGCTTCGAACGTGCTTGGATGATCTGCTGTGCGCGAAAGAACTGCTGCGGAGACACAATGGCTTCGAATGCACTCTCTTTGCGAATCCACATCGCAGGAGGATTGACGAGCCGTTTCTGCTTCAACTTGAAGGACTTTCGGTTGTAGACGTTGGACCCCATGTATTTGGGATTGGTTAACATCTGATGCACCACGCCTCGTGTCCAATCCCGTGATAAGTCCGTTCGCAGTCCCCTGCTGTTGAGTAATTGTGCGATCTGCGATTCGGTCAGTTCCATAGATGTAAAGGCGTGGAATATCTCCCGCACGATAGAGAGTTCGTCATCTGGGCCTGGCACGAGAACCACCCGATCCGTCTGGAAGCTCTTCTGTTGTCCTCGGGACAGCAGTCCCTTCGCGGTTCCATCCATCGCGATCAACTGCCGACGCAATCCATATCCAGCCATGCCTCCTTGCCGATAGCCCAATTCGATGAGACGACATTGCCCGGCGAACACCTTGACGGACAGTTCTCGGCTGTATCCCGCGGCCATCGTGCGTTTGACCGCTTTGACCAGAGTGGAGATAGGGCTGCCATCGTTGACGAACTGTTCGGCAGGATAGTGGACGTTGATGCCTGCTTTTCGGCAGACATACTCGTGGTATGCACTTTCGTCCGCATCCAGAAAGCGTCCCCAACGGCTTACGTCATAAACCAAGACAACACTGAAGTCCGCATGTCCGGATTGCGCTTCTGCGAGCAATCTCTGAAGTTCGGCGCGTCCGCCGAGGGTTAGTCCGCTCTTGCCGGAGTCAGCGTAGGTCGCCACAATCTCCATGCCGTGTTCCGCAGCATAGCGCGCAATCACTTCGGCTTGGTTCTCAGTGGAGTACTGCTGATGTTCCGTAGACATGCGGACGTATTGGGCTGCACGGACGATCTTCCGAGTTGATGTTGGATCGTGCTGTTCGATCACGGGTCCGCCGACACGTAAGAAAGTTGAGATTGCTGGGCTCGGGCAAACAACCAAGCCGCCGCGCGATCATACATGAGCCAGATTTACCTCGATCATGACGAGGTGGTTCGGTGCATAAGCTGCTGAGATTAGGTGTGTTGTTTCGAGAAAGAAAAATGGGTATAGAACTGTAGTTCTCCCCGCTTTGTGTCTCAATGCCATTTCGCTACACTCATTCGCAAACTGCGACAAGAAGAGGATTCTAGGTTCCTTCTTTTATGATGGATGCATCAGGGACCTCAAACTAGTAGGTATATCAAAACTACATAAAGCTCCTTTAGAGAGGAAGAATTGCAGTTTGGATATCCAAAGACGTTGGTATACTTGGAATGCATTTGTTGCTCGAAATCACGAAGTATTGCTGTTACACTATGCCGTCTCGCAACACATCTCGGAGCCGATTGGCCAAAGTTCTCCGCAACAGCGGCGATCTAATCACCGTTGATGATGTTGTAACCGTGCTAATGCTGACCCGACCACGGGCGGCCAAAGCGCTAGCGCAATGGGGACAGCAGCACTGGTTGAAGCGATTGCGACGGGGTCTTTACGCCCCAATTCCGCTTGCTCTCAGCCCTGAAGAGCAAGTCTTGGAAGATCCTTGGACTTTGGTGCCGGAGCTATTTGATCCCGCGTACATCGGGGGAGCGACTGCGGCGCACTACTGGGATCTCACCGAGCAGCTCTTTAGGACCATCTTCGTTTACACAGTCCGACCGGTACGACGTGGGGAGCAAGTTGTGCAGGAGACGACGTTTCAACTGCGGCACATCTCACAGGAACGGATGTTCGGGATGAAAACGGTCTGGCGGGGGCGTATTAAGATTCAGATTTCCGATCTGCACCGCACCATGATCGATGTTCTTGATGATCCGTCGTCGGGAGGAGGCATCCGCCACGTAGAAGATTGTCTGCGCGCCTACCTCGAACACAAAGATGCTGACATACCGCGACTCATTGAGTACGGAGACAAGTTGGGAAACGGCGCCGTCTTCAAGCGACTAGGATTTTTGGGGGAAAGACTCAACGCTCCTTCGGAACTGATTGCCGCGAGTTTAGAGCGGCTGACTACAGGAAACGCAAAGCTCGATCCTGACTTAGAATCGCCGCGTGTAGTGCGTCGATGGCGTCTGAGGGTTCCCGATCTCTGGAAGGGGCCGAGAACCGCATGATTGACCGCGCCGAAGTTCTCGCTGTTGCGACAGACCTCTCGCTTTCGCCAGAGGTCGTGGAGAAAGATTATGTTCTCGGGTGGCTGTTGGCCGGTATCCACGCGCAACCGGCGCTGACTGAGAGTTGGGTCTTCAAAGGCGGAACCTGCCTCAAGAAGTGCTACTTCGAGACATACCGTTTTTCGGAAGACCTGGACTTCACTCTCACCGACGCCACGCAGCTCAGTTCTGACTTCCTCACCAATACCTTCAGAGATGTCTCGGCCTGGGTCTATGAGAACACCGGAATCCAAATCCCCGGCGACCGGCTCCGCTTTGATGTCTATAACAATCCCCGTGGTGGAATAAGCTGCGAAGGCCGCATCTATTACACCGGCCCGTTACCTCGTGGCGGCACCATGCCACGTATCAAGCTTGATCTAACCGCAGACGAGTTGTTGGCACTGCCTCCCATTCAGCGATCCGTAGGACACCCCTACAGCGATCTCCCGGAAAGCGGAATTGCCGCGCGCTGCTACGCCTACGAAGAGTTGTTTGGGGAAAAGGTGCGCGCTCTGGGAGAGCGATCGCGACCACGCGATTTATACGATGTCGTCAATCTGTTCCGCCACAGTGAATTCAGGCCAGCAGCCCCATCGATCCTTGACGTCCTGCGGCGAAAGTGTGAGTTCAAGCGGATTCCATTGCCGAGTTTGGCCAGCGTGGGCGTACGTGCGCAAGAGCTGGCAGCAGATTGGGCCAACATGCTCGGCCACCAGCTGCCCGCACTGCCTCCCTTTGAATCGTTTTGGAGCGTCCTTCCAGAGTTCTTTGATTGGTTGACGGGCGTCGGGACCATCCCCGGCGCAATTCCTGAAGTTCTCGCTTCCATTCAAGCAGTAGCAGGGGAAGAACTCTATCGCCCAGCGGTCGGGGTGTCGCGTCGTCAGGGAGTCGTTGGCTCCTCCTACATCGAATCGATCCGCTTCGCTGGCGCAAACAGATTGCGAGTCGATCTTGGTTATCAGGGATCGGTAAGAATGATCGAGCCATACTCGCTGCGTCGTTCACGCGCGGGTGACATTCTGGTCTATGCGGTCAAGAGCGTTACCGGCGAGGCACGGAGCTACCGCTTGGATCGAATTCAGAGCGTTCGAATCACCAACGAGGTATTCGTTCCGAGATATGCGATCGAACTGACTGCTGGAGAGAGCGGAAGCATTCCGCCTGTGAGTTCAGGCAGTCTCCACACGTCCTACAGGCCTCAAGCGCGTACCCGCATCAGCTCTGGACCAACCTACATCTATAAATGCCCCGTCTGCCAGAAGGAGTTTCGCCACAAAAAGCATAATGCCCAGCTCGGACCGCATAAGTCTGAAAGTGGCTGGCCCTGTTCAGGACGGTCAGGATACCTGATCGCTACACGGTGATACCGACCGATGCCTCAATTACACGAGCGCAAGCCTTACAGCGGCAGAAGTTTCAAAGGCAGGATCTTCGCCAAAGCCATTTCCAATGTATGCCGCGCTTGCTGCTCACCTACTGTTCTTAATGAAAATCGTGTGATTGAAGAGTGAGCTGTTCCAGGCCGAGGGCCAGCTCTTCGAGGCGTTCGGCGCGAACGTGGACGACTCCGTCCTGGTTCTGCAGTCGGCCATGCACGAGGAAGAATCTGCCGCGTGTCACAAGCAGGCGGTCGTAATCGTACAGGTCGGGATGGATGATGACGTTCGAGATTCCGGTCTCGTCTTCCAGACTGAGGAAGATGAAACCCAAGGCCGTGCCGGGGCGCTGGCGAGCGATGACGGCACCCGCATGCGTCACATAGCTTTTGTCTGGGCAGGCGTGGAGTTCTGCAGCCGAAAGGATGCGTGCGGCTCGCAGTTGCTTACGCCGGAAGCTGAGAGGGTGCGGGCCGGCTGTGACGCCCGTGCCAGCGTAATCGGCAACCAGTCGCTCGTCGGTAGACATTTGACGCAGCGCCGAGAAGCCGTGAGATGTGCCTAGCCAAGCTGACGATGAGACCGCGATGACCTGTGACCTGTCTTCATGTGTCACCCTGAATAGAGGTCCGGCGGGACGTCCAATTTCCGCCACTTGCCAGAGAGCATCCCGTCGATGCTCGACGCCATCAAGCCAGTTGAGCGCGCCGATGCGGGCTAACTGCGCGAGGTCTTTACGGCTCAGGGCAGGTACACGCTGGCTGAGATCCTCAATAGAGCGGAAGGGGCCATGCGTTTCACGGGCAGCGACCAAAGCTGCGGCGGTTGCGCGGCGCAGGCTTTTGACATAGAGCAGCCCAAGACGAAGCGAGAGTGAGCCGTCCGGTTCATGCTCCACAGTGCACTCGTCTCGTGAGACCTGCACGTCGATCGGCTTGACGCGAAGACCGTGACGTTGCGAGTCTTTGATGAGCACAGCGGGCATATAAAACCCCATCGGCTGGTTATTGAGCATCGCGCAGGTGAAGGCTGCCAGATAATGCACCTTGAAGTACGCGGAAGCGTAGGCGATCAGGGCAAAGCTGGCAGCATGCGATTCGGGAAAGCCATACAACGCGAAGCTTTGAATGCTGCCCACGATCGCTTCCTGCGTGTGCGGTTCGATGTTGTTCGCGGCCATGCCTTTGCGGAGCTTCGCCATGAGCACTTCCATACGCGCCCAACTGCGGCGCATACCGACAGCCTTGCGAAGCTCCTCCGCCTCCGTACCGGTGAAACCGCCCACGACCATCGCCATGCGCAAGAGTTGCTCTTGAAACAGTGGCACGCCAAGTGTGCGTTCCAGCACAGGCCGCAGGCTTTCGACAGGGTAGGTAATTGCCTCTTCTTTGCGCCGCCGCCGCATGTAGGGATGCATCATTTTGCCGACGATGGGGCCGGGGCGAATGATGGCCACCTGGACAACGATGTCGTAGAACCTGCGTGGCGCATTGCGCACGATTGAGGCCATCTGTGCTCGGCTTTCCACCTGAAACATGCCCACCGTGTCTGCTTTGCAAAGCGCGTCGTAGGTCGCCTTATCGCCTTCGGGTAGCTGCGCTAGATCCGGGTGTTCGCCGTAGTTCCCCGCGCCGTGGTGGTTGCCGGTCGGTCGGCGCCTGTTCCGTTCGATCCCATGCACGACGCGGAAATGTGCCGTCCGCTTCTGGTTGCAGTGGACGATTCGGCATTCCGGGCGTGCCGATGTTCTTGCGACGCCGTCGCGCTTCAACCGGGTTCTCGCCACCCCGTGTGATCGGACTTGGATAGTGTGATTCCGCTGTGCCTAATTTTTCTGGCCGGTGCAGAAACGCCTGAATTGCTTCGGGCATGCCGTGTACCTCATTGCGCGGGTGCGGACTACCGCCTCCACCCGAGGGCGAGTTCTTGCGAGTCTCTCCGCAAAGCAAGCCAGGCACATTGGATGGCTGCGCCAGATCTCCTTCTGGCTGTTTGCTGTCGCTCCCACACCGAATCCAGAGCTGCCGATTTAGGTCCACGCCCGCGGCGGCTGCTGACTCGGGATCAAGCGCATCCGCAACATCGATCCATGCCGTTGTTTGACCGGCGCAGGTAATCTCCGCGATGAAGGCCAGTGCAAACGAGGTCCGCCCAGAGCAGGATGAACCTATCACCTCGGTGATGGCCCCGACTGGCAACCCGCCACCGAGTAAGGCGTCGATCTCCGGCACACCGAATGCAACACGCGGGACAACGGAGCGTTGCCGGGGCGACAACGCTCCGGGCACCCGATGTGCCAACGCATCTTCGATCTGTCTACGAACTGAACCTGCGGCGACCAAGGCGCTCTCTCTTCGCCTTGTATTCGCCTTATTTGATACTAGAGCGCAAGCTTACCCAGAAGTTTCCTTTATTTACTTGACTTTACAGGAGCCAAGATGGACAGTGCTCTCTCAAAACAATGTTTCAAGCCTACGGAATGCTTTTCAGCCGGAAATGAGAAGAACGCCTGAAATTGCTCATGTTCCAGGGACTTCCCATCCCTTATTGGTCAACTGGAGTCCCGCGACTTGGTTCACTTTTGAGACACCGTCTACCGTGGTTTTGATGTCTGGAAAGGCCTGCTGAACATCGGCGCGGCTTGCCCATGCAGCAAGAGGCGCGATCTTGTAGGTGAAGGTGACTTCCGTCTGGGAATTGCCTCCTGCGGGCACAGGATCGGTCCGTTTGATGATGAAGTCCACGGCTTTCTGCCCATAGCAGAATGCAGGAGTTTGCCCTAGAACTCCCCCAGATGTAAGTCGAAAGTACTTCTTTCCCTCGTCCGTGAGTTCGTAGTGCCTTACAGGTTGCGGACGAGTTGGACCATTCAATGCATCGAGCATTCCGTGTACAACCGCTGTTGCGTCGCTTCCATGCAATAGGCCAGCTTGCTCCAGTGTAGCCAGCTTAGAGCCAATCCCATATTGGTCCTTCGGCTGAGAACGGGGAACATCGACCGGAAACTGACGATTGATTAAAGCGCACGCTTCGCCATGTCTCGATAGATATTGGTCAATCGCGGTCGCGAGACTGGCATCGCTCGGCTTCTTTGCATCATTGCATGATGAAAGAAGGAAGCTGGCCGAGATGCAGACTAGAAGGAATCTCCTCATGAACAGCCCTCCTCTATTGCTCTAAATTATGCGACTCCGGGGTTTACCCGTCCAGCCTGTGTGGGCATATGTGGATCGAAAATCTGTTGGATCTGTGTGGAACGCAGATGGAGAAGCCTAGCGCTTTACAAGTGGATTGAGCTTTAGCGCCGCGATGCCGGACAAAGCAACAGAAATGAAATCTTTCATTGATGTGCGCACTTGGTCGTTACGTAGAAAGAGAGCGGTCTCGATGCGTATCAGTTCATCGGTCAAAGGCTTGAAGAGAACACCAGCGCGCTGAAAGCGCGATGCCGACTGCGGAACCAGAGCTACTCCAACGCCGTGAGCGGCGAAGTCGAGTGCCTGCGTGATCGTAGGAGCCTCCTGGAAGCGTTGCGGATCGAATTTCATCGTTCGCAGATAGTTCATAAGGCGAGCTTCACACTGACGTTCCCGGACGGTGCTGTCAAAGAGGTATCGCTTGGCGAACATGCTTCCTGCTATAAGGGGTCGCTGACCCTGCCGGATCGCAAGCATCCCGTGCGTCATCTGTTAGCGGTATCTCAGGAACTGCACACCAACGGAGGCGCCGGAAGAACGCTCCTGATGCGGTACTCCCGGTACGAGGCTTGGGCGACGCTGGTGAGCTTCCTTGGGATCCCGGGCGATCCGGCGTGGGCAGAGCACGTGCTCGACACTTTAGATCGGGAAGAGCGCGTGACGGAGATTGATGGCATCGGGTGTCAGCCGGTACTGATTTCTGCGTCTGTGGAGGAGATGCTCGATTGGATCGGACAAGGTCTACGTTCGCACAAGCTGGCCCTGCCCGAAAGCAACGGCCCTATTCGGTGGCCCGCCGTCTCCATCAACGCCGTACTCCAGACCTAACTTATCTGAGGCCGCAGCAATTCAACGTGGCATATACTCATGTATATGCCACACCCGGGGAGGGCGCCATGCAACGTACAGCCAAGATCTTTATGAACAACCGGAGTCAGGCCGTTCGTCTCCCAAAGGAGTTCCAGTTCAACACTTCTGAGGTGTTCATCCGTAAGCAGGGCGATGAGGTCGTCCTCTCGACGCGTCCCGCGGACTGGTCTTTGTATCTCGCGTCGTCTTCTGTCGCTTCTGACGACTTTATGCAAAGCGTCGAAGACTTGCCGGTGCAGGAACGCGATCTCTGATGGCTCAGTACATGTTGGACACGGATATCTCGTCTTACATCATGAAGCGCTCGAACGAATCCGTTCTCCGCAGACTTCAGGCCGTCGCCGTCCAGGATGTGTGTATTTCGGCGATTACCAAGTCCGAGCTGCTCTATGGGGTGGAGATCTCACCACGTGCGCAGCAGGATCAAGCTGCTCTCGACGAGTATCTCCGCTATGTGCAGGTCATTGAGTATGCCGACGCGTGTGCGCTCCACTATGCGCAAATCAGGGGCGCGCTGAAGCGTAGTGGTACGCCCATAGGAGCCAACGACCTCTTCATTGCCGCGCATGCCCGCAGCCTCGGATTGATTCTGGTGACAAATAACGTCCGCGAGTTTGGAAGGGTCGCTGGTCTCCAGATCGAGAACTGGACAGAGAGCACCCGCCGCAGCTGAGTCGTTCGAACCAAACGGAATGATGTCGAAGGCGCTCCTGGAGCGCCTTTCCCTTTGGGGTCAACTCACCAAATTCTATTCAACTTCTTGAGGTGCCTCTGTGGAGACGACCTTCGACTACCTGCGTGCCCACGCTGCCGAGCTTGGGTCCCGCATCCTTGAAACCTACCCACCCCTTCAGAGCACGAGGGACCCGATCGCTCCCCGCCTCGCCACGCTTCTGCGCAAAGCAATACCCGCGCAGGCTCTTGCCATCACCGGCACAGCCAAGTATTTGCAAACGGCAAAGGCCGCCCGCATCGTAGCAGAGTGTGGGGCTGGCAAGACTCTTATGGCCCTCGGAACGATTCACGTTGTTACGGACGGCCGCCCCAGCACCACACTGGTTATGTGCCCTTCGCACATCACGCACAAGTGGGCGCGCGAGGCGCTGCAGACCATCCCCCAGGCACGGACCTTTCTCATCGAGGACATGCGCAACGGTGGCGACCCCAAGAAGCAGCACGGGGTCTGCGAGGTCAAACTCAGCAAGGGTAAGACCGTCTACGAGGGCAAGCACTTGACGCTGGCGGAGATGCGCCGCATGGGCCGAAGCGAATGGCGGGCGCGCTTCCCTGGGCCGGTGTATTTCATCATCGGCAAGGACCGCGGCAAACTGGGCTATTTCTGGGACCACGCCTACCTCACCGCGAAGTCCGGGCCGAACTGCGGTGGAGTCGTCAATCCTGACTCGGGACGAGCCGTGGTCAACTCCGAGGAGCGCAAGCTCTCCAGGCTCGACTTCGTGGACAAAAACAAGATTTCGGAAGCGCTGCCATCTGCAAATGGAGGCACAGCACGCTACTCTGCGCTTTGGCAGGCGGATCGCAGCCGCATCCAGCGCATGGCACCCATCGAGTACATCGGCCGGTACATGAAGGGCTGGTTCGACTTCGCGATTGCCGATGAACTCCATCAGTTGGCTGGAGACACGGCACAGGGCAATGGGCTCGGCGTACTCAACCGAGCAGCGCAGCGCCTGATCGCCCTGACTGGAACCTTGATGGGCGGCTATGCTGACGACCTCTTCAACATCTTCTATCGCATGGAACCCCGAGTGATGGCCCGCGAAGGCTTCGCCTACGGCGGTCAGGGCCGGCGCGACTTCCAGGAACAGTATGGGGTGCTCGAAACCGTCGAGAAAGTGAAGGAGACGGACAACGCCTGCTCGCGAGCCACCAAGAAGACGATTCAGGTTCTGCGGAAGCCCGGGGCATCGCCCCTGCTCTTCGGCAAGTTCCTGATGAACACGACGGCGTTCCTCTCGCTTGAGGACATCTCGGACAATCTGCCGCGCTACGACGAGAGTGTCATCTCGGTAGACATGGATGAAACTCTTCCAGAGGCTTACGAGAAACTCGAAGAGGACATCCGCGACGCAATCCGTGAACATCGCGGGAACAAGAGCCTCATGAGCATCTTGCTCAATACGCTCCTGCTCTACCCCGATCATCCCTACGGCTTCAAGGAGATCTGGGCGCGAGCCCTCGATCCGTCGACGAGAGAGTACGTGAAGTTCCTGGTGACGGAGCCACGGAACCTCCCGCAGGAGACGCTGTACGCCAAGGAACGAACGCTCGTCGCCGACGTGCGAGAGGAGCTAAAGCAAGGAAGACGCTGCCAGGTGTATGCCACCTATACAGGTGAGAAAGACGTTACGCTGCGCCTTGAAACAGTTTTGAGCCAGGAAGGCTTCCGCGTCGCCGTGCTTCGTTCGTCGGTTGCCACGGACAAACGTGAGGACTGGTACGAACGGCAGTTGAAGGCCGGGATCGAGGTCGTGATCTGCCACCCGAAGCTGGTGGAGACGGGCCTGGATCTGCTGGCCTTCCCGACGCTGTACTTCTACGAGACTGGGTATTCGCTGCATACGCTGCGGCAAGCCAGCCGGCGGTCCTGGCGTATCGGCCAGCGATTCCCGGTGCGGGTGAAGTTCGTCACTTATGCAGGCACCATGCAGGAGACCTGCCTTCGACTCATGGGCAAGAAGATGTTGGTCGCGCTCATGATGGAAGGCAAGTTCTCAGGCGAGGGTCTACACGCACTCGACACGGATGAAGACCTGATGAGCGCGATGGCTCGTGAACTGGTGGAGAAAGCCGGAGTCGGCGAGTCAGCCGACGCCATCTGGCGTGAACTCGATCAGGAGAGGGACAAGGTTCAGCCCCACGTGACAACGCCAGAATGCGAAGAGGCTTTGCCGATCCCGACCGAACTGCCCGCGACAACGGTTGCCGAGCATTCACCAGTCTGGGCGGGGATCCACCTCGTCGATCCTCTAGTCAGTTCGAAGAAACGCAGGAAGGCTGACCTTTGGCCTTCTGCAACCCACCAAGGCACACAACTCACGCTTTTCGGGTAAGCAGGCGGTGAGCTGGCCGGGGTTTCAGCCGGTCGGCTCACGAGGTCTGGTCAGCCGAGAAGCCGGCCCGCGAGCAGCGTTTGCGAGCAGGAGACAACCATGCCGAAAGAACTATTTCTAGCCAGTGACTTCGTAGCAACCAAGTTCTCAACGGCCGCCGACAAAGCGGACTTTGGCAATCTACTGCTGCACTTCATCGATTCGGATTGGAAACAGACGATCTTTACCGAAAAGTTCTACAGCCGTCTCTCAATGTGCTTTGGCCACATCGCACATTATGTGGAGCGTGCGATTATGCAGAGCAGTCTTGGTAAGGCCGCATGGGCGCCGCACTCTGGCTCTGTCGCGCTCCGCATAAAGTCAAGCTGGCCCATGCGTCAGTTCAGATGGTAGACGAAGTAGATATCCTACTCAGATGATGACAGCGCTCTTGTTTATCCTGTTGCTCGCCAGCGTTGGCGCCATCGTATGGGGCGCCGAAGCCTTTGCGAAACATCTCGGACCGCTCGCAAAACAGTTAGGCACCAGCACAGTCGCCCTTGCGATTCTGCTCGCCGGGGCCGAACCGGAAGAGCTCGTCACCGCAGTGACGGCGAGCTTGAGGCATTCGCCAGCCATCGCCTTGGGAGACGTTATCGGTGCAAACGTCACAATGTGCCTGGTTGCTCTTGGGGTAGGAGCCGTGATCGCACCGTTGCCCTTCCGGGGGAGCGCACTCCGTTACGCTCTGCTCGGACTGCCGCTGGCAGCGATCGGCAGCTACATCGCTTGGAATGGAAAAGTCAGCCGAGTGGCGGGTGCGGTCCTGATCTTGTTCTATGTCGCGTACGTCGCGGCCATCTGGCTGATTGAGAAGCGCCCTCCGGCTTTGGGCGAGGTGGGAGAGTTGGACGAGGCTGGTGAGGGTGCAGAACGACCGCTCCGGGACATCGCTCGGGTTCTCGGTGGTCTGGTCGCAATGGTGCTCGGTGCAACAGCCCTTGTGGAAGCTGCTCGGCGCTTGACCCATGCGGAATCCTCACAAACGCTGCTTGGCTTGACCATCGTTGGTTTCGCCACGGGATTTGAGTTGGTTGTGCTGGCTTGGTCCGCCTCGCGACGGGGAGCGCCAGAGATTGTGGTTGCGGGCGTCGTTGGATCCTTCGCTTACAACATGACAATGACATTGGGTGCTGCGGCTCTGGCTAGGCCCCTTACTCTCTCGGACGCGACTTCCCTGCATAGACCATTGGCCGCAATGATGGCTTCATTCGCTGTGGTCATCGCCTTGGCCCTCGTGCGAGGGCGGATAGGTCGGCTCGCAGGCGGCCTGCTGCTGGCGGCCTATCCGCTGACGGTTTGGTTTGCATTTCTACACAGAACGTAGCGCTTGCTCGACCGGCAGCATGCAGATGATGATGATCTAAGTAGCATTCAATAAGCCGGATAGCCGACCTTGAGCTTTCCGTCAGCAAAGCAGGAGGCTTTATGAAATATCTGATCTTAGCCGCGCTCATGATTGCAAGCGCAGCGTCTACTCCGGCTCAAGACTACAAGATGGTTTCCAGCATTCCGCTTGGCGGTAGCGGAGCATGGGACTATCTCAAGGCAGATGCAGACTCACGACGGCTGTACGTCTCACATTCAAGCGAGGTTATCGTTCTCGATCTCGATTCGCAAAAGCGCATAGGCACACTAGGTGGATTTGGATTCATTCATGGAATCGTGATTGTGCCTGAACTGAGCACGGGCTTCTTAAGCGATGGCCAGAAGAATGAGGTCGTCATCTTTGACCCCGCGACTTTGAAGATCAAACGCAGGATCAAGACAGCAGCGAATCCGAACAGCATGGTATATGACAAGCTCACCGGAAGGCTGTTTGTTGGTCATAAACCCACGAAGTCAATGACCGTCATCAAGGCCGCAACAGGCCAGATCGAAGGAACAATCTCATTAAACGCAATCCCCGAGTTCCCGGTGAGCGATCAAGCCGGCAACATCTTTGTCAACATCGACGACAGGAGTGAGATCGTTGACATCGATTCCAAATCACTGAAGGTGAAAGCTCGTTGGCCTGTAGCGCCCTGTAAATCTCCCTCCGGTTTAGCCTTCGATCCTTCGAGCCGACGCCTTTTCGCGGCATGCGACAACAAACTACTTGCAGTTGTGAATGTGGATACCGGCAAGGTGGTAATGACCCTGCCGAGCGGAGACGAGCCCGATGCGGCGGCCTTCGATCCTGGAACCCACAGAATCTTCTCTTCCAACAGTGACGGCACACTGACCATTGTTGCGGCTGAGGGCAACGATCAATATAAAGTCCTTCAGCTTCTAAATACCCAGCCCGGAGCGCGCACTATGGCATTGGATGAAAAGACACACAACATCTATCTCTCCTCTGCAAAGCTCGGACCACCTCCGTCGCCCACGCCGAGCAATCCTCATCCACCGAAGCATCCCACGGCTGTCGCCGGCTCTTTTCATGTGCTCGTTGCGATCCCATCGCACTGACAGGAAAGCCGCTCAAGACCGGGTAGTGCTCTGGTTGGGTGCGGCAAGCCAACATCCTTGAGCGGGCGGCTGCTCTCCCGGACATTCAGGCGATCAACCGCGCAATGGCAGAGCCCATTGCGACGGCCATAAGGCCGCCGGTGAGGCTAGTAACGGCATAAGCTATTCCCGTCCAGAAGGCTCCGCTTGTCAAATCCGACCAAGTCTCAAACTCAAATGTCGAAAAGGTGGAGAACGAACCGATAAAGCCGATTGCGATCAAAAACCTTACTGCGGGGCTTACCGCTGCGTGGTTATTGAGGTATCCAATCGTCAAGCCAATTAGAAAGCACGCAGAAAGATTGATGGTAAGAGTACCGACTGGAAAACGAGGGCCGAAGTGTTCCGCCGCAATTTGCCCTATGAAGTAGCGCAGCATTGCACCGAGTGCGCCCCCGATGGCAATTAGCATGTATCGATGCAAGGTCACGCTCCCTAGATGTGTCTAGATCCCTCTGATGCTTGCTTTTCGAAGCGTCCAAATCTGAGAGCCAACGTGGGCAGGACCAGCAGATTTAGTGCGGTCGAGGTAATCAAGCCGCCGAGGATGACGATAGCAAGCGGCCCTTCAATCTCCTGCCCTGCCGAGCCGGTTCCAATGGCGAGCGGCAGAAGCCCCAGTGCGGTGACGAGCGCCGTCATCAAGATAGGGGCAAGCCTTTCAGATGCCCCGTGGATTGCAGTCTCGTAACTCCAAGACATGCCCTCCATGTCCACAAGGTGCTCGTAGTGCGAGATAAGCATGATGGAGTTGCGCAGCGTAATGCCGAAGAGCGTGACGAAGCCAACCATCGCGCCTATCGAGAGTTCGCCGCCACCGGCAAAGACGGCGAGGACGCCCCCCACCAGGGCGAAGGGTATATTGACCAGCACCAGAACGAGGTTGCGCCAGTTCATCAAGACCACGGACAGAAGCAATACAACGCCCAAAGCTGCCAGCAGCGAATAGACGAGGAGATCGTGACGAGACTGCGCCTGAGCTGCCGCCGTGCCGGTGAACTGCACATAATCGCCGGGTGCGAGATGGACCTTCGCAGCAATCTGGGCCTTTGCGCTCTGAACGAAGGCGTCGGTGCCGTTTCCAGCAACATTTAGGGTGATGGTTTGGACTCGCCTCGCGCCATCATGGAGGATGTTGTACCTTCCCGATGTCTGATACACACTGGCGAGTTTGCCTAGAGGAACATAGATGCCGTCCGGGTTTTTGAGGGGCAGTGAAACGATCGACTCCGGGCTGCTTCGTTGCGACGGCGGCAAGATGACGGATACTGGAAAGACCCGGTTGCCCTCATACACGTCGCCAACCTGCTCTCCCTCGTAAGCGGTATGCACATACTGCAAGACACTTACGGGGTCGAAGCCCCAGTGCAGCAGTTCCGGGGTGCGAAGTGAAACCGCAATCTCGGGAGTGCCCGGAGGAGATTGCATCTGGACGTCGGCTGCTCCCGGAAGCCCGTTCAGTATGCGAGCAACCTCGCTGGCCTCCCGGTCGAGCTGATCCAGGTCGTTCCCATAGATGTTCACGACGGTAGAGGCTGTGTAGCCCGAGATCGTCTCTTCGATGCGCTCGGTCAGGAAGGTCAGAACTGAAAAGCTAAGGCCGGAGAACTGCGAAAGCGTCTGGCGAATCGTTCCCAATTCCGCCTCTTCCTCTTCCCCACCTGCAGGCTTTAGGTCTACATCGATCTCGCTGTAATTCGGCCCCCAGGTATCCTCCGATTGCTCGGCACGGCCTACTCGCTGCGAGACGGCCCGTATAAAGGGCAGCTTGGAAAGGGCCGCCGTCACCTCACGGCCCACCCGCAGCGAGTCCTCAAGCGAAGAGCCGGGAACGGACTGCATGTGCACAATGTAATGACCTTCCCGGAGTTCAGGCAGGAAGGTTGCGGAAAAGAAGGGCAGGGCGGTTATACCGAGAATCGTCAGGATGGCGACGGTGGCCATGACCAGACGCGGCGAGCGCTCGATTCGAGTGAGTGCCGAGATGTAATGCCGCTTGGACCAGCGCACCACGGGAGGCTCTGTGGTGCGGATCTTGCGGTGCCCGAGGAACAGCATGGAAAGAGCGGGAGTCACCGTGAGCGCGACAACCAGTGAGGCAAGCACGGACAGGATGTACGCAATCCCTAGCGGGGCGAAGAGCCTTCCCGCCACGCCCGAGAGCGTGAGGATCGGGATGAAGACCAGAATTACGGCAAACGTGGCGTAGACCACCGCGCTCCGAACTTCGAGCGAAGCGGAGAGCACGACGGCAAACACAGAGCGAGGATGACCCGCTGCGGCGTTCTCGCGCAAGCGGCGCAGGATATTTTCGACATCGATCACCGCATCGTCGACGACCTCCCCGATGGCGATGGCGAGACCGCCCAGGGTCAAGGTATTCAACGTGAAACCCATACGCCCCATGATGGTGACGGCAACGAGGAGCGATAGAGGGATGGCTGTGCAGGAGATCGCCGCCACCCGCATATCGAACAGGAATAGAAACAAGATGATCACAACGAAGACAGCTCCAAGCAACAGAGAGTTGCGAACGTTGTGGACCGCGATGTTGATGAAGTTTGCCGGCCTGAAGAGATCAGAGCGCATGGCGATGCCTTGCTCTTTGAGCGCGGGATTTAAGTCCTTGAGCGCCTGCTCCACCTGGGCCGTAACATCAGCTGTATTTGAGCCATACTGCCCTGAGATCACAAGCACGACGCCGGTCTTGCCTTCGATCGAAGCGGCTCCGAAGGGCGGAGCTGCACCCTCTTTAACGTCTGCGACTTGGCCCAGTGTGACATTGGCTCCATTCTGTCGCACGAGCACGGTAGCGGCTATCTGAGCAGGAGTCAGGGCTTGCCCCTCGGACTGGAGGATGAGCCGTTGATTGCCGTTTTCGACGAAGCCCGCGCCTAAGACTCCGGTGGCTTTCTGCGCGGCTGTGACGATATCGCTCAAAGCCAAGCCATACTGCACCAGCTTCTCCGGCAGCAACTGCACCTGAAACTGCTTTACTTGACCGCCAAAGACGGAGACACTCGCTACGCCCGGAACCGCAAGCAAACGTGGACGAAGCGTCCAGTCCGCGGCTGTTCGGAGATCCATCAGGCTCTTCGTCTTGGAGGTGAGGCCGACCACGAGGACCGTCCCGGTGGAGAGAGTGAGCGGCTCCATGATGGGCGCGTGAACACCGACTGGAAACTGGCCCGCGAGAGTCGCAAGGCGCTCATTGACAAGCTGGCGGTCGAGATAGATGTGGCTTCCGCCCCGGAAGATCACGTTGATGACGGAGAGACCCTGGATTGAGTTCGACCGCAGAGATTCGATTCCAGTGACGCCGTTGATGGAGTTTTCGAGCGGCTGCGTCACCAGAAGTTCCACCTGCTCGGGAGACAGTCCCGGAGCCTCGGTTTGAATGAGGACGACGGGTGGTGCAAACTCCGGAAAAACGTCGTACTTGGCCTGCGTGAGGGCGTAAAGGCCATAGCCCAACAGGGCAATCGCCAGCGACAGTACGACACCACGGAATCGGAGGGAGAAGCCAACAATAGCGTTCAACATAGCGGTCTCCCTTAGTCCTTGTCCGCTTGAATTTGGGAGCGGAACTCTTCCGAGAGGAGCGTCTGCGCACCCGCAGTGACCACATGCTCGCCGGGTTCAAACCCTCTAGTGACAAACCAGCCATTGGCAACAGGATCGACAGTCTCGACGAGTGTGCGTATGAACCTCCCCGGCGACTTCTCGACGTAGCACCAGGCGATTCCTTGCGACCGGACCACAGCGGTAGACGGGATGACGACACCGTTTTGCGGTGAACCCGACGGCAGAAACACACTCAGGTTGACTCCGGGGACGAGGCCGGGATGCGCGGCGATGATGTAGAGAAGGCTCGGTACTTGCAGGCGTGGATCGAGCTGAGGAACGACCGAAACGAGATCGGCTTGGGTGTGCGTACCATCCGAGAGTTGAACGGTGGCCTGTTTAGGCGCGGAGAATGGGCTCGCTGTGGTGCTCGTCACCTGAAGCAGAAATCTTCGTTGCATCAGCAGGGCGTCGAACTGCGGCGAGTTTCCCTCCATCCAACGGGCAACGACCGGCCCCCAACGGAGCAGGGCGCTCCCATTCAGAACCGTGATTGCCTGCTGTGCATTTTCTACAAGCGCGGCATCGCTTTCAGCCGTGGCACGCGCAGCTTCCACCGCCTTGTCCGAGGCATCTTTTCCATTCTGGTTCAGTTTCCGCAGCCGCTCGTACTCCGCAAAGGATGCCCTGGCGCTCGCCCGGGTCCGTAGGAGATCCGTTCGCGGCGTGTTGTAGCTGGCCTTCAGGTCGAGAAGGGGCTGGAGTTGCACCACCACCCCGGTTGCCTGCTCCTGTACCTGCTGCCTGGTTGGGCTCAAAGTTGTGGTGTTGATGCCGTTTGCTTTTTGGGCTGCGTTATCGAAGGCGAGAATGGTTTGGCCATTCTCCGACGTAACCCGCGAAGAAGCTTTGAAGGGTGACTCTCGCTCCGCTTCGGCTGCTTGCTCTCCCCGACCGGCGATGAAACCCCAGATGAGCCCCCCGGCAACAACGAAGACCGCCAAAGACAAGATGACAATTCGTAGGATCGATTTCATGGTGGCTCCTTCGTTACCGTGGTGCACCCGCTGGGAGCGGCTGTGTTGTTCCGGGGCTGATGGGCCGCTGCAGCGCGTCTTCCACCAAGCCAAGAGAGAGTTGGGCCTGGTGAATGGCATCCAGACGAGCGCGTTCGGCGACCGAGGTTTGAAGCTCAGCTGCTGTGACCGTGAGCTGTTCCGTCTCGCCCGCCTGCAGCATCCGCACCGCCGCTCGTTGCTGCTCTTGAAGTTGACTGACCGATCGCTCTGCTTCTTTCAGCGTGGTGTACGCGGCTGTATATTGCCCCAGGGATCTGTCCGTGTCGGCGATGACGGTGCTTTGCACAGCTAGCAGTTGCGCACCCACTACTTTGCGCTGAGCTTCCGCCTCCGCAATTGGCCCTTCGTTGTGGTTGCGGAGGGGCAGAACCGCCGACAAACTGAGCGAGATGAAGTTCGAGCCTTCCTCATAGGCGTAGGCCGGACCGAGATTGATATCTGGATATTGCCGCGCAACTTCGAGCTGTAGGGTGGCTTGCGCTGCCTCGTACTGAGCGAGCGCACGTTGCACATCGAGGCGATTCTGCACCGCCTCACCCCGCAAGCTCTTAGCCGGTAGAGATGCCGGGGCAGGAGGCCGATCGACCTCCGGCCAGACCAGCCTTTCGCCCGCTAGACCGGAATCAGGGATACCGATGGCCGCCGCCAAAGCGACGTGCGTTGTATGCACCTGCCCTTCGACATTGCGGAGCGCAAGGCGAAGAGCCGTCTGGTCGATGCGTGCAACAGTCATATCTGGGAGTGGAATTTCGCCGGCACGGAAGCGCCGCTCCGTCAGCTCCACATACGTGTTTCGTAGTGCTTCTTCTCTTCGCAGCAGCTCGGCTGCTTGGACGGCGAAGAGGTAGTCCACCAGGGTAGCGCGCACCCGGCTTCGTACAACCCACGCCGTTTGGCCCAACTGCAAGAGACTTGCCTTGCTTAACTGCGTAGCGTAGGCGATTCGATAGCCGCGTTTGCCTGCCGTTTCAATCGGTAAGGAGAAATCGAAGGACGTGATGAACTGCGTCGGGTTCGGCGTCTGGTAGCCAGGGGCGAAGCTCACTGAAGGGTTCGGCTTGGCCGCAGCGGTGGTGATGGCCGCGTCGGCTGCTTCTGCATTTGCACGGGCCACATCGAGGTCCGGATTGAAGTAGAAGGCAGCCAGGGTGAGCGTACTCAAATCCCACTCACGCATCGGCCAGGAGGACGGCTTGAACCCCGCACTGTGATCCATCCAGTTCCTCAGAGCTGGATCATCGAGGCTTCTAGCTTCAAGACGCTGGGCCAATGCTGGAGGCGAGAGCGGAGCGGGGTGGTATTTGTAATGAGCACAGCCCGAGAGCAGCCCGGCTGCCGAAAGAAGAACAGTCGGGTAAACGACGCGAGGGGAACCGTTCCACCAGATTCGGGGAGAGTTCAAAGCTTGAACAACTCTTGCAGACATGCAGAAAATCCTCAAACGAAGACACAAAGATGTGGAGCGCACGAAAGCGCACGATCAACGGTCAGGTTTAAGGTCTAAACGCGCAGACTAAGGGGGAAAGAAAGGGGCGGCGACTCATCTGCCGCTTTGCGACCCAGAAGAGCAAAACGAGCACAGGGTGGCTCCCACAATTCAAGTTTCACGAAACGCTTCTGAGTGAAAACACGGAGAAGCGAACGCGCCGCGAGCAGGACCACACCGCAGAATGTCACGGTAGCGATCAAGCTTAGAGCTGTATCGTCGCCGCTCCTTGGGAATCCATCCCAATGATCGAAGCATTCATAGACCGGGGCGAGCAGGAACAGAGCCAGCAGCACGAGAACTACAATCTGGCCGGTCCGGCGCTTGTCCATGACTGATTGTAGCTGCCTGGCTTTCCATAAGGCCAGCGTAGGTCTTTCGACTTCAGAGAGCTGGAGCATCAGAGCTTTCCCGCATTTGGAGTATTGTCTGGACTCTGTTAGCAGCGAATTGTCTTCTTGGAACAGGAGGCAATATGCTCGAAACACACCTAAGCGCAGCAAGTACACAGCGGAGACTTCGTTCCGGTCCCGCTTCCACCCACATTGATGAATTCGCCGACTGGCTGCATGCCAGAGGGTACAAGAGATGGACTCTCGTGAAGCTTCTTCAGTCACTTGCAGGCTGGACTGACTGGCTAAACGAAACCAGTAAAGCAGGGGAGTGTCTCCAAGATGGGCTTCGACGGTGTGAAGGGCATGTAAAGTCGCTGCCACGAGTGCGCTACCAGTTCGGTCCGAACCGTAACTCTCTTAGAGCCGCGCGCATCTTCCTGCAATTCCTTCGAGAGCGCGGCCTCTTGCCACCGGGCGCGGAGGCACCATCTGCTGATCTGCGTTGCGCGCTTCTCGGGGAATTTCGGACGTGGATGATTGAGCACCACGGTGTGACGGAGGCTACACTCGATGTCTATCAGAGGGCGCTTGAGGATTTTGTCGACGCAGCGGGAAGCGAGCCCCGCGCCTACAAACCGGAGGTGTTGCACAGCTTTGTACTCCAGAGAGCAGTGCGTCACGGCGCTTCGCACACGAAGTTAGGACTCACTGCACTCCGCAGCTTCCTTCGTTTCCTTGGAGCAACCGGGCGGTGCGCTCCAGGGCTAGATCATGCACTACCGGCTTATACTTCACAGAATCGCTCATCGACACCTCGTTTTCTTGCCTCCGAGGACGTAGATCGCACCATTGCCTCATGCTTGACTGATGGGGCTGGTTTGCGAGACAGAGCCATAATCTTGCTTCTAGCTCGACTCGGACTGCGCGGAGGAGACATCGTTCGCTTACGCTTGAGCAAAATCGACTGGTCCAACGGAAGAATTGCGGTCTGCGGTAAAGGGCGCCGTCATGATTTCCTGCCTCTGCCTCAGGAAGTGGGAACGGCAATCCTCGACTATCTGAAGCAGAATCGTCCCAACTGCCGGGCGGCAGAGGTGTTTGTCACCGTCGTGCCTCCATTTAGAAAGCTGAGCTACCAAGCAGTGAGTGGTGTGGTTCGGAGAGCGTTGGTCCGAGCCGGGGTGAACTCGCCTGTGTGCGGGGCTCATGTTCTCCGACATTCTGCTGCAACGACGATGCTACAGCAAGGCGTTTCTCTCGCCAGCATAGGATCTGTTCTGCGTCACCGATCTCCTCGGACGACCACTCATTATGCAAAGGTCGACATCACGCTGCTAGCCACGATTGCGCAGCCATGGCCGGGGGTGGCGTGATGCTAATTGCCTCCGTCAATCGCTATATAGTGCTTCGTCGAAGCCTTGGTTATGGCCTTTTACAGATGAACAAACTGCTCCTGGCGTATGCGCAGTTCGCGACATTGAAGGGCGATACTGACATTCGGACATCCACGGCAGTCACTTGGGCCACCGCAGCCTCAACGCCGGGCACCAGGTACGTACGTCTGCGCACGGTGGTGATGCTCGCAGGATTTCTACGTGCCGAAGATCCGAGACATGAAATTCCTCCGTCCCATCTCTTTCCAGCCCCGCAGGGTCAATTGATGCCCTATATCTACTCTCCCAATGAACTAGCCAGGCTTGTCATTGCGGCGGGGAAGCTCCCGAGAAGCTACCCTTTGCGCCGGGAGACATTTGCGACGCTGTTCGGGCTCATTGCTTCTACGGGCATACGGATTTCGGAAGCTCTCGACATACTGGTACAAGATCTTGAAGAGCCGGGTGTTTTACTGATTCGTCGGGGCAAGGGCGGAAAGAGCAGGTTGGTCCCGTTGCATCCCACTGTCGTAAGTGCGCTGGAGATTTATCTCGCCCCACGGCTTAGCCTCTCTACTCTTGACGATCACCTATTTCTCTCTGCAGGAAGGCGACGTATCGGACGGAGCATGGCAAATTATACTTTCCGCCGCGTGGCCTTTCTCGCCGGCATCACCCAAACAGGAACACGACCTTGTCGCATCCATGACCTGCGACATACGTTCGCAACGCGATCCTTAGAGAAGTGTCGGAAACGACGCGAAGATGTCGACGCTCATTTCGTGGCTCTGGCAACATATCTCGGACACACGGACATCGCTCACACGTACTGGTATCTAGAGGCGACACCCGAACTGATGACAGACATAGCTTCTGCAGCCGAAGTCTTGATTGGTGAGGTGGTCGGATGACACTCATTGCACCTCTCATCACAGCCTTTCTTCGCGAGCACATGCCAATCGATCGTGGTTATTCTCCCAACACGTGCGAGACGTATGCACACGCTTTCCGACTGCTCTTCATGTTTGCTAGCGAACGCCTTGGGAAGAGGCCCTCTCAACTCTGCGTAGAACACATCAATGCCGAACTGGTGCTCGACTTCTTACGCCATATCGAGCAAAAACGATCAAACAGCCCGGTTACCCGGAACTCACGCTTGGCTGCAGTCAAGGCTTTTATGCGGTATGTCGAACTGCGTGTACCCGCTTCCCTTGAGCAGGTCCATCAGATTCGTGCCATCCCGACGAAAAGACATGAGCAGCCCCTGGTTGAACATCTCACGATTAAGCAGGTCCGGGCTATCTTGGATGCACCGAAGCTTGCGACACGCTTAGGCACGCGAGATCGAGCAATGCTGCATCTTTGCTTTGCTTGCGGCCTGCGTGTGTCGGAGTTGGTAGATCTGCCACTTGAAAGCCTTTCCCGTCGTCACCCTCCGAGCATACGAGTCTGCGGCAAAGGAAGGAGGGAACGATGCCTCCCACTTTGGAAAGAAACTGCCTCCGATCTTAGGGCGTGGCTTGCAATTCGTGGTCCTGCTCGCACCCCTGAGCTGTTCGTAAACGCTGCAGGAGATGCCATGACCCGAGCCGGCTTTGAATACGTGCTCGAGAAGCACGTTCGATCCGCAGCAGAAAAGCTTCCCGACCTCAAGGGACGTTCTGTTTCTCCCCATCAACTCAGGCACAGTTGCGCGGTAATCATGCTACAGGCCACTCGCGACGTGCGGAAAGTCGCACTGTGGCTCGGCCACAGTGATATGCGCACAACCGAGGTTTACCTACGTGTCGATCCATCCGAAAAGCTCGAAGCGATGGAGGCAGTACTTCCACCTAATTTACGTCGAGGACGTTTCAAGGCTCCTGATGCGCTGATTGCATCTCTTCAGGAGCCACCATAAGCTATTTCGCCGATGGAATGAGCAACCGTGTCGTCGGCTTACAGCTAAGGAGAAGCGCGATTATGTGGAGCGAAAGAGTGCAGAGACGTAGTACTTCTGCGGCGTTTGGCAATTTCGCTCTGCATAGTAGCGGGCTTCACATAATGAGCTTTATGCGGTGCACCGCATATTGCTCATTGCGATCGGTCGGGCTTCTACGAGACCTGGTTTAGAGATGACCCCCAGAGATTGCACTTTCTCCGACATGCTCTTGCGTCGCACTGCTGGGGCTCCCCTGAGTTCACCTTCAGCGACGTCGAACGTGCCATCCAACGCGAGATTCGGAACCGCAATTATGTTGCCCTCTATGAGCTGAGAGCAGTCGAGTGCCTGCGAACCGCGGAAATGGCTATCCTCCAGCGTCTCGAAGCCAAGTACAGGACCAGTCCGCAACAGACTTCCCAAGACACGGAAGATCGAGCAACGTTCAGACCGAGCGAGACACATCCGGGCAAGTCAACGACTCCTGCAGTGCAGGCTTGCCTCTTTTAACCTCGTTGCTCCGCCGTGTCCGCGTGGCTGGCGACCCGTTACCGACATCCATTTCGAACAAGCGAGGCAAGTGTGGGATACAGCGTCTATTACGACGGCGAGTTGAGGGTGAGCTCGTCTCTACGCTGATCCTGTAAAGACCGTGGAGGACATCTTCGCCCATATGTCTGCGTATATGGAGGCGCCCGCTGCCGCATGAGCCCTGACACCCCGATCTTGAAGCGCATCCAGAAGGCACGCACCGCGCTTCTTCTGGACCATCCCTTCTTTGGTTCGCTTCTCTTCCGGCTGAAGGGTCACGAGACCCGTTCGGTCAAGACGATGGCGACTGATGGCATCTCGCTCTATTACAACCCAGACTTCGTGGACACGCTCAATGCGGCAACGCTCGCAGGTACCCTGGCCCACGAAGTCATGCACCCGGCGCTACGTCATCACACGCGTCGCGCTGGACGTGACCCGAAACGCTGGAACGAGGCATGCGATTACGCCATCAACCCACTCCTGCTCGAAGCTGGCCTCAGACTTCCCGATGGAGTTCTTGTCGACAACCGCTTTCGGGGATTGAGCGCGGAGGAGATCTATAACCGGCTGGCATCGGAGAGCAGGCCGTCAGCCGCTCAGAACGATGAGGACCAGTCGAGTAGTAACAATCAAGGCGGTGGAGACGCAGAGGCTCTTGGGCCGACGGCCCCCACCCGCGAGGGCGGGATCGGGCAGGTCCTTGATGCCCCGGTGAAAAGCAGTAACGAGCTCGAAGCCGAGGAGCAGGAGCGGGAATGGAACATTGCCGTTCATCAGGCGGCCACGGTCGCAGCCCGCGCCGGGAAACTGCCCGTCGGCGCGCAACGCTCTCTCGACGGAGCGGCCGAAGCGACGATTGATTGGCGTGAAATGCTGCGCCGACTCTGGTCGGAGACAACACCCACAGACTACAGCTGGGCACGACCGAATCGCCGCCACATCTGGGCTGGCCTCTACCTTCCGGGTGTACAGCGAGAAGGTGTTGGAGAAATTGCTATTGCGGTCGATTGCTCGGGATCGGTCAGTGACCGGCAGCTCCGATTGTTCGAGGCCGAGGTGCGCTCGATCCTCGAAGGTCAGAGACCGCCAAGAGTGCACGTTCTTTACTTCGACACGATCGTGCAAAGGGCCGAGACGTACGAAGCCGGAGAGCAAGTTTCCTTGCGACCGGCTGGTGGTGGAGGTACGGAGTTTGGCCCGTGCTTCGACTGGCTCGAAACTCACCACATCCAGCCACAAACGTTGGTGTTTCTGACTGACCTGTACGGGACATTCCCATCCTCTACCCCTGCCTACCCCGTCTTATGGGCCTCCACAGGCGGACGGCAAGCGCCATTCGGTGAGGTAATCCCGATGCAAGCTGCATGAAGTCTGTCAGTTAGCGGTCGAACAACCCGCAACGAGCTCTACGAAGGAGGCGAATGCCAAGAATGACTCGCATCTTCACCGATGGTTCAGCAATTGGGAATCCCGGTCCAGGCGGCTGGGGCGCCGTTCTAATCCAAGACAAAATGCGATGGGAGATATCCGGATCTGAGCCGTGGACGACGATTCAGGAGATGGAGCTTCTTGCCGCCGTTCGAGCGCTTGCGTCTTTGCCCGTAGGATCGAAGGTCGAACTACGGTCCGATTCGGAGTACCTCATCAATGGCATGCGAATCCTAGTCTTCCGCTGGATCAATCAGGGATGGCGCAATCGAAGCGGAAAGGAACTTCGGGACCAGGAGCTATGGAAACAGCTCCTGACTTTGAACGACAGCCTCTCCATCCATTGGAGCTGGATCAAAGGCCATAACGGCCATCCGGAGCAAACGCGCGCCGATGCTCTGGCTTACCAAGCGGCGCGATCGGCATGGATCATAAATAGGGCGGCTTAACGGCTCCGGCGGGGCCGCTTTGTTCCGGCATGTGATCGGTCGCTGACGAGACCTTGGCAGCACAAATGCTAAGTTTCAGGATCGCGTGCACTTCGCAGTCTATCGGACGTCAAGAGTCTTGACGAAGTCTGCAAGTGACAAATCGAAAGCTCCAGCTAAGGCAGAGAGGTGACGGAACCCAATCTCACGCGATCCTCGCTCTAGATCAGAGATGTGGACTTCATGAATACCAGAGTGCTCTGCAAGATCGATCTGTCTCCATCCTCGCTGCTTTCGAAGTTCGCGGATGCGCTCTCCGAGCTGGATACAAATGTCAGAGGACATCCTCTGAGGATTGCCTTAGTGCATGCGCTATATTTAGCGCATGCACTCTCTTAAGCCGGCAAATAGTACGAGAACACCCCCAGAATCTTTGCTCAAGAACCGTGTCCCTCGATGTTCATCATTCGAGAAGCCTCAAAGACAACCGGGAGCGCGACACGATTCCGTGTTTTCCTATCAAGGACCGGATAAACAATGATCACATGTGACGAACTCACCAGCAAAGTCGTGCGCCAACTGACCATCTTCGAGGATGGCGTATACGGTCCCGAGGTGCATATCGCGTTCACTGATGGCACTTCCTTCTGCGCTTGCATGAGAACAAACGTTTCGATAGAGGCTAAGCACATCCATGATGAGGGCGGTGAGCCGCGCATCTTGCGTGACTACTCCAGTCAGTGTGTCAGTCGCGGATCCGGCACGTAGTCGAAGGTGTCGTCGCCCGTCTGGAGCCCGCACACCGGGAACTGTCAGTCGACAGCAGAGAGAGACGGAACTGCGGCTAGGGTGCTTTGTGAGAGCCTTTGCCGTCAGGCTGGCTCCTTCATTTCATTCACTTGGGACTTGAGTCTGTCGCGACCATGTACGATATCTGCCATACAGCCATCCCGATGGTGTGAGCGTACTTAGCACTTGCGTTACAAAATAGGCCAAGGCCATGCATTACAGTATGCTGAAACCCCTATGGTTCCTGAGCTATGGTCTTAGGCACGATGATGCGGTACGCCTTGGAAAGAGGGTCAAACCGTGGATCAATGGCTGCAGTTCGTGTCGAGTTACCAAGGAGCAGATGTCGTTGTAGGATCTTTGCCGTGAGTTCGGACTCTCGCAGCCAATCGGTATCGATGATCAACTGCTATAAAGAGGCCGGGCCAGAAAGGTTGCTCGACCTCAGCCGCAAGCCCCACGGGTGCTTCGGGTATTTGGTCGCGCCCCATCAATCATGGTTCGTCGCTTAAGCGGCCAATCCGCTCTATTTAAAATGAACTATGCGCACGCTTACGACACTCTTTCTTGCCGCTTCTACAGTCTCAGCTGTCGCCCAAACGCCGCTTCATCAGCACCTTATTGCCATCGCCAACCAGGCACAGGGCAAGGTCTACATCTCCTGTTCACTTCCCGGCACAAAGCTTGATTGCGACCTCGATGAGCATGGTCATCCGCCCATGCAGTCCACATTCAAGTTTCCACTCGCCATGGCCGTTCTGCATTGGATCGAGCTCGGCAGGCTCCAGCTCGACCAACCCATCCGCTTTCTCAAGTCTGACCGTTCCGAGACCTACAGCCCCTTGCAGGAAGAGTTTCCCGAGGCCGACGTAGATGTACCCTTGCGCAAGATCATCAAGCTAACAGTTGAAACCTCAGACAATACCGCAGCAGACATTCAGCTTCGTCTTATTGGTGGTCCCGCCGTCCTGCAGCAGTACCTTGACTCGTTAGGCCTGAGCGCCATCCATCAGCAGGACAGCGAGCACACGCTTCGCGGCGACCAAAAGCTGCAATACCGCGACTATGCCGAGCCCGCTGCCATGGTCGCGCTCCTTCGCCAATTTGCCGACAACTCGCCTCTCAACCCTGAACACACGGCACTCCTCAATGGATGGATGCTTCAAGCCACCAGCGGCCCTGATCGCATCAAGGGGCTCTTGCCTGCCGGAACACCCGTGGCGCACAAGACTGGTTCTTCTGGTATCGAGTTCGGGACCATTCCTGCCACCAACGATGTCGGACTGATCACTCTTCCCGACGGGCGTCGGCTTGCTTTAGCAGTCTTCGTCACCAATGCCCATGCCGACCAGGACACCTGCGAGCACGTTATCGCGGCCATCGCCCAAGCAGTTTACAGCGAAGCTCGAAACAAACAGGAACCGTCTTTGCCACTGAGAAGGTAATTATCCCGCCTGGCACGGATCAGTCCTGCAAAATGTGCTTCTAGTCACTTGTGCACGAAGTCAGCATTTCGGACAGCTAAAACAGAAGAGCGGCAAAGCGCAGAACGCGGGCGCGCTCCAGAGTAGGCCGAAATTCGGTATAGAGAAGCAACAACAAATCGAGACACACCTACCGCGAGGGGCTGTAACGGATCTCCCCGGTCCAAGATGCAACGCCTGTCCCGGTACACTCAGGTGAGTGGATCTTTGTCGGCCAGATTCACGGGTTCACATCCTTCCGGGCAATGTAGCTGCTTTGCAGCAGCCATCATTTCGGACCAGCCACCATGTACTTTTGAACCTCATCAGTGCTCTTAGGCGACGAGTACAGTAGAGGGGTGGTTACTCCTGGCTTCCGAGAGCTGCGTCATAAATCCCCTTACGACAGCACTCGCCACAGGCGACGCATTATCTGCGCGTGACATAAGATAGGTCCCGATAAGGGGCGATGGTTCTGCCAAGGGACGAATTGCTATGCCATTTCGACAGATGCGCAACGCTCCCGGCTTGAGTACAACAGCAATGTAGTGAAGGTCCGTCATGAATGGGAGCGCCTCCTCCGGATCGATGATGTGATGAATACTGCGCGGCCTCACCTCTCTCTTCTCGGCGCAATCCATAAAGCGGTCGTAGAGGAGCGGGTGCAGGCGACGTTCCGGTGCAATCCAGTGCCGTCCGTCCAGACACTCCAACCGGACTGCGAGGTCCTGAGCGAGTTCGTCCTTTTCCGACGCTGCAACATAAAACGGTGCTTCTCCGAGCTTCACTTTCGTAAGAAGAGGCGAGTCGGGCGGCTCGTTTGCGAGTGCCAGGTCGAGGTTTCCTGAGAGCAGATCATGAGCTAGATCGAACGAAAACTGACTCGAAAACTCGATCCGTAATCTGGGAAATCGTGAGAGGCGCAAGGCAAGCAGTGTCGAGACAAAGAAGGGATCTATGTATGGCGACTTACCTATATGGAGCGCAGTCTCGAAATCCTGTGCGACAGTCCGGGCAGCTTCGATCGCCCTCTCGGCTTCAAGCAATGCAACGCGTGCGGGTCCCAAATACGCTTGCCCCGCAGCGTTCAGGCGCACCGTCTTGCGGTCACGATCGAAAAGCGGCGAGCCCACGCTCGACTCGATCTCAGCAATCGTTCGGGTGACTGTGGGCTGGCTCACATGAAGCTTTTGCGCCGCTAAAGTGAAATTTAGCTCCTCCGCCAAAGCTATGACGGCCTCCATGTGCTTTGTCTCATTGCGTGCCATAGTCCAACTCCGGTACCGCTCAGTCGTTACGGAGATAGAAATGCGGCGATCTCGATCTGTAGGCCTCACGTGAGGAGCGATCTTGTTCAGATTCGGAAAACGTCCGACTCTGGCTCTGCAAGACCGATTTCCGTTCGGAACGAGTATTTCCATCGGCGGACGCCCTCTTTTACGAACGGCGGGTGATTCCGGCGTTTGCGCCACCTCAGAAAAGACACTCGTTTTCCGAATGATGAAACAACAACAATGAATTGGACTGTGAGCCTATCGCGGGCGGATCGTATTGGTAAGAAAGCGAGTTCACCTGCCAGGAGGCGCGTTAGCGATGCGTTATGAAGTCCACTCAACACAAATCGGGGAACCCTCCGCAATGGTCTGCCGAAGCCCTCGCGATGGCTGCGCAGGCGAAAGTTTTGTCAGGTAACAAGCTCGAGCAACTGGTGGTCCGCCTGCAGCGGCACTCTGGGCGATCAAAGGAATCGTGCTGGCGATTCATCATTCAGCACGGGTTGAAAGCAGGAGTTGAGCATCGGCGCTGGACGGAGGCCGAAGTTGATCTCGTTCGGGAAGAACTGGTGAAGCGGTCGGTAGAAGATGTCGCCAAGAGGCTCAACAGGAGCCCGAAGGCAGTCCGCAATGTGCTCCGGCGCAATCACCTCAGTCTTCGCGAAATCCGATGCGATCTCTTTTCCGTGGAAAGCCTGGCGTGTGCGCTCCACGTCCGTAAAACAGAAGTTCTGTATTGGATTGAGCAACATTGGCTCGAGGCCACCGTGGAATGCCGGGGTAAGCGGCACCTTTACATCATTACACCGGAAGCGCTGGCTCAGTTCTACAGGCAGCATCACGCCGATCTGTTACGACGTGGCATGCGGAACCAGTCGTTATTCGAGGCCTACGTCCAATACTGCTACTCCCCGAAACACACAGTTGGAGAGCAGCTTCTGGATGTTCGCCGCGACAAGCGGGAGCGCGCCGCCTTTGCCGCCGCAGAATCGAAAGTGCAGACGGTTGCTGCCGAGCTAGAGGCAGAAGAACTGGAGGACCAAGACGATGCGCAATTGGAAAAGCTATGCCGTATCGAGATGGAAGAATTGGAGCGAGCCGCAAAGCGTTCATGTTGAAGAGAAGATGCGTTCATGCCCGTACTGCGGCGCCGGAACTGCCGGGCCTAGGATCTCGTACCGCGAGATCGCGGCTAATATCGCTTGCGTTGCAGTCTTGTTTAGCGTTCTGATGATCGTAGCTTGGAGCACTGAGCATTGGATTGAGAGGGAGAGCCAACATTTTCTCGAGCAGATGGCCCCTTGGCGGGAGCCGATTGAACTCTGAGCAACCGCCTACCAGATGCTCGCTAAGTGTGTGGGCGCGCTTAATTGACCTGCCTGACTGGCCAAACTGGGTCGTTTTCACCAAGAACGTCGAAATCGTAGGGCCGGATAAGACAGTGAAAGAAGGCACCCTCGCACGAATGATCATCTTCGGCATACCGATCGACACCGAATCGCCGAATTTATACCGGACACACGGCTGGCATGGTTCCCACGTACTCTTTCGGAGACGAAGCCGGGGCATTATCACGCGTGGCATTTAACCCCTAAGGCAGCTGGGTGCCTGGTAGTCACGGAAGAGTCCGGCATCACCGCTCAAGATGCTAAGCTCGCCAAAGCAGGCGACAACTTCATGCATCGCGCACATGATCTCTGGCTAGCCTCTCTGAGGTGGACCTCGGAGCAATGAGATTGTCTGATCAAATCGCAGAAGCTAAGTTTAGCTGTCTGGCTGAATGAGCAGATGTCACTGCCGTTGCGGTCATGAACCCTGCACTGCAACCCCTGAAGCTTTGAGGCTTACTTTTGCTCCAATCATCATTGCTAGTCATCATGTCTGTTCTGCTTCTGTCCGCTCAGGCAGCAGCCCCGCCGCGTCTTGGAACTACAACCGATGATCTTCAACACCGCTCACCAAGCATCCACTGGCCCGATGCATTCAATCCCTTAAGAGCAGGCTCGTTCGCTCACAATGCGGTCATCATCTATACCGGCTGCTCCAACGTTTGGAGCCACCTCGTTGATATCCCTGAATGGCCGAAGTGGCTAGTCCTTACACCGCATGCTCAGTGGATCAGTCCGACGTCTATTCCTAGTGTGGGTGCCAAATTTCAGTGGCAGATCTTGAACTATCAGGAAGAGAGCGAAATCAAGGAGTTCGTACCTCCTGAGCGTATCGGTTGGACTTCCTACACACCCGGCCAAGCCCCGCTGTATTATCACGCCTGGCTTTTACAGCCGGGCGCTGGAGGCTGCAGGGTCGTGACGGAAGAGGTTGGTACCGGTGCGGACGCCGCAAGGACAGCCAAAGCCGGCGATACTGAAACACACCGAGTGCACGAGCTCTGGCTTGCATCCTTGCGATGGCTCTCTGGCAGTTAGGCTATAGAGCGATTCCTTCAGAAACGGACAACAGAGTACGCTGGAAACCGATTTGGGCACGGAGCGACCGAAACGGCCTTTCGCGGGCTACTTGGCCTTCCGTTGATAGTAGCCGGAGAGGTTTAATATGTTCGCACCCTGTTGGTGAGAGGTATTTCAGTCGCACAGGGTCGATCATTTCGCCTTTGTCAGCAACAGCCTGAACGGCGCGCTCTTTACAGCCGTATTCCACAGCGCGATTGCGGCGAAGCCACTTGCGCGGTATCGTTGCTGCTCGAAGCTGCGGTCCCGGATTCTCCCGTTCGGCAGAGGAAGATGGCCACCAACAGGTTTCAAAGAATTCTGCTCTTCGGGTGTGATCTTCAGAGCTGTTGGCGGGCTTCCTTCAGGGCTAAGTGACGCCCATGACGAGTGTACTTTGAGCTGCGTTGACGACCTCGTCTGTGATCACGGTCAGCTCGTTGACTTGGAGAATGCGTTCCATATCCCGCCCTACGGTCTATCGGACGCTCCTGCGGCAACCCGCCTGAGCGTCGAAGCCGTTACCTGTGCCGCAGGCTGGCTTTACATCGTTGAGCCCGCTGCTCACAGCGATTGAGGTTCCGAGCGATACTGGCCTAGTCGTGGTCCGTAGTACGGGAAAGTTGTGCCCAGGTCGCCAGTTGCTTTTCGTCGCGCTTTATTCGTTCTTGCAGCACGCCGACCGCATCGGTACCAGCCAGAAAATGCAAAGGTGGGTTCACCTCGTCCGTAAGTTGCAAAAACACCTTTGCAAGCTTTGCCGGATCACCGGCCTGCTGGTGACTCCGACCCTCAAAGAACTCGCGCAGCGATTTTGAGTGCTCTGCATAGTCGGGAATGGCTCCCTTGGCAAAGCGAACGGATGCACTATCGAGAAAGTCAGTACGAAAGAATCCGGGCTCGACAGCGGTAACACAAATACCGAAAGCTGCAACCTCTGCCGCGACTGACTCGGACCAGCCTTCCAATGCGAATTTTGTACCGGAGTAAAGGGACGAGCCTGCGGCACCGATAAGTCCCCCGATTGAGGTAATAGTGAAGACCCGCCCTGCCCGCTGTTTTCGCATGACGGGAAGCACTGCGCGCGTAGTAGCCATCGAGCCAAAGACATTGACCTTAAACTGTAATTCCATCTCGGCAGGTGAACTCTCTTCAAAGAGGCCTAGTTGTCCATAACCAGCATTGTTCACGAGTACGTCAATTCGCCCAAACTTTCTAATTGCTGCATCTACGGCCTGGTCCGCCTGCTCTGAAACCGTCACATCATGCCGGGCAACGAGAAGATACTCCTTTTCTCCTCCGAGTAATTTACGAATGCTTGCGGGATCGCGCCCAGTTGCAACGACGTTATCTCCTGCTGCCAGCGCTGCTTTGGCAATTTCCAGTCCAATGCCACGACCTGTACCTGTGATGAACCAGACTTTGCTCATGATCTTCCTTCTTAGTTGCGTATTGGGTAGTTCAACGACGAAGCAAGGGAACAGGAGCGTCATGCCTTTCTTCAGATAATGACCACGCCTGACCCACCAGAGGCTAGCCTGTTATCTACTCGCTCGGAACCGCCACGCTCATCCCACCATCGGCCATGACGATGGCTCCAACGATGAAGCTGGCTTTATCGGAAGCCAGAAAGGCGACCACTTCTGCGATTTCTTCGGGCCGTCCCGCTCGCTTGATCGGAGCATTCTTGCCATGCTGCCCGAGAAACTCTCGTCCGTCCTCACGAAAGGTGTTGAGGAGATTGGTCACGACATCACCGGAGCCAACGGCGTTGATTCGTATCCCATGGGGAATGGCTTCGAGCGCCATAGTTCGGGTGATTTGTGCAAGCGCGCCCTTTGCGGCCGCATAGGCGGAGATTCCTGGAAAGGTCTGAAAGCAGGCGTAAGACCCTATGTTTACGATCGTGCCGCTCTTTTTGGGAATCATGGCCTTCAGCGCTTCACGCGAGTGGAGCCAGACTCCAGTAGAGGTGACGTTCATGATGGAGTTCCACTCGTCGAGAGTCATCTCAACGGCAGGTTTGTACACGATGCGTCCGGCATTGTTCACCAGGATATCCAAACCGCCAAAACGGTCCTGAGCCAATTTCACGGCCTTTATCGCCGTCTCCTCCCTAGAAACGTCTCCTATCAGTATGGCCACATTTTCGTGGCCGGTAAACATCTTCTCAGTCTCAGGATTGAGGTCTTCGACAACAACCCTTGCTCCCTCTCTCAGAAACAACTCTGTAATGGCGAGGCCAATACCGCTTGCCCCGCCAGTGACGATCGCGACCTTCCCCGCAAAAGACAATGCTGCTGTGTCCATTCCCGCCTCCATGTTATAAACTACGCTACGTGCCGTAGCTAACAAGCAAGTAGATGCGAGCGGAGGCACTAGGGTGCAAATCATCGAGAACCAACGGTCTTCTCCTAAAGGTGAAAACAAGATTCGGAACGAAGCCGTGGCTCCAAGGACAATTCGGCTGAAAAGCTCCGAGCTTAGGGGCTCGATTCTCCGCAAAGCTCTGGATCTCGGCCGAGAGATCGGTTTCGATGCATTAACGATGGAAAGAATCTCAGGTCACTCGGGAATTGCTAAGACGACGATCTATCGACGGTGGCCGAACGTTTCGGCTCTCATCATGGACGCTGTTCTGTCAGATATCAGTCAGTGGGCACCCATCGAAGAAAAGACGACTATCCGCGAAACGTTCTCGGCTGCCATGAAATTACTGATCCGGTTGTATGCCGGAGAACATGGAAAGACTGTGCGAACTCTTATCGGACGCGCCCAGACTGATGAGGATTTGCGTCATGCTGTGACGATCCAGTGGGTTGAACCCCGACGGAAACTTGCCCGAGAGATCCTGCAACGCGGCATGGAACGTGGTGAGATTCGTTCAAATATCAACCCGGACATTGTTCTTGACGCCCTGTATGGTGCGATATACCACCGTCTCCTTGTTCCTCCCCAACAGGCTGACATGTCCGATAGCTTCGTGGATGAAGTGATCGCTACTGTTTTCTTAGGAATCGTCGCATAAGGCCAGCAGCGCTGAAGATCATCCGCGCCCACTGAATCAGCCGCATATCATTCGCCTTCAGCCAGAGACCGCCACTTGCTGGCATATTGGTCCCCCGGCGCACAAGCGTACGATTTCCACTCGTTGGTGAGGTGCACCCATATCGGCCTAAGCGCAAAACCGGACATTTATCACTGAAGAAATGCCGCACAAACAGGTTCTTCCGCACATTTGGTGAAGCTCGTTCATGTGGCGGGGATTACGACATTAGAGCCTGTTTTCAGGCGTTCTGGAGTACTCGCAGCCTGAGCAGATCGAAGCTGGCGCGGCCATACATCTGCCG
>JAABUQ010002304.1_pt1 | contig 38147 bp, 31 predicted proteins | sample 5560001 | NCBI WGS metagenome assembly JAABUQ01 (sample SAMN10711888, study PRJNA513371) | rock metagenome | isolation source: Antarctica rocks | place: Antarctica: Victoria Land, Finger Mt nord | collected 2015-12-18 | reverse complement strand
CCCCCCGCCGCGACCGGCCCCGGAGCACTCCCTAAAGAGGGAGCCACCCGGGCCGCATGTTCCCAGCAACAAGCCCCGAGACGCCAAACCGGCCCCGAAAGGCCGGCCCACCGCGTCGGGCTCTCGCGAGCAACCGTCACCGGCGACTTCCCCGCCGCACTCGGCGGCGGCGTCCTCATCGGCGACAAGGGTCATGTTATCACGATCTCGATCAAGGTCAACAACCTGGTGGGACGAGGTCGCGAGTGGCGTCCGCCGTCGTGTTTGTTAAGTTGGTGCGTAGCTTGAGCTTTTCTCACGTGGAAAAGGGGCGAAATTTCGAGGACTTCGCTCCTGATCATCCGGTCGGCCTCGAAGCAGGCCTGGCCCCCGGCCAGTCGCTTGACTGGCCGATCGCCGGCCTCATAGGATGGCGTCTTCTCTCCCCTTCGACACGATCAAGCCGGCCTTTCTCGGGAGCATTCCCCGTGGTGCCAAGACGCGCCTTGCTCGGCCTTTGGTTGCTCCTCGCCGGTGTCGCGGGCGGCTGCGGCGACGGGCCGTCGACGGCCACCGGGCCGCAAGCCGGCGGGCCTCGCAAGCTCGCGTTCGTGGGTTTCGACGTGAGCACCCGGCTCCTGGAGGCGGTGGAGGAGGGGAAGATCCAGGGGACGGTCGCGCAGAACCCGTTCCGGATGGGCCGGCTGGGCGTCAAGACGCTGTTCGACGTGTTGGAAGGGCGACCGGTCGAGGCCAAGGTGACGACGGGGGAGACGCTGGTCACTCCCGAGAACCTCAAGGAGGAGGCGGTGGCCGCCGTGCTCCACCCCCCTCGGGTGGACGGTCGGGCCGACTCGGGCGGGTCGGGGGCGAAGTCGAAGAAGTGGCGGGTGATGGTGATCCCCAAGGGGACCACGCATGAGTTCTGGCAGTCGGTCCACGCCGGGGCGTCGAAGGCGGCGGAAGAGGCGGGCGAGGTCGAGATGATCTGGCAAGGCCCGGCGCGGGAGGACGACCGGACCGAGCAGATCAAGCTCGTCCAGAGCGCGGTGGCCTCGGGGGTGGACGGGATCGTCCTGGCCCCGCTCGACGCGAAGGCGCTGGTCGAGCCGGTGGAGCAGGCGATCGCCAAGGGGATCAAGGTCGTGATCATCGACTCGGCCCTGGAGTCGGGCAAGATCGCGAGCTTCGTGGCGACGGACAACTATCACGGCGGCGTCCTGGCGGCCCAGCGGCTCGGCTCGGTCCTCAAAGGCGAGGGGCGGATCGTGCTCCTGAAGTACGCGGTGGGCTCGGCCAGCACCGACGATCGCGAGCGGGGGTTCACCGAGACGCTGGCCAAGGAGTTCCCCAGGGTCACCTACCTGTCCGACGACCAGTACGCCGGCGCGACCTCCGACCTGGCCCAGCAGAAGGCCCAGAACCTGATCACCAAGTTCCGGTCGAGGATGGATGGGGTGTTCTGCTCGAACGAGTCGAGCACGGTGGGGATGCTCCGGGCGTTGGAAGGGGCCGGCCTGCTCGCCGGCAAGCCGTGAGCGAGCCGCAGCTGGCGATGCGCGACGTGGCCAAGTCGTTCGGCGCCAGCCGGGCGCTGGACGGCGTCTCGCTCGACCTGGCGGCCGGCGAGGTCCACGCCCTGCTCGGCGAGAACGGCGCGGGCAAGAGCACGCTGATGAAGATCCTCAGCGGCGCGCTCCGGCCCGACTCGGGCTCGATGACCCTGGGCGGCGTGCCCTATACCCCGCGAGGCCCCCGCGATGCGCTGGGCCTGGGCGTGGCGATGATCTACCAGGAGCTGACCGTCGCCCCCGACCTGAGCGTCGAGGCGAACGTGATGCTCGGCCAGGAGCGGACGAAGTTCGGCCTGCTCAAGGGGTCGGAGCATCGCCGGCTGGTCCGCGAGGCCCTGGCGACCCTGGGCCACCCCGACCTCAGGCCCGAGGCCCGCGCCGGGTCCTTGAGCGTCGGAGCCCAGCAGTTGATCGAGGTGGCCCGGGCCCTGGTCTCGGACGCCCGGGTGATCGTCTTCGACGAGCCGACCAGCTCGCTGACGGAGCGGGACTCGGCCCGGCTGTTCGAGGTGATCGGGCGGTTGCGGGCCCGGGGGCTGGCCCTGGTCTATATCAGCCACTTCCTCGAAGAGGTCCGCCAGGTCGCGAGCCGGTTCACCGTGCTCCGGGACGGCCGGTCGGTCGCCTCGGGCCTCCTGGCGGAGACCTCGCTGTCGGCGATCATCGCGAGCATGGTCGGCCGCGAGCTGACCGAGATGTTCCCCCGGGTCGAGCGGACCCCGGGCGAGGTCGTGCTCGACCTGGCCGCGCTGTCGGGCCGGATCTTGCCGAGGCGGGCCGACCTGGCCTTGAGGCGCGGCGAGGTGCTCGGGATCGGCGGGCTGGTCGGGGCGGGCCGGACCGAGCTTCTCCGCGCGATCTTCGGGCTGGACGCCGTCCGGAGCGGCCAGGTCCGCGTCCGAGGCGCCGAAGGAACTTCCGGCGGGCCGAGGCGACGGATCGCGGAAGGTTTGGGGCTCCTGAGCGAGGACCGGAAGGCCGAAGGGCTGGCCCTGGCCCGATCGATCGAGGAGAACCTGACGTACTCGGCGCTCGGCCGGCACGCCCGGGTGGGCTGGATCGATCGGCGGGGGCGGCGCAACGCGGCGGCCCGGTGGATGGCCGATCTCCGGGTCAAGGCCCAGGGGCCCGGGCAGGCGGTCGGGGCGCTCTCGGGCGGGAACCAGCAGAAGGTGGCGCTGGCGAGGCTGCTGCACCAGGAGGCGGACGTCCTGCTCCTGGACGAGCCGACGCGGGGGATCGACGTCGGTTCGAAGGCCGAGATCTACCGCCTGATCGGCGAGCAGGCGGCGTCGGGCAAGGCCGTCTTGATGGTCAGCTCGTATCTGCCCGAGCTGCTGGGGATCAGCGACCGGGTGGCCGTGATGAGTCGGGGGGTCTTGAGCGAGGCCCGGCCGGTCGGCGAGTGGACCGAGCACTCGATCATGGACGTGGCGATGGGCGGCTGAACTTGCCCCCGATCCGGGCGGGATGGGCGAAAGGGGGCGACGGATGGCTCTGGCGAGCGAAGCGGTCGAGCCGAGGTCGGGCGGGATGCGGCTACGGGGGGCCTTGGGGTGGGTGTGGTCGGTGCTCGGCCCGTTCCTGGGCCTGGTGCTGATCGTGCTGTTGTTCGCCTGGCTGACGCGCGCCTCGGGCTCGTTCCTGGAGGCGTACAACTGGCGGACGATCGCGGTGCAAACCGTCATCGTGGGGACCGCGGCCTTGGGGATGACGGCGATCATGATCGCCGGCGGGATCGACCTCTCGGTGGGCTCGGCGGTGGCCCTGGTGACGGTCGTGGTGGCGATCCTGATCCGGGACTACCACGTCCCGGTCGTGGCCGCGCTGGCGTTGGGCACCCTGTTCGGCGGGGCCTGCGGCTTGCTCAACGGGTCGTTGATCGCGGGCCTCGGGGTCGTGCCGTTCATCATCACCCTGGGAACTTTGAAGGTGTTCCGGGGGGCGGCGAAGTGGCTCTCGGACAGCACGCCGGTCTACATCCCGGCCGGGGCGAAGGGGGGCTGGTTCCGCCAGGTGATGTCGATCGAGCGGCCGGCGCCGGCGTGGTCGGGGCGGATCGAGGGCCCGGTCGGGGCGTTGGTCCGCGAGGTGGCGATGCTGGCGCCGGGGGTCTGGCTGCTGGCGGCGTTGAGCCTCGTCCTGGCCTTCGGGCTGCGGTCGAGCCTGCTGGGGCGGTACGCGTATGCGGTGGGCTCGAACGAGGCGACGGCCCGGCTTTGCGGGATCAGCGTGCCGGGGGTGAAGCTGGCGGTCTACGGGATCGCCGGGCTGTTGACCGGCCTGGCCGGCTGCGTGCAGTTCCTCTTCCTCGACGGGACGGGCGACCCGACGACGGCCGACGGCCTGGAGTTGCAGGTGATCGCGGCGGTGGTGATCGGCGGCGGGAGCCTGGCCGGCGGCGAGGGGACGATCCTGGGGACCCTGATCGGCTGCCTGATCATGTCGGTCCTGAACAACGGCTGCGTCCACGCCGGCATCCCCAACGCCAGCCAGGACGTGATCATCGGCGTGATCATCGTGGCGGCGGTGGCGCTCGATCGGTATCGACGGCGGGTCGCGGCCTGATCGCGGAGGGTCGCCCGCGGGTCGCCGCGACCAGCAGGGCCGACCAGACCAGGGCCGAGCCGGAGGTCACCCAGAGCCCGAGGGCCAGGCCGGGCGGGCGGTAGGTCAGGACGACTTCGAGGCGTCCGGGTTCCGGGAGCGGGACGACCCGCTGGGCCCGGTTCCCCCGGAGGATCGGGGCGCCTCGGCCGTTGATCCGGGCGGTCCAGCCGGGCATCCAGGTGTCGGCGACGACGAGCAGGCCGGGGGCGACGGTCAGGACCTGGATGACCAGCCGGTCGGGATCGTCCGAGGAGCAGCGGGCGGGCGTGTAGGGTTGGCGAGGGGAGATCGTCGGGCCGAGCGGGTCGGCCGCCATGAGGACGGCTTGTCGAGGGTCGACGGCGGGGAACCGCCCGACCGTCGAGGCGTCGTCGGGCGCGACGATCGCTCGCGGGACGACATAGACTCGGGGCATGGCGACGGGATTTCGCCGGACCTCGAACGGCTTGCCTTGCCAGATGCCCGAGGCGACGGGCGGCCAGGGGACGTCGGGGTCGAAGCGGTCGGCGACGAGGTGGGTCACGCCCATCCGGTCCAGGACCGCCCTGCGGACGGCCCGGCGGTGCTCGGCGACGACGTCGTCCATCGGTCGGCCGAGGTCGAAGGGGTCGGGCTCGAACAGGCGGTACAAGGGCTCGTACAGGTCGGCGGCGTGCTGGATCTGGAACGAGTCGTTGACGTTGGTCTTGGCCAGGCCGGCCCGGCCCGCCCGGAGGTCGTCGTAGAGCGTGTCGACCGCCCGGATGCGAATCGGACCATCACCCTCGGCCTGCGCTTGCTCCAGCGCCGAGGTGATCGGGTCGGGGCCGAGGAAGCGATCGGCGGTCGACGTCACCAGCAGGCCGTGGCCGTAGATCCCCAGCTCGACCAGCCCGAGCAGCCCCAGGGCCGGTGCGATCGCCCGACGCCACCCGGGCCGGACCCCTGCGGCGATCATCAGGCCGCCGGCACCTCCCAGGGCGAGCCAGAACGTCGGGTCGCGGGACAGGCGATCGAGGCCGAGCAGCCAACGGTCGGTCTCGGGGGCCCGAGGGCTGCCGTGATGCCCCCGGCCTTTCGAGATCCGCTCGGGGACGCCGACATGCCAGCGGTCGACCGCCCCATGCCCGGCCAGCACGACCAGGGCCAGGACCAGGCCGACGATCAAGACGCGACGCGGGAGCCGGCCCCACGACCCCGGCTCCCCGGCCCGCCCTCGGAGCGCATCGACCCCGTACCCGGCCAGGACCGCGCCCGCGAGGCTCGCCAGGAAGAGCGAGCGGCTCGGGACCCGGAAGCGGTCCATCCCCGGCACGACCTCGTACAGCAGGGCGAACAGGCCGAGCTTCCGCCCCGAGGCGAATACCACGGCCAGGGCGGCCAGGGCCAGCCACCCCCGGACCGCCCGTCGGTCGGCGTGCCGGGCCGCCCCGATCGCGGCGAGGAGCAAGGGGACCAGGCCGATCGAGGTCACCGTTTCCCAGTAGTTGTCGTGGCCGAAGTAGTCGGCCGGCCCGCCCAGGGCCCTCGGCCCGAGGAGCTGGAGCGCGTTGATCGGGTCGAGGTGGTAATGGCTCGCCAGCCGGAGCGGCAAGACCCGCCAACGCAGGCCCCAGGACTGCGCCAGGGCGTCGGGGATGATCTCGACCCCGATCAGGCCCAGGACCAGCAGGAAGACCCCGGGCCCGAGGAAGACGATCGCGAGAGTCCTCCTCCGGTCGCCAGCCCGGATCGCGGCGACGGCTTCGACGACCGCCCAGGCCGCGAGCGTCAGCGCCAGGTAATAGGCTTCCTGGGGATGGCCGGTCAGGAAGGTGGCCGCCAGGATCGGTGCGAGGAGGAGGGCGGCCCGGGCTTCGCCTCGACGGACCTTCAGCGCCGCATCGAACGCCCAGGGGAACCAGCAGGCCGCCCAGACGTGGGGGTAATGGCCCTCGAAGACCTGGGCCAGCACGTAAGGCGACGCCTGGAAGCAGCCGGCGGCGACCAGACTCGCCCATTCGCCCTGGCCGAGCGTCCGGGCCAGGCGGTAGGTCCCGAGGCCGGCGAGGAGGACGTGGGCGGCCGTGATCCAGCCGAGGGCGGACCGGGCGCCGAGCCACCAGGCGAGCCAGGTCGGGGGGTAGAAGAGGCCGGCTTGGGGGTTGCCGACGAGCGGCCGGCCGCCGAAGCCTCGGTCGTCCCAGGCGGGGACCCGGCCGAGGCGGGCCAGTTGGTCGGCGATGCCGAGGTGGTGCGGGAGGAAGAGGCGGGTGGCGTCGTTGCCGGGGATCGGTTGGGCGAGGACCGAGTCGTGGTCGAGGCTCGGGCGGTCGGCGTCGACGATCAAGGCCGAGGGGTCGAGCGCCAGCCGCCCGAAGCAGCCGAGCCCGAGGCCGAATAGGCCGAGGGCGACGAGGATCGGGCCGGCCGGGCGTCTCGGCATCGGGGCGGTGGCTCCTCGAAGGGCGTCCGGGTCAGTTCGCGTCGACCCCTGGGCCGGATTCGAGCCGGGCGAGCCGCGACACCTCTTCGGCGACCCGGCCGAGGTGGGGATGCGGCGGGACCTGGGCCGCCGGGCGACCGGCCCGGATCGACCGGATCAGGGCGAAGTAGCGGTCGAGGTGGGCGGTCTCGGACCACTCGCCGATCCGCATGGCGTAGCCCTTGTGGGCGAGCTCTTCGCGGAGGTCGTCGTCGTGGACCATCCGCCTCATGGCGAGGAGCAGCTCGCCGTCATTCTTGTAGCCGAGCCCGCCGCCGCTGAGGACGCCGGTCTCGTGGATCGCCCCCCCGCCTTCGTGGACGATCACCGGCGTCTTGACGGCGAAGGCTTCGAGCACGACGTAGCCGAAGGTTTCCGGGAACAGCGACGGCACGACCACCGCCCGGGCCCCCTGGAACAGCCGGGCCAGCCCGTTGCCCCCGAGCAGCCCTTCGAACCGGACGTTGGGGACGTCGGCCGCGAGGGCGCGGAGCTTGGCCTCATAGGGGCCGGTGCCGGCGATCCGGAGGTCGACCTCGGGCAGGAGCCGCATCAGGGGGATCAGCTTCTGGAACCCCTTCATCCGGACCAGGCGGCCGGCGGCGGCGAGGTAGGGCCGGGGCGAAGGCTCGACTTCGGCGTCCTCGATCCCTCCGGTCCAGTCGTCGGGCAGGAAATACGGGAGGTGGATCATCGGGGCGCCGATGCCTCGGCTCCGGTGCTCTTCGAGGGCGTGGCGCGAGGGGAAGATCAGGGCGTCGAGCTCGCGGAGGCCCCGGCTGATCGCGTCGGTGGCCCGCCAGGCCTGGGGCGGCCGGCCCCCCCGGATCGCGCACTTGATGCACTCGGCCTTGTCGCAGGGCTTGCGGTCGTACTTCCAGAGCAGGTGCATCGGGCAGATCAGCCAGTGCTCGTGGGCCGTCATCAGGCGGACCGCCTTGCGGCCCATCTTGAGCACGTCCGGCCCGCCGACCAGGGAGATGTTGTGGAAGTGGACGACGTCGACGTCGATCGCGTCGAGCGCCCGCCGCAGGGCGTCCCCCTTGAAGAACGGCCGGCCGGTGACCTGCGTGGCCAGGGGGGAGAGGATGCCGAGGCCGCTCTCCAGCGCATGGACGTGGAGGCCGGGCGGCGGCTCGTAGGGGCGGAGCGGGTGCTTGCCCCGGACCGAGTTGAACGCGTCGACGCAGTGGATGACGTGGACCTCGTGCCCCCGGGCGACCAGGGCCCGGGAGAGCCGGTCGACGTAGGCGGCGTCGCCACCGAAGCTGTGGGCCCCGAAGAACGTGGTGACCATGCAGAACTTCAAAGGGCGACCTCCTGTCGCGTCCGCCGGGCGATCGCGGTCGGCCCAGGCCCGAGGGCTTCCTTCCCCGAGGGGCCGACGCCGAGCCGAGCTTTTACTCGAAGCCGGCCGGTCGCACAACCTCAGCGGCCCGACCCGCGCGACGCAAGCAATCCTTTAGCATCGATGGTGGGGCTCGTCCCTCGACCCACCCTACATGTTTCGATCTCTCGGATTGAAGGACCGATCGACCCTGCCCGGTCGGTCAAAGCGGCCTTGACGGTCGGGCGGGAAGCCTTATGATGGTCGTTTCGCATCGAGGAGGGCCGGCGTCCGCCGCGGTCGACGCCCGTGACACGAAGCTTAGGTAGTCCAGTTCCATGAATTGTTATCAGGCGAAGGCCGGTGAGCTGGCCAAGCAGTGGTACGTGATCGACGCCAACGAGGCGGTCGTGGGTCGCCTGGCCGCCCAGATCGCGCCGATCCTGATGGGCAAGCACCGTCCGACCTACACCGCCCACATCGACACCGGCGACTACGTGATCGTCACCAACGTCGACAAGGTGGTCTTCACCGGTAACAAGTGGCAGCAGAAGTTCTACCAGCGCTACTCCGGCCACCCCGGCGGCCAGAAGGAAGAGCAGGCCTGGAAGCTGTTCCAGCGCCACCCGGACCGGATCTTGCGGCTCGCCATCCAGCGGATGATGCCGAAGAACAAGATCGGCCGCCACATGATGAGCAAGCTCAAGCTCTACTCCGGCATCGTCCACGAGCACCAGGCCCAGGACCCGATCCCGCTGCCCGCGATCGAGGGCCGCCCGTCCGCCGCCGGCGCCATCCTGATGCCCAAGCCGACGCCCAAGGCCCGGCCCGCCAGGACCCCCCGGAAGTCGTCGGCCATCGCCGCCCTCCCCGTCGCCAGCGAGCCCCAGCCCGAGCCTGAGACGACGCACGAGACGCCCGTCGTCGAGACGCCCGTCGTCGAGACGCCCGTCGTCGAGACGCCCGTCGTCGAGACGCCCGCCGTCCAGACGCCCGAGCCCCCGGCCCCCCAGGCCGACTGAGCCGGATCACCGTCCCCCGGATCAACCCACCCGCCCCGCGCGACCTTGACGAGCCGCGCGGGGGTTTGAATTGAAGACGCTCTTACCCCGATCGGGCTCGAGGATCGAACAACGATGGCGGCCGTGATTAATCCTTATGTCTGGGGCACCGGCCGGCGCAAGACCGCCGTGGCCCGCGTCCGGATCCGCGAGGGGACCGGCAAGTTCCTCATCAACGGCCTGGAAGTCGAGAACTACTTCACCGCGGAAACCCAGAAGAGCGACGCCCGCGCCCCGCTCCGGATCACGGAGATGGCCGAGCGGCTCGACGTCTGGGTCAACGTCCGAGGCAGCGGCAAGAACAGCCAGTCCGGCGCCGTGCTCCTGGGCCTGGCCCGGGCCATCGCCGAGCACCGGCCCGACCTCCTGCCCGCCCTCCGCGACGCCGACTACCTCACCCGCGACGCCCGGATGGTCGAGCGGAAGAAGTACGGCCACAAGAAGGCCCGCAAGAGCTTCCAGTTCTCGAAGCGCTGATCCGAGACCATCGGCCCGCTTTTCGAGACGAATCTCCAGGCCGATGCGAGGTCGCCGGGCCTCGGATCGGCCCCGCCATGCGCCCCGGGATCAGACGGTGGCGACCGACCCGCCGTCGACCCGGACGTTGGCTCCGGTCATGAAGCTGGCCCGCTCGGAGCAGAGGAAGACGATCGCGGCGGCGACCTCGTGCGTCTGCCCGCGTCGACCCAGGACCAGGCTCGGGCGTTCTTCTTTGAGGAACGACCGGACCGCCTGGTCGAAGGTCGTTCCCTCCTTCTGGGCCCGCTTCTCCATCATGGCATCGGTCATCGGCGTCTCGATGAACGCGGGGGAGACGGCGTTGACGAGGATGCCGTCCTTGGCGTAGGCCTTGGACAGCCCCTTGGACAGGTTGAGGATGGCGGCCTTGCACGCGCAGTAGGGCAGCTCGTCGGGGTAGGGTTGCTCGGCGTCCTCGGACCCGATCAGGACGACCCGGCCCCAGCCGGCGGCCCTCATCCCGGGCAGGACGGCCCGGAGGACCCGGGTGGCGGCCAGGAGGTCGACGTCGATCGCCAGTTGCCAGTCGGCGTCGGTCAGGTCGAGGAAGTCGCCGGTGGGCCCGGTGATCCCCGCGGCGTGGACGAGGATCTGGGGCGGGCCGAGCCGGTCGGCCGTTTCCTGGGCGAGCCGCTCGACGTCGGCCGGCCGGGTCAGGTCGGCGACGACCGTGATGATCTCGCCGAGGTTCGCCAGCGCCCGGGCCGAGCGGTCCAGGGCCTCGGGCTCCTTGTCGCTCAGGGCGACGCGCACTCCTTCGCCCAGGAGTTGCCGGGCCGTCTCCATGCCGATGCCTGAGTCGCCGCCGGTGACCAGCGCGACCCTCCCCGCGATGCCGAGATCCATGAGCGACGCCCCGTCGAGGCGAGCCGGCCGCCGGCGGAAGTGGGGCGGCGGCTCGCGTTCGAAGGGGCCTCAGCAGCCAATGCCATGCCGGAACCGGGGCGTAGGCCCAGGCGGCGGGTCACTTCGCCGGGCCGGGCCCCAGTCGCTTCGCCAGGGCGACGATCTTGGCCGCGAGCCCCTGGTTGATCGCCACCGCCAGGATGATCACCGTGCCCAGGACCAGGCCTTCGACCTGGGTGCTGTTCAGTTCGACGACGACGTGGCGGCCGCCGAGGTTGAACTCGACCTTCTTGACGACGATGCCGGTCCCTCGGATCAGGATCTGGAGCAGGAACAGGCCCAGGACGGTCCCACGGACCGAGCCGACGCCGCCGGCCAGGCTGCACCCGCCGACGACCGCCGCCGTGATGGCGAACAGCTCGTAGGACAGGCCGAGCTGCGGGCTGGCCTGGCCGCTCCGGCCGGTGAAGAGGATGCCGGCGATGGCGGCCAGGACCCCCGACAGCCCGTAGGCGATCGACTTGAGCCGGTAGATCTTCAGGCCACTGAGCCGGGCCGCGGCCTCGTTGCCGCCGAGCGCGAAGAGGTGCCGACCCAGGACCGTCGCCCCCATCATGATGCTGACGACGATCGCGACGACGGAGAACGTCGCGAACGTGGCGGTCGGCGTCTGGCCCGCCGAGCGGAACAGCTCGTACCCCCTGCCGACGTTGATCGTCCGGTTCTCGGCGATGATCGACGCCAGGCTCCGGAGGCCCGACATGGTGGCCAGCGTGGCGATGAACGCCGGCAGGGCCAGGCGGTTGATCAGGAAGGCGTGGAACAGGCCGATCGCCAGGCCCATCAGCAGCGTCAGGGCGATCGAGACGACGATGACCGCGCTCGAAGGGGGGCCGGTCGACCCGTCGTGGAGCCACTGGGTCATCAGCTTGGCGGCGATCACCGAGGACAGCGCGACCACCGCCCCCACCGAGAGGTCGATGCCGCCCGAGATGATCACCACCGACGCCCCGACCGCGAGGACGCCGTAAAGGCCGATCTGGTGGATCAGGGCCTCCCGGCTCCCGTAACTGAAGAACGACCGGGTCGGGTCCAGGTAATAGATGATCCAGAGGACCAGCCCGATGCTGATCAGCAAGCCCCACTCGGGCGACCGGAAGAATGCCGCCGCCCGACTCGACCCGTTGTTCACGCCCTTAGCCCCGTCTGGTTTGAAAAAGCGATCAGCGATCACCTCGGGAGCGGTCAGCGGTCAGCCGAAAGGGAGGCCGACGGCCGGTCCCCAGGGTTTCGCCTGGCCATCGCTCGCAACTTCCCGCTTCCGATCCTCTTCTCGATGACCGCTGACCACAAATCTCAGGACGACTTCAGGCCCTTGCTGGTCAGCCATTCCTTCATCGCCTTGATGGTGATCACGTTGTCTCCCTTGACGGGCGACGAGTCGGCCGGGACGATCACGCGGACGCCGGTGTCGAAGGTGGTCGCGCCGTTGGGGAGCATCTCGTCGATCGTCTTCTTGTCGTCGGTGACCATCGCCTTGAGCATCCGGACGGCCTGGTAGCCGATCTCGTAGGGGTTCTGGCAGACCGAGACGTCGATGTGGCCTTTTTCGAGGTGCTCGACCGCCTGCTCGTCGAGGTCGAAGGTGACGATGGTGACCTTCTTGCGGAACTCCTCGTCCTTCGACGCCTCCTCGGCGATCCTCGGGCCGTTGTAGGAGTAGAGGCCGAGCAGGACCCCGGCGTCGCGGTGCTTCTGGACGGCGATCTGGGCCAGGGACTGGGCCTTGATCGGGTCGGCGTTGTCCTCGTAGATGTTCCCGCCGGTCGGCTTGGTGAACTTCGACCCCGCGCCGGTGGCGAAGCCTTCGAGCCGCTCGCGGGCGTTGGCGGCGGCGGCGGTGCCGACGAAGCCGATGACCTCGCCCCCCTGGGGCCGGAGGGTGGCGGCGGCCTTGCCGGCGACCTCGCCCGCCTTGGTGTTGTTGGTGCCGATGTAGGCCCGGCGGGTGTCGGCGGCGCTGGGGGAGATGTCGGAGTCGATGGTGACGATGATCTTGCCGGCTTCCTTGACCTTGCGGATCGCGTCGGCCAGGCCGGGGGCCTCGGACTCGACCACCGAGACGGCCACGCCCTTGACGTCGGCGGTGCTCATGGCCTCTTCGAGCAGGCGGATCTGCCCCTCGGTCGAGCCGTCGGTGTTCCGCTTCGACTCGACGTCGGCCCCGACCTTGGTCGCGGCGTCCTGCATCCCCTTCTCGACGGCCGACCACCAGTCGGAGCTGCCGTTGGTGACGAGGACGATCCTCGGCTTCGAGCCGCCCGACTGGGCCGCCCGGATCGCGTCCTCGGTCGGGCTCGACTTCGGCGCCTCGGTGGCGATGTTGCCCGCCTCGTTGTTGGCCGGGCCGCCGCAGCCCGACAGCCAGGCCCCCGCCAGGGCGACCAGGGTCCACGCCCCGAGCCCGTGCACCGTCCTCGAGTGAACCACGACAGCGACCCCCGCCCCTTGGGCGTTTAAACCGCGACCAGGATTGATCGGATGACGAGCGGCCGAGAAGATCGACCCACAACGATCTTAGCTTGCGCCGGAGCCGAGGGGAACGACCCCGATCCCGCAACCTCGATTGATCCTGGTTGCGCGCGAAATCCGGGCCGATCGGGGGCGCCCGGGCCGATCTGTCGGCGGATCTTGGCGGAGGTGGGGCGGGCGCCGGTCTTGCATTCGGGCCATCCCGGACCGATGATCTGGGGGTCGATTTGGCACCCAGCAGCGAAGGGGAGATGGGATGGCGGCGATGCGATGGGAGGACCGGGTCTACGGGGAGTCGGCGATCGACGATCCCGCGATCCTGGCCCTGGTCGACAGCCCGACCTTCCGGCGGCTCGGGGGGATCCGCCAGGCCGGCCCGTCCGCCCTGGCCTTTCCGTTCAAGACCGTCACCCGGTACGAGCACAGCCTGGGGGCCCACCTGCTCCTGAAGCGGCTGGAGGCCGACCCCAAGGAGCAGGTCGCCGGCCTCCTCCACGACATCTCGCACACGGCGTTCTCGCACGCCGTCGACTTCGTCTTCTCCTCCGAGGCCCAGGACCATCACGAGGGGCTCAAGCCCGAATTCCTCCGCCGGCCCGACATCGCCCAGGCGATCAAGGGGCTCGGCTACCGGCCCGAGGACTTCTTCGACGACTCGATCTACCCGCTCCTGGAACAGCCCCTGCCCGCCCTCTGCGCCGACCGGCTCGACTACTTCTTCCGCGACAGCCTGACCTGCGGCGTCACCACGCCGGAACAGATCACCGCCTACCTGGCGAGCCTGGCGGTGGTCGGCTCGACGATCGTCTTCACCGACGAGGCGATCGCCCGCCAGGTGACGGCGCAGTTCGCCATCATGAACCGCGAGTGGTGGGCCAGCCCGACCGAGGCGTTCATCTACAACGAATTCGCCGACGCCCTCCGCGAGGCGTTCCGCCTCGGCGTGCTCAAGAAGGCCGACCTGCTCACCGACGACGCGCGGGTCCTGGAGAAGCTCAGGGCCGCCAAGGCCGGCCGGATCGGCGAGAAGCTCCAGGGCATCCTCCGCTTCCGTCCCGAGTCGGTCCACGGCTTCAAGGCCCGGGTCGAGCCCAAGTCGCGCTGGCTCGACCCCCCGGTGGCCGACGCCTCGGGCCTGAGCCGGATCTCGGAGCGGGGCTGAAGCCCGACGACGGCCCGGCAAAGGGCTCAAGTTGGACGCCGGTCGGGGTCGATCCTGGAGGTTGACATGGGATCGGTGCCCGCATAAGATCCGGCCGCGCCAGGCCAACAGGGGAGGCGGTCGCTCCGAGGGGTTCAGCCCACCTCGCGCGTGGACCCTTGCCGCCCGACCTCCAGGGAAGCTCGACCGCGCATGGCAATGACGCCACTCACGACCCGGCCCCCCCTCCTCCGGCGTCCTCCCACCCCGCCCCCCGTCCGCCCCTCCCGCCTCAAGACCGGCCGAACGCCCGCCCCGGCCCCCCGGCGGATCGCCTCGAACTTCCTGACCCTGAGCGCGGCGGAGATCGCCTGCCGGGGGACCTCGGTCCTGGTCACGCTCTCCTTGGCCAAGGTCCTGGGCAAGGCGGGCTACGGCCGGATCGAGTTCGCCTTCAACGTGGTGTTCTGGCTGGTCCTGCTGGTCCGGAACGGCTGCGAGGTGATCGCCGCCCGCGAGCTGGCCAGGCACCCCCGGCTGATCCGGCCGCTGGTCAACCACCTGTTCTTCATCAAGATCGCCCTGGCCGCCGGGCTATTCCTGGCCCTGACCGTCGTCGGCGCCTGCACCCTGACCGACCCGGCCGACCGGACGATCCTGGCGTTGTACGGCCTGATGCTCCTGACCACGGCGATGGGCATCGACTTCGTCTACCGGGGGATGGAGCGGATGGGCCTGGTGGCCTTGTCGCTCTACGTCCGGACGGCGATCTACTCCCTGGGCGTCTGGTTCTGGGTCGGCGACGCGTCGCGGATCGCCTGGGTCCCGGCCTGGCTGGCGGCCGGCGAGGCGTGCGGGATCGCGCTGGTCTGGATCTGCTACGCCAGGCAGTACGGCCTCCCCCGGCCCCAGCTCAGCGGCCGCTTCCTCCGGGTCTTCCTCCACCGCTGCCGGCCGGTCCTGCTGATCCAGGTGGCCCAGACGGTGCTCGGTTCGGTCGACCTGATGGTCGTCGGCCTGATGTGTACCTGGGACGACGTGGGGCTCTACGGCGCCCCGCACCGGATGGTGACGGCCGTCCTCACCTTCGGGATGATCTTCCAGCAGGTCGTCTTCCCGACCCTGGCCCGATCGTGGCGCGACAGCCCCGCCTCGGGCCGCAAGCCGCTCGAAGCCCTGGTCCGGGCCCTGACGCTCGCCCTGGTCCCGCTGGCCGTGGGGACCTCGATCCTGGCCGGACCGCTGGTCCGGTTCCTCCTGCCGGATTACGCCGCCGGGGCCTCGCTCCTGGCCCTGGGGATCTGGCGGGCGCCCCTGCTGACCCTGGCCTTCCTCTACCAGACGGCCTTGATCGCCATGAACCGCGAGTCGGCCGGCATCCGCCTGCTCCTGGCCGGGGCGGTCGGCTCGGCCCCCCTGACGGCCCTCCTGCTCTGGCAGTTCGGCCTGCTCGGGGCCTCGATTGCCATCGTCGCGATCGCCCTGACCCTGGTCGTCGCCGGCTACGGCTGCCTCGCCCGAGAAGGCCGCCAGCCCTCGTGGCACCACCACCTGTTCCGCCCCCTGGCGGCCTCGGCGGTGATGGCCCTCGCCTGCTCCGTCCTCGTCCGCTGGCACGTCCTGATCGCCGTGGCCGGAGGGGCCGCCACCTACGCCGCCGCCCTCGCCGCGTTCGGGGGCTTGAAGCTGTCCGAACTCCGGGGCATCCTGGCCCGCGGCTGAATCAGTCGTATATTACCATGTAGTAGATCAGCAAGGCCAAACTGATCGTTCCAGGTAGCGGGTCCGGGTGGCAGGGGTAAGCGCAGCTTACCCCGGTGGCTCGACTTGCGACGTTCCGGGGTAAGCAAGCTTACCCCTGCCACCCCCCAATTTGGGCTTGCCGGTCTAGCCCCACCAACACCGATCGATGGATGGTGGGGCTCGCTCCGCTCGACCCACCCTACATGTTTATCAAATAAAAACTTTCCATCAAACCCCGAGCTTCTCGCCGATGAAGGCCGAGGCCCTTTCCAGGGCTTCGGGGATCTTGTCGGGGATCTTGCCGCCGGCCTGGGCGAGGTCGGGCCGGCCTCCTCCTCCCCCTCCGACGATCGGGGCAACGTCCTTGAGCCACTGGCCGCTGTGGAGGCCTCGGGCGATCAGGTCGGGGGTGAGGCCGGCGGCGAGGTTGACCTTGCCGTCGGCGGTCGAGGCCAGGAGGACGGCCAGGCCGGTCGGGGATTTGCGGCGGAGGACGTCGATCAGTTGCCGCATCTCGTCGGGCGTGGCCGAGCCGACCGAGGCGGCCACGACCTTGACGTCGCCGACGGGCGTGGCGGCGGCGAGCAGGTCGTCGGGCGAGGTGGCGGGGCCCGCGTCGGCCTTGCGCTGGGTGGCCTGCTTCTTGAGGGCCTTGATCTCCTCGACCAGGGCCGCGACCCGATCATTGACCAGCGCGACGGGCACCTTGAGCGTGGCGGCGACGTCGGCGAGGGCCTGTTCTTCCTGGCGGATCAGGTCGAGCGCGGCCTTCCCGGTCAGGGCGGAGATCCGCCGGGTCCCGGCCGAGACCGACTCCTCGGCCACGACCTTGAACAGGCCGACCTGGCCGACGTTGCCGAGGTGGGTCCCGCCGCAAAGCTCGCGCGAGAACTCGCCCATCGCGACGACCCGGACGACGTCGGGGTACTTCTCGCCGAAGAGGGCCATCGCGCCGAGCTGGCGGGCCTCGGCGATCGGCATGGTGGTCCAGGAGATCGGTTCCCCCCGGAGGACCCGGTGGTTCACCGTCTCCTCGATCAGCCGGAGCCGGTCGCGGCCGACCGCCTCGGGGTTGGCGAAGTCGAACCGGAGCCGGTCGGGCTCGACCTTGCTGCCGGCCTGCTGGGCGTGCTTGCCCAGGTGGAGGTGGAGGGCATGGTGGAGGACGTGCGTCGCCGAGTGCGCCCGGCGGATCGCGTCCCGACGCTCTGCGTCGACCTCGGCCCAGGCCACTTCGCCGGCGGCGACGGTTCCCCTGGTCATCCGGCCGACGTGGAGCGTGAAGTCGTTCTCTTTCTTGGTGTCCGCCACCTCGAAAACGAACCCATCGCCCCGGATCGTCCCGGTGTCGCCCACCTGGCCGCCGCTCTCGCCGTAGAACGGGGTCCGGTCGAGCACGAGCACGACCGGCGGACCGGGCTCGTCAGGATTCGCCACGATGGCGGAGTCCACGAGCTGGTGCTGGGCGAGGATGCCGATCACCCGGGCGTCGCTCGAAGTCGTTTCGTAGCCGAGGAATTCGCTGCCGTGGTGGTACGACTTCTTGAGCACGTCGAGCGGCCCGGTCGAGAAGACCGCGGAGGCGGCTTCGGTCCCTCGCGAGGTGGTCGAGTGCCGCTTGCGGGCCTCCTCGAAGCCGGCCATGTCGACGCCGAGGTTCTGGTCGGCGGCGAGGCTCTGGGTGATCTCGATCGGGATGCCGTGGGTCTGCACGAGGTCGAAGGCCGACTGGCCGGGGACGACGTCGGAGCCGGCCGCCTTGGTCTTCTTGAACGTGTCGTTGATCAGGCGGAGCCCGCCCTCGACGTTGCGGAGGAACTGCTCCTCCTCCTCGCGGATCACGGTCTGAATCCGGGGGACGCTGTCGATCAGCTCTGGGTAGCCACGGGCCATCGCCTGGGCGACGGTCGGCACGACCTGGTACAAGAACGGCTCGCGCCGGCCCATCTGGTAGCCGTCGAGCACGGCCCGGCGGAGCAGGCGGCGGACGACCGAGCCTTGCTTGTCGGCCGACGGCTTGACGTTCTCGTGGATGCAGAAGGTGAGGGTCCGGACGTGGTCGGAGATCCGCCGGATTCGGATGCCGTCGGGACTGTCGCGGTCGTAAGCCATGCCAAGGTGGTCGGATGTGGCGGCGACGATCGGCCGGAAGATGTCGATCTCGAAGTTCGAGCGGACCCCCTGGAGCGCCGCGGCGATCCGCTCCAGGCCCATCCCGGTGTCGATGTTCTTGTTCGGCAGGGGTTCGAGCTGGCCGGGGCCGACCCGGTTGAACTGGGTGAACACGAGGTTCCAGATCTCGACCTCTTCGATCCCGTCGCCGTGGTAGAAGATCTCCGAGCAGGGGCCGCAGACGCCGTCGGGGCCGTGGGTCGGGGCGCCTGCGGGCCAGAAGTTGTCGTCCTCGCCCATCCGGGTGATCCGCGAGGGGTCGAGGCCGATCTCCTTGTTCCAGATCCCGAAGGCCTCGTCGTCGTCGAGGTAGATGGTGACGGTCAGGCGGTCCTCGGGGATCGATAGCGTCTTGGTGAGGAACTCCCAGCCCCAGCGGATCGCCTCGCGCTTGAAGTAGTCGCCGAAGCTGAAATTGCCGAGCATCTCGAAGAAGGTCATGTGCCGGGGGGTCCGGCCGACGTTGTCGATGTCGCCGGTCCGGATGCACTTCTGGCAGGTGGTGGCCCGGGTGAAGCTCGGATCGCCCAGGCCCATGAACTCGCGCTTGAACTGGTTCATCCCCGCCGGGGTGAACAGGACCGTCGGGTCGTTGGGGACCAGCACGTCGCTGGGCCGGCGGACGCACCCCTTGGAGACGAAGAAGTCGAGGAACGCTTCGCGGAGGTCGTCGGTGGTCATGGTCTGGCCGTCTGGGAATCCGGAGGGCGAAGGGATGCGGCGTGTCGCCGGGGCAGGCCCGGGCGACCGCGATGGCATCCACGATACCCGAAAACGGGGGCACGTCCCATCCTGCGGCCGAACGAACCCAAGCCCATTCGAGGCCCGAGACCATCCGGGAAAAACGAACCCAACCCGGGCCGTCCGGGCGAGAAGTCCCGGCCGGGATATTATCGTTCTCTCGCGACCCGGCTAATCGGCCATCGGTTCACTTGACCGTGACGTCGCGGTTGCCCTCGGTCGTCAGGACGACGGGGCCTTTGCGGGTCGCGACGGCCTTGGCGAATTCGGCGGGGTTGCGGACGCGCTCGCCGCCGACGGCGACGATCACCTGGGCGACCTTGAGGCCGGCGTCGTCCGCGGCGCTTCCGGCCTGGACCTCGCTGACGATCACCCCCCCTTTGGCCAGGGCCCCGAGGACGTCGTTGCCCCGGGCCGCGCCGGGGTTGGTGCCGACGAAGTCGACCCGGAGCCCCCGCCACCCGTCGGGGCGGTTGGTCGCGATCACCTCCCCCTGGATGCCCAGCTTGGAGAGGGTCACGGTCCTGTCGATCGTCTGAGCCTCGCGGCGGATCTTGACCGGGATCGGGGTCCCCGGGCTGAACCGGTTGACGGCGAGGACCAGGGAGTCGGCGTCGGTCACGGCGTAGCCGCCGATCGAGAGGATCTCGTCGCCGGCCACGAGCCCCCCCTCGCCCGCCGGGGTGCCCGGGTCGGCGCTGGCGATCCGGTTGGTGCCGAACTCGTCGAGCCGGATGCCGAGGAAGCCGTACTCGACCTCCTTGCCGAGCTTGAGGGCGTCGATCGCCCGCCTCGCCATCGCGTCCATCGGCAGGGCATAGCCGGCGGCGGCGTCGAAGCCGCCGGCGTTGGCGGCGTTGGTCGTCAGCCCGACCAGCTCCCCCTTGAGGTTGACCACGGCCCCGCCGCTCATCCCCAGGTTGAGCTTGGCATCAAGCTGGAGCAGGGTCGGATAGTGGCGGAGCTGCCGCTTGTTCGGCTCCAGCCGGAGGTGGGCCGAGTCGAGCCGCCTGGCCAGGTTCGAGAGGATGCCCCAGCTCGCCGAAGGCTGGCCGTCCCGCCCCGCGTTGAACGGGTTGCCCAGGGCCAGGAGGAAGTTCCCCTTGCGGAGCGTCGAGGCGTCGCCGATCGCGATCGGCCGGAGCGTCGGCCCCCGGCGCCTCCTGGGGTCCTCGCGCGGGACGATCACCGCGAGGTCGCTCCGGGGGTCGGCGGCGATCACCTCGGCCTCGAACTCGACGTTGCCCATCGCCCGGACGAGCAGGTAGCTGGCCCCCTTGACCACGCCGAAGGTGGTGAGGATCTCCCCCTTGTCGCCGATCACGACGCCCGAGCCGTAGTCGAGGGCGATGTAGTCGGCGGCCGGCTCGAAGTCCTCGAACCCCCCCCGTGCCGGCCCGAACCCACCGCCGAAGTCGGGCGAACGGAGGGGCGACGGGTTCCGCCCCCGGACGGCGCCGGTCTCCTCCCCCCTGGGTTCCTTCTTCTCCCGGGCGATCGCCACGACCGAGGGCTCGGCCCTGGCGATCGAGTCGGCCAGGGCCGACTCCAGGGCGGTGACCAGGTCGATCGGGGCGGCGGGAGCCTGGGGAGGTTTGTCCCCGAACGCCAGGAGGGCCAGGAGCAAGGGGGCCAGTTGCGGCATCGAGGGTCACTCCGGGGCGCCGCGAGCGGCCTTCGGCCGCGACGAATCGTCGCGATCGCTCGGCCCACGGACCTCCATCTTTCCCGTTTCGAGCGGCCGGGGCAAGGGACGGACCGGCCCCCTCGGCCGAGCGAGCGGCGTCAGTCGTCGAGCTCGGGCTCTTCCTCGGCGGCGGGCGGCGGGACGAACTGGCCGGTCACCCGGGTCGACATGACCCTGGTGGTCAGCTCCTCGGCGATGCTCGGGTGGTCGCGGAGGTACTGCTTGGCGTTCTCGCGCCCCTGGCCGAGTCGGAGGTCGCCGTAGTTGAACCAGGACCCGGACTTCTCGATCAGCTTGTCGGCCAGGGCGAGGTCCATGAGGTCGCCTTCGCGGGAGATCCCCGAGGTGTACATCATGTCGAACTCGCAGACCCGGAACGGCGGGGCGACCTTGTTCTTGACGATCTTGACCTTCACCCGCGAGCCGACGACCTCCTCGCCCTCCTTGACCGGCCCGATCCGGCGGACGTCGATCCGGCACGAGCTGTAGAACTTCAGGGCCCGGCCGCCCGGGGTGGTCTCGGGGCTGCCGAACATCACGCCGATCTTCTCGCGGATCTGGTTGATGAAGATCAGGACGCACCGCGACTTCGAGACCCGGCCCGTCAGCTTCCGCAGCGCCTGGCTCATCAGGCGGGCCTGGAGGCCGACGTGGCTGTCGCCGATCTCCCCCTCGACCTCGGCCCTGGGCACGAGCGCGGCGACGGAGTCGACCACGATGATGTCGACGGCGTCGGAGTGGACCAGCATCTCGGCGATCTGGAGGGCCTCCTCGGCGCTGGAGGGCTGGCTGACGAGCAGGTCCTCGATGTTCACGCCGAGCCGCTTGCACCAGGACGGGTCGAGCGCGTGCTCCGCGTCGATGAAGGCGGCAACGCCCCCCTTCTTCTGGGCGTTGGCCACCGCGTGCAGCGCGATCGTCGTCTTGCCGCTCGACTCGGGGCCGAAGAGCTCGATGATCCGCCCCTTCGGCAGGCCCATGCCGCCCAGGGCCAGGTCGAGCGAGAGGGCTCCGGTGGAGATCCCCTCGACCTCCAGCGCCGAACCCTCGCCCAGCTTCATGATCGCGCCGGCGCCGAACGCCTTCTCGATCTGGCTGATCGTGTGGTTCAGGGCCTTCTCGTCGGCCGTCATCGGCGTGCCCTTGCCGTTGGTCTCGACCGCCTGCTTCTTGGCCACGACGAGGTCCTCCCGGATCATCCGACAATCTGTACGTTAGGCCACTAGACTACCATCTCGCGGGGCGGAGAGTCAAGCGTCACGGCCCGGTTTCAGGGTCAATCAATTCGTCGAGTCGAAGATGTAGGGTGGGTCGAGCGGAGCGAGCCCCACCATCCATGATCGGTGATGGTGGGGCTCGCTCCGCTCGACCCACCCTACATGTTCATGTGCTCTTTATTAGCGGATGGGTGGCCCCTGGCCCGGTTTCCGCGGTTTGAGCGGGGCGGTGGCCAGGCTCATGTAGTCCGGGCCTTCGGGCGTGAGGGTCGAGGCGTAGGCGACCACGGCGGCGACCTCGAAGTTGCCCGCCGACCACTGCCGGTAGTGGTTGACCCGCGGGTTGAGGTCGGGGGGCTCGCCGTGCTTCTTGCCGCCCTTGAGCCGGCCGAGGGTGACGTGGGGGTGGAACCGGTCGTCGGGCGGATAGCCGGCCTCGGTCACCGCGTCGGCGATCGCCCCTTGCAATTCGTTCAGGGTGTCGAGGCCCGGCCCGGTGACGCCGACCCAGACGGCCCTGGGCTGCTCGGGCGTGGGGAAGGCCCCGAGCCCCTGGAGGTTCAAGGTGAAGGGAGGGAACGGGGCCGAGGCGTCGGTCACCGCCCGGCAGAGCCGGGCGAGGTCGATGTCGAGGACGTCGCCGAGGAAGCCGAGGGTGATGTGGAACTGCCTGGGCTCGGACCAGCGGGCGCCGGGGAGGTCGGGGGCGATCAGGGACTGGAGGCGGCCCAGGCGGGTCCGCTGGACCTCGGGGATTGGCAGGGCGATGAAGGTGCGGGCGGTGCTGGCCATCGGTTCGGGCTTCGATCAGTCAAGGGGGGTGAGGGGGACCGGCTCGGCGAGCTTGCGGGCCCGGACCCGGGCGAGCCGGGCCCAGAGCGCCAGGATCAGGCCGCCGAGCAAGGCCGTCGCGTAGGCCGCCAGGTGGGCGAAACTGTCGGCCATGAACGCGGGATGCTTGGCGGCGGGGATCGATTCGGCCATCGGGCCGACCCACACCGCGACGTTCTTGAAGGCGAGGAAGCCGATGATGCCGGCGACCAGCGAGATCACCGCCATCGTCGCCAGGAGCTTGCCCAGGGGTCGGACCAGGTGGACCGCCCGGAGCTTGGGGGTGGACTCGCCGACCCGGCAGGCCGCCGCCAGCAAGATCCCCAGGGCCAGGCCGACCCACCACGTCGCGACCACTCCCCAGGCGAAGGCGAGGGCCGTGGGCGACTCGCTGGCGATGATCCGGGGGTGGCCGATCGTGAAGTATTCGACGCAGACCCGGGCCGTGACGTTGTCGTGGGCGATCCCGTAGGCGATCGCCGCGACCACCCCCAGCGCGATGATCTTCAGCGACTCGACCACGGGGCCCCCAATCTGCCGGTCAGGCCACGAGGAAGCCACCGAGGAGCGAGTCCACCTCGTCCGACGGGCCGAAGTTGGCGTGGTAGCGGTCGACGAACTCGGCCAGGGTGTACTGGTGGTGCTGCGTGCCTTTCTGCTCGATCGCGTAGACGCCGGAGAGGGCGCCCAGGCGGCCGACGACCGGCCAGGAGAACCCCTGGGCCATCCCGGAGACCAGCCCGGCCCGGTAAGCGTCGCCGGCGCCGGTGGGGTCGACCACGGCGTGCGGCTTGGCCGGCGGGATCTCGTATTCCACGCCGTCGACGGTGATCAGGGCCCCGTGCTCGCCCTTGGTGACGACCGTGATCGGCACCCGCTTGCGGAGCTGCTGCTCCGAGATCCCGAGCTTCTCGGCCATCATGCCGAACTCGTAGTCGTTGCCGGTCAGGACCTTGGCCCCGGCGAACCCGGCTTCCAGGTCGCTCGCGCTCATCCGGGGGGCCTGCATCGAGGGGTCATAAAGGTAGGGGATGCCCTGCTCGGTGCACTCGAGCACGGCCCTGGCCATCGCGTCGGGGGCATTGGGGGCGATCAGCACGAGGTCGGAGGCGCCCAGCCCTCGGTCGCGGAGCGAGAGCGACCCGGCCTTGGTCATCGCGCCGGGGTAGAACGCGGTGATCTGGTTGTGCTTCAAGTCGGTGTTGATGAAGCAGGACGAGGTGAAGTCGCCCGGGACGACGGCGATCCCCTTGGTGTCGACGCCGGCGGATTCGAGCCAGGCGCGGTACTCGACGAAGTCCTCGCCGACGGTGCCGACGACCTCGGGCTTCTGGCCGAGCAGGGCGAGGTTGTAGGCGATGTTCGGCGCCGTGCCCCCTCGGAGCTTCTTCATCGAATCGACGAGGAACGACACGCTGAGGGTGTGCATCTTCTCGGGCAGGATGTGGTCCTGGAACTGCCCGGGGAAGACCATGACGTAATCGTAGGCGATCGATCCGGTGACGATGATGCGCACGGCGGCTTCCTTCGGTGGCGGTCGAGGGGTCGGGGGATGACAGTGTAACGCGAAGCGGGGGGGCGGGTAAGGGGCCGGCCGGCTCGCCCCGGGGGGGTTCAGCCGATCCCGAGCCGCTGGAGCAGCTCGCGGATGGCGCCGAGGGGGAAGCCGGGGCTGGTGGTGTGCTGGAGGTCGGCCTGCCCGGCGGGGGGGCTGGGGACGACGGTGAAGGTCTCGTGGGCCGAGTAGTCGATCGTCCCGGCCCGGCTCATCTGGTGGAAGACCCCGCCGTCGCTCGTGCCGAACGAGATCATCACGCGATAGGTCGAGAATTCCGAGCTTTTGAACGAGAAGTCGGGGCGAATCCGCTTGGTGATCGACTCGGTGGGCTTGAGTTCGGCCTCGGTGAACTCGCCGCCGGGGTAGGTGAACTTGAGCGTGGTGATCGGCCCGCGGAAGTTGTTGACGAACGTGACCTCGATCACCCGGTACTGGTAGGCGATCACTTCGAGGATCGGGAACGAAGCGGCGATCACCGCGAGGACGATGTAGCGGCGATTCCGGCGGCGGCGGAACGCCTCGGCCGACGCCTTGAGGGCCTCGGCCTCTTCCTGGTTGAGCTTGGCCCGGAGCTTGGGCCGGTCCTTGCCCGGTCGTTCCTCGCGAGGCGGCTTGGGCATGGAGGATCAGATCCAAGGGTGCGGGGGCGGCCCGGGCCGGGTCAGGCGGCGGACTCGGCCCGGAGCTTGGCCAGGGTCGAGGCGATCCGCTTTCGGCAGGTCGCGCGGCCGAGGATCACCAGGCAATCATACAGGCCGGGGCCCACCCCCTGCCCCGTCGTGGCGACCCGGAGGGCGTTGACCACCAGGCCCATCGGGTGCCCCTTCGACTCGGCGTAGGCGTGGACGGCCGCTTCGAGGGTGGCGAGGTCGTAGGGCTCGACCGTCGCCAGGACCTCGTCCAGCTCGGCCAGGAGCTGCGGAACCCCCTCCTTGCGGAGCCGCTTCTTGACCGCGTCGGGGTCGAGCGCGACGTCGTCGGTGAAGAAGTAGCGGCCGAGGCCGATGATGTCCGAGAGCACCTTGAGTCGGTCGCCCAGGGCCTCGACGACCTGGCCGATCCGACCGCGCAGCTCGGGCGGGACCGGCTCGCTCGTCAGGCCCGCCTTGACCAGGAAGGGGATGACCGCGTCGACCTTCCGGTCGAGGGTCAGGGTCTTCATCCACTCCCCCTGGATCCAGTAGAGCTTGTCGGGGTCGTGGCTGGCGGGCGAGCTGTTGACGCGGTCGATCGAGAACTTCTCGACCAGCTCGTCCCGTGCGAAGATCTCCTGCGAGCCGTCGAGGCTCCAGCCGATCCGGGCGAGGTAGTTCATCATCGCCTCGCGGAGATACCCCTTCTCGACGTACTGGTCGAGCAGGACGTAGATCCCCTTCTTGGCGTACTCGTCGGTCTTCCGCTTGGAGAGCTTGACCTTCGAGCCGACCTCGGAGACGAACGGGACGTGGGCGAACCGGGGCAGCTCGGCGCCCAGGGCCTCGAACATCAGGAGCTGGGGGAACGTGTTGGTCAGGTGCTCGTCGGCCCGGACGACGTGGGTGATCGCCATCGCGGCGTCGTCGACGACGCTGGCGAAGTTGTAGAGCGGCATGCCGTCGGGGCGGACGATCACGAAGTCGCCGATCTCGTCGGACCGCTGCTCGACGTCCCCCTTGATCAGGTCGTGGAGGACGAGCGACCGCCCCTTCGGCACCCGGAAGCGGAGGCCATAGGGGCTCCCCTCGGCCTCGAACCGGGCGAGGTCGGCGTCGGAGACCGGCTTCTCGCGGAACCGGTAGGCGACCTTGAGCGCCTTCTGGGCCTCGCGGTCGGCGTCGCGCTCGGCCTGGGTGCTGTAGTCGCGGTAGGCGTGGCCCGAGGCGACCAGCCGGTCGGCGGCGGCCTTGTAGAGGGCCGATCGCTCGGACTGGAAGTACGGGCCGTGGGGGCCGCCGACCTCGGGACCTTCGTCCCAGTCCATCCCCATCCAGCGGAAGCCGTCGAGGATGCGGGCGAGGGCGTCGGCGACGTGGCGCTGCTGGTCGGTGTCGTCGATCCTGAGGAGGAACTGGCCGCCGGAGTGCCGGGCGAGCAGCCAGTTGAAGAGCGCGGTGCGGACCCCCCCGATGTGGAGGAACCCGGTGGGGCTGGGGGCGAAGCGGGTGCGGACGGTCATGGTGGTCGGGGGCCGGACCGAGGAACGAGGCCGTCGACCATTGGGACGGTTCAAGGGCCAGGATAGGGGACCATCGCCCCGCTTGTCAACGCCCCGAGCGGGTCGGCCCGGCCCCTCCGCGGGAGGCCAGGCCGGTCGAAGGGGGATCAGGCGAGGCCGACGGCCGACGCGCCGGCGAAGGCGAGTCCCTCGGACGCGCCGGGCTTCTCGTAGCCGAGGTGGCGGAGGACTTCGAGGACCTCGCTCCAGGTCGGGAACATCCGGCCGCTGCTGTGCTTGTAGTCCTGCATGGCCTGCATGAACTCGCGCTCGGCGATGGTGTAGTCCCGGTCGCAGGTCGTGGGATCGACGAATCGCCGCCGCCCGCTGGTGTTCCGGGCGGTCGCGGCCCGGACGGCCTGCGCGGTCGCCTTGCGGTTGGTCCAGTCGAGCGCGTCGCCCTCGGCGGCGGGGGCGAGGGTGGCGTTGATCTTCTTGGCGGCGAGGGTGGTGGAAGCCATGGTGCGGTGTGCTCCTCTATGGGCGGGGCCCCCGACCGGTCGTGGTCGGGGGCCGTCCTTGGGGACGGGCGACGTCGCCTCGTTTGGCAAGCTGACGATCGGCCGATTCTCGTCGAGGGCGGCTCGGCGAAATCGGCCGCAGGATCGATCGGCCTCCGGTGGGAAATCTACGCCGCCGTGGCGAATTGCAGACACACAAAAGAAAAATAAAGCCAACACGTGTTGCTTTTTTGCAACGCCACGCCGACTTGGTTCACTTTCGTGCGGATATGGTGATCGGCGAACGGCTTTGGTTAACACAACCGATCGAAAGAAACGTTCAGTCGAGCGGGGCCGAGGATGTCACAAGCGGACGGCTCGGGGCGGGTCGCGCGGCGATCGGCCCCCGGGCCCGATCGCCCGCGCGGACCGGGAAGCGGCGGGCCGGCCGGGCGCCTCGGGCGGTCGAGCGGTCGAACACGAACCAGCGCGCCATGGTGAAGCTGATCCCGGTCGCCGCGACGATCCCGGCGACGGCCGCCGCCAGGCGGTGCCTGGCGAAGAAGCCGATCGTTCCCGGCAGGGCGAGCCGGAGGGTCAGGCTGACGCCGATCCCCAGCAGGTTGCTCAGGACGTAGCGGATATACTGGGCCCCCACGGACCCCCGCCTGGCGTCGTTGAAGGTGAGCCGGCGGTTGAGCGAGAAGTTCCAGGTCAGGGCCGTCGCGATCGCCAGGACGGCCGAAGCGGCGAGGTCGAACGTCCCCTCGACCAGCGGCAGGCGGAGGTTGGTCAGGGCGGTCCGGGAGAGGATGGCCTGGAACAAGGCATAGCAGGTCAGGTCGACCACCATCCCCGAAGCGCCGACGAAGCAGAACTGGATCAGTCGCGACGCCGTCCCGAACCGGTCGTCCGCCAGCCGCTTGGCCAGGCGGACGTCGTCGAGCGGCGACCAGCCGTGACGGGCCGGGGCGACCCGAGCGACGGGGACGTCCGCGCGACGGCCTCGGAAGCGGGCCAGCAACTCGACCACGAACCGGGAGCCGACCGGGGACAGCCGCTCGTCGACCTCGATCGCCGCCCCTCGGGTCAGACCGATCAGCCCGGAGTGCGGGTCGGTCGAGCCGAGCAGGCGACCGGCGAGCGGGCCGACCCAGGGCCGGTGAGAGGCCGCGACGACGATCTCGGCCCCGCCCCTCGCCAGCCGGGCGACCACGGCGAACACGTCCTCGGAGACGTAACCCCTTGAGGCGTCGAGCAGGACGATCAGATCGCCCCCGGACGCCCGGAGGCCCGCGACCGCCGCTCCGGCCAGGCCGGAGGCGGGGGCCATCAGCGACTCGCACCAGGGCTCGGCCGACTCGAACGCCGGGCCGGCGGTCGGGTCGGAGACCACCAGGACGTCGACGGCGTGGCCCATCTCTTCGAGCCCGGCGCGGGCGGTGGCCAGCAAGGCCGAGGGGCATGAGGACCCGGCGGGCCGGAGGGCGATCAGGCTGACTCGGAGCATTGGCGGCGCGGCTCCCACCCTAGAAGATCGCCCGAACCGATGATCCGATATCGATTTGCGGCGCGAACGGAGGTCGATCGGGTTGCCAAGAGGTGGCCCGACGGTCGAGGTGTCGTGTGCGGCTACTCGGATGGCCCGATCGGCATCGATCCGGTCGGTCCCGCTCCGTCGCGAGCCCGACGAATCCTAGGATATCATGCCGGTTGCGTCAAACTCAGATCGAGCGCCGCGTTCAGGCCGGCCGGCCGATGTCCTCGGAGCGGGGGTAGATCTTGTGGCGGGGGGGGTGGCGGAGGACGTTCGCCCGGCCCCAGGCGACGACCTCGCGAAAGCCGGCGGACCGGATGAAGGCCTGGAAGGCCTCGGCGTCGGACCACTCGCTGAGGATCGCGTAGGAGTCGGGGTCGTCGACCCGCCGGTACAGGAAGCTCGACGAGTGGCCCGTCGCCCCCCGGAGGGCGTCGACGACCGCCTCGAACTTGGCCCGGAAGGCCTCCCCTTCGCCCGGCAGGACGTCGTAATACATACCGACCGTCACCATCGGAGCGATCCCCCGGGGTCATTGGCCCGTCGTCATTCGATCGTGTCGAGACCGCGCTCGATCCAGCCGCCGCCGAGGACCATGTCGCCCTGGTAGACCGTCACGACCTGGCCCGGCGTGACGGCGGCCTGTGGCCGGTCGAAGGCGACCCGGGCCCGGCCGTCGACGAGCGGCTCGACCACCGCCGGCACGGCCTGGTGGCGGGCGCGGATCTGGGCCAGGCAGCGGGTGGGGCCGGGCGGGGCCTCGACGTGCCAGCGGAACTTCGACGCTTCCAGGCCCGGCTTGTCGAGCGCCTCGCGGCGGCCGACGGTGACGGTCCGGGACTCCGGCTCGATCTGGACGACGTAGCGGGGCTCGCCGACGGCGATCCCCAGGCCGCGGCGCTGGCCGATGGTGAAACCCTCGATCCCGGCGTGCCGGCCGATTTCGGAGCCGTCCTCGTCGACGATCGTGCCCGACGAGTCGAGGCCGGGCCGGCGCTCGTGGACGAACCGGAGGTAGTCGTCGTCGGGGATGAAGCAGATCTCCTGGCTGTCCGCCTTGTCGTGGACCGGCAGGCCGAGGTCGCGGGCGATGGCCCGGATCTCCGGCTTGGTGTAGCCGCCGACCGGCAGGAGGACGTGCGGCAGCAGCTCGCGTCGGAGTCCAAAGAGGACGTACGACTGGTCCTTGCCCGCGTCGACCCCTCGGGCGATCCGGGGCGAGCCGTCGGGCCCCTCGGCCTTCCGGGCGTAATGGCCGGTGGCGACGAAATCGGCCCCGACCTGCTGGCCGTAGGCCCAGAGCTTGCCGAACTTGAGCCAGATGTTGCAGAGGACGCAGGGGTTGGGGGTCCGGCCGGCGGCGTACTCGTCGGCGAACTGGTCCATGATCCGGGCGAAGTCGCGCTCGAAGTCGAGGGCGTAGAACGGGATGTCGAGGCGATCGGCGACGGCCCGGGCGTCGACGGCATCGGTGGCGCTGCAACAGGTCTTGACGCGGCGGGTGGTGTCGTCGCCGTGGGCCCCGGTGCGCATGAAGAGGCCGATGACCTCGTGCCCCTGCTCCTTGAGCAGGTGCGCGGCCACGGAGCTGTCGACCCCGCCGCTCATCGCCAGGACGACCCTACCGCCCATCCGCACGCCCGCCTTTTGCTCGTCGCCTTGCCGAGGGGGATCGATCCCGAACCATTAGCATAGGCTGGGCGCGGTGGCCGGGACAAGATGAGCCGCCTGGGGAGCGCTCCGGCCCGAGGGGCCCGGCACGTCGAGCCGAGGGCGGGGGGGCGGCGAGGCCGGCCGGGCGATCAGGTATCCCTGGACGAGGTCGACGCCGTGGTCGCGGACCCATTGCAGCTCCTCGGGCGTCTCGATCCCCTCGGCGACGGTGGTCACGCCGAGCTTGCGGGCCATCTCCAGGAGCGTCGAGGTGATCCCCGCCTTGTATTCGTCGCGGTCGACGTCGCGGATCAGCTTCATGTCGAGCTTGACGACGTCGGGCTTGAGCTTGCTCAGGAGGTTGAGCGAGCCGTAGCCGGCGCCGAGGTCGTCGAGGGCGACCCGGAAGCCCGAGCGGCGATAGCTGGTGACGATCCCCATCAGATCCGTGTCGAACCGGTCGCTCTCGACCACTTCGAAGACGATCCGGCCCGGGTCGATCCCGGCGGTCTCGATCGCCGAGACGGTGCTCTTGAGGCAGTAGGACGGGTCGTAGATCGAGCTCGGGTTGAAGTTGATGAACAGTCGGTCGCGGACCCGGTGGGCGATCGCCTCGCGGATCGCCGTGAGCCGGGCGGCCCGGTCGAGCTGGAAGAGGAGCTCGGCGTCGCGGGCGGCGTCGTACATCGCGGTGGGGGCCATCAGCGAGCCGTCGGCCTTTCGCCCCCTGAGCAAACACTCATACCCGTAGACCTCCGACAAGTCGTCCGCCCGGACGATCGGCTGGAAATGCGTCGTCAGCCGGCGGTCGCGGATCATCTCGACCAGCCAGCGCTCCTGGACCTTGGCGATCAGGGTCGACAGCGACATCGTGGCGAGCAGGTCGGCGACCGTCGGGACCACGCCCACGCCCATCAGCAGGGCCCGGGTATCCCGACGCTCCGAGTCGCTCATCTCCGCCGCCGCCAGCTCCAGCACCGCATCGAGCCTGCCGGCCTCCAGGGGCACGGCCAGGACCGTCGGGTACGGCTCTGAGAACGGGATCTGCCGCGAGTGGAGGGCCCGTCGCAGCGTCTTCTGCGAGTGGGCGAGCGGCGGGGCCAGATAAAGGCTACCGGCGGAAGCCGGGGCTTCGGGCAGTATGGTGCAGCGAGCACATTGATTCATCGTTTGCGGCCTCGCGTCCCTGTTGGAATGGGCGGGTCGAACCGACCGAGCGACCAACGCCGCTCGACACGGTTCGACTTATGCATCCTAGGTCATGCCTGGCCGGCGGCCCCGCGTCGTCCCGAAATTCCCCGGTAGGCGGCCGCCCGGGTTCGACGAGGGGACGAAAAAGGGCGCCCGGCCCGGGCCGGTCGCCCTCTCGATATCATCGCTGTATCTCGCAAATGGACCCGAAGGTCAGTGCGACGTCGGGGCGGCCGGGTTCCCGGCCCCGGAGGTCGAGGGGGTGGTCGGGGTGGCCGGATTCGAGGGGGCCGACGGGTTGGTGACCGGCGGGGCCGGGTCGCAGCCCGCGAGCACGAGCGGGGCGGCGATCAGGCCGAGGGCGAGCAAGGCAAGGCTCCGCGACTTGAGCATCGAAAAGGTTCCCATGCGAGGTGTCGAATCAACGAGGCCAACGCGAGCGATGACGGTGCCGGTTCGTGCGGTCGACGTGCCGGAGGTCACTTCGGCGGAATCCCGGTCCCGGGCCCGCTCGCCCCGCCGCCGGTCTTGGCCCCCTCGGTCGTGGAGTCGGCCCCGACGCCGACCTGCCGGTTGGTCTGCTGGCCGGAGTTGGTGTCGCCCGACGGGGCGGACCCCTGGGCCGGGGTGACGGGGGGCGCGACGCCGGCGCCCGAGCCGCCATACGGGGCGCTGGCGCTGGGAGCGGAGGTCTTGGGACCGGCGAGGACCCGCGAGCCCGGCCCCTCGATCGTCAGGTCGTTGGTGGTCGCGTTGGTCCCGGCGGCTCCCGGTCCCTGGGCGGGAAGCTGGTCGCCCGACCCCCGGCCGGTCCGGTCGTCCTTGGCGGTGTTGATGTCGTTGCAGCCGGCGGCCAAGGCCAGGGCGAGGGTCGCGAGCAAGGCGGCCGGGCGCGACCGATAGGTCCGAGCATTCATGGTTCGATCACTCCCCGATGCTGCCCGACCGAAGGGGCGGGGGCTCGCCCGGTCGGGCCTTATTCGATGCGAAGGAGTCCCGGCCCCTCGACGGGCGGTGTCGCGGCATCCCGCCGGGGCCTCGGGCGGCTGACAGGGGCAAATCGCGATCCAACGGGTCAAGAAGCGGGCCGGATCGCGGTCAAGGGCAGGGGTTGCCCGGGTCGACGCCGTCCCGACGCTCGCGACGCAGGGCTTTACGTTCCATCCGTCGCTCTCGCCGTTCTTCGGGCGTCAGGGGGGGCGGGGCGTTCGGGTCGGCGGGGCGGCCCAGCCGCATCAGGAGTTCGAGGGCACCCCGGGTCGCCCCCCGGGTGAGCAGCGACTTACCCATGTCCTTGAGCCCGGCCTGGAAGGCGTCCTGATCGATCGAGGGGCGGTCGAGGGTGCCGCCGATCGGCAGCTTGATCGAAGTCCCGGCGGCGATGTCGGCGAGCAACTCGTTGTTGCCGAGCATCGCCGGGGTGACCGGCAGGATGGCGGTGATCGCCAGGTTGCGGTCGAAGTCGACCCAGCCGGCCATCTCGATCCGGGTCAGCTCGCCGATCGGGATCGACAGCCCGCGCTGGTTGACCCGGCCGTCGGCGATCGTCAGGGTGACCGGCCGATCGAGCTTGAGCCGGGCGTCGCGCCGGCCGATGGCGCCGAGGAGCTGCTCGGCGAGGTCGCCCGGGGCGAACTCAACCTCGTCGAAGACGACGGCCCCCTCGACCTTGAGGTCGCGGCGGCGTCCGGCGCCGAGCGGGAACGCGGCGTGGTCGAGGTCGACGTTGACCCGGCCGGTCGCGGTGGTCGCCTGATCGAGGATCGGCGCCACGAAGGCGAGGACCCGGCGGGACACCTCGTCGTTGATCCGGGCGTCGCGGATCGTCGAGTTCTTGCCCAAGCGGAGCGTCGCGCCGGCCGGGTCGTCGAGGTCGACCTCGGGCTCCAGGCGGATGTGCCCCTCGTTGAGCGTGGTGCTGATCGGCTCGACCCGGACCTTGCCGCCGGACGCCCGGACGACCACCGGGCTCGGCCCCAGCTTCATCCCGTAGATGTCGAGGCCCGCGAGGTCGAACCCCGCCTCCCCCTCCACATCCCCGGCCAAACCGTTCCCGCCCCCACCGCCGAGCGTCCCGGCCAGGCGGAAGGGCCGAGGGCGGCCCTCGACCTTCGCCCCGGGCTCGATCCGGGCGGCCATCCAGGACGTGAGCCGGGCGAAGTCGGGGGCGACGGTCCCCTTGAGGTCGACCCGTCTCAGGCCCGACGGGTCATCCACCCGGCCCGAGGCGTCGAGCGTGCCGTACCGGGTCGCCACGGTGAACTCGGAGATCGCCAGCCGATCCGGCCCGGTCGCGTAATGGGCCCGGAGCGACAGCGATTCGGGCCGCTCCGTCGGGGCGGGCGACGCAACTTGGTCGAGGCCGAGCTTCGCGGCGAGCTCGACCCCGTCGGCCTCCCCCCGGACGGTCGCGACGGCCGACCACCGGCCCGAGAGGCCCGAAGGGGCCCGGCCCGACCAGTCCGACGCGAACCGGTCGAGCGCGTCGAGGTCGCCCGACACGGCACCATCGACCCGGAGGGCGGCGATCTCCCGGCCGATCCCGGTCACTCGGACCCCCTCGGGCGCGAGGGTCAAGGGGGCCGGGGCCGGGCCGGGCGGTGATGGGCCGAGGACCAATTCGCCCCGGTCGAGGTCGAGCTTGCCCCGGGAGGCCAGGCCGAACGGGGCGTCGCGCCGCCCCTCGGGCTGGGGGAGGACCTGGAGGGCGAGGCGGTCGAAGGCGAACTCGCGGCCGTCGACCGACCATTCCCCCGCCCAGCTCGCCTCGGCGGTCCTGGCCTGGTCGTTGAGCGTCACGGGCGAGCCGACCCGGCCCGACAGCGCGACCGACCGGCCCGAGTTCTTGGCCTCCGCCCGGGCCGTGGTCGTGCCCGATTTTAGCGCCAGCGTCGCCCGGTCCCACGACGACGGCCAGCCGGCCGGGCCGGCGGGCCCTGTGGCGGCGTTCTCGATCGTGGCCGAGTCGCGGCGGACCGGCGACCGGCCGAGGCCGGCGACCCGGAGGTCGCGGAGGTCGACCTTCGTCGACGACTCGAATCGGCCGGCCGAGGCCCGGTAGGTCCCGGCGACCTGCGCCCGGCCGGCGAGGTCGAGGTCCCCCAGGTCGACCCAGTCGCCGAGCTGGCGTCGGAGGCCTTCGAGGTCGACCCGACCATCGAGCGTCACGCCGTCTTCGAGCCGGCCCTTTGCCGAGGCGTCGAGGAACGAGGTCTTCGCCGAGAGCCGCTCGACGCGCGACTCGCCCGCCTCCCGCACCATGAGGGCGGAGAACGTGGCGGGGTCCTTGAGCCCGAAAGTCCGGCCCGCGTTCCTGGCCAGGAGGTCGCTGACGGCCGCCTCGACCGCGACGGTGGTCCGGGCCGACTCCCCGCGGATCTCGACGCCGAGCCGGGCCGAGCCGCGGTCGACGATCAGGCCGTCGCTGAGCCGGAGGGCACGAGGCAGCATCCGGGCGATGGCCGCCAGGTCGAGCCGGCCGTCGACCCGCTGAGTGCCGAGCCCGCTGTCGGCGAGCATCTGGCCGTCGGCCTTGATCTCGCCCAGGGGTGAGGTCAGGGCGAGGCGGCGGATCGCCCACCCCCCTTCCCCTTCGGCCACGTCCCAGGCGGCGACGAGGCGGTCGAAGGCCAGCTCGTCGCCCCGGAGCGGCTCCCCCTTGAGGCGGAAGTCGAGGACCTTGGCGTCGCCCGAGAGGGCCCAACGGCCCCGCTTGCGGTCGATATCGATCGACCCGTCGAGCTGGCCGAGGGCGTCGAAGGCCCCGGCCCTCGCCGCGACCGGCCAGCGGTTGCCGACGATCCCGAGCCGGAGGGCGGCCGGCTCGCGCCAGCGGTCGAGGTCGCCGCGGACCTCCAGTTTCGCCCCGCTCCGGCCGAGCTTGAGGTCCCACGACAGCGGGTTGGGGGCCTGGGGAATCCGGAGCGTCAGGTCGAGATCGTCGGCCACGCTCGGCTCGGCGAGGAACGGGTCGGTGTAGCGGAGCGAGCCACCCCGGATCGCGACGATCAGGTCGCGCATCGGGTCGGGGTTGTCGATCACCGAGCGGAGGGCGTCGGCCAGGTCGATCGTCCCGCCCTTCGACCGCTCGACGTCGATCGCCGCGCCGTCGAGCCTCAGGGCGGCCGGCCCCTTGCCCCCGACGATCAGTCCGAAGAGGTTGAGGTCGAGGACGGCGGCCGGGGCCCTGGCCACCGCCTTGCCCCGGGGGTCGATCAGGGCGAAGCGTTCGAGCCTGGTCGGCGCGAACCAGGAGAGGCTCAGGGTGTCGAACTCGATCCGGCCGGGCGCGAGGGCCCGGTTGATCGCGGCGGCCACCCGGAACCGGGCGGGGCCGGTCGAGAGCAGCCAGGGGAGCGCGAGGACGGTCGCGATGGCGAGGAGGGCGACGGCCGCCAGGGCGTACCGGAGACGCCTCGGGCGGCGGGCGGGGGTCGGTTTCGACATCGGTCTCGGGCTCCCTCGATGCGCGCCGAATTGCTTCGTGCTCCGTCCTGATCGATCATAACGCCGGCCCCGACCGGGCGATAGCTCGGCCGACCCTGGCGGGTGGGTGCGTCGGTCCTCGAAGTCTTCACGAGGGATTGGGGCAATCGGGCCCTTGAAGGCCGGCGGCCTGTCCTAGAATGGGGCGGGTTCGAGCGCTGAGGGTGGCCTGTGGGGGACGGATGGACGCGGAAGCTCGCTTGAAGGTCCGGCTGTCGGGGATGATGGCGCTGGTGTATTCGGTCCAGGGGGCGTTCTGGCCCGTGCTCTCGATCCACCTGCGCGACCTGGGGATCTCGGAGCGGGGGCGCGGGACGATCTTCGCGACGATGGCGCTGGCCTCGTTCGCGATGCCGCTTGGGGCCGGGCAACTGGTCGACCGCCTGATGCCGACCCAGAGATATCTGTCGTGGGCTTTCGCCCTGGGCACCGGGCTGCTGATGCTGATGGCCTGCGGGGTGACGACGCACGTCGGCTGGCTGTTCGGGCTGTTCCTGGCGTACTGGCTGATCATGGCGCCGAGCTATGCCCTGGGGAACTCGCTGGCCTTCCGCCACCTGAGCCGGCCGGACCGCGACTTCGGCCAGGTCCGGCTCTGGGGGACGGTGGGCTGGATGGCGGTCGGCTGGATCGTCTCGGGGGTGATGGCGGCGTCGGGGTCGAGGGTCGGCCGGGGGGCGTCCGAGGCGTTCTGGATCGCCGCGGGGTTGTCGGCGGTGACGTCGCTCTATTGCCGGACCTTGCCCAACACGCCGCCACTGGCCCAGGGCGGCCGGCGGACTTCGAGCTGGCGCGACGTGGTCGAGCTGACCCGGCGGCCTTCGATGCGGGTCTACCTGCTCGCGGCCTTCGGGGTCAGCCTGACCACGCCGTTCGTCTACCAGGTGATGCCGAACTACTTGCGGTCGATCGGGATGGATCGCGCCTGGGTGTCGTCGGCGATGACGCTCGGGCAGTGGCCCGAGGTCGTCGCCCTGGCGGTCCTGCCCTGGCTGGTCCGCCGGCTCGGCTACGCGGCGACCCTGGCCCTGGGGGGGACGGCCTACGCGGTCCGGTACGGGAGCCTGGCCCTGGACCCGCCGCTCTGGCTGGCGACGGCGGGCATCCCCCTGCACGGGATCGGCGTGGCCTGCTTCACCGTGGGGGGCCAGGTGTTCGTCAACAGCCAGGCGCCGGGCGACCGCAAGGCCAGCGCCCAGTCGATCAACACGGTCGTGACCGGCGGCCTCGGGTCGCTCCTGGGCAGCCTGCTGGCCGGCGAGGTCGTCGCCGCCTCCTCGGGCCGGCCCTCGGCGATCTTCCTGGTCCCTTGCGTGATCAACGCGGCCCTGGTCGCCCTGATCCTGGCCAGGTTCCGGCCATCGGCCCTACCCGGGCGGGTCGAGGGGCTCGCGCCCCAGGCCGGCCCGGCCTCGCCCCGGGCGCCTCGGCCGATCGTGGGGGCCGGGGCGGTCGAGACCTGACCTCACCCGGCCGGCTCGTCGGCTTCGAGGCCCTCCTCGAACTCCCTCCAGGCCCGGAGCCATCCGGGATGGTCCTCGCCGATCCCGGCCAGGTCGGGCGAGAGCCGTTCCGCCACGCTGGGCGCCTTTGGCTCCGACTCCCCGGCCGCATCGGGTCCGACGGCGGGGGGGACCAGGGCGAGCAACGCGGCGATCCGAGGCTCGGCGGATTGGAAGTCGCCGAGCCGCCCGACCACGGCCCCGGCCCAACGCCGATCCGCCTCGCGGAGCGGGCCCTCGGCGACCCCCCGGAACCAACAGTCGCCTTCGACGCGGTCCAGGAGGGCCAGGACTACCTCCACGGCCGCCTCGACCGTGCCCTCGGCCGAGCGGGCGAGCCCTTGCAGGTCGGCGAGCGTGACCGACGGGTCCCCCTCGTTCGCGCGCTCGAGCCAACTTGCGACCACCCCATCGGGTGACCTCGGTTGTGGTCCGGCGTTATCGCTCATGGGGATCGACGCACCCGACGATGGAAAACCGGCACGAGTCGACGCGGCTTCGAGCAGGTTGATTACGGGTCGAGGGGACGCGCGTGCCGGTCGTCCTGCGGGAGTCGGCCGACTTGGATCGAGGTGCGGCGGCTCTCTCGTCGGAAATCATGCTAAGAATGACGATTGATCGACAAAAAAAGCCGCCCACTCTCGGGACGGCTGCGGGATACCGAAGTTCGGTCGCGAGGCATGGTGAGTCTAGGCATCATCGGGCTTGCTCTCGGCCGCGGCTTCTTGCGGAACCTTCTTGGCCCTCGGCTTGCGCTTCCTGGGCGGCTTCGAGGGCAGCGGCGGGGGCAGGTCCACCGATTGTTCGTCGAACGTGTCGGCCGACTGCTCGAGCTGCGAGACGAGCAGGCCGAGGAAGTGCAGGCGGGTCCCCTGGGATTCGAGGAACTCGTTGAAGAGGAACCCGCCCTCGATGAGGTCGTCGGACTGCGAGATCACTTCATCGGCGAGCGACTCGATCAGGACGTCGCGGCTGCGGTGGAGGATCTCGATGGCCGCCCGATACTTATTGTTGGGAATGCTCGGCATGGGTCCCGGCCGGGACTGTCTCATCCCTCATTCCGTGCGGTTGACAGTCCTTGCGTCAGCTCGGCCGGATCGGTCTGAAGAAGTGCCCAGAAGTCGAACGTGGGCAGATCCATCCCCAACGCCTGATACGGGCTGG
>JAABUQ010002303.1_pt1 | contig 38175 bp, 34 predicted proteins | sample 5560001 | NCBI WGS metagenome assembly JAABUQ01 (sample SAMN10711888, study PRJNA513371) | rock metagenome | isolation source: Antarctica rocks | place: Antarctica: Victoria Land, Finger Mt nord | collected 2015-12-18 | reverse complement strand
GGGGGAGTCGAGCCGTCGGCCGCGCGCCGTCCAGCTGTCGGCCGCCTGGAGGCCGCCAATCCGTGCGACTCAGCTGCCCGAACAGCCGGCGCACCTGCGTCGACGCGGCCACCAGGAGGTCAGGCCCCCGCAGGGCTGGCGAGCAGCGAGACCCGGCACCGCGTCCACCCCGGCGGCGTGCCCGGTCGCCGGTGCTCGCGTTCTGGCACCGGTGTCCTCGGGGTTCCATCGCCGGCACGCCGTCAGGCAGATCGACATGCGTGGTGGGTGTGTCGTGGCGTGAGCGGGTGGGTGCGAGCGGTGATCTGCGGGTTCTGTCGGTGGGCGTTCGTAGCGTCGGGGGCATGTCCATCGACACCGTGCCGGACCTGCTGCACCCGGTGCAGCGGGTGCTCGGTCGTGTCGTGGCGGACCTGGACGGGCTCGGTGAGTCGGCGCTGTGGTCCCTGGGTGACCGGGAGGTCGACGCGCTGCTGACCGGTCTGGTCTCGGCGTCGGACCGGCTCCGCGCGCGGGCAGTGGACCTGGTCGGGGAGCGCCGCAACCGGGCCGCGGACGCGGGCGCCACCTCGCACCGGGCCTGGCTCGCGCAACTGCTGCACGTGGTCCGGGCGAAGCCGGCCGGATGATCACCGCCGCCGCGACGCTGGCCGGGGCCGCCGCGGACCCGGTGACCGCACCACTGGTCGGCGCCGTCCGCGCCGGGGACGTGCGGGCCGCGGCGGTCGTGGCGGTCCGGGCCAGGGCACGGGTGTTCGACCCCACCCAGCTGCGGCAGTTCAGCGACCACCTCATCGCGCTGGTCGACCCCGACCGGGGCGAGGCCGAACAGGACGAACGACTCCGCCGGGCCGAGCGCCAGGCCCACGCCCTCCGGGAACTGGTCATCGGCCCCCCGGGCGACGGGATCGTCCGCGGCCGGTTCCAGCTCCCCACCGCCGACGCTGCCGTCGTCCGGACCGCGCTCGAGGCCCTCGCCAAACCCCACCCCGCCGACACTGGGCCGACGGCGGCCACACCTCCATGGCCAACCTCGCCCTGCTCTGCGGACACCACCACCGCACCGTCCACACCCGGGACTGGGTGATCCGGACCACCAACGACGGCCACCCCCACTGGTACCGACCCGGCTGGCCCATCCCACCCGACCCGTGAGTCGGGACCCCCAGTGCCGGCCGCGCCGGATCGGGAGACGGCCGACCCGACTCTTCGTCGGTCCACGCGACCCGTCGAGTGATCCACGCGACCCCGGGAGCGGATCGTCACCCGGACACGACACACCGCCGTGCGTACGAGCGCTGAGCGGCTACTGGCCGGGCCGACCGGCCCGGTGTCGGGGCGGACCCGAACGGTCCGCGGGGCCGAGGTCGAGACCGCGCAGCGGAGCCCGCTCCCCCGCGCCAGGAGCCTGAGCACCGCGGGGTGCGCGGCCAGCGCCCCGTCGTGGGTCACCGCGGTGCGCACGAAGCCCCGTGCCCACCGCCGACCACGCACCGGGTGCTGGACTCGGACCGGCAACATCACCGTCCGACCGCCGGCCGCACCCCCGCGTGCCCGTCTCACCCTCAGCGCGATCCGGATCTGGATGCGCCCGGGCGTCCTGGAACCGGGGGCAGTCCGTCACTGCGCTACCGAGCATGTCGCCGGGCACGTCGGCCAGCGCGTCACCGAGCATCGAGAACCACCTGCCCGGCATGGCAGGTGGTCCCCCGGTCAGGCGCCGTGCTGTGGAGCGGGTCGAGAGCTGTGCTCCCGGGCGACGGGCACCAGCAGGGCCGCGGCGACCGGAGCCACCGCCGCGACCGCGAAGGCCGCGGCGAACGTCGTCAACCCGACCAGCGCCCCCAGCACCGGGGGCACCAGGACGGCTGTCAGGTTCTGGCCGGTGTTCTGCACCGCCAGCGCCCGGCCGGACCACGCGGAGCCGGCCCGCTCGGCGACGGCGGTGAACGACAGGCCGTTGGGGCTCGCCGACACCACCGTTGCGACCACCAGCGCCACCACCGCGACCGGGTGGAACCCCAGCGCCGCCGCGACCGCCAGCACCGCGGTCGAGACGGCTGCGACCACGGCGATCTCGCGGACCGGGCGCAGGCGGCTGCCCACCCGGTCCGACCACCGTCCCGCGACGACCCGGGCCACCGCTCCGGCCACCGCCACCACCGCCGTCAACCGGCCCGCCGACACGTCCGTCCAGCCCAGCCGCGTGACCAGGAACGCGACGGCGAACGCCGCCGTGGCGAACTGGGGGACCACGAGCAGTGCACTCGCACCGTGCACCCGCGCGAGCACCCCGTCGGCGTAGGGGGACGCGCCACCCGGCCCACCCGGACCGGCCGCGGCCGCGACCGGCGGGGCGTCGTGGACGACCAGCGCCACCAGCCCGCCGGACACCAGGCACAGCACCGCCGGGAACAGCAGCGACGCGCTCAGCCCGACGGCACCGGCCAGCGACGGGAACACCGCGGCACCCAGCGCGACACCGAGCGGCTGCGCCGACTGGCGGATCCCCATCGCCGTCCCGCGTCCGGCCGCGGGGAAGTGGCCCAGCACCACCCGGCCACTCGCCGCGTTGACCGACGCACCGGCCGCGCCGGCGACCGCGAGCACCAGACCCAACCCGACCGCCGAACCGACGAGCGGCGCGATGCAGAGCACTGCTCCGGCCACACCGAGCCCGGCCACCAGGACGACCCGCTCGCCGTACCGGTCGGTGGCGACCCCCCACCCCAGCAACGTCAGCAGCAGTCCGGCCACCGGTGCGGACAGCAGAGCGCCGCTCTGGGAAAGCGTCAGACCCAGCTCGGACCGCATCCGCGGCACGAGCGACGCGAGACCGTAGGTGAACACGCACGTGGCGGTCTGCCCGATGGTTCCCACGGCGAGGACGGCGTACCTGCCCGGGCGCGCCACGCCCCCGACGCTAGCCGCGCCCGACCCGTTGGCGCGGCGGACCTCAGTCCATGTGCGGGTAGCCGACCCGGGTGGCCGGTGCCAGGTTCTCCTTGATCGACCGGGTCGAGGTCCAGCGCAGCAGGTTCGCCGGGGACCCGGCCTTGTCGTTGGTGCCCGAGGCCCGCCCGCCGCCGAACGGCTGCTGTCCGACGACGGCCCCGGTGGACTTGTCGTTGAGGTAGAAGTTCCCGGCGGCGAAGCGCAGCGCCTCCGTCGCCCAGGCGAGCACCCCCCGGTCCCGCGCCAGGACCGAGCCTGTCAACGCGTACCGACTGTCCCGGTCCAGCGCCCGGGCGACGGCCTCGAAGTCCGCGTCCGGGTAGACGTGCACGGCCAGCACGGGCCCGAAGTACTCGGTGGTGAACAGCTCGTCGTCCGGGTCGTCACACGTGAGGACCGTCGGGTCCACGAACCAGCCGACGCTGTCGTCGCTCGTCCCGCCGGCCACCACCTCGACCCCGGCGGTGGCGTGGGCCCTCGCCAGCACGGCGGACAGCTTCGCGAACGCCCGCGCGTCGATGACCGCCCCGGTGAACGTCCTCGGGTCCGCGACGTCGCCGACCGCGAGACCCGAGGTGACCCCGGCGAGCCGGTCCTCGACCTTGCTCCAGAGTGACCGCGGGACGTAGGCCCGCGACGTCGCCGAACACTTCTGGCCCGAGTACTCGAACGCCCCGAGCACCAGCGCGGTCACCAGGACGTCGGGGTCGGCGCTGGGGTGGGCGAGCAGGAAGTCCTTCCCGCCGGTCTCCCCGACGATCCGCGGGTAGGTCCGGTGGGCGTCGAGGTTGTCCGCCACCCCCCGCCACAGGGCCTTGAACGTCGCGGTGGACCCCGTGAAGTGGATGCCCGCGAGATCCGGGTGCGGGAGCAGTGCTCGCGAGACGTCCAGGCCGTCGCCGGGCAGCATGTTCACCACCCCCGGTGGCAGTCCGGCCTCCTCGAGCAGCGCCATCGTCATCGACGCGGCGGCCTGCTGGGTGGGCGAGGGCTTCCAGACGACGGTGTTGCCCATCAGGGCCGGCGCGGTGGGGAGGTTCCCGGCGATGGAGGTGAAGTTGAACGGGGTGACCGCGTAGACGAAGCCCTCCAGCGGGCGGTGGTCCAGCCGGTTCCAGCTGCCGCGCGAGTTGGCGACGGGCTGCCCGGCGAGGATGTCGCGGGCGTAGGAGACGTTGAACCGCCAGAAGTCCGCGAGCTCACCGACCGCGTCGATCTCCGCCTGCTGGACGGACTTGGACTGGCCGAGCATCGTGACGGCGTTGATCCGGTCCCGCCACGGCCCGCACAGCAGCGCCGCCGCCCGCAGGAACACCGCCGCGCGGTCGGCGAAGTCCAGCGACCGCCACGCCGGCGCGGCCTGGCGCGCTGCGTCGGCCGCGGCAACCGCCTGGTCGACCGTCACCGACGCCGAACGCGCCAGGACGTGCCGGTGGTCGTGTGGCATGACGACGTCGAACGGGGTCCCACCGCCGGCCACCTGGTCGCCGCCGATGGTCGCGGTCAGCTCCACCGGACCGGCGGCCGACTGGCGGGCCAGTTCGGCCAGCAGGGACTCGCGATCCACCGATCCGGGCGCGTAGGCGCGAATCGGCTCGTTGACCGGTGCCGGCACCTGGACGAGAGCATCGCTCATGTCGCTTCCACTCCTCGGGTCAGATCCTCGATCTCGGTGGCGTCGAACCAGAGCAGGGGACTGGCCTCCACCTCGTCCCGGGCCTCCCATGCAGGCCCCTCGGGCAGGGCGCCCAGCTGCGGTGGCGGCTCACCCGCCACCGGGAGCGCCCGGTTCACCAGCTCGGCGATCGACGGCGGGTCGGCCAGGACGCTGGCCACCGCTTCCATCGCGACCGGACCGGGGAGCTCGACCAGGTCCGGGCTGTCCTCGTCCCAGTCGGCCGGCACCGTCACCGCCGTGTCCGGGACGTCCACGGCCACCACGACCCGGCGGGCGGCCACCGGTCCCCCCGCGACGGGGGGTCCAGCGGCCGGCTCCGGAACCGCGGCCAGGAGGCACAGCGACCGGGCGGCGGCGGCCTCGGCCGCCAGCATCTCCAGCTCCTCGACGTCCCCGTCGGTGTGCATCTCCACCGACGCGGGCGTCACCGCGAAGGCCGTTCCGCCGGGGACGGGCAGCTCTCCGGAGACGGCCGCCCGCGCCAGCGTGACCAGGGTGGAGGGGACGAAGACGCGCACGACGGGCACGCTAACCGGCGGGTCACCGCACGCCACCTGCCCGACGTACGGTGCCCGCATGCGCGCCCTGGTACTCAACGGACCGAACCTGTCCCGTCTCGGCACGCGGGAGACCGACGTGTACGGCACGACGACCCATGGCGCACTCGTCGAGGCCTGCCGGACGGCGGGGACCCAGCTCGGCCTGGAGGTCGAGGTCCGCCAGACCGACAGCGAGGCGGAGTACATCGGGTGGTTGCACGAGGCAGCCGACGACGTGGTCCCGGCGGTGCTGAACCCCGGTGCCTGGTCCCACTACTCCTACGCGGTCCGGGACGCGGTGGCGCTGCGGACCGCGCCGGTCCTCGAGGTGCACCTGAGCAACATCCACGCCCGCGAGGAGTTCCGCCGCACCAGCCTGGTCTCGCCTCTCGTGGACGGGGTCATCGCCGGGCTCGGTGTCGCCGGCTACCTGCTGGCACTGCAATGGATCGGCGAACGGGTCGTCGAGCGTTCCTGACACGGGCGCCCCGGATCGTCCGCGACGCCGTCATGGACGGGCGGTCGCCCCGGCCACGGCCGGCCCTGCCACGTCCGGCCCCGGGATGTCCGCGGCCAGCTCTCGGGCCAGCGCGGCGATCTCCTTGCGCAACCGTGAGTCCGGGGCCGCCTCGGTCACCGTCCGGCCGCGCAGCAGCCCCGCATCGCAGGCGGGTCGGTCCTCCGGGAGGTAGGCGACGGGGACCACGCCCGCGAACCGGTGCAAGGCCGCGGCGATCTGACCCTGCGGGTCCGCCCCGACCGGCCCGCGGCGCAGCCGGTTGACGATCACCCGGACGTCGACCGGGGCGATCCGCTCGGCGAGCTCGTCGAGTGCGCGGACCAGACGCTGGAGCCCGACGGGATCCGCGGCCCCGATGGCCAGCACGGTGTCCGCCTCGGCCAGCACGGCCAGGGTCGCCCCGTTCCGGCGGGGCGCGACGGTGTCGAAGCTCAACTCCTCGTCCTGTTCCAGGCAGAAGCCGCAGTCGACGACCACGACCCGCGCCACCGATCGCGCCCGCGCCAGGACGACCTCGAGGGAGGACGGCCGGATCTCCGGCCAGCGCTCGGCCCGGGCGATCCCGGTGAGCACCGAGAGACGGTCGGCCACCACCAGGGTCTGGCCCAACAGCGCCTGGTCGTCCAGCGTCCCCGCGTTGGCCATCCGGGCGGCCGCGGCGAGGCCCGGACTCTCGTCGAGCACCCCGAGGTGGGCGGCCAGCACCCCGCCGTACACGTCGGCGTCGACGAGCAGGGTCTCCAGACCGGCGGCGGCGAACTCACTGCCCAGCGCCGCGGCCAGCGTCGTCCGCCCCGGCGCCCCGGTCGGCCCCCACACGGCGACCACCCGTCCAGCGGGCACGGACGGTCCAGAGGATGTCGCGTCGCCCGCCGCCTGATCGGTGTCGCCACCGTCTGCGGCGTGGTCCCCCGCCCCGGCGGCGGCGTCGTCCCGGCCGGCACCCGGGCGGCCGCCCCGGACGACCGGCCTCACCCCGCCGCTGAAAGCGAACGCGGGCACGGCTGAGCTGTCGACGGCGCCCGTCGCCACTGCCCGGACCACGGCCTCCGCGATGGCCTCGGTGCCGGCGTCGGCGGCCACGACCCGCTCCACCCCCCAGGCGGTGAGGCGCTCGACGGCCACCGGGTCCCCCGGTGTCACCACTCCGACCACGGCGACGCCGGAGGAGCGCAGCCGGGTGACGGCGTCGCGGTCCAGCCGGCGCAGGTCCGCGGACAGCAGCACCGCCCGTCCGACGCCGGCGGCGGCCGCGGCGAGCAGGTCCGCGATGTCCACGCACCTGCGGACCACCTCGATGGGCCGCCCCCGGCCCTCGAGCGCAGCGACCAGACGGGCCTCCCAAGGCGCCCCGCTGACGGCGGTCAGGACCGGGACGGCCATCAGCGGCCGGCGGTCGGTTGGGTCGACGGCGCCGCCGGGCTCGCCGGAGGTACCGCAGCCGGGGCGTTCGCGGCTGTGGGAGATGCGCCGGGAACGCCACCGGTCACCGGGACGAGGACGACCCGGCGACCGGCCAGCGAGCCCAGGGCGGCCGAGAGGTCGATGCCCTCCCGGTCCAGCGTCACCGTGGCGGTCGTGCTGCCCGAGGCGCCGAGACCGGTCGCGGTGGTGAGCGACTGGAGTGGTACAGCCGCGAGCACCCGGACCGCCCGTGCCGTCTCCGCGCCGGCGGTGGCACGTGCCTGGGCGGGAACCGCCCAGACGTCCACGGTCCGGCCGGGACGCAGCGACGGCGGGAGGTCTCCCGCGGCCACGGACAGGGGCACCTCCACCCGTGCGGCCTGCGGAGCCGGCGCGACCGCGTCCCGCGGCAGCAGCTCGCCGGGACCCAGCGCGCGGAGCGCGACGGCGGTGGCGGGGAGCGGCTGGCCGGCCGCGATGTACCGGTCGGCCAGTCCACCGGAGACGAACCGGACCGACCGGGGCTCCAGATCCGCCGGCGAGAGCGGGGAACCCGGGACGACCGCGGCGCGGACGGCCCAGACCTGCGAGCTGTGGTCCGCCGCGGCGATGGCGAACGCACCACCGCCGACGGCGAGCAGCACCAGCAGGACCCCGCCGACCAGTCGGACGTCCAACCAGCCGGGGCGTCCCGTCCGGGTGGCGCGGGTGCGTACCGGCACGACCGGGGAACCCGGCGCGGTGGACGGTGGTGAGGACATGCGGCACTCCCGCGGCGGACGGCGTTGCCGGCGGTGGCTGACAGCGCGCCCAGTTTCTGCCAGACCGGCGGCACGGACCGGCGCTGTCCACAACAGCGCGGTGGGAGCGCCGGGCGTCGTCGCCGTGGCCGCTGTCCACAGGAGCCCGGGGGCATCCCTTGGCGCGGGACGGTCGACGGCCGACCATCGAACCGCGAGTCGATCATGGGCCTGCGGAAGGGTGGTAGGAACCGCCAGCAGAGGACGAGCAGCGAAGGAGTCGAGGTGTCCGTCACCGGCCAGGAGGACTCCCGCTTCCTCGCGTTGTCCGAGGTCGCCCAGATCCTGGCCGTCACCGACACCCAGGTGTACGCGCTGGTGCGGTCGGGGTCGCTGAAGGCGATCAAGCTCGGCGGCCGAGGGCGGTGGCGGGTCGAGCGCGCCGCCCTGGAGGCCTTCATCGGCCGGATGTACGACGAGACGGAGCAGTTCATCGCCGAGCACCCGTTCGGTCGTGGCGAGGACGCCGACGACGCCGACGTCGCCGTGACCGCGGCAGCCGCAGACCTGGACTGACCGACTCCGAACCGTGCGCCCGCCTGATCGACGACGGACTGCGGCGCCGTCAGCGGCGACGGAGCATCGCGACCGCCGACGTCGGGACCGTCCGCGGGCCCGCGGCGGGACCCGCGCGCGGCCCGTGCCCGGCGTCCCGGACCCGAGCCGATCCCGCGTCACTGAGGTCGAGGTGGTCCCGCCCCACCCGTTCGACGGTCCCGCCGGTGGAGGTGCCGTCCACGAGGTCCACCACGACCGGGAGGCGGTCGCGGGCGATACCGCGCAGTGCGTGACCGAGACCGAGGCGGGCTGCGACCACCCCGCCGCCGCCCGGCTGTGCCACTGCCCCCGTCAACCCGGTGACGACGCCCACCGAGGCCAGTGGCACCAGGACGTCCGAACCGCCCCGCTCTGCGATCAGCATCCAGTCCGGCCCGGTGCGTCGGAGAGCTCCGGTCGTCACGGCCCCGCCCAGCGCGACCACCCTGACCTCTCGCCCGGTCGCCCCGGCCAGCCGCTCGGCCAGGCCCGTGCGTGCGTTCTCGCTCCGGATCCGGTCGGCCACCTCCGCGCTGAGCTCCGCATCCTGTGCGGCGGCGAACTGGGACTCCAGGTCGGCGAACAGCTCGTCCCAGCGCACCCGGCCAGTGTCCACGCCAGCGCCACGGACGTCCGTGGTCCGTGGTGGCGCGGGCCTGACTCGTGAGGTGCCATCAGTCTGCCGACCACGTTCTAGGGCCATTTGAGATCGTTTGCATGGTCTTGCCTTGACTTGCGACGGCCTGAGTCCCCATCCTGAGGCCATGCAGTGGGGGGTCGAACTCGTGAGAACAGCGACCGGTGGGCACCTGGATCAGCTGGTGGGGGGCCCGGTGGCCGTCCTCGCAGCCGTGACCGCCTCCTGGCTCCTCGGCTGTGTCCGGACCGCACGTCGGCAGCCCGCCCACCGGGCCGTCCGGGTCGTCGGCGGCCCCGGCGGACACGGTCGGTTCCACCGGGCCGTTCGCACGGGGCTGGCCTTCCTCGGTGCGGCGGGGCTGCTGGCCCGGGCCGACGGCGCGAGTGCCGCTGCCCCCGACGCCCCGTGCGCCGCTGCCCCCGACGGCCCGAGCGCCCCCGCCCCGCGCGCTCGCGTCCCCCACACCCCCGTCCCCCACACCCTCGTCCCTCCCACGCCCGGCGCCCGGCTGCCCGTGGCGCAGACCGAACCTGTCGTCACTCCGGGTGGGGTCACAGACGGTGGCGAAAAAGTCCCATCCCTCTGGCCGGTCGGCCGCGAACACTCCCGTGAGCCGGTCGCCCCGGGGCCGGACGACCAGGTGGTGGTCGTCCGTCGCGGTGACTCGCTCTGGTCGCTGGCACGTCAGCGGCTCGGCCCCGAGGTGTCCCGGACGGCGATCTATCACGCCGTTCACGACTGGTACGACCTGAACGAATCGGTGATCGGTCCGGACCCGGACCTGATCCTGCCCGGCCAGGTACTGCACGTCCCCGGAGCGAGACCACGGATCGACGTCGCCGACGGCGCTTGATCGATCAGGTCGCGCTCGAAGCAGCCGATCACCTCCCTGACTCGTCACGTCCGTGATCGACCCGACGACCCCCGGCCCGGGGGCCCGACAGGAGCGCCTCATGACCACCGCACCCGAGTTCAGCACGAACGGGTCGACCGTCCCGGTGTCGGCCCGGACGACATCCGTCCCGGGGAATCCGCGGTTCGATCCCGAGCCGGGCGCTCCGCGACCGGTCCCCGTCCTGCGGCGGCTCCCGCTCCCCGTCACGGAACCTCCCTTCGACGACGAGCTCGGTCTCGCGGCGGGCCGGCCGACGGTCGTCGGCGCCGAGGGACGGATCGTCTACCTGACCGGTGCGGCCACGACAGCGGTGCCGTCGGCCACGGCGCGCGCCGCCGGTGCTGCCGGTCCGACGGCCCTGCTGACCTCGATCACCACGGCTGCACCCATCACCACGGCTGCACCGCCCGCACCGCCTGCGTCCGCACCGGTTGCGTCCGTTGCGTCCGTTGCGTCCGTTGCGTCCGCACAACCGTCCGGACAGCCGTCGACGTTCGGGTCCCCCGGGTCCGCGGCCGGACCGGGGGGCCCCGCCACCGCCTTCCCGGTCCGGCTCCGCCTGGTACCCCCGGGTGGCCCGGCGGACGGGTCGTCGGCCCGCGAGGACCACGGTGTCCGCGAGCGACCGATCCGGCCACGGGTGACCCGCGGTGTGCGCCCGGCCAGGCCGGGTCGGCCCATCACCGCACTGGAGCGCCCCGACCCCTCGGACGGCTTCGCCCCCGGCCCGCGGGTCGACGTCGACAGCACCGCGACCCGATCCCGCCTGCTCGGAACGGACGACGTCGACGCGGCGAACCGGGCACCGGCCGCTCCGACGACCGACCCCCGCCCGTTGGCCGCCCAGGTGGTGCAGGCGGTCGTGGAGATCCTGGCCGGTGACCGCCAGCTCACCCAGCTGACCGCCTGGGTGGACGAAGAGGTGTATGCCGCGGTGGCCGCCGCCGCACCCGACGTCGTGGTCGTGGCCCACCGCTCGCCGCACCGCGCCACCGTCACCCGGACCCGCCCGCAGGACCGCCCGATGGTCCGGTCGGTGCACGTGTGCCAGCCGGCACCGGGGATCGCGGAGGTCAGCGCGCGCGTGCAGACCGGTGGCCGCTCCTGCGCCGTCGCGCTGCGGCTCGAGGGCTGGCGCGGCCGTTGGCGCTGCAACGCTCTCACCGTCGGCTGACCTGCCGGACCGGGACGGGACGCCTCCGTAAGCTCGCGCGGCATGAGCGGCGCCGAGCGGACCGATCACACCACGGCACGCGCGGCGGCCGGCGCGAAGCTCCGCGCGGACGGGAGCGGGGACGCCGCTGTCGCGGCCTTCCTGGACGCGTTCGACCGACTGGCGGCGGGTGACACCGGCACCATCGGCGAGGACGAGATCACCGGGGTCGCGAACCTCCCCGACGCCGACCTGCTCCCCGCACCCGGCCAGGCTGACCTGGAAGCACTCGACCACACCGTCGTCGTCAAGCTCAACGGTGGCCTGGGCACCTCGATGGGCCTGACTGGGCCCAAGTCGCTGCTCCCGGTCCGGGGGGGCGACACGTTCCTGGACCTCACCGCCCTGTCCCTGCTCGACCTGCGGTCCCGGACGGGGCACCAGGTCCCGCTGGTCCTGATGAACTCCTTCGCCACCCGGACGCCGTCGCTCGCCGCGCTCGCCCGCCACGGTGACCTGTCCGGAACGCTGCCGAAGGACTTCCTGCAGAACCGGGTGCCGAAGCTCGACGCGGACACCCTCGCGCCGGCCGAGCACCCCGCCGCCCCGGAGCTGACCTGGGCACCTCCCGGGCACGGCGACTTCTATCCCGCGCTGGCCGGGTCCGGGATGCTGGACTCCCTGCTCGGGCAGGGCTTCCGGTACGCCTTCGTCTCCAACATCGACAACCTCGGGGCGGTGCTGGACCCGCGGATCCTCGGGCACGTCGTCGCGACCGGCGTCCCGTTCCTCATGGAGGTGGCGGACCGGACGGCCGCGGACCGCAAGGGCGGCCACCTGGCACGTCGCCGCGTCGCCGCCGGCGGTGACGGCGACGGTGACGGCGACGGTGACGGGACCAGCGGTGCCGGCCAGAGCGGCGGGCTGGTCCTGCGCGAGATCGCCCAGACCCGCGGGGAGGACCTGGACGCGTTCGCGGACACCGAGACCCACCGGTACTTCAACACGAACAGCATCTGGGTGGACCTGCCCGCCCTGAAGACCGCGATGGACGCCGCCGGTGGGGTGCTGAGCCTGCCGATGATCGTCAACCGGAAGACCGTCGACCCCGCGGATCCCGGATCGACCCGGGTCGTGCAGCTGGAGACGGCGATGGGTGCGGCGATCGCGACCTTCGACGTTGCCGGCGCCCTGCGGGTCCCCCGGAGCCGCTTCCTGCCGGTCAAGACGACCAACGACCTGCTCGTGCTGCGCAGCGATGCCTACCAGGTGGCCGACGGGGCGCTCCGGCTGGTCCCCGGCCGGACCGCGGCACCGCTGGTCGACCTGGACGGGCACTTCGCGCTGGTCGGCGACTTCGACCGGCGGTTCCCCGGAGGCCCGCCGTCCCTGGTCGGCGCGGACCGCCTCACCGTGCGCGGCGACGTCGTGTTCGGCCATGGGGTGACGGTCCGCGGCACGGTCGCCGTCGTCGCCGAGGACCCGTTCACCGTCCCCGACGGGGCCGTGCTGACCGGGTGACACCGTGCTGACCGGGTGAAAGCGTGCTGACCGGGTGAAAGCGCGGGACCCCGCGAGGTGTGGTCAGGCGCGCGGTTGCCGCCGGGCCGCCCGTCGCTGCGCCCGGTTCGGGACCTGGCCGGAGTTTCCGCCGCCGTCGCTGACGACGGTCTGACCGTCCTCGTCCGACCGCTCGTACTGCAGGTTGCCCGACCGCGGCCCGTCCAGTCCCTTCGCCGTGACCTGCACCCGCGGCCTGGTCCGCTCGGCTGCCGCGTCGGCGGCCGCGCCGGTGTCGGAGACGTCGGGCTCGAGGTCGAGCTCGCCGAACCCCGCCTCGACGTCGTCGATCGGGATCTCGTCGTCACCGGGCGCCGAACCGGGACCCTCGGGCAGTTCGACGAGCTCCGCGGGTGCGGACCCGTCCTGGGTCACCTGGACGTCGACGTTGAACAGGTAGCCGACGGACTCCTCCTTGATGGCGTCCATCATCGCCGCGAACAGGTCGTAGCCCTCACGCTGGTACTCCACGAGGGGGTCCCGCTGGGCCATCGCGCGCAGGTAGATGCCCTCGCGCAGGTATCCCATCTCGTACAGGTGCTCCCGCCACTTGCGGTCCGCGACCGAGAGCAGCACGCGCCGTTCCAGCTCCCGCGTGGTCTCCTCACCGAGTGAGGCCTCGCGTGCCTCGTAGGCGACCTGCGCGTCGGCGCGCAGCTCCTCCGCCAGGAACTCGGGGGTCAGCCCGGTCAGGTCCCCACCGGAGGCCGTCACGACCTCCTCCGGGGTGACCCTCACCGGGTAGAGGGTGCGCAGCGCCGCCCAGAGCTGGTCCAGGTCCCACTGCTCGGGAAACCCGGTGTCGGTGGCGCCGCGGACGTAGCCGGTGACGGTGTCGTCGATGAACCCACGGACCTGCCGGGCGATGTCCTGGCCCTCCAGGACCAGGCGCCGCTCGCCGTAGATGAGCTTGCGCTGGCGGTTCAGGACGTCGTCGTACTTCAGGGTGTCCTTGCGGGACTCGAAGTTCTGCGCCTCGACCTGACCCTGAGCGCTGGCGATGGTCTTGGAGACGCGTTTGGACTCGATGGGGACGTCGGCCGGGACGTTGGACCGGTCCAGGGCCCAGGCGACCCAGTCGGACTTGAACCTCTTCATCAGGTCGTCCTCCAGCGAGAGGTAGAACCTGCTCTCCCCAGGGTCGCCCTGGCGTCCGGAGCGCCCCCGGAGCTGATTGTCGATGCGCCTGCTCTCGTGTCGTTCGGTGCCCAGCACGTACAGCCCGCCGGCCTCGACGACCTTGTCGTGCCCGTCCCGCACCGCGGAGAGCATCGCTTCCAGCGTCTCCGGCCAGGCCGCCTCCCACGCCTCCGCGTGATCCGTGGCGTTCAGTCCGCGGCCGTGCAGCTTCGCGACCGCCATGAACTCGGCATTGCCGCCCAGCATGATGTCCGTGCCACGACCGGCCATGTTGGTCGCGACCGTGACCGCGCCGATCCGCCCCGCCTGGGCGATGATCGCGGCCTCCTGCTCGTGGAACTTGGCGTTCAGCACCTCGTGGGGGATGCCGCGCTTCTTCAGCAGGCGCGACAGCAGCTCGGACTTCTCGACGCTGATCGTGCCGACGAGGACCGGCTGCCCCGTCTCGTGCCGCTCGGCGATGTCCTCCACGACCGCGTCGTACTTCGCGTCCTCGCTGCGGTAGATCAGGTCGGGCATGTCGCCGCGGACCATCGGCTTGTTGGTCGGGATGGGCACGACGCCGAGGGAGTAGATCTTGCTGAACTCGTTGGCCTCGGTCATCGCGGTCCCGGTCATCCCGGACAACTTGGAGTAGAGGCGGAAGAAGTTCTGCAGGGTGACGGTCGCCAGGGTCTGGTTCTCGTCCTTGATCTCCACCCCCTCCTTGGCCTCGATCGCCTGGTGCATCCCGTCGCTGTAGCGGCGCCCGGACAGGATGCGACCGGTGTGCTCGTCGACGATGAGGACCTCGCCGTCCACGACGACGTACTCCTTGTCGCGGGTGAACAGCTCCTTCGCCTTGATCGCGTTGTTGAGGTAGCCGACGAGTGGGGTGTTGACGGAGTCGTACAGGTTGTCGATGCCGAGGTGGTCCTCGGTCTTGGCGATCCCCGACTCCATGACGCCGATGGTCCGCTTCTTGATGTCGACCTCGTAGTCGTCGCCGGTGCGCAGCCGACCCGCGATGACCGCGAACTCCCCGTACCACTTCGTGCCCTGTTCGGCCGGTCCGGAGATGATGAGCGGGGTCCGGGCCTCGTCGACCAGGATCGAGTCCACCTCGTCCACGACCGCGAAGTTGTGGCCCCGCTGGACCATCTCCTGGACCGACCACGCCATGTTGTCGCGCAGGTAGTCGAACCCGAACTCGTTGTTCGTGCCGTAGGTGATGTCGCACGCGTAGGCGCCGCGGCGCTGGGCCGGGGTCATGTCGGACAGGATCACCCCGACGGTCAGACCCAGGAAGCGGTGGACACGACCCATCAGCTCGGCCTGGTAGGACGCCAGGTAGTCGTTGACGGTGACCACGTGGACCCCGTCGCCGGGCAGGGCGTTGAGGTAGGCCGGCAGGGTCGCCACGAGGGTCTTGCCCTCGCCGGTCCGCATCTCCGCGATGTTGCCCAGGTGCAGCGCGGCGCCGCCCATGACCTGGACGTCGAAGGGCCGCTGGCCCAGCGTCCGGCGTGCCGCCTCACGGACCGCCGCGAAGGCCTCGGGCAGGAGGTCGTCGAGGGTCTCGCCGTCGTCCAGGCGCTGCCTGAACTCCGGGGTCAGCGCCCGCAGCTCCTCGTCGCTCAGGGCCTGCGTCGCCTCCTCCAGCGCGTTGACCTGGTCGGTGATCTTCTGCAGACGGCGGACGATCTTGCCTTCGCCGGCGCGCAGCACCTTGTCGAGGACAGCGGGCACGGGACCTGCTCCCAGTTCGTGTCGGGCGTCCGCGGACGCGGCTCGGGTCGCGACGCCACCCGGGTCCAGGCAGCGATCCCGATGCTAGGCGGCCGGGTGCGTCCGAGGGCCAGGATGCCGGGGTGGACCCCGACCCGCGCGACCAGCCGCTGACCGGCCGCAAACGGGCGCTCCCGCCGGAGCTGTCCGACGGGGTCGTCCGCCTGCGGGAGCTGCGGGACCGGGACGTCGGCACCGGGGCGCCCGGGGAACGCAGCGCCGTCGCGCAGTGCCGCGACCCGGAGTCGGTGCGCTGGACGACGGTCCCGCCGGACTACACCCCCGCGATGGGCGCGGAGTTCGTGGCCGCCGCCGGGCGCGGGTGGGCCCGGGGCACCACCTTCGTGCTCGCGGTCGCCGACGCGGCCGATGACTCGTTCCTCGGGTCGGTGGACCTGCGCCCCGGGCCGCCCGGCACGTTCGAGGTCGGTTTCGGACTCGGTCCGTGGGCCCGCGGGCGCGGGGTGACGACCCGGGCGCTGGTGCTGCTGCTCGGGTGGGCGTTCCGACCGGCGCCGGTCGGGCTCGGCGCCGACCTGGTCCGGTGGTCGGCCCAGGTCGGCAACTGGGGGTCGCGGCGGGCCGCGTGGAAGGCCGGCTTCCGCGACGTCGCGGCGATCCGTGGGCTGCTGGACCACCGGGGGTCCGCCGTCGACGCCTGGGTGGCGACCGTCCGGGCGGACGAGGTCGGACACCCGGACGGGCGGTGGCTGACCGTGCCGACCATGGGGTTCACCGCGCGCGACGGCTCCGCGTGGGTGCTCCGGCCCTGGCGGGACGACGACGCCGAGGTCACCGCCGTCACCCGGGCCTGCTCGGACCCGGACACCCAGCGCTGGCTGGCCCATCTGCCCCGGGGCTACTCCTCCGACGACGCGCGGGCCTTCCTGGCCCACGCCCCGGAGGGTGCCGCCACCGGGACCTCGCTGGCGTGGGCCGTCGCGCCGGTCACCGGACCCGCGGTCGCCTCGCTGTCCCTGTTCCGGCTGGGTGAGCCCTACGGCACCCCGCAGCTCGGCTGGTGGGCGGACCCGTCGGTCCGCGGCCGCGGGGTCGTCGCCGCGGCCGTCCGAACCGTCGCCGACTGGGCCTTCCGCGCTGCTCCGGACGGCGTCCGGACGCACCGGCTGAACGCCCAGATCGACGTCGGGAACCACGCGTCGGTCCGGGTGGCGCTGGCGGCGGGGTTCACCGAGTTCGGCCGCGGTCACGCCGAGGACCCCGACCCGGCCGGTGGCTTCGCCGACTGCCACTACCTGGAGCTGCTGCGCTCCGACATCGCGCCGGCTGACGGTGACCGCCGGCCGGTGCGCGTCGTGGTTGAGTCCGCCGGTGGCTGAACTCGAGGCGATGACCGGTCAGCGCGACCCGCACACCGTCGCGTCGCTGAGCGGGGACCTGCGGGCGCTCGGGCTCCCGAGCGGCGCCACCGTGCTGGTGCACTCGTCGATGGCCGCGATCGGCTGGGTGTCCGGGGGTGCGGTCGCCGTGGCGCAGGCGCTGGTGGACGTGCTCGGGCCGGCGGGGACGCTGGTGGCGCCGACCCAGTCGGGGGGTCTGTCGGACCCGGCCACCTGGTCGCGGCCGCCGATCCCCGAGGCCTGGTGGCAGCAGGTGCGCGACTCGATGCCGGCCTACGACGCGGCGACGACGCCGACGCGCGGCATGGGTGCCGTCGTCGAGGTCGTCCGCAACCTGCCCGGTTTCGCCCGCAGTGACCACCCGCAGGTGTCCTTCGGCGCGGTCGGGCCCGCGGCGACGGCGATCCTGCACCCGCACCCGCTGTCCCCCGGACTGGGGGCCGGCTCACCGCTGTCCCGGTTGGCCGAGAGCGGTGCACTCACCTTGCTGCTCGGGGTCGGTTGGGAGAGTGCGACCTGCCTGCACCTGGGCGAGGCCCGGTCCGGTATCCGGGCCCAGGTGCCGACCTCGGCCCCCGTGCTGGTCGACGGCCACCGGCAGTGGGCCACCTGGTCGGACGTGGACTGGGACGCGGCCGACTTCCCCGCGGTGGGACGCAGCTGGAGTCGACCGGAGCGGTGCTCACCGGTCGGGTCGGGTCGGCGTCGGCGCGACTGGTCGGCATCGCCGACGCGGCGGACGCGGCCGAGCGGTGGTTCCGCCTGCGGCCCGTACCTCAGCCCCTGACGCCGCCCGCGGTCAGGCCGCCGACGTAGTACCGCCGCAGGGCGACGTACAGCACGACCGTCGGGATCATGGAGAGCACCGCACCGACCACAGCCCCACCTGGTCGAACGACGCGCGGCCCAGCGGGGCGGTGATCGCGGCGGCCGGCCGCAGCGACCGGTGCCCGCCTGACGGGCGGCGCGGCGGCGCGGCTGACCGACCCCGTCATCGGCTGGTCAGACTTCGGCGGCCAGTGCGCCGGCCAGGTCCCCGCGGGGCTCGACGACCACCTCGGGCACCCCCAGCCACGCACCGAGGGTCGCGAGCTCGGCGGCCAGGTGCCCGGCGGTGTCCGGCGGCGCACCCGCTTCCGCGTGGGCGGACCGGACCCGCAGCACCCCGGCCTGCCGGTCGGTCTTGAGGTCGACGCGCGCGACGAGGGCCTCCCCGAGCAGGAACGGGAGCACGTAGTACCCGTGCACGCGTTGGGCCTGCGGCACGTAGATCTCGATCCGGAAGTCCATGCCGAACAGCTCGCGGACCCGGCCGCGCTCGAACACCAGCGGATCGAACGGCACGAGCAGCGCTCTCGCCTGGACCCGGTGGGGAACCGCCGCCCGGGCGTCCAGCCAGGCCGGTCGTCGCCAGCCCTGCACCGACACGGGGATCAGGTCACCGCTGTCCGCGAGTTCGGCGACGGCGGCCCGTGACTGCTCCGGGCCGAGGCGGAAGTAGTCACGCAGCTGGGGTTCGGTGGCCACCCCGAGCGCTCGCGCGGCGATCCGGGTCAGCTCCCGGCGTGCATCGGACGGGTCCGGGGTCGGGGTGTCGAGCACGGACCGCGGCAGCGCCCGGGCCGGCAGGTCGTAGAGCCGTTCGAAACCGCGGCGCCCCGCACTGGTCACCTCCCCGGCCCAGAAGAGCATCTCCAGCCCCCGCTTGGTGGCCGACCAGTTCCAGCCCCAGTTCTCACCCGACCGCGCGGCGCGCCCGCCCGCCGAGACCTCCTCGATCTCCCCCGCCGTCGCGGGACCCATCTGCTCGACCGTGTCCAGGACCCGGGCCAGCACACCGGGGTGCTCGGACTCGACCTGCCGCATCCCGCCCCACGCCTCGTCCCGGGCCCGGTCCATCCGCCATCGCAGCAGGGGTTGGGTCGCCACCGGAAGCAGGCAGGCGGCGTGCGCCCAGTACTCGAACAGCCGGCGCGGCGCCGCCGTCGACATCCGGTCCAGGGCGGCACGGTCGTATGGACCGAGCCGACTGAACAGCGGCAGGTAGTGCGCGCGCGCCAAGACGTTCACCGAGTCGATCTGCAGGAGGCCCAGCCGACGGATGGTCAGGAGCAGTGCTCCGGACCACCCGTCGGCCGTCCCGGCAACCCCACGCGAGCGACCGAAACCCTGTGCGGACAGGGCGAGCCGGCGCGCCTGGGCCGCCGAGAGGCTGCTGCGTGGGGTGCTCAGGACTGGACGGCCAGGTGCAGCACCCCGTAGTCGTAGGCGCGGCGCCGGTACACCACGCTCGGCATCCCCGAGGCGCTGCACACGTAGAGGAAGAAGTCGTGCCCGACCAGTTCCATCTGCTCCAGGGCCTGGTCCCGCGTCATCGGCTGGGCGGAGTGGACCTTCTCCCGGACGATGAAGGGGCCGTCCGCCTCGGTGGTGTGATCCCCGCTCTCGGCCCAGGTCCGTGTCGCGTCCGCCGCCGGATCCACCACCGCTGTCGACGCAGCCGGAGCAGGTGTCACCACCGACCCGAGCGGTGCTCCGTCGACCGCGTGCGCGGGGGGCGGGCTGGGCAGGTCCGGGGTGGCGGCGGGCACGCCGTGCCGGACCGAGGCCACCGGACGGTTGGACCCGTGGTCGTGGGCGGACTTGCGCCGGCCGGCGAGCTTGCGCAGGCGGGCCTCGACCTTCGAGATCGCCATGTCCAGGGCGGCGACCGGGTCCGCGGCCCGGGCCTCGGCCCGCACGACCGGACCCTTGCCGGACAACGTCAGCTCGACGCGCTCGCAGACCGACGCCTGACGCGGTGCGTTCTCCCGGCTGAGCTCGACATCGGTGCGCACGATCGGGTGACCGAACCTGTCGAGCTTGGCGAGCTTCTCCTGGGCGACGTCCCGGAAGTGCTCGCTCGGCGTGCAGTGCCGGCTCTTGACGACGATCTCCATCTGACCTCCCACGTCGGCGGGTGTGTCGGCCCGACCGTAGCCCTCGGCGGACGATCCCGGACCGGCCGGAACAGCCCGCGGTCCCACCCTCCGCACCGAGTGGGGCCACCGTCACGGCCCGGCCCTGCGGTCGGGTGTCGGGCCGTCGGGTGTCGGGCCGTCGGGTGTCGGGCCGTCGGGTGTCGGGCCGCGGGCGACGGCCACCGTCGCGACGGCCGCCACCCCGATCCCGGCAGCGGCGAGCGCGCGGACCGCCTCACGAACGGTCGCCCCGGTCGTGAGCACGTCGTCGACGACCACCACCACGGGCACCGGCCGCCCGGGCCGCGCCGTCATCACGGCACGGGCGCCCCGGCGCACCGCGAACCGACCCGCGACGTTCGCCGCCCGCCCCGCCCGGGTGAGACCGGTCTGGTCGTCCGGGGTGCCACGGACCCGCAGCCCGGGCACCACCCGGGCGGGTACGTCCCGGGCTCGGAGCCGGACCGCCGCCCGTCGGGTCAGCCGCCGGACCGGGTCGTCACGGCGTCGTCGGCGCGCCCGTCCACCGCTCGGGACCGGCACCAGCAGGACAGGACCGGACGGCCCGGTCCCCCAACCGGTCCCCCAACCGGCCTCCGCGGTGGCCAGGCCGACGGCGAGGTCGACGGCCGCGGCCAGCAGCGCCGCGAGGGGACCGGCGAGCGACGTCCGGCCGTACTCCTTGTGGGCGACGACGACCGGACCGACGATTCCGGCGTAGGACGCGCCGGCGGCCGCCGGCGGGTCTGGCCGACGGGCCGCCCGGGCCGCCCGCCAGCGCCACGGCACACCGCCGGCACAGGCCGCGCCGATCCGGTTCACCACCACACCCCGCGCAGTCCGTGCCGCCGACCAGGTCCGCCACCGCCCGGCCGACCGCCACCACGACGCGACCCCCGGGCGACTGCCGCCACCGTCCCCCGTCCGCATCGGTCACCCGGCAACGGTCCGGGTGGCGCGGTGGGCGATCCCCGCCGTGCCGCTGATCCGGTGGACAGCGGCCACCAGGTCCGGTGGACAGCCCCCGGGTCAGCCGGGATACACCGGTCCGACGAACGCGGCGGGCGTCCGGCTCGGGGTCGCCGGTGCGATGGGACCGGCCGGCCGGCCGGTGGGCGGAACGGGGGACGCCTTCGGCGTCGGCGTGGCGTTGACCACGGGCACCCACCGCAACGGGAACGGCCGCACGTAGAGGACCCCGTCGGCGCCCCCCACCACGATCGACCGCGCACCCGGGCCGGCGGCCACCGTCACCCCGTCCCGCGGAGTCCCCAGCTGCTGCACAGCGGACCCGTCCTGCGCGAGCTGCACGACCTGCAGCGTCGAGGTCTGGTCCCGGACGAGCAGGACCAGCGTGACCGCGTTCGACCACGCGAGGTCGTGGACGACGGGGTAGGCGGAGGTGACCAGACGTGGCGCGTCCAGCAACGGCCGACCGGACCGTTGGCGCACCCGCATCAGCACGACCAGCTGGCCACGGCGGGGCACCGCCAGGACCACCGCCGCCCGCTGACCGTCCCGGGCCAGCACGACCCGCGAGACCCTGGCCCCGGTCGCCGGCACCGGCGCAGCGGCCAGGACGCCCCGCAGGTCCACCGGCACCGTCGTCACCCGGACCCCGTCCCAGACGAGCACGAGTCCGCTCGCGTCGACCGTCCACACCGCACCGGTCCGGGCGAACTGCGGCCGGGTCAGGCCGGTCCCGGTGATCACCCGACGTACCACCCCAGTCGCGCCGGGGGCGGGTCCGACGTGCACCGACGTGCCGTCGGCAGGCACGACGGCCAGCGCGCCGGTGCGTGGGTCGACCGCCAGCGACCTCGGCAGACCGCCGGCGAACAGGGCCGGGGCCACGCCCCTGGGTGCCGTCAGGGTCGCCGGGTCCCCGCGGAGCAGGACGGGACGACCACCCACGGTCGAGAGGACGCCGAAGTCTCCGGAGCCCGCCGGCAGGACGTCGGGGGCGAGCTGCTGCCAGGAGTCGACCGGCTGCTCGGCGGGAACGGCCCGGGGACTGAGCGAGGTGTCCCCCGCGCTCACCGCCACCGCGGAGACCGTCGACCCGAGCTGGCGCAGGGTGGTGACCAGTTGCGCGGACACCAGCACCTTGGCGGGGTCGTCGAGGGCCCCCGCGGTGCCGTCGAAGCCCACCCGGGCCACGCCGTTGTCCGTGATGGGCACCGACGGGGTGGACAGCCGGGTCCCGGCGGGCAGTGCCGAGCGGACCGTCGGCGCCAGCCACGCGGACGGCCCGGCGACCAGTCGCTGCACGAGCGCGGCGGCCGGGGTACCACGGTCCGGCAGGTACACGGCGTCCGGGACGGTCGAGGTCCCGGCCGGGTTGAGGAACAGCACCTGCCAGGCCGTGTACTGCCGCGTGAAGTCGTCGTTCCCGACCAGCAGACCGGCGGGGGGGTCGGCCACGCGCCACTGCCCCGCCTCCCGGCCGAGGACGAAGCGCGCCGACCACGACGTCCCGGCCGGCGCCACGGTGTACGTACCCGCGGGGTCCACCGCTCCGGTCAGGGTGCCCGCCAGGGTGACCGATTCCACGGCCGACCGGGCCGCCACGGACCCGGTGTCGCGGAACGACGGGCCGCCGAACACCGTGACACCGACGGTCGGGTCCCACCGGGCGGTCGCGGCAGCCGTGAGGTAACGACGAGCGGTGGTGAAATCGGGTCCCGGGACCGCGCAGGCCTCGAGGAACCCGGTGACGACGGCCTGCGGCCCGATCCCGTCGGCGGGCGGCTCGGGGTAGGTGCGGATGTCCGGGACGAGCGCGCCGTCGGTGCTGCGCGGCCGGCTCGACACCGGCCCGCGGTCGGAAACCCGGACGCAGCCCCCAGCCGCGCCGGCCAGGGCCGCGGTCAGGACCGCCCGGCGGGCCGGCGGGGTCCGGGGGGCCGGGGTCACCGGTGTCACCGGTGTCACCGTGTCACCGTGTCACCGATCCCACCGTGCACCGGGCCCGGCTCCGGTGACGACGCCGCCGGCCGGAGCTGCCGTCGGAGCCGCGGGCGGGCCTGCCGTCGTGACGGGGGGCGGGCCTGCCGTCGGGGCGACCGGGCGTGCGACCACCGCGTCCGGCGGTACCAGCGGGAGCGGTTGGCTCAACAGCGGTCCGTCGACCCGTGCCGGCAGCAGCAGCCGGAACGACGCTCCTGCGCCGGGGACCCCCCAGGCCTGCAGCAACCCGCCGTGCAAGGCCGCGTCCTCGGCGGAGATGGACAGGCCGAGCCCGGTGCCGCCGGTGGTCCGGGCCCGGGCGGGGTCCGCGCGCCAGAACCTGTCGAACACCCGCTCCGTCTCCGCCTCCGACAACCCGACCCCGTGGTCGCGCACGACCACTGCCGCGGTCAGCTCGTCGCCCGCGACGGTGATCTCGACGGGCAGGCCCTCGCTGTGGTCGATGGCGTTGGCCAACAGGTTCCGCAGGATCCGGGCGATCCGGCGGGGGTCGACCTCGGCGGTGACCGGTCGGCCGGGCTCGTGCACGACCAGCAGGCACGCGTGCACGGCGGCGAGCGGCTGAGCGGCGTCGACGGCCGCCGCCACGAGCACCCGCAGGTCGGTGGACGCGGCGGCCAGCGCGGCGGCCCCGGCGTCGAACCGGCTGATCTCCAGCAGGTCCACCAGCAGCGACTCGAAACGGTCGAGCTGGTCCTGCAGCAGTTCCGTGGATCTGGCCATCACCGACGGCAGCCCGTCCCGGTCCTCGAAGAGGACGTCCGCGGCCATCCGGACCGTGGTCAGGGGTGTCCTCAACTCGTGGCTGACGTCGGACACGAAGCGTCGCTGCACCCGTGACAGGTCCTCCAGCCGGAGGAACTGTTCCTCCAGCGCGGTCGCCATCTGGTTGAAGGTGCCGGCGAGACGGGCCAGGTCGTCGACGCCCCTGACGTGCATGCGCTGCGTGAGGTTGCCCGAGGCGTAGCTCTCCGCGACGGCCGCGGCCGCGCGCACCGGCCGGACCACCTCGCGGGTCACGGTGGCCGCGACGGCCGCCAACAGGACGACCAGGAAGGTGCCCGCCAGAGCGATGCTCCGTTCCAGCAGCCCGAGCACGCGGACCTGGTCGGCCATCGAGTACAGGTAGAACACGTCGAACGTCCCGGCGTCCGCCGTCGGGATCTCGCCACCGACGACCACACCGGGGACCGTGTCGCGCGAGCCGCTGTAGGACAGCGGTGCCAGGGACCAGACCACGTCCTCGCTGCCCCGGACCCGGTCCCGGAGGGCGGCCGGCACGCTGGCCGGTAGGACGTCCCGGGAGGCGCGGGGCGCGTACTCCGTCCCGTCGGAACCGGTGGAACCCCCGCTGGAGTCCGGCGCCGTCGTCGGGCCCGACGCGGCGAAAACGACGACGTCGTACAGCCCCGCCGGACCCGTACCGCTCTGTGCGGCCAACGTCCGGGTGAGCTCGGTGATCAGCTGTCCGGTGTCACCGGGTGCCGAGGCCACCAGCAGCGACTGGGCACTGCCGAGGCCGGCGGTCGCCTCGTTCACGGCAACCGCCTGTCGGTTGGCGACCAGTCCCGTCGAGACCTGGCGCAGGACGAACCACCCGGCGACGGCGACGAGCAGGACCGACACCAGCAGAGTCACGGTGACGACCCGGACCTGGAGCGACCGGGCCCACACGCTCCCGCGGCCGCGAGCCGGGCGCCGGTAGGACCCGCCGGCAGCCTGGCTGGCCGGGAGCAGTGCTCCCCGTCCCGGGACAGCCCGGTCCTTCACAACCCGGTCGTTCACAGCCCGGTCGTTCACAGCCCGGTCGTTCACAGCCCGGTCGTTCACAGCCCGGTCGTTCGTACCGTCGTCCGCCGCGACTGGGTGGCCCGCGCGCTGACCGTTCCCGTGGGCCGGCCGGTCGAGGACCGGGTCGCCGAGAGCCTCGCGGTCCAGGACTGCCGGTGTCAGCGCCCGCGGGATGGCGCTGCCGGTCCACCGGCGGCGTCGTGGTGGCCGGGAGGGCCGCAGTGGCCGGCCGGGGTGCCAGAGCCGCCGGACCCGGCGGGTCGATCCCGTGAGCCCGGGACCGAAGCCGTCCGGTGCCAGGTCGTCCGGTGCCAGGTCGTCCGGTGCCAGGTCGTCGGGGTCCAGGTCGGCGGGGTCCAGGTCGGCAGGGTCCAGGTCGGCAGGGTCGAAGGCGGCCTCGATCCGGGCGCTTTCCGAGTCGGCGGGGTGTGGAACCGCAGGGCGGTGGGACCCGGCGGGGCGATCCCGTCCCGCCGCGGACGCGGTCGGACCGGGACGGTGCCGGCTCACGCCGCCGGAACGGTCATGCCGGGCCGGCCTTGTACCCGACCCCGCGGACGGTCACGACGACGTCGGGGTGCTCCGGGTCGCGCTCGATCTTGGAACGGAGCCGCTGGACGTGGACGTTGACCAGCCGCGTGTCGGCGGGGTGCCGGTAGCCCCACACCTGCTCCAGCAACGTCTCGCGGGTGAACACGTGGCGGGGCTTGCGGGCGAGCGCGACGAGCAGGTCGAACTCGAGCGGGGTCAGGAGGATCTTGTCCTCGTCGCGACGCACGACGTGCCCGGCGAGGTCGATGGTGACGTCCGAGATGCGCAGCACCTCGGCGGGACCGTCGTCACGGCGCAGGCGGGCCTTGACGCGGGCCACCAGTTCCTTGGGTTTGAACGGCTTGACGACGTAGTCGTCCGCGCCGGCCTCCAGGCCCGCGACGATGTCGACGGTGTCGGACCTGGCCGTCAGCATCACCACCGGGACGCCGGAGACGGCGCGGATCTGCCGGCAGACGGCGACGCCGTCCATGCCCGGGAGCATGAGGTCGAGCAGGACGAGATCGGGCTTGGACTCGCTGAAGATCGCGAACGCCCCCGAACCGGTCGAGGCGACCACGGGTTCGAAGTCCTCCTGGCGCAGGACGATGGACAACATCTCCGCCAGGGCGCTGTCGTCGTCGACGATCAGGACGGTCCCACGCATCGTTACTCCTCGGGCACTCCAGGGACGCGGACCGGCCGGCCACCGCGGCCACGGTGTCCATCGTGGCACTGACCTGCGCCCGCACGCCGCAGGCGACCGCCCCCCGTGCGGCCGGGGCTGGCACCATGGCGCCCCGGACGGGTGTCGACCAGGGGCGGAGCGGACTGAGTGAGCGACTCCGGAGGGTGGGGCCGCCCGGGCCCCGACGGGCCCGACTGGAGACCGCCCGGTGGGCACGACGGCGGCGACCAGGGCATCGGCCACCAGGGCATCGGCGACCAGCCGCCCGGGTGGGGGCCGCCGCCCGCCGGGAGCGCGGGCTGGAGCCTGCCGGACACCGCTCCGCGCCCCGGCACCGTCCCGCTCCGACCGCTCGGCGTGGGTGAGCTGCTCGACGGGTCGCTGCAGTCCATCCGCCGCAACCCGCGCGCGATGCTGCTCCTGCCGGCCGTCGTCGGTGCCGTCTACGGGCTCGGCTCCGCCCTCGTCCTGCTGGGCGCGCGCCGCCGGCTGCAGGACCTCGGCGTCGCCTCGAACAGTGGACGCCTCACCCGCGACCAGGCGGTCAGCGCCGTGACGGCGCTGGCGGGGTTCGTGCCCCTGGCCCTGCTGTTCGGCCTCGCCACGCTGGCGGTGAGTGCGGTGCTCACGGTGGTCGTCGCCCGCGCGGTCCTCGGCGAGCGGATCGGTGTCGCGCAGGCGTGGCGCTTCTCGCGGGGACGGCTGGTGCGGCTGCTCGGGCTCGGAGTGGTGCTGGGGGTCGGTTCCACCGTCGTCGCCCTCGTGGGAACCGGTGTGCTGGTCGGACTCGGGGCCCTCGTCGGCACGACGACGTCGGGCGCCACGCGGATCCTGCTGTTCGTCCTGGTGGGCGTGATCGGGCTCGTCGCCGCGGTGGCCTTCGGCCTGGTGTACCTCGGGCGGCTCGGCATCTGTCCGGCGGTCCTCCTCCTGGACGGACGGTTCCCCGACCCGGCCGGTCGGGGGCCGGGTGTCTTCGCGACGATCGCCCGGTCCTGGCGGCTGACCCGCGGGCACCTGTGGCGCACGCTCGGTGTCCTGCTGCTCGTCCAGCTGATCGCCGGCGTCGTCGGTCAGCTGGCCAACGGACTGATCGCGGTGATCAGGCTCCCGCTGGCAACTCTGGGCACCGCTGGTGCCGTCGCGTCGCCGCTGCTGTCCGTGCTCAGCACCCTGCTGGTCCTCGTCCTGACGCTCCCCTACACCGTCGCCGGCACGACGCTGGTCTACCTGGACCTCCGGATGCGCCGGGAGGGCCTGGACCTGGAGCTCGCACTCGCCGCCGACCCGGGCACCGACCCGGGCACCGGCACGACGGCCGACCCGGACGGGTGGCGCACCTGATCCCGGCCGGCACGCCCGTCGACATCGGGCGGGACGACGCGGCCCGGGCGGCGGCGCGCGAGCTGTCCCGCGGGGTGTACCAACGCGGCCCGGGCGCCGTGCTGGCCGACCTGCTGGCCCGGGTGCAGACCACCGTCGGGCTCTTCCTGGACCGGATCACCGGCCTCGGCGGCGCCAGCGGCTGGGTCGCCGCGGCCGTCGTGGTGCTGGCCGTCGCCCTGGTGACCCTGGGCCTGTGGCGCCTGGGGCCACCGGCGCGACGCCGCCGGGACCGGGACCGTCAGGTCCGGGCGGCGACCCCGGTCCTGGATGCGGCCGGGCACCGTGCGGCCGCCGTCCGTGCCGCCGACGACCAGGACTGGGCCGCCGCCGTCCGGGAGCGCTTCCGCGCGATGACCCGCGAGCTGGAGGAGCGCGGGGTGCTGGACCCGGTGCCCGGCCGGACCGCGCTGGAGGTCGCCACCGACGCCACCGTCGCGGTACCGGCCCTCGGCCCGGTGCTCCGCCCGGCGGCCGAGGCGCTCGGTGCCGTCGTCTACTCCACGCGCGAGGCGACGTCCGCCGACCTCGCCGCGGTGCTGGCAGCCGACGACGCGGTGTTCGCGGTCCGGTTCGGTACGGCGACGGTGCCCGCGTGAACAGCGCGGTGGTGACGCCGGACCCCCGACGGTCGGCGACCGCACGGCGGCTCGTGCGCCGCCACCGGGCGGTGGCGGGGGCGCTGTCGGCCGTCGCCGTTCTGGCCGCCGTGACGGCGATGCTGCGGCCCGGCGGTGGGACCGGCCCGCTCGGCACCGGTGAGTCCGGACCGGACGGGTCCCTCGCGCTGGCGAGCCTGCTCGGGGAGCAGGGTGTTCGCGTCCGGTCCGCCGACTCCGGCCCGGCTGCCCTCGACGCGCTCGCGCAACCGGCCTCGAGCACCGTCCTGGTGACCGCGGCCGACCGGGTCTCGGCAGACCTGACGCGCCGGTTGGTCGGCAGCGGCGCCCGGGTGGTGCTGATCACGCCGGGGTCCCGTCAGTTGGACGCCGGTGTCCCGCAGGTCCGGACGGCCGGCTCGGCGACCGCGCCGGCCGCCGACCCGGCGTGCGACCTGCGGGCAGCCCGGCGGGCCGGGACGGTCGACCTCTCGGGGGTGGCGTACGCCGTCCGCGCCGCCACCCCGTCGGGACGCGCGACCGCCTGCTACCCCGCCTCCGCCGGTGACCTGCTCGTCCGGGTGGCCGGCGCCGGCGGCCGTGCGGATGTCGACGTGCTGGGGACTTCGCGCCTGCTGCGCAACGACCAGCTCGCCGGGGGCGGGACCGCGGCCCTGGCGCTGGACCTCCTCGGGGAGCGCCCGACGTTGGTCTGGTACCGGCCGGCCTCGGCCGACGCCATTGAACCCGGTCGGCCCGGGCGCCCGCTGACGGAGCTGCTGCCCGGCTGGGTACGCCCGTTCGGGCTGCAGCTCGCGGTCGCGGCGCTGCTGCTGGCGCTGGCCCGCGGTCGCCGGATCGGGCCGGTGGTGGCCGAGCGGCTGCCGGTGGTGGTCGCGGCCGGGGAGACGACGGCGGGCCGGGCCCGGCTCTACCGGCGGCACCGGGCCCGCGACGCGGCGGCGCGGGCCCTGCGGACGGCGGCGGCCCGCGACATCGCAGCCCGGGTCGGCCAGCCGGTGCACCCCGGACCAGGCCCGGTCGAGGGCGCTAACCAGGGCCACGCCGTGGGCCCCGGGGTGATCGCCGCCGTGGCCGCCCGGACCGGGCTGTCCCCTCCGGTCGTCGCGGACCTGCTCACCGGCCCGGAGCCCCGGGACGACGCCGCGCTGGTCCGGCTCGCCCGCGAGCTGGCCGACCTGACGGAGAGGACCCGACGGACGTGACCGCCCGCATCCCCGAACCCCGCATCCCCGAACCCGGCAACCCCGACCCGCGCGACCAGGCAGCGGCCCGGGCGGCGCTGGACGCGGTGCGCACCGAGCTCGGCCGGGCGGTCGTCGGGCAGTCCGGCGCCGTGTCCGCACTCGTCGTGGCGTTGCTCTGCCGCGGCCACGTCCTGCTGGAGGGTGTCCCGGGGACGGCGAAGACCCTGCTGGTCCGGGCCCTGGCGGCGGCGACCCGGCTGGAGACGGCCCGCATCCAGTTCACCCCCGACCTGATGCCCGGCGACGTCACCGGCTCGCTCGTCTACGACAGCCGGACGGCACAGTTCTCCTTCCGGGACGGCCCGGTGTTCACGAACCTGCTGCTGGCCGACGAGATCAACCGGACACCGCCCAAGACACAGGCGGCCCTGCTGGAGGCGATGGAGGAGCGCCAGGTCAGCGTCGAGGGGCGACCCCGTCCCCTCCCGGACCCGTTCGTCGTCGTGGCAACGCAGAACCCCGTGGAGTACGAGGGCACCTACCCGCTGCCCGAGGCCCAGCTGGACCGGTTCCTCATGAAGGTGGTCCTCCCGCTGCCGGGGCGCGCCGACGAGGTCGAGGTGCTGACCCGGCACGCCCGGGGGTTCGATCCCCGGGACCTGGCCGCCGCGGGTGTCAGGCCCGTGGCCGGACCCGAGGACCTCGCCGCGGCGCGCGCGGGCGTCCGGGCGGTCACCGTCCGCCCCGAGGTCATCGGCTACATCGCGGACCTCGCGCAGGCGACGCGGCGGGCCCCGTCGCTGCGCCTGGGGGTGTCCCCACGCGGGTCCACCCAGCTGCTCGCCGCGGCCCGGGCGTGGGCGTGGCTGGGCGGCCGCGACCACGTGACACCCGACGACGTGAAGGCGCTGGCCCGCCCGGTGCTCGTGCACCGGGTGCAGCTGCGCCCGGAGGCCGAGTTGGAGGGGGCGACCGCTGCCGCCGTCCTGGACGGGGTGCTGGCCAGCGTCGAGGTCCCCCGGTGACGGGCACAGGCCGGTGGCACTGACCGGGCGGACCGCGTTGCTCGCCCTGCTCGGCGCGGTCGTCGTCGCGCTGGTCGCGCCGACCGCGGGCGGGGTCCTCGGGGTGACCCTGGCCGTTCTCGCGCTCGCCGGTCTCGACGCGGGCCTGGCCGGGTCGGTGACCGCCCTGCGGGTGACCCGGTCCCCGGACACCCGGGTGCGCCTCGGTGAGTCCACCGACACCCGGCTGACCGTGACCAACACCGGGCGCCGTCCCGTCCGTGGAGTCCTGCGCGACGCGTGGCCGCCGTCGGCCGGCGCGAGCCCGCGACGGCTCGCGCTCGACGTGCCGGCCGGGCAGCGGCGGGTGGTGGGCTCGACGCTGCACCCGACCCGGCGCGGTGACCGGCGCGCGGCCCGGGTCACCGTGCGCAGCGTCGGCCCGCTCGGTCTGGCCGCCCGGCAGCGCTCGCGGACCGTGTCGGGCACGGTCCGGGCCCTGCCCGCCTTCACCTCCCGACGGCACCTCCCGTCCCGGCTGGCCCGGCTGCGCGACCTCGACGGCTCCTCCCCGGTGGCCGTGCGCGGGCCGGGCACGGAGTTCGACGCGCTGCGCCAGTACGTGCCCGGCGACGACGTCCGCTCCATCGACTGGCGGGGGACCGCCCGCGGCGGGGGGGTCGTCGTGCGGACCTGGCGCCCGGAGCGCGACCGCAGCGTCTTCGTCGTCCTGGACACCGGGCGCACCAGCTCCGGGCGCCTGGAGACTCCCGCCGGCCCGACGACCCGCCTGGACGTCCTGCTGGACGCGGCGCTGCTGCTGATCGCGCTGGCCACCCGGGCCGGGGACCGGATCGGCCTGGTCGCCCTGGACCGCACCGTCCGGGCCCAGCTGCGCGACCCAGCCCGGGCCAGGGCGCTGGCGGCGGTCACCGAGGTGACCGCCACGGTCGAACCTGCCCTGGTGGAGACCGACCACCGCCTGCTCGCGCGGACCGTGCTGACCCGGGCGCCGGCCGGTGCACTGGTCGTGGTCCTGACCGGGCTGGACGGGCCGGTGGTCACCGCCGGGCTGCGTCCCGCGCTGGCGTCGCTGCTGCGCCGGCACACGGTGGTCGTCGCCGCGGTGTCGGACCCCGCGTCCGTGGCCCCGGCGGTCACGGCCGCCGGCGGCGGCCGCGGCGACGGCGACGGCCGCGGCGACGGCGACGGCGACGACGTGGGTGCTGCCTACGGGGCCGGTGCTGCCGCCCGGGACCGGCTGGACCGGGCCGAGGCGGCCGCCGAGCTCGCGCGTGACGGCGTCGTCGTCCTCGATGCCCTGCCCGACGCGGTCGCCCCCCGGCTGGCCGACCTCTACCTCGAGCTCAAGCGCACCGGCCGGCTGTGACGATGCGGCCGTCGCGTGTCATCGACCGCAAACACGGAGTAACTTCACCACCCCCACGGCTGTCGACGAAGGAGCCGATCCATGCGCAGGACCGTTGTCTCGCGGACGTCCCGTCGGCTGCTGGCGGCCCTGACCGCTGCGGCCGTGGCCGGGCTCGGGCTGGCGCTCGCCGGACCCGTGACCCCGGCGAAGGCCGCCGTCCCGACGCCGCCGCCCGGGTTCACCACCATCTGGAGCGACGACTTCAGCGGTGCGGCAGGAACCGGACTGCCGTCCTCGACCTGGCGGTACGACACCGGCCCGGGCTCGAACTTCGGCACCGGTGAGATCGAGACGATGACCGCCGGTACCGCCAACGTCTACCAGGACGGCGCCGGTCACCTGGTGATCAAGGCGCTGCACACCGGCACCGACCCGGGCAGCGGATGGACCTCGGGGCGGGTGGAGACGCAGGCCGCGACGTTCGGCGCTGCGCCCGGCGGCGTGGTCCGGATGGAGTCGGTCCTGCAGCAGCCGGACGTGGGCACCACCAACGGCGCCGGCTACTGGCCGGCGTTCTGGATGCTCGGCGCCGGGCTGCGCTCCGGGGGGACCTGGCCGGGCATCGGCGAGGTCGACATCATGGAGGACGTCAACGGCCGCAGCTCCGTGTTCGGCACGCTGCACTGTGGGGTCAACCCGGGCGGGCCGTGCCACGAGTCGACCGGGATCGGCAGCGGCGAGCACGCGTGCCCGGGCTGCCAGACCGGTTTCCACGACTACGCCGTGGAGATCGACCGCTCGACCGCTCCGGAGCAGATCCGCTACTACCTGGACGGCGCCAACTACTTCACGATCCGCGCCGACCAGGTCGACGCGACCACGTGGTCCAACGCCGTGGACCACCCGTTCTTCGTCATCTACGACCTGGCCATCGGCGGCGGCTTCCCCAACGCCTTCGGTGGGGGTCCGAACGGGTCGACGGTCTCGGGCGGCGCGATGGTCATCGACTCGGTCGCCGTCTCCACCAGACCGGCCGCCGCCGGTGGAACGGGGGGCACGAGCGCGACGTCCACCATCCAGGCAGAGGGCTTCAGTGCCCAGTCCGGTACCGGCACGGAGGGCACCGCGGACACCGGCGGCGGTCGGGACGTCGGCTGGATCGGCAACGGCGACTGGCTGAGGTACGACTCCGTCGACTTCGGGACGACCGGGCTGCGCACCATCTCGGCGCGTGTCGCCTCGGGTGCCTCGGCCGGTGTCAGTGGCACGGTCCAGGTGCGCCTGGACAGCCCGGCCAACCTGCCGATCGGCACGATGTCCGTCGGTCCGACAGGAGGATGGCAGACCTGGCGGACCGTGGCCGGCTCGATCGGCACCACCACGGGCCGGCACACCGTCTACCTGACGTTCGCCACGGGCTCCGGTCAGGACTTCACCAACCTCAACTGGTTCACGTTCAGCTGAGGCAGTGGTCCGTCGGCCCCGGGCCCGCGGACCGGACGCTCCGCGTCAACCGGCGGTCGGGAGCACGGCCTCGCGTGCGTCCGCCGCGAGGTCGCCGTCCCGGCCGGCGGCCAGCCCGCGGCGGCCCAGGACGACCACGTAGACCAGGAAGGCGAGCTCGACGGCCGCTCCGATGGCGATGCGCGCCCACGTCGGCAGCGGGGACGGCGTCACCACCGCTTCGAGCACGCCGGAGACCGCCAGGACCACCGTCAGCCCCAGCGCCGCGCGGACCGTCGCCCGCCCGGTCCGGGCCAGGGACTGCCCGCGGGTCAGCGCGCCCGGGTCGATCCAGGACCAGCCGAGCCGCATGCCCGCGCCGGCGGCGACGAAGACCGCGGTCAGCTCCAGCAGCCCGTGCGGGGTGATCAGCCCGAAGAAGACGTCGAGCCGGCCGTAGGAGGCCATCACCCCCGCCGACACCCCGATGTTCGCGGCGTTGGACACGAGGATGAGCAGTACCGGGACCAGCAGCACCCCGACGACCAGGCACTGTGCGGCGACGAGGGCGTTGTTCGTCCAGACGCGGGCGCCGAACGCGGCCGCGGTGTCGGTGGAGTAGTAGCTCCGGAAGTCGACGAAGGCCAGCTGCCGCAGGTCCGCGTCGGTCCCGAGGTTGGCGAGCACACCCGGGGAGCGGGACACCCACAGTCCGAGCAGCGTCGCCACGGCCAGGGACGACCCGGCGGCCCAGAGGCTCCACCGACCGGCCCGGTACACCGTGACGGGGAAGTCGACGGTGCAGAAGTCGGTGATCGCCCGCCAGGCCGGGGTGCGGGTACCGGTCAGCACGGTCCGGGCGCGGGCCAGCACCCCGGACAGCCGCGCGGAGGTCGCCGCGTCGGTGCCGGTCGACCGCAGCCGGGTCAGGTCGGCGCCGGCCGTCTGGTACAGCGCGACGAGTTCGTCGGCCTCACGACCGGTGAGCCGGCGACGCCTGCCGAGCCGGTCCAGCCGGTCCCAGTCCGCGCGCCGCCCGCTCACCAGCCGGTCGAGGTCCACGCGGGCACGCTAGGGGTCCCGGTGACCCGGTGGGGCGGCGGTCCCCCGCCGCCCGCACGGCCGGCCCGGTCACCTCGCTGATGTCAGACTCCCCCGGTGTCGTCCGTGTGGGAACCCGACTCCGGCCTCGTGACCGGGGACGGCGTCGTGCTGGACCTCCCGGTCGCCCGGCTGCCGACGCGGATGCTCTCCTACGCCGTCGACCTGGCGGTGATGGTGGCGGTGGCGGGCGCCCTCGTCCTGCTGGTGACGTCGTCCAGCGACAACCTGTCCGGGTCTGCGGCCGGCGCCCTGGGGGTCGCCGGTGGCGTGCTGGTGTTCCTCGGCTACCCCGTGGCCTTCGACACCCTCAACCGGGGACGGACGCTGGGGAAGATGGCACTCGGGCTGCGCACCGTCCGGGACGACGGCGGCGCGATCACGTTCGGTCAGGCTCTGGTGCGGGGGATCGCCGGGCTGGTGGACTTCCCGCTCACCAGCTGGGTGGGTGCGCTGGTCTCGGCCGCCGTGTCCGGGCAGGACAAGCGGCTGGGGGACCGGCTCGCCGGGACCTTCGTCGTCCGGGAACGGGCACCCGGCGGATCCCGCCGCTACCGCAGCGACCCGGCGGCACCGGTCGCGCTGGGCTCGTGGGCGGCCAGGTCGGATCTCGTCGGACTGGACGACGTCCTGGCCAGTCGGGTCCGGTCCTACCTGGATCGCCGCGGGAAGCTGTCCCCCGAGGCGGACGCCCGGATCGGCCACCGGCTGGCTGTCGCGGTCGCCGCCCGGGTCACCCCCCCACCGCCGGGGACGGCACCCGCGGACTACCTGGCGGCGGTCCTGGCGGGCCGACGCCGCTGACCGCTCCGACGGCTGACCGCTCCCGACGGCCCCACAGGTCAGTAGCGGTACTGGTCGGACTTGTACGGCCCCTCGACGTGGACGCCGATGTACTCGGCCTGGGCCTTGGTCAGCGTCGTCAGCTCGACACCGAGGGCGGACAGGTGCAGCCGGGCGACCTCCTCGTCGAGGGCCTTGGGCAGCACGTACACCTCGCGGCCGTACTCCCCGGGCTTGGTCCACAGCTCGATCTGGGCCAGCACCTGGTTGGTGAAGGAGTTGGACATGACGAAGCTGGGGTGACCGGTCGCGTTGCCGAGGTTCAGCAGCCGCCCCTCGCTGAGCACGATGACGCTGTGCCCGTCGGGGAACACCCACTCGTCGACCTGCGGCTTGATCCGCGTCCGCCGGACACCCGGCACGCGGGACACCCCGAGCATGTCGATCTCGTTGTCGAAGTGTCCGATGTTGCCCAGGATCGCCTGGTGCTTCATCGCGGCCACGTGCTCGACGGTGACGACGTCCTTGTTGCCGGTGGCGGTGACGACGATGTCGGCGGTCGGCAGGGCGTGCTCGAGGGTCTGCACCTGGAAGCCGTCCATCGCCGCCTGCAACGCGCAGATCGGGTCGATCTCGGTGACGATCACCCGGGCGCCCTGCCCGCGCAGCGACTCCGCGGACCCCTTGCCGACGTCGCCGTACCCGCAGACGACCGCGACCTTGCCGCCGATCAGGACGTCGGTGGCGCGGTTGATCCCGTCGATGAGGGAGTGCCGCGTCCCGTAGGTGTTGTCGAACTTGGACTTGGTGACGGAGTCGTTGACGTTGATCGCCCGGAACAGCAGCCTTCCCTCGCGGGCGAAGTCGTAGAGGCGCAGCACGCCGGTGGTGGTCTCCTCGGTGACACCGACGATGTCGGCGGCCCGGCGGGTCCAGCGCTGCGGGTCCGCGGCCAGCGACCGGCGGAGCGTGTCGAGGATGACCGCGTACTCCTCGCTGTCGGACTCCTGTGTCTCCGGGACCGCACCGGCGGCCTCGAACTGCACGCCGAGGTGGACCAGCAGGGTTGCGTCCCCGCCGTCGTCGAGGATCATGTTCGGGCCCTGGACGCCGCCGTCGAGCTCACCGTCGGCGCCGCGGGTCGGCCAGGACAGGGCCTGCTCGGTGCACCACCAGTACTCGGTGAGCGTCTCGCCCTTCCACGCGAACACCGGGATGCCCGCGGGCGCGTCGACGGTGCCGGTCGGCCCGACCGCGACGGCCGCGGCGGCGTGGTCCTGGGTGGAGAAGATGTTGCACGACACCCACCGGACCTGGGCACCCAGGGCGACCAGGGTCTCGATGAGGACGGCCGTCTGGATCGTCATGTGCAGCGAGCCCGTCACCCGGGCACCGGTCAGCGGCTTCGTGTCGCCGTAGCGCTCGCGCATCGCCATCAGCCCCGGCATCTCGTGCTCGGCCAGGCGGATCTCGTGACGTCCGAACTCCGCGAGGGAGACGTCGGCGACCCTGAAGGCCTCGGTCTGCTGGCTCTGCTCAGTGGTCGCCTGGCTCTGCTCAGTGGTCGCCTGGCTCTGCTCGGTGGTCGTCACACCGGAACGGTACCCGGGGGCTGCGCGAGCAGGTCACGGACGGTTCGCGGTTCCCGCCCGAGCAGGGTGGTGAGCAGCGGGTCGACGCCGGCGAAGAAGCCCGCCTCGGCGGCCTGGTACATGCCGAGGGTGAAGCGGGCCACGGCTTCCGGCTGTCCCGAGCCGATCTGTGCGGCGACCCACTCGTCCGGGTCCGTCACCACCCGGTGGATCGTGCGCCCGGTCAGCTCGGACGCGATCCGCGCGACCTCGTCGAAGGTGGGTGCCGCGTTCGCGGTGAGCGTCGTCGGGCCGTCGTAGGCGCCGTCCGAGGCGAGGACGACCGCCGCGGCCTCGGCCTCGTCCTCGCGGGCGGTCCACGACACGGGCCCGTCGGCGGGCACGGTGACGGCGCCGGTGTCCCGCCACGGGCCGGCCAGCCAGGTGAGGCTGTGCGCGTAGAAGCCGTTGCGCAGCGAGGTCCAGGCGACGCCGGACTCGGCGAGCAGCCGTTCGGTGGCGGCGTGGTCGCGACCCGGGCCGAAGGGGCTGTCGGGTGCGGCGCCCTGGTGGCTGGTGTAGAGGATGCGGCCGACTCCGGCGGTGACGGCCGCGTCGATCGCGGCGCGGTGCAGGCCCACCGCATCGGCGCTCGGGTCGCTCGAGGACACCAGCAGCAGCTGGTCGGCGCCCTCGAACGCCCCCGGCAGGGAGTCGGGGTCGGCGTAGTCGCCGTGCCGCACCGCCACGCCGCGATCCGCGAACCGCCGCGCCCCGGCGGTGTCGCGGACGGCGACGGCGATCTCGCTCGCCGGCACGCGCTCCAGCAGGTGGTCGACGGTCGCGCCGTTGAGCGCGCCGGTTGCCCCGGTGACGACGATCATGATCAGGCCTCTCGTGGTAGCGGTGGAAGCCATTCGATAGTAACCACGGAAACGTCATGATGACAACACGGCGTTATCGTTGGAAGGTGAGCGATGCGACCAGCCGCCGCAGCGACACCCGGTCCAAGATCGTCGAGGTCGCGGCTCGACTGCTCCGGGAGCACGGGCCGGCCGCGGTGACCACGCGTGGGGTCGCCGAGGCAGCCGGTGTCCAGGCGCCGACGATCTACCGGCTGTTCGGCGACAAGGACGGTCTGCTGGAAGCGGTGGCCGAGCACGTGATGACCGGTTACGTGTCCGCCAAGGCGGCGATCGTGGCGGCGGCGTCGGCGGAGGAGGTCGACCCGCTGGAGGACCTGCGCGCCGGGTGGCGGACGCAGATCGAGTTCGGCCTCGCCAATCCGGCACTGTTCCGACTCCTGAGCGAACCGGACCGGGTGCTGCACTCGCCTGCCGCACGGTCGGGCCGGTACGTCCTGGAGTCGCGGGTGCACCGGGTCGCGATGACCGGGCGGCTGCGGGTCAGTGAGCGGCGCGCCGTCGACCTCGTCCAGGCAGCCGGGGTGGGCGCCATCCAGACGCTGCTGTCGACCCCGCCCGGACACCGTGATGCCGGTCTCGCCGACGGCATGCTCGAGGCGGTGCTCCGCCACGTCCTCACCGATGCGCCCGACCGGGCGGACAGCGGGGCGATGGCGCCGGCCGTGGCCTTCCGCGCGATCGCGCCTCGCCTCGACGTGCTCAGCCACGCCGAACGTCAGCTGCTGACCGAGTGGCTCGACCGGGTGATCGCGGCGCTGTAATCCATGACCGACCGGCGGGCGGCGGTGTGGTCGACCTGGGCGAGCTGGTCGACGCCCGGGTCAGAGCGCGCGCTCGCCGGCCGATGCTTCCAGCGCGGCGGCGACGGCCTCGAACTCCGCGAGGGCGGCGGTGAG
>JAABUQ010002302.1_pt1 | contig 38221 bp, 29 predicted proteins | sample 5560001 | NCBI WGS metagenome assembly JAABUQ01 (sample SAMN10711888, study PRJNA513371) | rock metagenome | isolation source: Antarctica rocks | place: Antarctica: Victoria Land, Finger Mt nord | collected 2015-12-18 | reverse complement strand
CAAACGGAAACTGTGGAAATGGAACCGGGCGATAAAGAACTGATCCAAACTTGGGAAATGAATATTAAACAAATTGTGGGAAGCGAAATTTGTCCGCCTTTGTTGCGAAAGCCTATTTGCAAGCAATGCAGCTATTTTGATTTCTGCTATGTGGAGGAGGTGTGAGGAGTGATCGGGTGAAAAGTGATCGGGTGAGGGGTGATGGAGTGAGAGGTGATTTAGTGAGAAGTGAGAATTGCAAGGAACCACCAAATCATAGATCAGCAAATCACTACATCACACTATTTATAAGATCACCAAATCACCAAATCACCAAATCATAACATCACAACATCACAAACATCACCACATCACAACATCACCAAATCATAACATCACAACATCACAACATCACCAAATCACAACATCACTCATGCGCCAGGAAGATTTCAATGAGGTTTTTCGCAACAGAAGCAAAGCAGTAGCTTTAGAAGTGATTCGTTTAACAGCCTCTTTGCCGTACAGCGATGCTTGTTTTATCATCAAAAAACAGTTGATTAGATCTATTACATCGGTAGCGGCAAATTTCAGGGCGGTATGCAGGGGCAGGTCAGATAAAGAAAAATTTGCCAAGTTATGCATTGTAGTAGAAGAAGCAGATGAGTCTTTATTCTGGATAGAAATGCTGGAAGAAAGCAATTTTATAGCTATGGACAAAACGGCATCGGTAAAAAAGGAAACAGAAGAAATTTTAAAAGTAATGGCATCTTATAAAAAGAAATTAATGTTGGAGAGGGGTAAGGAGTGATTTTGTGAAGAGTGATTTAGTGATGTAGTGATAGGGTGAGGAGTGATTCAGTGAAGAATGATTCATGAAAAATTACAGTTTGCAAAATCACTAAATCACCCAATCACAAAATCATCAACTTTATACCGGTAAAAGAAGCATCTGTATGAAACAAACTTACTATCTGTTTAATCCCGGACGGCTGAGCCGGAAGGACAATACGCTGAAATTTTTGCCGGTGGATGAAGAAGGCGTAGAAGGGACACCAAAGTACATCCCGGTGGAAGGTGTTTCTGATATTTTCTGTTTCGGTAGTCTGGATGCCAACAGCGCGTTGTACAATTTCCTGGGTAAGGCTGGTATCGCTGTCCACTTTTTTGATTATTACGAAAATTACACGGGAAGTTTTTGTCCGAAGGAGTATCTGCTGGCCGGGAAGATGCAGATCTCGCAAACGAAGCATTATTTGGACGCCAAAAAGCGGATGATCATTGCCCGCAAGTTTGTGAACGGTGCCGCTTTTAACATGACAAAAACATTGCGTTATTACCTTAACCGGGAAAAAGATGTAAGTGAACCTTTAGAAAGTATGGAACTGCTGATGCTACAGATTGAGGAAACGAAAGCCGTTGATGAACTGATGGGCATAGAAGGCAATATCCGGCAGCAGTATTACCAGGCTTTTGATATGATCCTGAACAATTACCAGATGGAAGGACGGAGCAAACAGCCGCCGATGAATGAGTTGAACGCGATGATCTCGTTTGGCAATATGATGTGCTATTCGGCCTGCTTGAATCAGTTGTACCATACCCAATTAAATCCAACCATCAGTTACCTGCACGAGCCAGGTTACCGAAGGTTTTCACTGGCATTGGATCTGGCGGAAATTTTTAAACCGGTATTGGTAGATCGTACAATTTTCCGGCTGCTGAACAAAAAAGAGATCCAACCCAAAGATTTTGATATGAAAATGAACGGTTGTATGTTGAAAGATTCGGGCCGAAAAGTATTTGTGAAAGCTTGGGAAGAACGGCTGAACGAAACTTTCAAGCATCCTGTTTTAAACAAAAACGTAAGTTATAAACACCTGATTAAACTGGAATGTTACAAACTGGGCAAGCATGTGTTGGGTTTGGATGAGTATAAACCTTATAAAGTGAGGTGGTGATTTAGCGCTGAGGTATCAGCAATCAGCTTTCGGAAAAAGCATTGGGAAGATTTGGTATTTAATTTAATGCGATCAAATGCGTGGATTTGTGCAAAAAAGGTATGATGCTTCTTTTAGCATGGTAAAGTTGGTATTGGATCTGATTTTTCTACAGAAGTACATAGCCGTAATATTATTTTTTAAGGGATAAAAGAAGTATAAGATTGCACAGGAAGAAATTTAAGGGAGTTGTGAGAAACCAAAGTCGGAACTTGCAAGACTGATGGCTAAAGGCTGAATGCTGATAGCCTAAACATAAAAGATATGTATGTAATCTTAGTATACGACATAGGGGAGAAGCGGGTAGTGAAGATGCTGAAATTGTGCAGGCAGTATTTAAACTGGATACAAAATTCTGTTTTTGAAGGTGAAATTACCCCAGTGAAATTGAAAGAGCTGCTAGTGAAAGCCAAATTAATTATTGACGCAGAAACAGACAGCATCCTGGTATTTAAAAGTCGGGAAGAAAAATGGCTGGAAAAGGAAGTGATAGGTGCCGAAAAAAATAAGCTGGACAATATATTGTAAGTTGTCGGTGAGGGCAACAAGAACAGTTCTTTGACGTATATGAATATTCTTTTTATAAAAAAACTGCTTAGAAGTAGCTAAAAAGACGGTTGTCTGTCGCCGCTTTAAAACCGGCTATTGCCGATAGACGGAAAATTGTTTAAAAATAAGGCTTAAAAACAGCCTTTTTGAATATTTAAGCCGTTTTTGCGTCGACCCTTAATCGCACCATGTAGGAATTGAAATGATCAAAGCCTTAGGCGTAAAGTCCGCGCCACGTACCCTTAATCGCACCATGTAGGAATTGAAATTAAAAGAAGCATCTGCATGTCCAGTTGATTTTTAAGCCCTTAATCGCACCATGTAGGAATTGAAATTTGGTAATCCTCACCGGATATTTTTGAGTTTGAGATACCCTTAATCGCACCATGTAGGAATTGAAATGGCGTAGCGATCAGGATAAGATTGAGGGCTTGAGGCCCTTAATCGCACCATGTAGGAATTGAAATGAGGTGATGCTGTATCTACGAGCTTTAGCGCGACTCCCTTAATCGCACCATGTAGGAATTGAAATGAGTTCCGGCGATAAAGCTACGCCCAGCGATACTTCCCTTAATCGCACCATGTAGGAATTGAAATCCGCAGCTTCTTGCTTGGGCGGTTGCCTGGTCGCAGCCCTTAATCGCACCATGTAGGAATTGAAATTTAGACAAAACATTTATAGCCCATAATAACAAAAACCCTTAATCGCACCATGTAGGAATTGAAATAAAAACATCTACCCAACGTTGCACAACGTTATTGTCCCTTAATCGCACCATGTAGGAATTGAAATCTGCCTGACACCCTCACTTGAAGAAGCAGAGGAAGGCCCTTAATCGCACCATGTAGGAATTGAAATTGAACCCATTAAAAAACCTGTCCCTAGACGAACTACCCCTTAATCGCACCATGTAGGAATTGAAATCCAATAGGGAAGACCTTTGCTAAAGGTCAATCAGCCCTTAATCGCACCATGTAGGAATTGAAATGCGATCAAAGAGCTGCTCGGTCATCAAAGTATCAACACCCTTAATCGCACCATGTAGGAATTGAAATTGAAAAAAAATAAAAATAAAGAACGGTTTAGGACCCTTAATCGCACCATGTAGGAATTGAAATCGTCAAGCGGAGTAATATAGCCTTCCTCCGATTCTTCCCCTTAATCGCACCATGTAGGAATTGAAATTGAAACGCAACGAAACAACCACCCTCGACAAACTAAAACCCTTAATCGCACCATGTAGGAATTGAAATTACTTTCATACCGAGGAGCTTATAAGACAGTTTATTTCCCTTAATCGCACCATGTAGGAATTGAAATTTGGTTTTTGGATGATGTAACATCAGAATATTGGGGCCCTTAATCGCACCATGTAGGAATTGAAATTTGGATTTTGAAGGCTTGATCGTACAGCGCGCGGCCCCTTAATCGCACCATGTAGGAATTGAAATACGTGGGAGACCTATCCAATCAATAGCTGTTAGATCCCTTAATCGCACCATGTAGGAATTGAAATACGTTTTATCCGTGGGGTTGCAAACAGAATATGCCCCCTTAATCGCACCATGTAGGAATTGAAATTTACGACATAAGACTTGCATCTGCTTTTCGCCTGACCCCTTAATCGCACCATGTAGGAATTGAAATCACTTACCGTGTCAAATGTTTTCTGATCGGTTGGGCTCCCCTTAATCGCACCATGTAGGAATTGAAATATGCCACCCCTGATATGCTGTGCAACCCTATCAATTCCCTTAATCGCACCATGTAGGAATTGAAATCGAGTTTTATAAAATTAGATGACATACCGTGTCCGCCCTTAATCGCACCATGTAGGAATTGAAATCTTTGAAATCAATGTATTCCGATATGTGGCATAAATCCCTTAATCGCACCATGTAGGAATTGAAATAGCATCGTCTTGGTAGCTATGTTTTAGGCACACGGTCCCTTAATCGCACCATGTAGGAATTGAAATTGAAGAACGAAGAGGCTTTGGAACTCATCAAATCGGTCCCTTAATCGCACCATGTAGGAATTGAAATATATCTGGGTTTGTCAAATGGGTTTTGTAACATATTCCCTTAATCGCACCATGTAGGAATTGAAATACTTGCAATGTGGTATCTGTTGCTAAAGCAGGATTCCCTTAATCGCACCATGTAGGAATTGAAATAAAAACATCTACCCAACGTTGCACAACGTTATTGTCCCTTAATCGCACCATGTAGGAATTGAAATGGGTACAATGCCTTCAGTCGTGCAATTATTTTATCTCCCTTAATCGCACCATGTAGGAATTGAAATAGGATTGGAGCATCAACCGAAACCGATAGTAATGGCCCTTAATCGCACCATGTAGGAATTGAAATACCGGAAGGTAAGGGTTCACGTTATCATCCCAACTCCCTTAATCGCACCATGTAGGAATTGAAATCCAATTGTGTATTGATTTTAATACATACTGCCTTCCCTTAATCGCACCATGTAGGAATTGAAATACACACGTCTTCACAGGGCTTGTAGTCGATATAATACCCTTAATCGCACCATGTAGGAATTGAAATGGCGACGAAATCAAGGTATACCGGGTAGAAATTAACCCTTAATCGCACCATGTAGGAATTGAAATCTGGGTCAACGGGTGGAACTATTACCGGAGCGGGTCCCTTAATCGCACCATGTAGGAATTGAAATAGCATATCTGTTGCTTTATTTGCTCCTGCGCTATCACCCTTAATCGCACCATGTAGGAATTGAAATGTCATGACGGCACGGATTAAAAAAGTAAAGTAAACCCTTAATCGCACCATGTAGGAATTGAAATTGAGCTGAGCAACGATTGCACAAAGTTCAGGAAGCCCCTTAATCGCACCATGTAGGAATTGAAATTGAAACGTAACGAAATAACTACCCTCGACAAACTAACCCTTAATCGCACCATGTAGGAATTGAAATAATCGTAAGTTTGAAGATAATCCTGTAAAGCGTAACCCTTAATCGCACCATGTAGGAATTGAAATTTTATTCCTGTCTGCCGTTCCGTTTTGGTAGTTGTCCCTTAATCGCACCATGTAGGAATTGAAATGAAACTAATTGGATAAAAACAGCAGACAAACTACCCCCTTAATCGCACCATGTAGGAATTGAAATCATACATCGGATCACCAAAGTAATCATTGGTATCTGCCCTTAATCGCACCATGTAGGAATTGAAATACCTTTTTATGACAATACTTACAATTTATTAAAATACCCTTAATCGCACCATGTAGGAATTGAAATTAAAAAACCTGTCCTTAGACGAACTACAGGACAAACCCTTAATCGCACCATGTAGGAATTGAAATAATGAAACCGACTACCGATCAAAATATCACTAATGACCCTTAATCGCACCATGTAGGAATTGAAATTAAGGAGAAAGCAGGATTATGAAATCGTTCAAAACCCCTTAATCGCACCATGTAGGAATTGAAATTGAACGGGATTAGGACGGCAAACTATCACCACAGGCCCTTAATCGCACCATGTAGGAATTGAAATGCGTTCAACTCCTTACACATAGTTACCGCATTGATTCCCTTAATCGCACCATGTAGGAATTGAAATAAGATTGTTACCTTTTAATCCAATAGCCAAAACTTCCCTTAATCGCACCATGTAGGAATTGAAATATTTAAATCTTTATCACGATCATAATTTTCGCCCATCCCTTAATCGCACCATGTAGGAATTGAAATTCGCAAGGAACATTTGCAGGTGCTCAAAAGACGACGCCCTTAATCGCACCATGTAGGAATTGAAATAGCATCGTCTTGGTAGCTATGTTTTAGGCACACGGTCCCTTAATCGCACCATGTAGGAATTGAAATCTAAAAAAGAAGCCGCGCGCTGTACGATCAAGCCTTCCCCTTAATCGCACGATGTAGGAATTGAAATAGCATATCTGTTGCTTTATTTGCTCCTGCGCTATCCCCTTAATCGCACCATGTAGGAATTGAAATTGCTTTCATACCGAGGAGCTTATAAGACAGTTTATTTCCCTTAATCGCACCATGTAGGAATTGAAATATCTCCTTCAACAAAAACTCTATACTGATAAAGTCCCTTAATCGCACCATGTAGGAATTGAAATTTAGCTGATACGCTTGCTGTTTTGAGTAGTCTGGTCCCTTAATCGCACCATGTAGGAATTGAAATCGGGTTTGAAGCGATGGTCCCGAGAAGGCAAACGATACCCTTAATCGCACCATGTAGGAATTGAAATCGTATTGCACCACCATAGAGCAAAAAAAAATTAAGTCCCTTAATCGCACCATGTAGGAATTGAAATGAAGAGGCATTCCCGTTGTTGGTTTGTCATTTAAACCCTTAATCGCACCATGTAGGAATTGAAATACGCCTGTCCGCCGATCATCAACTGTTTTTCTGACCCTTAATCGCACCATGTAGGAATTGAAATTCTTCTCAAAATAGCACAATCACAAAAAACGATTTCCCTTAATCGCACCATGTAGGAATTGAAATACAAATCCGGTAACTTGTCTGATACTTTTATCCAATCCCTTAATCGCACCATGTAGGAATTGAAATTTAAAAAGCTTCACCAACAATCAAACCTTTCTATTTCCCTTAATCGCACCATGTAGGAATTGAAATTGTTCACCGTCATTTGCGACAGGTGCAGAAAAGACCCCTTAATCGCACCATGTAGGAATTGAAATAAAGTTGCGGAAAAGATTATAAACAACGGGCTGGCGCCCTTAATCGCACCATGTAGGAATTGAAATAAACACGGCGTGAACCCTCTGTCCTTAAACGACTATCCCCTTAATCGCACCATGTAGGAATTGAAATATGGGCAATATTGTGAGCAATTCCCGGGGCGGTCAAACCCTTAATCGCACCATGTAGGAATTGAAATATTATTTGGTGAACGATTTGACGAACAAGAACGCCCCTTAATCGCACCATGTAGGAATTGAAATAGACGCAGACAAGTTTCCTTTGATTGCCCTAATGACCCTTAATCGCACCATGTAGGAATTGAAATCTACGCCGAAACCCTTATAAAACGCACCGGTCAGGTCCCTTAATCGCACCATGTAGGAATTGAAATAAGTCTATCCGATAGTCAGACAATGCCGCACCGGTCCCTTAATCGCACCATGTAGGAATTGAAATTATTTTCATACTGATGAGCTTATAAGGCGGTTTATCCCTTAATCGCACCATGTAGGAATTGAAATAAAAATAGGCCAACTTACGCCGTTTGCTTCGTTAAACCCTTAATCGCACCATGTAGGAATTGAAATTCGAAAAAAAAGGCATGGAAAGCTTTTATTTGAAATTCCCTTAATCGCACCATGTAGGAATTGAAATCATTCAACCAAGTTTAAAATTTCTACTGGTATAAATGCCCTTAATCGCACCATGTAGGAATTGAAATGGAAACAATGCTTTCAGTCGCTCTATTATTTTTGTTCCCTTAATCGCACCATGTAGGAATTGAAATGGAATACATTAATAAAAACATTGAGCCCTCTGAACACCCTTAATCGCACCATGTAGGAATTGAAATTGCACTATCAACATTGAAATATGGGCTATTTGATACACCCTTAATCGCACCATGTAGGAATTGAAATGTCCTTTTTAACCCAGGGGCTGGTTCAGCAGGAACTTCCCTTAATCGCACCATGTAGGAATTGAAATCTAAACCAGATACGCAGGTAGTTGATGATGGACTGCCCCCTTAATCGCACCATGTAGGAATTGAAATACGTTAAAGACCATCAGGGTTTAAGAAACCTGTTTTTCCCTTAATCGCACCATGTAGGAATTGAAATTGATGCTTACAGCGCTATTTTGACTGCTTTACACATCCCTTAATCGCACCATGTAGGAATTGAAATATGTTCTTAGCCTCCATTTTCCAGATTTCAGCGAAACCCTTAATCGCACCATGTAGGAATTGAAATACAACTCACCTTACGAAAACAAAAAGGAGGCAACACCCTTAATCGCACCATGTAGGAATTGAAATTTGTATGTAGTTGATCTGTTTGAAAAGATTGTATCCCCTTAATCGCACCATGTAGGAATTGAAATCTTCGCTTTGCTTGCTACAGGGATAGGCGTTGTCATTCCCTTAATCGCACCATGTAGGAATTGAAATTATCACAATTGTCACAAAGCGGTTTTTCGCAATTACCCTTAATCGCACCATGTAGGAATTGAAATTAGGGTTTGAGGCGATGGTCCCGGGAAGGCAAACGACCCTTAATCGCACCATGTAGGAATTGAAATTTAAAAGTATTAAAGGTACTTTCATTGGCGGTTGCCCCCTTAATCGCACCATGTAGGAATTGAAATAAAATCACTGCATGCCACGTCAACCGGTGTTACATCCCTTAATCGCACCATGTAGGAATTGAAATTCCAGCATTTTACGATAATCGCTGTAGGTCATTGCACTACACAATTGCCGAAGCAATGGCAAAGAACAAAGACCCTTAATCGCACCATGTAGGAATTGAAATCGGATTATCTGATCATGTATAATATAGACTATTCGGCCCCTTAATCGCACCATGTAGGAATTGAAATGAGCCAGGCCGGTATGCTCGAATATCTGATCAAAGACCCTTAATCGCACCATGTAGGAATTGAAATATATTGATTAAGTGCCTTCCGTAGTTGGTTTCTTTCCCTTAATCGCACCATGTAGGAATTGAAATACGACTCAGAATTCGACATTAAGTTTTTGGTGAGACCCTTAATCGCACCATGTAGGAATTGAAATAAAGATAAACAGCAATCTTTTTTAAATCACTTTAAACCCTTAATCGCACAATGTAGGAATTGAAATAGAGACAGACAATTATATTACCCCGATGGAAAAGAACCCTTAATCGCACCATGTAGGAATTGAAATACGTTTTAAGGAATTTATCCAAAGTGGGTTACGACGCCCTTAATCGCACCATGTAGGAATTGAAATAAGAGAACACGAAAGCAGAGAGTGGGAAGTTACCGAGACCCTTAATCGCACCATGTAGGAATTGAAATTATAAAAGGCAGAAGTTTAGAAGGGTGCGTGGGTGCCCTTAATCGCACCATGTAGGAATTGAAATACGGATTGGCAAAAGACAACGGCGTTCAAGTAACGGCCCTTAATCGCACCATGTAGGAATTGAAATTTAGAAAGACAGGTTGACCCGACTAAAACAATGAAGCCCTTAATCGCACCATGTAGGAATTGAAATAATGATATAATAATCATACCGCTACCTCCTCCTTCCCTTAATCGCACCATGTAGGAATTGAAATCGGTTTTTAGCAAGAAGTCTTTGTCCACCCTTATAGGCCCTTAATCGCACCATGTAGGAATTGAAATTCTAATAAATGATAGGTAGTAAAATAATCAGTTATTCCCTTAATCGCACCATGTAGGAATTGAAATACGAGCCGAAAGAGGCCACCAATACCGTGCAAAAGCCCTTAATCGCACCATGTAGGAATTGAAATTGGGTCGGCCGTACCCCAGTCGATGATTCCGGTATAAACTCCCTTAATCGCACCATGTAGGAATTGAAATGGGCAAAGTTAAGCCAGATGTTGAATTGACCCGTTCCCCTTAATCGCACCATGTAGGAATTGAAATGCCGTATCGAGTGCAGTAACCGTATTGGTCTTATGCCCCTTAATCGCACCATGTAGGAATTGAAATAATGCCACAGGCAAGATTATTATCCGTTTTGAAAAACCCTTAATCGCACCATGTAGGAATTGAAATTCTGTCAAAAGATGCCAGGTTTTATACTGATTGCCACCCTTAATCGCACCATGTAGGAATTGAAATTAATGATTGTTTTACTTATCTTTGTATTGTAAAAATCCCTTAATCGCACCATGTAGGAATTGAAATCGAACTCGATCACGTCGCCACCCTTGCCAGTCGAACCCTTAATCGCACCATGTAGGAATTGAAATATTTCCATTTTTACCGATTCCGGGGCACTGTTCCACCCTTAATCGCACCATGTAGGAATTGAAATTGACAAACTAAAAGAGAACGACCGCTTTCATAAACTCCCTTAATCGCACCATGTAGGAATTGAAATCGGGTAAAAGAAACCAATTACGGCAGGCACTTAATCCCTTAATCGCACCATGTAGGAATTGAAATACAGGTAACTTTATGTCATCCCCTATCGAGGAGTGCCCTTAATCGCACCATGTAGGAATTGAAATGAATATCTATAGCATGTCTAATGTTTTCTTTGCCTGCCCTTAATCGCACCATGTAGGAATTGAAATCGCAGCTCCACCGCCAACGCAACCGCCAGCTACACCCTTAATCGCACCATGTAGGAATTGAAATCTTCGCGCTTGACATCGACGATAGAAAAATTGTACGATCCCTTAATCGCACCATGTAGGAATTGAAATTTTGGAGTGTATAAGACAGATATAGGTTATATCCCTTAATCGCACCATGTAGGAATTGAAATGTCAATGAATTTCTATGGGATGGAACAAATAAAAACCCTTAATCGCACCATGTAGGAATTGAAATTCAAACACCATCGCAGGGAGCAGCTTGTGGTGGTTCCCTTAATCGCACCATGTAGGAATTGAAATTATTCCGTGGTAGACATGAAAACCCCTGTCACTTCCCTTAATCGCACCATGTAGGAATTGAAATTGCCAAAACTGGACTTGCAACAATAAAATGGACATTTAATTAAGCTGCAATATTTTGTTTGTTCAAGTTTCTTCCAAATTCCTCGGGGGACATATATCCTAGTGCAGAATGTAACATTTTACGGTTGTACCAAGTTTCGATATATTCGAATATAACCACTGCCGCCTGCCCTTTATTTACAAACTTATCCTGGTACACACATTCAGCTTTAAGCGTTTTGAAGAAGCTCTCGGCCACTGCATTGTCCCAACAATTCCCTTTTCTGCCCATGCTCCTGATAATGAAAGTGTTTTTTTCCACCAGCAACCTAAATTCATTACAAGCATTACTGTACCTCTCTATCGGAGTGGAATATAAGCCTTTGTGTTACCGGCCTGTTTTTTTGTGCCATTTTGAACGCAGGTATCACTGTATCAATGGCTTTCATAGTAGTGTCAAGCGCCCAGCCAATTACTTTCCTGTCCCCCAAATCTATAACTGTTGTCAGGTACAGCCATCCTTGTTTTGTTTTAATATAAGTGATGTCCGATGCCCAAACCGAACCTAATGTACCAGGCTTAAAGTCCCGGCCTAGTTTGTTTTCCGGTACAGGGAATTTATGGCTTGAATCCGTGGCCACCTTGATTTTTTTCTTTGTTATACTTCTCAGGTTGGCTTTTTTTCATCATTCTGGCCACTCTTGGCCTGGATACTTTAATGCCTTTTTTGTTCAGTTCCCGGGCAATCCGGGGACTGCCATAAATATTTTTACTGTTTTGGTAAGCCAATAGTATTTCTGCCTCAACATCTGGTTTTCAATACTTCTGTTTGAAGGGGAACTCTTTGACCAGGCATAAAACCCACCCCTTGTTACTTTAAACACCGAACACATCTTCAATGGGAAATATCAAACTATGGTTCTTTATGAACCTGAATATTTGCCATCGCCCCTGGAGAAAATACCCACAGCCTTTTTTAGGATGTCGCGCTCCATCTGTGTGTCAAGCAGTTCTTTCTTTAAACGGGCCAGTTCCTGTTCAGCTTCTGTAAGGACCACTTTTCCGTTGCCTGGGAAACCCGTTTCCTGTTTGCTGGAAAACTCTTTCCTCCACCGGTACAACAACGATGGTTTAATGGCTAATTCTCCAGCCAGTACCGTCAGTCTTTACGGGTGTTGCTAAGTTCTACGCTCATCAGCTTGAACTCCTTGTCATACTGTTTTCTTGTTTTTGACATCTTGTTAAGTTATAAAAATCCCCTTAACTTAATATCGAAACACACCTACTGGCAACTATGGGTTGAATTCTTCTGTTGTGCTTTACAAGGGAGGAATATTTTAGTAGTGACATACATCTAAAAAAACCCTGCACCTGAATCTTTAAAAGTGCCTGATTTTATGCAAGGTGTATCAGCGACAGGATCTTAGGTAAAAATATAAGGAGTGCAATAACCAAAGAAAAAATAGCCGTTATAAGTACTGCCGCTGCGGCCATATCTTTTACCATACCTGCTTTGGGGTTAAACCCGGGCGATACCAGATCGGTCAGGGTTTCAAGGGCAGTATTCATCAGTTCGGCAGTCAAAACAAGCGCAATACAAAGGGCAACCCATCTCCATTCCTCAGCTGATAAATTTAGGTACAAGCCCATGGCTACAGCCATAAACATTGCACAAAGGTGTATCCTGAAATTAAGTTGTGTCTTGGTTGCAAAAACTATCCCTTTAAATGCAAATCCGAAACTTAACAATAATTTTTTCATTTAGAGCTTGTTTAAATCTATGTCAGAAAAATTGACAATGCTTCTTTTATCCCTATAAAATTTGTTTAGCTATTGGCAATCGGCTATTAACCATCACAAACTTCATGTTTTTAAGGTGATAAAAGAAGCACAGAAATAAATCAAACAAAATTTAAACATGCTCTTAAATATATAAGGTTTTCCTATTCATTCTCTTTAAACCAATCAAAATTTTAAAACGCTTAAATTTTGAGTTTTTTTGATAAAATCCTAAACGCTTTCTTATATTTAAAAAGGCTGGGAGGACTTTAGTGAAAAACTAACAACCCTAAAATTATTATTGGACAAAATTAAAACAGGCACATAATATGTTGTTATTAGGCATCGATATCGGCACATCCTCAGTCAAAGTTTCTGTTGTGGATGCCTTTTCGCAAAGCACTTTAGCTTCCGCTCAATTCCCGGAACAGGAAGCTGAAATTATTTCCTTACAATCTGGTTGGGCCGAGCAATCGCCGGAATTGTGGTGGGAACATACGCAGCAAGCTATATTGACTTGCAACCAGTCGGGCAAGTACAACCCGGAAGCAATTGCAGCCATCGGCATTGCCTATCAAATGCACGGTTTGGTTCTGGTGGATAAAGACCAAAACGTGTTGCGCAATAGTATCATTTGGTGCGATAGCCGAGCGGTAGAAATTGGAAATCAGGCTTTTGAAACGATTGGAGAGGAAAAGAGCCTGTCGCACCTGCTTAATTCTCCCGGAAATTTCACTGCTTCCAAATTAGCCTGGGTAAAGGCAAACGAGGCAGAAATTTATAATCAAATCGATAAAGTAATGCTGCCGGGAGATTTTATTGCCATGAAACTGACCGGCCAGATCACCACTTCGGTTTCCGCACTTTCCGAAGGTATTTTTTATGATTTTATCGAGCAAGATATTTCTGCAGATGTGATCGATTATTTTGGTTTCAGTAGGGGTTTATTCCCGCCGGTTCAGCCTGTGTTTTCCATACATGGAACGGTAAAACCGGAAACAGCACAAAAATTAGGCATTAAAAGAAGCATTCCTGTTGCTTATAAAGCGGGGGACCAGCCCAATAATGCTTTATCTTTAAATGTTTTAAAACCCGGGGAAGTGGCTGCAACAGCCGGAACTTCGGGCGTGATTTATGGTGTGAGCGATCAATTGGTTTACGATAAGCAATCGCGTGTGAATACTTTTGCCCATGTTAATTATACGGATAACGGGATCAGGACAGGCGTTCTGCTTTGCATCAACGGGACCGGAAGCATGAACCGCTGGGCAAGAAGCTTTTTCGGTGCGGAGGTTTCTTATCAGCAGATGAACGAAGAAGCCAGAAAGATCAGTCCGGGCAGTGAAGGTTTGCTGGTTTTGCCTTTTGGGAACGGTGCGGAAAGAATGCTGAACAACCGGCAAATTGGGGCACAAATTGTAGGAATTGATGTGAACAGACACAGCCGGGCACATATTTTTCGGGCGACGCAGGAAGGGATTGCCTGTGCTTTCCGCTACGGACTGGATATCATGCGCGAAAACGGGATGGATCCAACCGTCATCCGTGCCGGAAAAGCAAACATGTTTATGAGTACGGTTTTTACCGAAACTTTTGTCAACGCAACTGGTGTACCGGTAGAATTATACCGAAACGACGGCAGTGTAGGCGCAGCATTAGGCGCAGGCATTGGTGACAAAGTTTTTATATCGATAAAAGAAGCATTTACCAATATGCGGCCCGTGCAAACCATCGAACCAGCAAATAACAAGTTTGAACATATTTACCAGCAATGGAAAGACTTGCTGCAAAAAAAATTAAGTTAAAATCAAAACAAAACCAAGCTTGACATTTTTCTTACTTACAACTTACAACTTACAACTTACAACTTACAACTTACAACTTACAACTTACAACTTACAACTTACAACTTACAACTTACAACTTACAAATACAAACACAACTAAAACCATGGGAAATATAGTAACAGGAGAAACAGCGTTTTTTAAAGGCATCGGTCAGGTTAAATTTGAGGGTTTGGAGTCTGATAACCCGCTGGCCTTTCGTTGGTATGACGAAAACCGCATCGTGGCCGGAAAAACCATGAAAGAACATTTTAAGTTTGCCGGTGCTTATTGGCATTCTTTTGTGGGCAATGGTTCCGATCCGTTTGGCGGCGCAACCCATATTTTCCCCTGGGATGAAAAATCAGACCCAATTGAACGCGCCAAAGATAAAATGGATGCTGCGTTCGAGTTTTTCACCAAAATGAATTTGCCGTACTATTGTTTCCATGATGTGGATGTGGTAGATTACGGAAACGACATTTCAGAAAACGAACGCCGTTTACAAACCATGATCCAATATGCCAAAGAAAAACAAGCACAAAGCGGTGTAAAACTATTATGGGGAACAGCCAATTTGTTTTCGCATCGACGTTATATGAACGGTGCTTCCACCAATCCTGATTTCCACGTTTTAACACATGCTGCGGCACAAGTGAAATTTGCTTTGGATGCCACCATTGCTTTGGGCGGAGAAAATTATACGTTTTGGGGCGGCCGTGAAGGTTATATGAGCTTGCTGAACACCAATATGAAACGCGAGCAGGAGCATTTTGCCCAATTCCTGCATGCCGCAAAAGATTATGCCCGCAAACAAGGCTTTAAAGGATCTTTCTTTATCGAACCAAAACCGGCAGAACCCATGAAGCACCAGTATGATTTTGACGCCGCAACGGTTATCGGCTTTTTGCAGAAATATGACTTGCTGAATGATTTTTCCTTAAACCTCGAAGTGAACCATGCTACTTTGGCCGGACATACTTTCCAGCATGAATTGCAGGTTGCTGTGGATAACGGTTTGCTGGGTTCTATTGATGCCAACCGCGGCGACATGCAGAACGGCTGGGATACGGACCAATTCCCCAATAATATTAACGAACTGACCGAATCTATGCTGATCATCCTGGAAGGTGGCGGCATTAAATATGGCGGCGTAAACTTTGATGCCAAGATCAGAAGGAATTCTACCGATCCGGCCGATCTGTTTTATGCACATGTTGGCGGAATGGATATTTTTGCCCGTGCTTTAATTACTGCCGACAACATCCTGCAAAAATCAGATTACAAAAAAATCCGTGAAGAGCGTTATGCTTCTTTTGACAGCGGAAAAGGCAAGGACTTTGAAGAAGGCAAATTGTCTTTAGAAGATTTGCGCAACTACGCCGCTGAAAACGGCGAACCGGCAACTATTAGCGGCAAACAGGAGTATTTGGAGAATTTGATCAACGGTTATATTTGATCACACCAATTTTTGGGTGGTAAAAGAAGCATCTGGCGGAAAGGCCTGGTGCTTCTTTGTGTGCTCTTTTAACTCAGGTAAACGGAATTATATTTATTGAGTACCGAAAAGGTTCTCTTTTACCTACATTTATAATTATGACAGTTAAAGAGCATTATGATAATCATTTGGGCAACTTTTATTCCTGGATGGCTGGTGATTTTAATACTAAGCAAAATGAACAACAAAGATTTTTTATTGAACAAAAAATATTGCCTTTTGATACAAGTATAGCCATAGACCTTGGCGCTGGTCACGGACTTCAAAGCGTATCTCTGGCTAAACTTGGCTTTACTGTTAAAGCTATTGATTTTAATCAACAATTACTATCTGAATTATCAGCCAATAGCCAAGGGTTGCCAATAGAGATAATTTACGACGACATCAGGACGGTTAAAAACTATAGCTTTCCTAAACCAGAACTGATTGTATGTACCGGAGATACAATTACACATTTATCTGATAAAAAGGAAATTAAGCAGCTGATAAAAGATTGCGTTGACGTTCTTTGTGATAATGGGAAATTTATTGTTTCCTTTCGGGACTTTTCCAACCCGTTAATTGGAGATAGTCGATTTATACCTGTTAAAAGCGATGATAGCAGAATACTTACTTGTTGCCTTGACTATTTAGATAACCAGGTTTTAGTAACTGATTTATTATACACCAAAATAAAAAATGAGTGGCATCAAAGTATAAGTTCTTATTACAAAGTACGTATTCGTGTAACTGAAATAGTTGATCTGATACAGGATGTTGGTTTGAAAATTTTGTACAATGAACCAGTTAATCGACTGATAATGATTGTTGCACAAAAATAGCAAGCAAAGTAAACATGTTGAGATTATTTATATTGCAAATCCCGTACTTGGAACTTAGGATTTTTTAATCCATAAAAACAAAACATTTATATACAATTCAACATACTTCTTTTATCGGCATAAAATAGTTATCGCATTGATCCTGCAACAATTTGCCATCATAAGAACATAAATTCTACCCGATAAAAGAAGCATAGTGCTAATTTGGTCCGGTTGGTAAGAACATCGACCGATAAGAAACAATTAAAAGCAAAATTATTCAATAGCTCCAGGATAAATTTATCTACTTTTAAAGCCTATCAATTACTAATGACCGAAGACATCAAACAAACCTGTCCAAAAGCATATTTTGCTATTGATCAGGCGACGAAAGAATCAGGCTTTACCATGGCATCAGACCCTTTAACCTGTTCTTTACTCCGCACACTTGCCGCTTCAAAACCTGCAAGTACATTTTTGGAATTGGGCACCGGTACAGGATTATCAACTTCCTGGATATTGGATGGGATGGACGTGGCTTCCACATTGATTTCTATAGACAATGATGACCGGTTTTTGAAAATTGCGCAACATAATTTAATGGACGACAAAAGGCTTCAATTGGTTTGTGAAGACGGGGGCGAATGGCTTGAAAAAAACAAGCACCTGCAATTTGATTATATTTTTGCAGATACCTGGCACGGAAAATATTTACTGTTGGAAGAAGCGGTTGCCATGCTTCGTCCCGGCGGGTTATATATTATTGATGATATGATGCCCCAGGAAAATTGGCCGGAAGGGCATCAGGAAAAAGCGCTGAAGCTAATAAACGACTTGGAAAAAAGACAAGATTTAATATTGACCAAGCAATGTTGGGCAACCGGAATTGTAATCGCTGTAAAAAAGGTTATTTAATAATAAGACCTTATCTGTAAATAATTTGAGCCTGCTGATGAGCCGACCAACAAAATAGGTAATCATGATAGCTAAAATTTAATAGGGTATTTTTGTAACAGATAACATAAACAGTAAGATGAGTGAATCAAAGGACAAGCCGTTGAAATCTATCCTGGAGTTTGATAAAAGCTGGGGCGACAGGGTTGCTGTGTTCTTGGCAAATACATTCGGGAGCATGTGGTTCCTTTGTGCGAGCCTGACCTTGTTTTTGCTTTGGATAACCTGGAATTTGAATTTAATTACCGGGTTAAAAGCATTCGATCCTTATCCGTTTACCATGCTCACCATGATCGTCGCTTTGTTTAGCATCATCCTTTCCATATCTGTCCTAATCAATCAGAAGCATGAAGGCAAAATGAACAGCATCCGGCAACAAATCGAATTCGAGGTTAACATCCATGCCGAAAATGAAATAACCAAAGTGCTGGAAATGCTGCATGAAATCCAGAAAAAAATGGGCATTGACAATACTACAGACACTGAACTTGAAACAATGAAAGAAACTTTAGATATCCAGCACCTGCATGAAAAGCTAAATGAAATTGATGAAGATGGTTTATAACACACACTTCTGTTACTTGGCGTTTACAATTCCAATATTTTGAACTTTGGATTTTTAATCCACAAAACTAAAGCCTTTATCTAAAATCCAGGATACTTCTTTTATCAGGATAAACTAGTTATCGCAAGTGATATTGTAACAATTGGATCCAGGAACACCTATTTTTATCTGGTAAAAGAAGTGCTAATAAATCAGATGTAAATTTAAACAGACTACAAGGGATTTTTTTCTTGTCCCATTCCTTCAGCATACTTTTTAAAATTATGTAGGATAGACTGCCAGCCACTTTTTTGCATTTCAATTGGATGTGTATTTTCTGCTTCAAAAACCTCGGTTACCAAGGTTTGGTCCTCTTTGCGGCTAAACGTGATGTTCACTTTTCTGCCGTCGGCAATAGTATAAATAATTAGTTCATGCGTTTTTACTTCATCATAAACACCTTCAAAGTCAAATCCGAAACTGCCGTCTTTTGCTTCCATCCTCGAATTAAATTTTCCGCCTACGTGTAAATCGTTTTCCGCTTTTGGGGTGTACCATTCGTCAGAAGCATTGTTCCAATGGATGATATGTTCCGGCTCTGTCCAAAGTTGCCAAACTTTTTCTATCGGTGCTTTAATGGTGGTTTCTACTGTTATTGCTGTTTTGTCTGTTGTTTGCATTTTTTTTAATAAACAATTGTTGATTTTAATTGAATATCTATAGTATTTAAAAGCAAATGTTTCTTCTGCCCGGTTAGTTTGTCTTTCAAAATTTCGGATTTAACCAGGATGAACCTTATAAAACCTTTGTTAAATGTACTTTTTGTTTCTAACCCAGAACTTCTGTAATTCTTGTATAAAGTTCAGGGATTTTATTTTGAACAACATCCCAAACTAATAAATAATTTACCCCAATATAATCATGAATTAATCTATCCCTCATCCCAGCCATATTTTTCCATGGAATTGAATCCTATTTAGATTTGAAATCTGTTGGTATTTTCTTAGTGGCTTCTCCTATAATTTCCAAGCTTCTTATGACTGCCCGTTTTAAAGTTTCGTCGTTTAAAAATTCATCTTTTGATAAATTTCGACTAACCGAAATAATATATGAACACTCATCATGAATATGTCTTATATATTCAATTGTATCTTTAGACATACATCACTTCGTTTAAAATCTTAGGGCCGATGTAACGGCTCAAACCATTTTTAGTAACAACTTCTATTTTTTCGTTTTCAAATATCTTTTCGAATACATCATAAGCCAGCATATAATTATCATAGTTTTCTTTTTCCGGCTCAAAATCGATCAGCAAATCAATATCGCTATTTGCAGACTGTTCGTTCCTTAAGTACGAACCAAATAAGCCTATAGTACAAATGCCAAATTTAGAAAATTCATCCTTGTGCAAGAATAGCGTGTGTAGTATATGGTCTTTTGTTGTCATTTCAAACTTTTCTTCAACTATCAAATATAAGTATCGAAATCATAGTACACATCAATTCATCTATTTAAACTTACTTCAACAGGTTATTATTCTAATATTTAACGCTATAAAAGCAGCATGCTTCTTTTATCCCACAAAAAAATGTGTTAATTATGCCGCATATACAATTGCCTAAACTATGATTGCTAATTTAGAACAAACGTTTCGCTGGTTTGGCCCAACTGATCCGGTTACACTCGCTGCCATCCGTCAAACGGGCGCTACCGGAATTGTGAACGCCCTGCACCATATTAAAGCAGGTGAGGAGTGGGGCACCGATGAGATCAGTCAGCGGAAAAATATGATTGAAAAAGCTGGTTTGCGCTGGTCGGTTGTAGAAAGCGTGAACGTGCACGAAAGCATCAAAACGGCTTCTGCAGAACGGGATGCTTATATCGAAAAATACACCAGATCGCTCAAAAACCTCTCCGCAGAAGACATCAAAATTGTTTGTTACAACTTTATGCCCGTGTTGGATTGGACACGTACTAATTTAGATTTTCGCCTGCCAAACAATGCCTCTGCCTTGCGTTACCATGCACCGGCAGTTGCAGCTTTCGATCTGTATATTTTGGAGCGGGAAGCTGCTTTTAAAGAATTTACACCCCAGCAGCAGCAGGAAGCGAAAGCGTATCTGGACGGCTTGGGCAAAGATGAAAAAAAGCAGTTGATCAACAACGTTTTGGCCGGTTTGCCCGGAACGAAAGATGTTTATACCATCGCACAATTTAAAGAGCACCTGAAAAAATACACGCAAACAGATGCCAAAACTTTAAAGGAAAACCTGGCTTATTTCCTGAAAGCAATTGTGCCGGATGCAGAAGAACTGGGCGTAAAGATGTGTATCCACCCGGACGATCCGCCGTTTCCGATCCTGGGTTTGCCAAGGGTTGTTTCTACTGAACAGGATTTGAATGATTTAATAAATGTAGCGCCTTCCCCAAGTAATGGTTTGACTTTCTGCACCGGTTCTTTGGGTGCCCGAGGGGACAATGACCTGCCGGGGATGGTAGAAAGATTAGGTCCGCACATCCACTTTTTGCATTTGAGAAATGTACAACGTGAAGCCGACGGCAGCTTTTATGAAGCTGACCATTTGGGCGGAAGCACCGACATGTATGCCGTGATGAAGAATATCATTCTTGAACAAAAGAAACGGCAGGAGCTGGGAAGGGAAGATATTGCGATACCCATGCGCCCGGACCATGGCCATAAAATTTTGGATGATTTTAATTACGATACTTTTCCCGGCTATTCTGTTACCGGGCGGATGAAGGGTTTGGCCGAACTGCGGGGATTAGAATTAGGCATTAAAAGAAGCATTTGACAAATAACAGACTTATCGTTTAACAAAATAAAAACTATGGAAATTTTTATGTTTTTTTGTATGATAAAAACAGCATAAGAAAAAAACAGCATATAATTTAAATGGATGCTGTCAATGCGCTGTTATAATAAAGTTATAATGCCATAAATGCAAGCATCAATCATTTAACAATAACAAACTAAGTTATGTACTGGTTTAGTGTTTTTTGGGTTAAAACACCCAACTAATTAATTGTTTTTCAAATCTATTTTCCCTACGGGGTTGCTAATTAATCGTTTTTGTTTTCTTTATACCTTCTGTCAGGAGTGCCGGTCTTATCTAAATGGCCGCTTCTGTTTTCTTTATAACGCTTATCAGGAGTACCGTCTTTCTTTAAATGCATAGTGCTGCTGCTTGCCCTTGTTGTAGAACTGGTAGTAGTTTGATTGGGTGCTGTGGTAGTAGCAGTAGTTTGAGTGCGAACGCTCGAATTTAGTACTGGTTTGTTAGCCTTATAACGCATATCAGGCGATCCGTTGGCTTTTGTATGTATGGTTGTTGAAGAAGCCTGACTTGAAACAGCCGAGGTACTACTCGTTTTATTCGTTCCATACCGCTTATCGGGCGATGCGTTAGTTTTGGCCTGGGTTACAGTAGCGTTATTCTCTTTATACCGCTTATCTACCGATCCGTCTTTCCTGGTGTGTACAGTAGATTGAGTACTTGACTGAGTAGCATTAGTTTGCGTACTTTGGGCATTTACTAAAGTAGTGCCCATGCCAAACAAGGCAACAGCAAGGATTTTGAGTAATCTTTTCATGATCAATTGGTTTTTGTGATTCAACATCTTATGTAGCCAATTGTTTAAAAGCTTCCCTCGCATTTTTCCTCAGTTGAAAGTAACGTGTAACTCTGGCACGTTTTTTCCTTATCTAATGAAAATATTGAATTATGCCTTTATTATTACTTACTTTAATTCTGCCAGAATTATTTACAATAGCATTTATTGTATTTGATATTCATTTGTTTAGGGAGTGGTATTTATACCATGATACCAATGCCTTTGAACATGCAAGGCATTGTTTATATGGCTTTATTGCCTTAATGGGCTATATTATGTTAGGCAAAATGCCCGTTAAATATTTGGTAAGCAGATTACGCAAGAGTGAAGATGAACCAAAATATGAACGCAGTACAGATACTGAAAAACTGACCAGGCCGGATGGGTCGGTTATTAACATCGAATTTCTTGGAGATAAAAAAGGACAACCTATACTATTCGTGCATGGCTGGAACGAAAACCTTTTGGCATGGTATTATGAAAAAAACCATTTTGCAAAAAATAACTATATTATATTAATTGATCTGCCTGGCTTGGGAAAATCAAAAGGCCCGGACAACAATGACTATTCTTTGCAAAAAATGGCTGCTGACCTGGAGGCGGTTATTGAACATCTAAATATAAACCATGTTGTTTTATGGGGACATAGTATTGGAGGAATGGTAATCCTGACCTATTGTACACAGGTTGGCAAGAACGTAAACCAAAGGATCAAAGGTCTCATCCTTCAACATACCACTTATACTAACCCAACTCATACCAGCATTTTAAGCGGCCTATTAACGGCAATCCAGAAACCTATCCTTGAGCCTATCTGTTACATCATGATCGGTTTATGGCCTATTATGTGGTTAAGCAAATGGATGAGCTATTTGAATGGAAGTATGCTTCTTTCAACCCGTTTTACCACATTTGCAGGCTCGCAAACCCCCAGCCAGCTTGATTTTATTTCCCGTCTTTCGGCCATTGCGCCCCCGAATGTGTTTGCCCGGGGAATGCTAGGCATGATGAGGACTTATGACGTAACCCACGACCTTAAAAACATTTCCATACCCACATTGATTTTTGGTGCAAAATCAGACAGGTTAACAAAACCTGTCGCCAGTGAAGTTATGCATCAGCAAATTCCAAATTCTAAACTCGTAATTTTATCTCCTGCAGGCCACCAGGGCTTGGTTGAACGTCATGAGGAATCCAATCGTGAAGCTGAAGCATTTATCAAGCGGCTGAACTAAAGCAAAAAATACTTCTTTTATGCCTGTAAATTTTATTTTTATAATCATACGCGGAAATAAACAGGCTATGGATTCTATGATTTTTGTATGATAAAAACAGCATAATAAATAATCTAAAAACAAAGAAAGGCGTATTGTTTGGATTATGATACGTCCTCTTGCACGGTTTATTTTACAGATTCGAAAGCAAAGCTTTTATTCAGATCATCTTTTAAACCAGGAAGTTCCTTTCGTTATTTATTCCATTAGTCATCAGCGTATGCAGCGTTCATTTCGCTCACTTAAAAGAAGTTCTAATCGTCAAACAAAGGCCGGGGTTTTGTTAGCTGTTATTTTAGGACAATTGTTTTTGTTTGTGTGGTGTGGGCACTAAAGTAGCCTAAAGAATTATTATCCAGGTTGCTTGGGGGATTGGAAGGGGCCACAGAACCTTCGGGGCCTATGTCCGTCTGTTGCGCAAGCGTGTACCAATATGTATAAATATTAGGGTCTATGCATTGCATTTCCACTTTCACGGTGTCCCCCGGATAAATATCGATGTCGTTCTGGCGTAACTCGGTCGTATTGGTTTTACCGTCGGTAAATTGATCGTCAAATGCAAAAACCCGTTTTACCTGGACACCATTGACGTACATGGCAAACCGGTATTGGTTGGGCACGCCGACAGGGTCTTTATACACCACCGAAATCAGCTTCCTATTGTTTGTTCCCCCGAAAGGATCGTTTTTGGACAGTAGTGTATCCAGGTTTACCAATGCCGGCATAGTTGATCTGGCCGTGTAAGTTTTCCCACCGGTGTTCACGGTAAGCTGATACACACTGCCAGTGATGCCTGCCGCATTGTTGATCTTATACGTTCCTGAAGAGCCCTCGGTAAAAACATAATTGCTTCCTGCCTGGTCGGTGATATTCACCGTGGCCCCGGTTACCGGCGGATAGGTATTGGTGTTGGTAAAAGGGACGTTTTGCCGGATATAAACAGTTTGCGGCCCCGAAACATTCGTCAGGTTGGCTTTGGATGGTGCAGAATATAGAGTGATTAAATTAGAATGTGAAAGTAAGATTAATGTACCGGAAGCTTCACTGGCTGATTTTTCAAAGAATAATATAAACATTGAAAAAGAGCTGGACAAAGTTATTAAAATACTGACAAACCTCGATTATTTTTATGAAACGGGAGATATGAAACTTAGGCGCGAAATCATTGGTTCGATGTACCCCGAAAAATTCACTTTTGAAAATTTACTATATCGAACCGCTCGGGTCAACGAAGCGGCTTTACTTACTTATCAGATTGCTAATGAGTTAGAAGCTAAAAAAGAATGGGCAAGCGATGATAAATTATGCTTGCCCACTTGGGTCTGATTAATAACCTGGGTTTTGTTTAATAGCAGGATCAGTATCTATCTGTGATTGGGGGATTGGCATCAGCAAATTATGCTGGTCAATAGTGATCAGGATATTATTGTCCTTAAACCACTTGTTCATCACTGTCAGCGTCGTACCGGTGCGAAGCAGGTCAAACCAGCGATGTCCTTCGCCAATCAGTTCGAGTCGTCTTTCTAAATCTATGGCATCACGTAGGCCAACTTGACTTATAACTGTAGTATTGAGTAACCCGGCCCGTGTTCTGATCATATTTAAATAATTAGCTGCTGATGTGATGTTGCCCAGTTCATTTTCAGTTTCAGCCAGCATAAGTAGCACATCTGCATAACGCAAAACCACGAAGTCGCTTGGGCCATCGGTGATGATGGTTGTTGGGGCGGTTAATTTATTATTAAAAGGAGCACCCGTGGAAGCCAGTTTTACATAAACCCCTTTGCGAAGATCATTTGCAGTGTACAGGTTGTATAAGTTTAAGGTTGGCAGGTTATGTCCTTTGGCACCGGTTACCGTTGCGGACGGGCTATATTGTTGAAACATAATGCTCCCTTCTGAGTTTCCGTTAATACCGGACGCAAACTGAACAGCAAATATAATTTCCTTATTGTTTTCGTTACTTACTGCAAAAACGTCCTGCGGACGGCTCATTAAAGTATGTTTGCCGGAATTTGCCACAATTAATAATTGAATTTCAGCGTTTGTATAATCCTTTAAGGTAAGGTAAACTTTTCCTAACAAGGCCTGGGCGGCCGTTTTGATAACCCTGCCCGGCTGCGTTGTGGCATCCGGCAGTAAAGGGATGGCAGTAGTAAGATCTGCTTTGACCTGATCGTATACCTTACTAGCCGCCTGTCTGCCTAAACCAAATAACTGATTAGGGTCATTTGTTTCGGCAGTAACCAGCGGAACATCTCCATAAAGCCTTACTAAATTAAAATAGAGCAGTGCACGGATAAACATCATTTCTCCTTTGCGGGATTGCTTAACTGTAGCATTTGTGTAAGCAATATTGTCTATCCTGTTTAAAACTACGTTAGCTTTTTGGATGCACTGATACGAATCACGCCAGGTTGTTTCTACAATATCGTTAGAAGAAATCGTAGTGAATTTATCCAGTTGCCCATAAATGGCATTATCATTAGATGGCACTTCGTCAAAGGTATTGTCAGATGGGATCTCTGCAAATGCAGGGAAGTATAGGCCGTACAAGCCGGTAGACTGTAAATTACCGTAAGCGGCAGTTATATATTCTTCTGCTTCTGTTTGGTTAGTTAAAAATTTACTAATATCTTTTGAAGTAGTGGGGTTTTGATAGAGTTCCTTTTTACAAGATGAGGCAACGATTAACAAGACTGCCAGTATGTATGTATATTTATTTTTCATGACTATATAGTTTAAAAAGTAACATTTGCACCAAAAATGAATGACCTGGCAACCGGGTAATTTGCATTAGACAAACCATTTGTAAGCACATTACTACTTGTGGCATCGGGGTTGTAGCCCCTAAATTTCGTCCAGGTGAACAGGTTGTTGGCAGAAACATATAAGCGGACATGGCTTATTTTCACTTTTGATGTTAAAGCATCCGGAAGGTTATAGGCCACCTGCGTGCTACGTAACCGTAAATAATCGCCGCTGTAATAAAACAGACTGCCTGCGTGGGTTAACCTTCTGGCAGAAGAGTAATTGCCCAGATTTGGTTGCACGTAAATACCATTTGGGTTATCAACCGGGTGGTAACGGTTCTGAAAATAATACAGGCTCGGCAAGGAAAAACCTTCACCTGATTCATCCAGCGTTGCCAGGCCTAAATCATATATCTTCCGCCCGGAAACACCATTAAAGACAAAATTAAGTTCAAACTGCCTAACGGCTATATTAGCACCAAAACCATACGTGAATTTTGGGTTATAAGTACCGTAAGACACCTGGTCACGCGAATCAATCACGCCATCATGGTTGGTATCTGCAACCATATAATCCCCGGTCAACGTCCCGGCAAGGTGAGGGCTGTTATTGATCTGATCCTGCGTTTTGTAAATACCGGTAATATTATAACCATACATCGCGGCAACGGGCCCGCCAACTTTGGTCACAAAGTTACTTTTCGCCCCCTGTATGATCTGTATTTGGCCGGGTGCCAGGGCCAAAACTTTATTGACATTGGTCGCTAAATTGGCATTGAAGCCAAACTTGAAGGCTCCCGCATTTAGGTTATTAGCCGACAATTCGAATTCGAAGCCGTAGTTACTTACCTTGCCTATATTTTGAATAGAATTGATAAAGCCCGACTGCTCTGGTACAGGCACGTTGAGTAGCAGGTTTTTGGTTATACTATGATAATAGTCGGCTGTAAGATTAAGCTTCTCGAAAAAGGCCAGGTCAAGGCCAATATCTGTAGATGTTTTTGTTTCCCAGGTCAGGTTATTGTTTGCAGTAGTGATGGCTGCAAACCCCGGGCTAAGGGTGCTGCCGAAAACATAATTAAAGTTATAATCATTTGACCCGTTAGCCGATGTTGACCCGATTAATGCCTTTGAACTATAAGAACCGATCTGGTTATTCCCTGCGGCGCCCCAGCTCGCACGGATTTTTGCGAAAGTAACTACCTTATTCTGCGGGAAAAAAGGTTCATTGCTTAATATATACCCTGCGGTAACCGATGGAAAATTTCCCCATTTATTGTTATCTCCAAATCGCGAAGAACCATCCCTGCGCAGTGTAGCCGAAAGCAGGTATTTATCGGCATAAGCATACTGTAAACGGGCCAGATAAGAGACTTGCGCCCATTGATACCTGTCAGATATGGCAGTATACGCGCTGGCACCTGCAATATTGGTAATTTTATCATCAGGAATACCAGATCCCGTAACAGCGGTACTTGCTCCATTTTCTGACTGGAAGGTATAACCCCCCAACAAATCAAAATCATGAAGGCCAAAACTTTTAGTATAATTAACCGTATTCTCCATGATGTAATTATAAACATGGCCATTTGTTTCAACGGCCGAAGCAGGCTGAGGCGCAGCGGCACGATAAGCGCCTATATCAGACGGTCTGAAATAATCATAGAAATTACTTCTGATATCTGTACCCAACAGGGTTTTAAATTTCAGGCCTGCCAGCGGTTCAAAGCTGAGGTAAGTGTTTCCAAACACCCTGGTATCATTTAAATTATTGGTGATTTTTTTAGCCAATGCCACAGGGTTTTCCCCAAGCGCACCGTCTTCGGGTGTATTTGCTTTGATCTGCTGGCTGATTGCCAGTGAGCCATCTGAATTATAAACCGGGAAAAACGGATAACTGATGGTAATGTCACTCACGACATCGTTGGAGTTGTTGGCATTGTTGTTAAAATATCTTTCTTTATTTAATGAAGGGTTTATCGAAAGGCCAAATGTGAACATTTTGGAAAGTTTCGATTCCATTTTGACCGTTCCGCTGTATCGCTCCAGCCCGTTATTGATCACGATACCATCTTGTTTGAAATAATTAGCAGAGATATAAAAATTTGTTTTACCCGAAGCACCTGAAACAGAGAGGTTATAACTGCTCATAGGCGCTTTTCTAAATACCTCATTTGACCAATTAGTATTATTTAAACCCGGCTGATTATCCAGGTAGGGTTGTAAATAATTCAGCCTTAGCTCTCTCAGGCCGGCACCTTTGGTAATCCTGGTCGCCCGGTCATCGCTGATGCTTCTGTTGTTCGGGTCTTTTGATACGTAAGCCCAATCCCTGGCTTCAGTAAAAAATTGTGCTGCCTGGTAGGCGTTTACATATTGATGGTTATCATTCCGTTGCTGGAAACCGCTATACACATCCAACGAAACCTTGACTTTATCTCCGCTACCTTTTTTACTGGTGACTAAAATCACCCCGTTTGCAGCTCTTGAACCGTAAATAGCGGCTGATGCCGCATCTTTTAACACATCAATAGATTCAATATCCTGCGGATTAATAGAATTTAAGCTACTGCCCTCAGATAATGGGAAGCCATCTACAACAATCAGTGGTGCCCTGCCGGCAGTTAACGTACCGATTCCCCTAATGACGATTTGGGGATCTGTACCTGGCTGTGCCGAAGCATCATTAATAACCACACCTGCGGCTTTTCCGGCAAGCTGCTGCGCAAAACTACTGCCGGAATATTGGTTTAAACTGGTTCCTTTTACGGTAGTGATGGCGTCTGTAACTTTTTCCCTCGACTGATTGCCATAACCAATCACCACCACCTGGTTTAACTGGCTGATATCTTCTTCCAGTGTGACATTGATCGTTGTACGGCTGTTGACGGGTATCTCTACTTTTTTATAACCTATAGATGTAATTATCAGTATAGCCTGTTCATCTGCCAGGATTTTAAAATTACCGTTAGCATCGCTTACGGTAGCCATTTTGCCATCTTTAACCGTAATGGTTACACCCGGCAAAGCAACGCCTTTGCTATCTTTTACCGTTCCGGCTATAGGGATTGGCTTAATATTCAGAACATCAAAATCATTTTTACTGTTGATGACTATCGTTTGATCAACAATTTTATATGTTACAGGCAGGTTTTTTAAAGTCTGGTCCAATACTTCTGTAATGGTCGCATTTTTAAGCTCGATACTAACTTTATTAAAGCGATTGATCAGCTCAACCTTGTAAAAAAAAGTATAATTGGTTTGCTTTTCAATAGCTTTGAAAACACTTTCCAGGCTGGTTCTTTTTTGTGTGATGTTGATGTTCTGACTAAAACCAGCCGCGCTGATCTGTAAACACCCTGCAAGTAAAAAAATAGTGATAAGTTTCATGCGTATCAGCACTGATTTTATTGGCGTATTGATCCAATTTTGTTTTACAGGTATTGCACCTGCGGGCTTGTTGTGCAGCCAGTGCTGATGAAACAGCTTGCTGCAAAAAGTATAAAATTGCATACCTTTGTTAAGTTAGGTTAATGATTAAGTCCATTTAGAGATGTATGAATGAGTTTGCCTGGCTTTGCCGGATAGTGCTTCCAACACGTTCCGGCTTTTTTATAAGGTCAAAACTTGCGGTAGCAGGCCTTGCCCGCACCACTGGAATTGGTATTTATTTTACGATAATTTTTCTCCCTTCTATAATGAAATGCATGCCGCTTAGTTCCAGGATGCGTAATACTTTGGATGCATTAACATTCCTGGATACTTTTCCCCGGTAGTGGTCTGCAGTAAGCTTCCCTGTGAATGTGATCTCTACATCGTACCAGCGAGCGATCTGATTCATGACCGTTCGAATATCCGCCTTGTCAAATTGAAATAGCCCGTTTTTCCAGGCTACAACTTCGTCGATGTCAACTTCGTTTGTAACCACCAGCTTCTTCCCTTCAAAAAGTTGCGCCTGCTGCCCGGGTTTTAGGGTTACAGCATCCGAACTACTACTTAACTTTACACTGCCTTCTAATAAAGTAGTTTTGATGGCATCTTCATCCGCATAGGCGTTAACATTAAAGTGTGTACCCAGTACCGTTATTTTTTGATTAGCACAACTTACGGTAAAAGGCTTTTGCTTATTTTTGACTACTTCAAAATAAACTTCGCCGCTTATCTCTACTGGGCGTTCGTTACCTGTAAATTCTGTTGGGAAGTGAATGGAGGATGCTGCATTGAGCCAGGCTTTGGTACCGTCGGGCAGTGTTACCTGGTATTGTCCGCCTTTTGGCGTAGTGATGGTATTATATAAAGTAGCGGAAGTTGTAGCAGCATCCTGCTCTTCGCCGGTATTTGCTTGATAAACAACCCTTCCTTCTTCCTGCTTATCAATTGCAGTAATACCCTGCCGGGCCAGTACACCATTTCTTACGGATGTCAAATTAAGTTTTGAGCCGTTGGCCAGGGTAAGGATAGCCTTATTGCCGCCGGGTAAAAGATCATTCTTTACAATTTTAACAGGCGCTGAAATCTGCTTTTTCGGTTTTATATAAAAAAACAACCCGCCGGAAAGAGAAAGAAAGACCAAAGCAGCTGCAGCATAGCTAAACCAGTGGCGGGATCTTTTTATTGTAGGGTGATCAACTTCAATGTCGCTTACATCTTTATGTTTAAGGCCAGCCTCGGCATTCATGGCTTCTGTAAGGTAAGCATCCAGTTTTCCTTCAGCCAGCAAATGGGCAAATACCTCTAATTCATTATCGGTCGATTTTTTTTCGAGGTATCTTTTAACCAATTCCCTGTAGTACTCGTCTTCCATTAATGGCTGCATTTACTAACAAGACTACAGAAAACCCAAACAGGGTAGCAAGAAAAATAAAAATTAGCGCTTTAGTAATACGGCCAACAGTACGCTTAAAGAAATGCCTAATTCGCTCTCGGCTTTAGAGCGTAGAACCTTCATGGTAAAAACCATGTGATTTTTGATGGCATTACGCGAAAGGCCCAGTTCAGCCGCTGCTTCATCATAAGTTTTGCCCTGTTCACGGCATAAAGCAAATATTTCCCTGGAGCGTTGGGGAATGGTATTAAGTGTACGCTCAAGAAATAATAAATACTCTTTACTGAGTTGTTCCTCTTCAAGGGAATTCCGATGTTCGGTGATCGCAGTGAATACCTGGTTCATGGCAGCATCCGCACGTAAGTTGCTTTTCAAGCTATCTAAAGCCTTGTTACGAGCCATGGTAAACAAGTAAGCCTTGAAAGATTGCACCTGTTTTAGCTTGCTGCTATTGTTCCAAAGTTTAATGAAAATATCCTGGCTAACATCCTCACTCAAAACTTCTGAGTGAAGAAATTTGATAAGGAACCCTTTTACAGGGGTGACGTAGCGTCTGTACAATTCGTTAAATGCTTCAATTTCACCATTGGCAAGTAACTGCTGAAGGTCAAAATCAGACAATAATTGAAGTGAAGGCATAACCTGATTAGGAATTGTATATACACAAAGTTAGAATCGCATTGTTACTTTAGTGTTAACTGTAAAAAATCTTAAATTTTATCTACAAGTTTCCATTCCGTTGTTTGTCATTTTTAAAGGGGGGTTCTTTCAGAAAAAAATCAACTGGCACTTTATATAAACATCAAGCAAATTCGGAATAATTTTAAAACCTTCTTTTTTATAAAACAATAAAAAAGTAACGATAGCTTAATATTAAACAGGCTAATTTTGACTGTTAATCTTTTATGAACTTAGCCCACCACGAAGATCAGCTTTTAATTGAACGCATCCGAAAAGATGAAGAACGTGCATTTGATACAATGTATGACCTATACTGGAAGCCGCTTTTTCGATACGCATTTGTACGGGTTCAAGCAGAAGATATAGCTAAGGATCTTGTACAGGAAGTTTTTATTTCCCTTTGGAATAAAAAAGACACACTTGTACTAACTGCATCTTTATCAGCATATCTTTTTTCCATACTGAGATTTAAACTGATTGATCATTACGATGCAAACGGGATTAGAAAAAAACATGTTCTAATGGCAGGGCAGGAAAAACCTGTTTTGGATAACAGTACAGATTATAAAATCCATACAAATGAAATCAATAACCTGCTCCACCTGTCAATTGATCGTTTGCCTTTTAAGATGAAAGAGGTTTTTAAATTAAGCCGCATAAAAGGGTATTCTACTCAACAAATATCAGAACATCTTCACATTTCAGAGCAAACGGTAAAAAATCAAATTTCTTCGGTATTGAAAAAATTAAGAGTGAATTTTGCCGATTATCTGCCTGTTGCCATTATTTGCTTTATTTTACGTTAATCCCCTGTCCCTTGTCTCCATGTATTTGATTATTGATATTTATCGGTAAATCTAATTCCGGGCTTTTTAAAAGCATGTTTAAATTTAATTTGAAAAAATTATAATGCTTCTTTTATGCCTATAAAATCTGTTTTTTATTTTGTATTGATAAAAGAAGCATGTGTTTTAGTGTTTTTGTAGCGAAGTTGTTTAAACTTTTGGTTTTAGGTTTGAGCCTGCTTAAATTTAAGTCGGAAATATCCGTAATGCTTCTTTTATGCCTGTAAATTTTTGTGCGTATATTTTATACCGGTAAAAGAAGCATTAAAATTTAGTGTTTTTTAGGTGATAAAAGAAGCATCAAAAATCAATTGGACAAGGTTTAAACAGGCTTGAATTAAGTTTAAACAACTTCAGCATAAAAGAAGCATATAAAATGAATTTAATAAAATTTAAACAGGCCCTGATAAAATAATTTAAACCCGAATAGTACTTCTGTCTTTTTGAACCGATAATGTATATAAAGCACTGCATATCGTGGATAAAGAAGAAGTTCAAAAACTCATTACAAAATTTAAACTTGGTTTATGTAATGAAGATGAAGAAATACTGTTGAACAAATGGCTTGATGATAAGGGAAAGGACAACCCGGATTATTATTTTCAGGACAAAGAACAGGAAGAAGTACTTAAAGAAGACCTGCGCGATCGGATTAAGGCCGAACTGTTCAGGGGCAAAACAACAAAAGGCACAACTCAATTACAGTTCTGGCTAAGGATAGCGGCAATTGCATTACTTGCTGTTACAGCGGGTATTTGGGGTATAAAACGTTTTACAAAACAATTACCTGTAACATATCTCACAATATATAATCCGGCAGGTCAGCTTAAAACGATAACCCTTTCCGATGGTTCAAAGGTGTTTTTAAATGCCGATACAAAAATCACGTTCCCCAGTAATTTTACTTCAAAAACCAGAAGCGTGACACTAACCGGTGAGGCATTTTTTGAGGTAGTGCATGAAGCGGAAAGACCGTTTATAATATCAACAGGCAAAATAAAAACACAGGTATTGGGAACCAGCTTTAATATCAAAGCATACAACAATGAACCAGCTATAACAGTAGCTGTGGTAAGCGGAAAAGTAGGCGTAGTTGCAAATAAAACATCCGTGATACTTTTGCCAAACCAATTGGTTAATTATAACCTACTTAAAAATAAATTACGGAAAGGTAGTATAGATGATGCATCCTCACTTAAAACCTGGACTACAGGCGAATTAGTTTTTAAAAACGAGAAGTTGGGTGAAATAGCACATACACTAACACGCCATTACAATATACCTGTTATAGTGGAACATAAAGGTATCGCTGAATCGGTATTAAATGCGAGGTTTGATAAAAACGAATCGCTTGAACATATTCTGACCGTTCTATGTACCTATTTGGATACCCGCTTTAAGCATGAAGGAAAAGTGTATATGATCAAATAGAGCCTACTAATTCTAACAATCACAAACTATTTACAACGCTAAAATTTTTAAACATGACAAATAAATAACACTTAAAGAAAACCCGGAATGCTTCCAACATTGCCGGGTTTACTATCCTCCCGTTACATGCTGCAAAACATAATAAGCTTCAAGGAAGCTTATAGGGGAGTTTTATGCATTTAAGTACCACTTAAAAACAAAAATCAAAAATATGAATAATCTTTTGTGCCTTTTCACAAACGCACCAAAAAAAATACGGAAATACAGTAAATTAATAACGTTGATCGTTGTTGTCCTTAGTACAATAAGCTACACAGAACCTGCCAGGGCACAAGCGGCACTGGACAGGGTTATCACATTAAAGCTTAATCACGTTACTTTACGCAGCGCTTTATCGCAAATTGAAGATAAAGGCCAATGCAAATTAATATATGACGAACACATCCTGCCCTTATCGGCCTATATATCGGTAGATATAAAAAAGCAATCCCTGCATAGTGCATTAATACTTTTGCTAAAATCCTACCCTGTTAAGATAGAAGAGGCAGATGGATATGTACTGATCAAAGCTAAAAACAGTACATCATCAAAACCTGTAGGAACCGTTAACGGGTCTGTAGTAGATGCAGCTACCGGGGAGACCTTAGTTGGCGTAAACGTGTCTGTTAAAGGCACTTCTGTAGCAGTATCTACTAATGCTAAAGGAGAATACAGTATTAATGCAGCAAATGAAGACGCGGTGCTGGTTTTCTCCTATATCGGTTATACGTCAAAGGAAGTAATTGTTGGCAACAAGGATCATCTTGATATTAAAATGGTCCCGAGTATTGCTTCGCTTAATCAGGTTGTAGTAGTTGGTTATGGTACTCAAAAAAAGATAGACCTAACTGGTGCTGTAACGCAAATCCAAGGAGATGTATTGGATGAAAGGCCTTCGCCTAACATTGCAAGGGGATTAGAGGGGGTAGTTCCTAATTTAAATATTGTGATGACTGATGGTAAGCCCATACGGTCTCCGGTATTTAATATCAGGGGAACTACTTCTATTGGAAGTGGAGGGCAGGCGTTGGTATTAATTGATGGTGTGCCCGGTGATCCAAGCTTGGTAAATCCTAATGATATTGATAATATATCTGTTTTAAAAGATGCTGCATCAAGTGCTATTTATGGAGCAAGAGGTGCTTATGGCGTGGTGTTGATTAATACAAAAAATCCAAAGCAGGGAAAGACACAGATTAGTTTTAGTGCCAATTATACCATTAATCAAAAGACGGTAGAACCTTCTATAGTAAGCAATGGATATGAGTGGGCCAAAAACTTCGCAGAGTCTTATTATGCCTGGTATGACTATCGTTCCCAGCCTTCTACTATTAATGGGGTTTTACCTTATAGTCCCTCTTATTTGGATTCTTTAAAAGCAAGAACCACAAATCCCTCACTCCCACAGGTAACAGTAGATCCCGCTACCGGAAGGTATGTTTATTATGGTAATACCAATTGGTATAAACAATTGTACAGAGCCCAAATGCCTGCTTCTGAATATGCATTAAATATTTCAAGCAGCACTAAAAACACCAGCTTTTATATATCAGGCCGTTATTATAATCAAAAAGGAGTATATACATATAATCCTGATGATTTTAGCCGGTATAATCTTCGTATAAAAGGTAATATAAATATTACACCCTGGCTAACCCTAACCGATAACCTAGATTTTAACACTTATAGCTATTTTTATCCTCTTACAAATGGCAATGCACCAGTTACAAGATACCTGGATGTTACTGCAGTCCCAATGGGGGTAATGTACAATCCCGATGGAACGTTAACTCCCTCATCTTATTTCTCAGTTGGTGATTTAGCTACGGGAAACAATAATTCAAATACCACCCAATTGTATTTAAAAAATACGGTGTCATTAAATGCGGATGTGATTAAAAATCATTTAAACCTTAAGGCTGATTTTTCTTATGCATATACCAATTATAACGTATTGTCAAAATTTTATCCGGTGACCTACAGTGCAGGCCCGGGTATTTACGGCAGGAGCAACAATAACTATTTGAATAATTCCACTTCTATTACTAAGTATATGACTACTAACATTTACGCAGAGGGAAAAAAGGATTTTGGAAAACATTCATTAAAACTTCTTGTGGGGACAAATATTGAAGACAATAAAATAAATATAAATAGTTACCAGAGAGACGGTTTGATAGATCCTGCATTACCTAATTTTAATTTATTAAATGGAACAAATTATAGCATTACCGGAGGTGGTAACGAATGGACCATTGCCGGGTTTTTCTCCAGGTTAAACTATGATTTTGATGAAAAATATTTATTTGAAGTAAATGGAAGATATGACGGCTCATCAAAGTTTCCGATCTATTCCCAATTCGGATTTTTCCCTTCTGTCTCTGCAGGTTGGATTATATCTAGGGAAAATTTTATGTCATTTGCATCAAACTGGTTAGATAATTGGAAGTTCAGGGCTTCCTATGGCAGCTTAGGCAATGGTAATATTGATCCCTACCGGTTTATTTCTCAAATGGCTGTGGCTACGTCAAATTCAACAATCATCAATGGGGCTTTTCCAACTTATACAAAAAACCCTACTGTTTTACCTACAAACCTAACCTGGGAGACTTCAACCACTATTGATGCCGGGTTAGATTTTTCTATGTTTCAAAATAGATTCACAGGTTCTTTTGACTATTATAAAAGGGCTACCAAAGGAATGTTTACTCCTAGTCAGCCGTTACCCGCAACCTTTGGTGCACCGGTTCCTAATGGCAATTTTTCTGATCTAAGAACGAACGGATGGGAGCTTTCTTTAAATTGGCACGATCATATTTCAAAATCAGTAAACTACTCCGTAGGGATTGTTTTGTCTGACTATATTGCAACAATTACCAAATACAATAATCCAAATGGGATTCTCCCTTATGGCGGGGTGACCACCTACTATACCGGCCAAAGAATTGGAGATATTTGGGGATTTACCACCGATGGTCTATATACTGCGCAGGATCTTGCAGGGCCTCATCCAAATCAAACGTCTTATATCAATGTCTCTAACTCCAATATTCCATTACCAGGGGATGTTAAATTCAAAGATATAAATGGAGACGGCGCAATTAATATAGGTAAGGGTACTTTAGCAGATCACGGGGATTTAAAAATTATTGGAAATACAGAACCGAGATATCGTTATGGTGTAAATCTTGGTTTAACTTTTAAAAATTTATCATTTAGTGCTTTCGTTCAGGGAGTAGGTCGTCAAAACTGGTGGCCGGGAACAGATGCAGGTCTCTTTTGGGGACAATACAACCGTCCTTATGGATCAATACCTTCAAATATGATGGCAAATGTATGGTCTGTAGATAATCCTAATGCATATTTCCCAAGATACAGAGGATATATTGCTTTAAGTGGTACAAGGGAATTAGCAGTAGTACAAACCAGGTATTTGCAAAATGCTGCTTACATGAGGTTGAAAAATATCAACGTTACCTACAACATTCCTCAACGCTGGGTATCAAAACTAAAAATAACCAGCGCAAAAGTTTTCTTCACTGGTCAAAATCTTTTAACATTTACGCCATTGCACAAATGGGCTCCGAATTACGATCCGGAAGTGATCTATGCTTCAGACCCGGAGGTTAATCCTACTACCAATATCGGTAATGGATACTCTTATCCTATGTTAAAATCTTATTCTTTCGGTATCAATTTAACTCTTTAGATATTTAAAAAAATATATGAAAAAGTTCATTTTACTTTTCACCATTCTTTCTATTCTTGGGTTTACTAGTTGTAAAAAATTTTTAAATAAAGAGCCTTTCTCAAACCTTACTCCCAAGCAGGTATTTCAAAACAGTGGTGATCTGGCTCTATACGTAAATTCCTTTTATGTAGACCAAATTCCTACCGCTGCAACTATTACAACTACAGATAATACTTCTGATTATATTACCGGCAACACTATTCCTCCCCTTATGTCTCCTTCTACCAATGCAAATAATGTTGGGGGATGGTCATGGACAATTTTAAGGAACATTAATTATTTTTTGGACAACAACAATAGTAGTGCAATACCTGTAAGTGTTAGAAATAATTACAATGGTATAGCAAAATATTTTAGGGCTTTATTTTACT
>JAABUQ010002301.1_pt1 | contig 38225 bp, 42 predicted proteins | sample 5560001 | NCBI WGS metagenome assembly JAABUQ01 (sample SAMN10711888, study PRJNA513371) | rock metagenome | isolation source: Antarctica rocks | place: Antarctica: Victoria Land, Finger Mt nord | collected 2015-12-18 | reverse complement strand
TGTGCGGAGTGGATTGGGTGGAGGGGGAGGGAGGAGAGGGAGCTGGATGGGTGGTGGAGGGGCTATGAGGATGGGAGGAGTGAGGGGGGGGAGGGGTGGAGGGTTAGTGCGAGGTGGGAGAGGGAGGTGAGGGGGAGGGCGGATAAGAAGAGGGAGAGGGCGGGGAGGGGGTGGTGGTGGGAGAGGGGGAAGCTGTAGGTGTGGGAGGGAGAGGGTAGGGGTGTGTGTGCGGGGTTGATTGGAGTTTGGACGGAGAGGTAAGAGCATGCTGTGCTATGGGTTCAGGTGTAGGATTGGGTTGGGTTGCTGGGATTGGAGTTTGGTTTCGATGAAATATGCGCGTGCGTTTTTTAGGAAGATAGCTGTTTGGAATTGTTGCAGCAATATGATGGTTGATGCATCGTGGCTTATATGTAGTACTCTTTGGGTTGAGATGCAAAAGTGTACTACTGGTCGGCTATTGAATTGGTTTTATTGCAATTAGAATCAACTGCATGCCACGAATGTCCCTAGCTGAATCAGAGACGATTGAATTCGCAGAAGACGATATTGACCTAATCCCGGCAGAACGATTCACTTCTCACGTCTTCACGACTGCAGCCCTAGCCAACAGCCGCTTCATGGCAGCCCACTCCTCCGCTCTACTCTCACCTGCCAGATCCGGGCCCACCTCGAAGACGCTGACGACGCCCGAAGCGCCACCGACCGCAAGTCTCTTCCCCTCCTTCTCCTCCCATACGACCTTGTTCAAACTCTTCGGCAACCACCCCCCCTGTGCCGCCTTGCTGTTCATCTCCGGAACAGCTGTCGTGACGGGGACTTCCGTCTCGACTGTCAGATCCCAGACCTCGACGTTTCCTGCACCGTCAACTAGCGAGAATACGCCCGGCTTGTGCGGTGACCAGCGCGCATCGTAGACTACCTCTTCGCGGGCGAATTCCAGTAATGGCTGTATGGCCTCGACATTGGCGTTGGAGTGACCAGCGGTTGATGATGCTGTAGCAGCTACGGATGTTGAAGATGGGGCGCGCGTCTTCCAGAGCTTGACCGACCAGTCGAGGGCGCTTGAGAGGACCAGGTCGCCGAGATCGACGGGCCCGCGCGCGGGATGGAAATCGATGCCCATGACTGGTGCGGCGTGGCCTTTGTAGCGGAGCCGAGTGTCGACGCCTGCTTTGGCGCCGGCACGGTCGTAGCGATGGCAGGGGTAGATGGTTCCTTCTTCGGTGCCAACGAGGAAGGACGTCGGATCTGAGGAGGGGAAAGACATGCAGGTTGGGCTGAGGTCATCGTGTTTGTTTGGCGGCGGTGCGAGGAGCTCGAGGTACTCTTGTGGCTGGCTGAGCATGTCGACTGTCCAGCCGCATACAACGCCATCTGTTGAGACTGAAATGATGTTGTTTGCGTTTTGGGTGCCGATGACGGAGATGGCGTAGATTGGATGGGTGTGACCGCCCGACGAAGCGCCTGTGAGTGGTGTCTTCTGTACCGGTAGGGGCGACTTGGAGCGTGTATCCCATAGGAGGACCTGCCCACTATAGGAGCCACCAAGGATGAGCGAGGGGTGGAAAGGCGAAAATCGAGCTGTGAGAACGTCGGATGTAGCGTGGAATATGTACTCGGGGCGCGAGTGCAGATGCATGTTCCATACTTGAACAAGACCTGATGGATCTTGAGGCGCCACAGGGTTTTTGGTATACGAAGCGAGGAGCAGCTCGGGAAACTAGAATTATTTAGTAATGTATCATGACATGATGGTGCGAGCTACCTTTGGCGAGTATCCTAGGTCACTGATCATGCGCTTCCTGCTCCATCGCTCGTCGTAAAATTGGGTTACTTCCTTCATCCGTCTTCCTTTCCTGCCCTTCGAGCTAGCGTAGCCCTCATCTTCTTCCTCATCTACGCCCCTAAGGCCATCCATGCTGTAGTCTACCAATACATCGTAATCCTGGTCCAATGCTTTCTCAATGACTTTGCTCGATCGGTCCACAAAGTCAAGGAAATCTTCAGATGAAGTGACGGCATTCAATTCTTCCTCTGTCAAGGCCCGTGCTGGGTATTTGGGTTGGGCTGCTGCAGTTGCGCCATTCGTCATAGGCTCCTTCACAACCTTGAGCTCCTCTTCTATCTCTCGCCTAAGATTCTGTCGAAGCTCTTCCTCCCGTTCGCGTTCCCTCCGACTCAGCCGCTTTGCCTTCCTCGACGGCGATCGATCTAACTCCGAGCCTGACAAACCATCTGAGTTTCGACTTCGTCCTTGCGGTGACCATGTCTCCGCGGTCTGTATGCCCTTGCTGTACGATAACGTCTCATAGTTTGTGACAGGGACGAACTCGTAGTTCGTGGAAATTGGGGCGGTAGAAATGGTTTGCGTGGCGGTTGAAGTGGTCTGAGCTAGAGGATCTGCTGGCGGAGTAGCTATACCTCGCTCTGACGAGTCCGTACATATTCGGCCAGCACCGAGTGTAGAGCTCGGTCGGCTTCTTCGCGCTGGGGAGGCAGTTCCCGCCTCGGCGGGTCCTAGAGATGAACGCTTTCCCTCCCCTACCAGGGTCGTGATAAAGCTATCCAGCTCTTGCCGATCCTTTACACGCCCAATTAGAGGAGACGCTACCTTTCAGTGTCAGAGTCAGCGCTTTTGCTGCATCCGCTAGAAAGTTCGTACCTCGTAGGCATTTTCTGTTCCTGATTCACCCTTTGGAATGTTCTTCTGGCGTTGCTGCCTTTCTTCTCGCTGACGCCGAAGCTCCGCGAGCTTCGCCTTCTTTGCAGCAATTTCATTCTTACGTTCCATGTCTCTCTAGGCCCCCAGGTTTTGCGCTTGGGAGGGAGGTATCGGGATCCAGCTGGTAGTAGGCGCTGTTAGGGGGTTTGGATCAAAAGGTTGCGATTGGCTCGTAGAATGTGAATTATAGCATCGACAAAGCACATACCGTAGGCGATGCGTCCATCCTAGATCATTCCAATGCAAGATCACATGGATTGGGAGTGAAGGTTATTTATGCAGCCTTATGCAAACGGCCGAAGCTCCCATGCCCAATCTAAAATTTGCACGAGAATCTGTTCGGCAGTGAAGCTCAACCTCCATTTATCCCGTTCCCGAAATTAAAGATTGCTGTACCAAAATCACGTAGTTGATACGTAGTCTTCGGGAGCTATTGACCTCTGAATAAATCAATTGGCGCTCCTGTTCCCACCGATTGCCCTCGGTCCTCACTCACCGCCGCTGCAAGATGTCCTCTGGCGTCAGTGTAAGTTACGAACCCTCCCATCAGTCCGCCCACCGGATCCCCGGTGTCACAGTACTCTACGATGGTATGCTTATAATATTCTACACATAGGTTCTCCGGTACAGCGCGCTCGCCACTGGCATTTTCTACGGTCTCTACCACCAAGCTACGCTGTCTGCGCAATCGAAGATAAACCAGGTCGACCGCGATTATCAGCATCAGTCGAGTCTAATACAGAAGGCTAAGGCGGAGTATGTCAAGAAGACGATGCCCAAGGAGAGTCGGACACAAGGCGGAGGAGGTGAGTCCTGGTGCTCATTCTCGATCTATGTTCCGAACCTTGGTTGGGCGTTGTGCAGCGAAGCATAGACGATCTTGCTATATGGAGCGGCTATTTGATCGCACTGTTATCGTGGATATTACGATTCTCCGATTTGGTCCATGCAGTCTTCCACCAATACTCTGGGATGGGTTGCTGGCCAGGCTCTACCAGAAATACCCTTGCTAATGTTTTCCGCACAACGCAGTTATATCAGATCCCGACGACAAGAACTTCGATTTAGAAGCGTACCTGACAATGAAGATGGCGGATGAGGCGAAATGATTAGGGCCGGTCTTCGAAAAGTCTTGTTTGTACAATCTGTATCATACCGACTAGATTCCCTGGCTCAAACCCTCAATCACGACTGAAAGCCATCTTGACTAAGAAATTCATGCGATTTAAGCTTGTTTCAATATCCGTCACGATCAGGCAGGCTCCTCGGCTACGGTTGGCGACGTTGAATAAAGGCTTTCTTCATCCTTAGGATTAGGCCAAAGGGGAATCATCAGTATAAGGTACAAGCACTAGGATGAAGAAGAATCATGTCGGTTTTACATTTCGCTCACCACAGAGCCATTGGGAACCAAGTTGTTATTGCTACGGGGGCATGTAAGTTTATACCTCTGCGCCATCTACACCTGAACAACCCAGACGATCATCACGATGGTCGATTATCACAATCTTCATCGCCTCTCACAAGGTAAGGACAGCGATTCTCTTTAGATAGATAGCTTAGCATACCAGACTAAGCATAGTTTACGAAGCGCGCGTCTACGTCTTCTGGTAGGTTTAGAAGCCGAAGAGGGCCGACCCTTACCTTAACGCGCAGGATATTGATTTTTTAAGTTCGATCCTACGTTGATCGCCGAGATGACTCAAGGCCGTATAGGTGAATCTCTGATGCAACATTACGTCGACACGCAGATGTCTAACGGGGATTGCTGTTCCCATCCCAAGCAGGAGCGAAACAATCTGAATTGGTATGCTCCAACCTCGAAAGTCGCCACGAAGGAAAAGATTATCGGTACGAGAATGAACGCAGATATTATGCCATTCACGAAGAGGCTGGGTACTGGCCAAACGGTAGTTCGGTAGTACGTATTCCGACGGGGTGTGCTGCCATGCTATTGGTATCATTGACCTTAAAGTAGCTGACTATCGAAGATACCCAGCATGACATCTGCCCCCTAACCCTGGACAAGACTTTGTTCCGCGCACCTCTCGCCGAGACTTCCCGAATCGGTTTCTCAACATTGGCATGAGTGGAAGCATTTGGACGGTAGATTCGCCATGCAGTGTTCCGCCTGCCACGTCATCGGGATTGACCTCTCCGCTGCGGATCGAACGGAGGTTACCCCGCAGTCCTTCCCCTCCATCCATTATTAATATTCTTTAGCACTCTAAACTTTCGCCGACCATCTACACCCTCAAGCGACGATACTTCTCACTACCCCAACTGGTAGCGCAGCTAGCTCATATCGAACTGCGCTCATCAACTAGAGAAGTCACGCACCTAATCCCTCGAACCCATACACTAGCTATCCATACCTTTCCCCAAGTATCTCCCTCCTCCACTTCAGAACCTCATCTCTTGTTATGGACACAACTGATTGACCGAGCCAGAGCCATCAAACATGCCTCCCTTCAAGCTACTCACACTCTCCCTCTTCACATCCACTGCGATAGCCGGACCTGCAGCATACGGCATATGCCAATCAGGCTGTGCTGCTATAGTTATGGCTTGCTATGGCGCCGCTGGGGCCACTTGGGGTGCTACACTGGGTGCAACAGCACCGGCTACGGTTGTCGTGTGCAATGCTGCGTTCGGGGCCTGTTCTGCCAAATGTGCACTCGTTCTTCTGGCTCCGACTCCTTAGACGTGTGCAATGGAGAGTACCGTGGCTGGAGCCGGGAATGGGCCGTGCAACAAGCTGCCCAGGTTGTTGGTGTGAGGTGGTTTTGATCCGAAGCAGATAGCAGGGAGAATTCGATACTAAGTCCCCTCTATCTTCTGGTTATCCTGGAGTGCTGATGCGCTTTTTCCCACGGAATTTCACGGTGGTAAGTTTAATCGATGCTTCCCCAAACACCTGGCTGTCGTAATCCAAGTACCGACACTCCATCTTGTAGTACTTCCACCAGTTGTCTGTCTCCTACTCTTCGCCGATATCATGTAAGTGATTGATGGTTAGAGACTCGCTATCTTCCACGTATTCCTTCACACTCGGTAGCGCCCACCTCCGCTACATTTTTCACCCCGGCACCATCCGTAATGAGTAGAGGTTTGGAATTTCCTGACGGGCTTCACGCATCAATTGCGTGGGGATTTTCCTTCAGAGTGATAATCTTTGGCGACTCGAAGCCCAAGCGTTCAGCAAGATCAGCGAGCTCACGGAGAACCGTTCGGTCCGCGTTGGTTATGTGCCGCACTAGAAGCTCTTTTCCATTGAGATCATTGGCCATTTCCAGATAGTGGCGCAGGCAAAGGCATATAGATGTCGAACGCTCAGATTCGCACGGTTCGCCGAGCTTACAGGGCTGGACGAGAAACGGAATTCTGTGATTTGGATCACAGCTCGGTCGGCTCTTTGATTGATGTCGGAAAAGGCCCTTGAACTGTGCGATGGACACCGTATCATTGGGTGAGCCTGACCAGCCTTGTCATGCAAGCGATCAACGCCTTGAGGTAGTTTACGTTCTACAACGCAAGTCGCAGCTCATGGGCTAGTGTGTTTCTTCGAGACATCATACTCCTTTCTGCACGCAACCTTGACTTCTGGCTGATGCTACTGAGCCAAATTGGGACAGGGAGAGCATAATAAGACTACACGTGACGAGCCCCAAAGCACGACGAATGGTCTAAGAGGAAAAAAGAGAAACGCGGAGCGCCCTTTGTGCCAGCTGGCGAAGCCCACCGATCGTTGAAACAATCCCATTGTCCTCCGCACAAAGCACTCTTGACAATATCCAACAAAGGGTTCATGTGGCATATACCTTCCCCTCGAGGCTTATCATCGATCATACCTCCAGTACATTCCAGCCATCCAACCATTACCCAGTTCTCTTTCATGTCCACTTCTCGACCACGCATCGAAAAGGCAGACATCCTCCAAGTGTACGTTTGAGGCTGCCTGCACACAACACCGAGCACTGACAGGCACCTCCGCCGCCTTTCGCATCTCAAATCCCCATCCCGAACCCCACCAAAAATGTATCCCCCTGCCACCCCTACCACAACCGCACCGCCGCCCTCCGCACCGCCTACACCTCCATCTCACTCCTAATCTCCCGAATCGAGCGCGAAAAGCAAGACGCTTCAGACAATCTAACGCAGATGCTAACTCTCCTCACCAGCGCAGTAGAGCGTGCGGAAGCGAATGGTAGTTCGGAGAGAAGTATATATTTGAGGGAGAGGGTGGGGTACGAGTTAGGGATTTATGAGGAGAGGATGGGGGAGAGGGATTTGGATCTTGGGGAGTTGGAGGGGCGGTTGGGGAGGGTGGAGCGGGGGCTGCGGAGGGGGTGGTTGTTGAGGGAAGTTGAGAGTTGATGGCTTTCTCTATTGAGGGTTTGTGGGGAGAGATCTAGCCTTTTTGCTTGCTGGTATGGTAGTGTCGGAATGGATGTACTGCGATACTGCTCTCGCTTGTGTATGGACCACAGACTTGAGTGAACGTGTAGACAATGTCATTGTTCCCGTCCGGGGCCCTCGGGCACAATGCTTCATGGTGACGTGGACAACAGGATATATAACGTACTACGCACCTCGCTGAAAGCACCTGCTCTTAATCACATTGCAAATCCACCATTGCCTTCCGCTCTACTCACCAACTTAAGCTGTTTCTCCTAGACTAAGAGCCCCAGCAACGAAACCCTCTCTCTCAATATCTGCAAGAGATACTTACTCATCAAGATGAGCCCCCTCCCCACCTCCCCTCCACCCATCCGATTCTGCGCAGACGTAACCTGTCCGCGCCCCTCCCATCACCGCTTCTGCGACGGCTGCTACCACAATCGCGTCAACCGCGTGCTCGCCATCTACAAGAGCCGACTCGCCCCAATCGAGGTAGACATTGCAGAAGTGAAAGCCATGGAGCAAGAAGCCACGAGTCTCCATAGTGCGGTTCTGAACCAACTAAAAGTAGCCGAGCAGGAAGCTAAGGATGCAGGCGATGAAGAAGGGGTATGGATGTGGAGAAGGAGGATGGGAGCTGAGGAGGAGAGGTATGCGGTGGTGAAGAAAGAGGTTGATGGGTATTTGCGGGATTTGAAGGCGGATAGGGAGGGGTTGAAGCGGGAGTTGGGGGAGCTGGGTAGGAGATAGGTTGAGGGATGAGGCGGCTTTCAAGGGAGATGTAGCTCCACGCGCTCATCTAGCCTAGAGGCCGAAACACGTAATTTGGCGGAAGCGGTAGCTGGAATTCTATCGTCCACACCACCAATGCCTAGAAATTCTGTGGATTCCGCTTCAAGCCTCGAGGGGCTTGCGTGCATGAAGAATTGACCTTTTCCAACTAGTGAGCCGCACCAAATACACTGGGTCCCAGAATCTCTAAAAATGGGTACAACTCACACAGTGACGATGTATTTCTTTTCGGAATCAATCACAACCATCTCTCTTGTCACGTCTGCCACGGGATCATGCACCTGCTGCTGAGTTCGTTTCAGGTTTCTTGTCAAGACACGGATCGTTACTCCCTCCAGCCATCGTGTAGATCGAGTTCCTCCATTTCTCCTGTTTTCTTTACCTTTTCCTTCGTCATCCACGACCCTGGAGTCCATATCTCCTCTCCACAACGTTTCCGATTTCGAGGTCCTCAAGGTGCTGAGAGAAGTCGTTGGCCGCCCCACCTTCAGTACGTTCCCTCGCCAGATCTTCATGGAGAAGGTGACCCCAGTGAAAGAACGGTACATTAGCCGGTAGTGAAGGATTGGTACTAAGTCGGAATAGCACCTCAAGAGTCTCCACCCACCTCCCAGGAGCCGGTATGTGACTCACACGAACGTCGACAAATCAGACCGCACACCCAGCTGTTGTAAAGCCATTGTATCGTTAGACGCCGGATCAGTAGCATATCGCTGTGGTCTGCTACAACATAGTGTTTGATATAACAGCTTGGCTTTCTGCTCCAAGTCCGAGGGCATCCGGGAGAGTCCACCATTATGCCGTGCTAAATCCTCAAATTTGACACACTCGAAGCAAGTTCTGGTTGATCCCATTGACAGATTAACGACTTAGTAGTCCTTCAATGATGACAGCAAGCCGGTCCAGCATTCTTAGGAAAACGAGCCGCGTACAGACGGCAGCAACGGATATCCCTGTCAAGGGCCCAATTGGACAGGATTTTTTTCTCCATAGTGTTTGACTTCGCTAATGACACCGATCAATATACTAGTGGATCCTCGAACCTCTCTGAGTTGCTTGCAATTCACATTAGCTTATTCCATCTCCCTTCGTGTGCCATTGACAATTATTGAGCGGGCCTTGTGTCCCAGACGTTTCCTGCTGAAGCGCAGTTTCGATGCCTAGTCGATAGAAGGCCAATCCACGACATCCCAAAGTCCAAACTAAGTAGAGCCCGTAGTCAATGCTATGAAGAAATGCTGTGAGGAGGAACTGCAGATTAAAACAATCCGAGAATTTTTTTTTTTTCCCTCTGAACTTCTAGTGATGGTCTTGAGGATTGAATAGTGGTCAGGCTACAGCTTCGGGACCCTCTGAATCCGATTTCCGGTACGTTGTACTTTGCCATATGTCTTGCTGTCGTGATCCGAGCTGTATCACATGCGCTGGCCGGGTCCTGGTTCCACACAGGCTGGCTGAGTACCATATGCGCTAAGTACAATATGCTTTGTCCTCTCGGGATACGTCTTCACGAAATGGTGATGAACTAGACGACCAGTTATCAGCCATTGCCAGAGCGGCAAAAAGTCAAAGTACTGCAGTGGCATGCTCGGGTCACCCAGTGGAAACGACAGAGACTTAGCATTGACCGGTGCCAGTGTGTGGGATATCTGGTTCGCAGGCACAAGCACGAAATACTAATTACTGAATTGCCGATGCACACCAGGTGGTTTTATTGCCCTTCGCAGCTGCATCGCTGTCTGCACGGCTTTGATTATACACTCGCTGGTTAGTCGATTTCAGACTTGAAGGCACCCCTGCTCCGGATATAACGCTCATCAAAACAATTAGTTACGCCTGCCCTCTGTCCCACAACGCGGTCGCGAATCTCAAATTGGCTGTACTTCGAAACATAGTCTGTAGCGGATAGGAGCAGATATGCTCCACGGAAATCTGGATCTTGTATGTACGTGGTACCGTTGTTGATTCGGATTCGCCACCAAGCACCTGATTTCCACATCCAGGAAAGCTCGTTGTTGCCAAAAAGCCATGCAATCATCGCGATGCGCTCGCCCACACTGAATTTGGATTTTACAGTCTGTGCCCTCTCATAACGTTTGCTGTGCCAATACCGATAGCCGTTTAGTTGTTCGATGAAAAACCACGTTCCGCCTGTTATGACCAACGCAACGAACGAGGTGCCAATGAAGGCCTGCAGAGATTTCCCGCTACCGTTTAATTGCTGAAGGTTCATTCCGAATATGGACGTGGCAAGATTGAGGGGCACATAGACGAATGCGAGGATGGTGACTAGAAAAAGTCAAAAAGGCGCAAGATAGATGGATTATGTTCTTACAGATTTTCACTAATGGCGATTAGCTGGCGTTTATCAAGGTCAAGGACGGTGCTCACCTCTTTTAGCCTCCTCAATCTGCCGATTAGACATCTCAATTGACTTTCTTGATTCTTCTAATCCTAACTTCCCTGCCTCAAGTTGAATATCGTCCCGGATTTGACTTCCCAAGCCATCTGCTTCGGCCAAAACCTCCTTTGTCTCAGCTTCAAGCTCTCGGTAAAGTTGTTCTTTGGACCAATCGTAGAGTTTCCAGCGTTTCACAAACTTTACAAAGCTGCACCAATCGTTCTTGATCTGATCAGTCAAATGGCGTAGCTTAATATGGCTGTCATAGAGATCATTGCCGTCATGGACTCTCTTATTCCATGACACCCGACGCAACAAGCGACGATAGTATGAGCAGTTACACCGTAGTTCAGAAAGCCTCATCTGAAGTAAGGGTACAAAGCAGACAAGTGGCAAAGTAAAGGTGTGGCCTCTCAAGTTCCTATTTTTCTGAAGCATTTCAGTCAGAAGTATCCGGTAAGGAGTTCGATAACAAGGCCAGTTCAGCTTGACAGCGGACGAACTCCGACCCAACTCAAAAGGCGGAGATGGGCGGATCCTATCGAGTCCTCTCATATTCATCCACCTACAAGCGAACAAATCAGAAGCAACAGACCCGTCTGCATACGGGTGCACTGTGGAGTATGAGTTTAATCGTCCGATAACGAGCACGACAGGTATGGTACCGTTTTGATACGGTGATTCGCATACGGTCGCAACAAGGCCACCTATAGTCGCATGGGTGGGGTGATAACGATCTTCATCTGACCAGCCAGCTTCATGAGAATGCTCAGCAGAAGCAAGCACGGCCTCGAATACCCGAGGATCAAGCTTTAGAACAAGTCCGACGAAGTCAATGAGCGCATCGCAGTAAGCATAGTCCCATGAGTCTTCGATATTCCATAAAACAATCTGTAACTGGGTATCGCCCGGAGGATTACACAGGGCTTCGACGATTCCGGCACCTTGAGTGTCAGTACAAACGCATTCATGCAATGAAAGATCAGATGCTCCTGTCAATGACAGGACAGAGCCTTGCCAACGGCGAATATTTTCCCGGGTTTTGGAGCCCCTCTGAAGGCGGCGTTGCAGGCGTCCAAGACTCGGATAGCCTGGCTGATAGAAATTCAGGTAGGCTCCATAGGTCGCAAATCCAGTCTGTACTTTTGCTTCATCGAGACGTGTTTGGGCTGCAAGACTCAGATAATAGGTGCTTCCTGGATAACTTGACAACTCCATGCCTTGACCATTAACGCAAAAGCTTGTTTCGTTCAAATTGCTTGCTGACAAGTAGCTCGCGGTACAACCCCGACTTCCACCCCCAACTTCCGCTACAGATAATGCTATGTCTGATGATTGCCGAATGGATTGAAACGCTTTAGGATGATACTCTCGCTGGTCATGCTGCGGTGCAAACCTTAGTACGGACTGATATGAACAAGTTAGGAGACTGACGGGTGGCCATGGTAATAGACAAGGTTCTCGTCCACAGGAACGGACAGGGTCAGTCAAAGAATAAGAGACAATGTTTGGATTCGCCAAGCTGTGTGTTCGGGAGATCAGCCCAAGTCGCGGGGACAAGTTGATCTAAGCCGCAATGCGCTGTTTCGCTGTGTAACAGCGGGTATGTGCATATGAACCGAAAAGAGAACAATCTGTACGTAGACACTGAACACTTACCCTAACGTAGCTTGCCTACGCTCGAGACTCGAATACTACATCATACAAGAGTCAGAGCCGTATTCCAAGCACCAGCAAGAATGGATGCCCTATGTTCTGGTACCCTGAAAGAAGACGTTGACACAATGAGGCAGGGCCAACCAGCCAGAAGCCTAAAGCCAGAGAGACAAACAGTCAAGACATCAGACTTCCACAAACATGAAACTAAACCTCGAGGACGACTCCGAACTCTTATGCTGACTAATTTGACCCCTCAATAGTGCGCCATGCCAGGACATGGAAACCCTCCCCAATTCCCAGGCTCCAAATGCGATTATCTTTGTTGTGACACGTCTGATTATGATAGATGGTAAACGATTGTGTAAAGTGATAAGATAGAGGTAGTTCCATCTTATTAGACCCAGCTCAGAAATAGCCATCTTGGCATCACGTGCTCTTCTTATCGCTCCCCTCCGATAAGGCTTTGCAAGCTCTCCGTGGAGAATGGAGGTTCCCATGTATGAAGTAATGCCTTTGTGCGCCTGCAATCAAGGCGAGATCCACATGAGTTTGCATCTCATCGACATTTGTTATGGGTCTAGCGCAGATGTCGTTCCGGACGGTTTCCCACAATCCCAGCTATCTTTGTAGGCGTTGTCCGAGGTTGCACTTCTCATATTGCTCTACATCTGCATTGACTATTGTTGGCCTCTCTGTGCGAGTATTTCTCAGACTTGATGGCTGACACCGCTGATGCTTCACCTTTCTCTCCTTATCGCTCGGATGGAAAACTGGTGCGCTCACTCAAGCCTCTTCCCAACCGAACCTCATTGACGTTGCTGCAGTATGGATTCATCTGTGTCGTTACAGGGGCAATGCAGCCAATTGGCCAAGCCATAGTCCAGGAACTAGCCAGTATGTCTCTAAATCTCAATGCTCGGCCAGTACTAACATCTCTTTCAGCTCATGGGGCAGCCTGCATTTATGGTACCTTCGCTGCTCGGGCCTTGTCTACAGCAACGTCTCACCTAGCTCAGCATGTACCCGCTCCGCCAACGAGGACTCTTCGCCTCTTCTCTCGGCCCTATCTACCTCCCACCCCGACACCAAGATAATACCCTATCCGCTCTCCCTCTCAGATGAACAAGCCACCCTTACCCTCATAGACGATGTGCTCAATGCCTGGGGTCGCCTGGACGTTTGGGTCACTTCCTCAGGCCTGCTTGGTCCACCATCAATCGATGCAACCACACCGGCAGATTTGCAGAAGTGCTTCGAGGCAAACAGTCTGGCGCCGTTCTTCGCGCTGAAATATGCACCGCCGGCGATGGGCAAGTTGACGTCCAAAGGCCATTATCCAAGGGCGGCCCCAAAAGATGAGAAATATGGGAGCATCGTGGTTGTGAGCAGTGTGGCTAGTACCTATGGCGGTAAGCTCTTGCCTCGGTCATCATGTTGCAGTGTGAAACAGAGGCAGCCACTGAGGTGACGGACGAAGTTCGGCTGCTTGTTGCGAGTCTGCAAACGGAGCTGAAACAGTTACGGCCTGCTTGGCCTGTCGGGCCTATCGCTAGATTACCAGAATTTGCAGGACTGTCACAAACCGCTTGGGCTTTTATAAAACTACATCGCTCGCAGTAGACGGAATCGCTGACACATCAGACTGAGTAGGATGCTGGGGGCCTTGCTATACAATGAGCTCCCACGCTGCACTGGGCGTTGTCAGAGCCGGCGTCGCTGTGCTAAAAGGTACGAACGCTTAACCTCTGAAAAACATTCATGCTCATCCGACACAGGTACTGGCGTCCGTATCAACTGCATCTCCCCAGGTCAAATCGACGTCGGAGTCGATCTCAAAGACATCGATATGAAGGGCCTGACCTCGCAGTTACCTCCTGCAAGCTTGCAAACTAAAACGGTAAGCCACTCTTTCTCCCTGTTACAATTACTTTTGAAATTTGTCCCATGGCCTTTACTCGGCCTGTGACTGTCCCGTACTCATCGAGCGAACATGCTGACACCACCCCGCGCAGTCCCAGAAAGAGCATATCGGCCTCGAGCGCTCCGGCTTGCCGATCGAAGTTGCGCGTGTAGCTGGCTTCCTAGCTAGCGGCTTCAGCAGCTATATGACGGGCTCGAACATGATTGTGGATGGTGGTGCTTCGTAAGTTTCTACACTTCATCTCACATGCCCTTGACAGGTTTCCACAGAGTCAAGGCAAGAATCGCGGAGTATAGCATATGAAGCTGATGATATATGTAGCACAATGTGTCCGCTCACCGTGCCGATTTGAGGCTCTGCTGTGGTGTTGCAGAGAAGGAAGGACACTACTCAGCTATTATACCTGGGTCATAGAAAAGTAATAGATGCTCAATCAAATGCGATGCCATTGCTCCTTTTGCAATGTACTTCTCTGGGTTTAGAGATGATTCTGTAGAATTGCTGGTGCTATTGAGTCTGATGCTTGGACCCACTCAAGGAACTTTCGATAGGTTGAGTCAGCAGGAGCAGGAGACTTGAGTATATAGCATCAACGCATCCATCTGCACGAAATGACCTACGAAACAAGCCATCCTCCGATGGCCCTCGTAGAAATTTCCGCGATACCTGATATTTGCATTCGTCCGTGCTTGCCATACTTGTAATCTCGAATGCTATCATTGTGGCAGCGCTGACTTTGGTCGATTATGTCACGCTTGCTGCTACTGGGAAGAAGTGGACGGTTCTGGGATTACGAAAGCACACGAACAGAACTACAGTACTTAGGCAGATCGACTGAACATGCCACAGGAATGAACTGGTATTCATTCATGATGAACATTCGCAGCACATCAGCAAACAACAGCCCAATCTCTCGCATCCATTCATTCATCTACCCCATCCCCCCTCCCCTCCCCCACCTCACTCATCCCACCACCCCTACTTCAGCGGAATAAACCTCGAACTATGCGTCGCCCCAATGCCTGGCCTTCCATGCTTCACCGGCTTATAGCTAATACTAAACTCCCCCAAATAGAACCCCACCATCTCCGGCTTGATCTCCACCTGATTGAACTCCTTCCCGCTATAGATCCCAATAACACTGCCAATCATCTCGGGCACGACAATCATGTTTCGGAGGTGGGTCTTCACGAGATCCGGTTTCTCGTTGGGTTTGGCTTCTTGTTTGGCTTTGCGGAGCTTCTTGATGAGGCCCATGGGTTTGCGCTTGAGGCCGCGGTTGAAGCGGCGGCGGGCGCGGGCGTGGACGACGTCGCGGAGTTGTTCGGAGGTGAGGTCGAGGAGTCTGCGAGGGGGATTAGTGAGGGAGTGAGGAGGGAGGGGGAGGGAGACGGACTGGTCGAGGTCGATGCCGCGGTAGGAGAATTTGCGGAAGGTTCTCTTCTTCTTGAGCTCTGTTCGGTGGCGTCACCGGTCAGTCATGGTCTTCCTGATAACAGAATGTATTGCCATCATGGCTCTGACAGCGTGGAAACTATGTGCTAGGTCTACGTACCAGCAGCCTCCTCGGCGTTCTGTGCGGGATAAGTGTCAGCCATATCAAGACGAATCACTCGGATGTGCCATCACCGGCGCCCAGAAGTACTCACGTAGTCGGCGTCAGCCATGATTGCGATCTGAAGGTGATTCTGCTTCAGTGGTCGTGTGCTTGAAGAGCGTCCTAACTGTGGTTGTGTTCGATTGCGGCAAGTCTGAGGGCGAGGTTCGTGGAGGCGCTAGCTAAGCGAGGATGGTCCTGCCAAGACCGTTCAGCCCTATGGATTCTCTGGAGTCGAGCTTGATGGCATAGATCATGCTTTACGAGAAGACGAACGCAGTATGAGGCCATCGGTAATCTCTTGCTTTTTTTGCTCAGGCTGCATTCATAAGAGTATGACTACCTTTTTGTGGCACATAGTGTACGACCGTCAGGACATTCAAGTACCCAGGTCATCAAGGGGCAATGACACAGGCAACAAATCACTGTACGAAAGTATAGGAGTCAAAGGCGGAGCGTGCTTGCTTGATTTATCACTCGGTCCCTCGACGAACCGCAGAGATCACTCCCAAGCCTCTGCCAATCTTGAACCTCTTCGTATTACCAACATTTTAATCGAACAGACCGAAGCCCATATCCTCGTCTGACTCTTCCTTCTCTTCCTCCTTCTCAGGCTCCTTCTCTGCCTCTTTAGTGTCACCCCCTGCATCTGCGGCAGGAGCCGTAGCACCACCTCCTCCTCCCCCCCCTCCGCCAGACGGCACAGAGGCAAGTTTAGCGGAACCCTCTTGGATCAACTGTACGGACGACTGTCAGCCATGGTCCCTAAGCTGTTCAGCAGTCCACGATGTACCTCCTGCAGGTCCTTGCCCTTAAGCTCGCTGATCAGCTTGTCCAGGCGGTCGCTGTCTGATTCGATTCCAACCGAGTCGAGAACGCCCTTGACATCCTCTGCTGATGGGGAAGTGTTGCCGCCGAGGCCGAGGAGAAGATAAGCTGCGAGGTGCTTCATTGTGGATGTTCTGTATTTTCATGTCAGAGCATATCTCCCCTAGTTGTCTGACTTGCGGGATGGTCGGGCATATTCGGGAAACACTCACATTTGGAAATCTGATAGTCGAACAGGAGAGTCAATCGGTTTAACCGCTGAGCGGAGACTGAAACGTCAAGTTCTTATGGAGTGGGAATATGGTGAGTCAGGCTTGGCGTTTAGAATTGATAGAAAGTCTTAATGGGGCTTGTGGGAGAGGCTAAAAGCGGGAGGCTCGCTAAGCCCTACGAGTGGTGTGATTGGAGCCTCTCTCCCGATAAGTGTTTCTTTGTTCTTCTCGACTTCGCTATTCTTTCTTGTACTAATTCACGTTTTATCTTTTGGATCACTATCCGTTCACTTCTCAACACTCGCTCTTTCGCTAGCTATAGATTTCCCGTATTCCTCTTCTCTCGCTCTTTCCCACCTCCCTCCCAGCACCCGCATCCATCGACCGTATCCGGTCAGGCACTCTACAAATTATGACTCTTCGCTTTGCCCCTGGACATCGTAGATAGCAGAAAGCAGAAGGTCTACAAGATACCACCACAATGAGTGTGAGTCATATTAGTCCCGGACCGCCTTTGCTCTGCGTTCAGACGCTGATGCTACATCCCAGTTCCTCAACTCAGTGATAAGCTCCATTGGCAATAGAGATGCGGTTCTGTCTCCGCAGCTACTACCAATTTCACAGTCTAGACCAGAGGCCAATGAAAAAATCGCAAGCAACGACCGCAATGGCAATTCACTTCCAGCCAAGGCGCCCCCACCAAGTCAGAAGCGTAAGGCAGAAGAAATCTTGCCTAGACCAAATGAAAAAGCCTTGAAAGGGAGCGGCTACCGCGGTTCTAGCTCTATGCTGTCCTCACACACTACATCTCAGCAATCTACACAAACACCAAAGCCGACGACTTCTAATCCTTCAGCGCAAGGCTTACCCAACCGTGGCCTGAACAAAACCCCTGTGCCGGCTCCACCTACAACTGCTGCGCCTAAATTGCCTCCTCCAGATGGCTCCAAAGCTCCCAAGAAAGGCTCTTTTGCTGAGATCATGGCTCGAGCGAAAGCAGCGCAGGAAGCCCCTCCAGCGGTCGGAATCATCAAACATCAACCGAAGGATAAGAAGGCTTTGAGCAACAAGAAAGAACTCATGCTGCAGAAAAAGGGTCGTCTTGGCAAGTCCCAAGCGCCTAATGGGCATAGTCGCAACTCCTCCGGCGACCTCAGCAGCGGCTCTGCCTCGAAGCTGTCAGGCAGGCCAGGCGTTGCTTCGGCCAAAAAGGTACCGGATCCGGCCTATAGAGGCACTGCACAAGCCATCGCCAAGCCCAAGCCTCAAATAGCTTACAAAGGTACCATGGGTGGAGGAAAATCATCTTCGCAATCAAGCCAAAAGAAGCCACTACCTCGTGCAGAGAATGGGCGACCCACGGCCTCTCGGTATCGGTATGATAGCTACTCCGAAGGGGGAGGATCGGGAACGGAAGGGGAAGAGGAAGAAGACTATGATTCAGACGATATGGAGGCTGGTTTTGATGATGTAGAAGAGGAAGAAACCAAAGCTACCAAGCAAGCCAAGAAGGATGATGCGAGAGAGGCGATGATAGAGGCGGAGCTCAAGAAGCTGCCGCCCGAGGCTAGGAAGAGACGCCTGCAAGAGCTGCGCTTGCAAGAGCTAGCAGAGAAACAACGAGCGAAGAAGCCTGTGTATTGAAGCGGAACGACCTTACTCTGGACGTGGGCTGCGGGGATAGTTGTGGGTTGACCATGCTCTTTCTTCATTATGACATGGCCCTTACGGTAGATTTGTTCTAAAGCTAGTTTGGGAGCAGGCCAACAACTTTGAGGACAGCAAGTTCTCATTATTAACAAGCTCATGTGCCGTGGTCTTTACTGAATCTGATGTTTTGCAACAGCATAGCCCACCAAATGCGATTTGCGCCCTCATGTTTCAACGGATGCCCTCTTAAGATCACCACCAGCAGCGTCGTCCCATATTGCACAGATTACTTCTCCTGAGTGCTCCAAACGCCAAAAGACTCCGCAACAACAGACAGACGCTCACGAACCTCCTGCGTTCCAGAGTCTCTGACCTTGTCCCTGCAGCAACAGAGCTATCGGTCACACCTCGTCTCGAAGCATACCCCGTAAGGAAGAAGTTCGTTCCAGCACTGCGGTCTATCAATCACACGCTTATCAGTATTAGCCATTTAGGCGCGTGTTCACTTCGCGCTTCACTTGCACGGTTATTCACGTGACTTCCCCTAGTGATATTCTAGCCTCACTTCACCTACGGAAGTTGTCTGTTCCACCTCACAACAAACCCTAGCCTTACCTCACTTACGGCAATTGTCTGTTCCACTTCGCAAACATCCTAGCCTTACTTCAAGTACGGAAGTTGTCTATTCCACCTCACGACCAGAGAATTCCTCATACATATCTGGCATCAGCCAATGTCAGCTATGCCTAGTAAATCTGGCCTGGAGCAACTTCGCACACGAGACCCGGCACTCTATGACAAGGTGAGTCGATTGCAACTTACTGGCCCCTCCGTCATGATCGTGAGCGCACAAGATAGTCATCTTGTCATAATTACCAAGTCTGCCTTTAGCCCACTGCCTCAATAATCAGATACAGCGAAGCGGGATTTCGTCTCAAGGCGTGCTGACGCATGGGATCTAGTACATCTTCGAAGAGGAGCTTGACGGACTGGAAGGCATCCTTCTACTGCTCGAGCAGAAAGATTATATGAAGAGTACTGAAGAGGCTCACCTCAACGACCTTCTAACCATGCACTTCGACTCCCTTGCGCGGAAGGAGTTGATGTCATGTTCCACTATCAAGGAGGGGGCACGTCTACTGGGGATGTTGTTCAAGATACGCTCCCTGGCAGCACACCATAAGGCAGTCGTCAAGCTCCTTGACACCTGCATCAATAATATGCTTGAATATTTGCAAGCCTATTGTTTCTTGAAGGGTACGTTTACCCATAACAATCGCTTCAAGCCCGCCTCAGAATACTAACGGCGAGCCTAGGCAATTAGCCTTGTGCAAGCCGAGGAGGAGTATCGAACCATCAGCAGCATTGATGGAGGAATTGTATGTTTCCACCATCTTCCCTTGCTTGTTGTGTAGCGTGATACCTAACGTGCTTCTTTCGTAGCTTGATCCAGCTGTTTACATGGCAGCAATGGCAAAAAATATCACTACACTATAGTGCTGAGCAGTCGCCTTCAGATAGAAAAGCCCTTCCTATGGAGAATGGTAGATCAATAGTACGGCGAACCAAAACCAGCTCAGCAGCAGTCAGCCCACAACATACCCAAAAACTACCCCAACCTCAGTTGATCCTTATACAGTATGCTCGACGGTGACCTTCCTTGACCTCCTTGAAATGCTACTTCGCCACGATACGCTGGCGATTTCTTTAACTTGTTTGGACACACACCAGAACCTTCGGACTGGATCTCCATTCCTATCCCTTCCTTCCACATATTGTGCCTGTATGCGGTACGACTCTGCCTCCCATACCGCCAGCACAAGCTACCCACATCAGCAGCATCTCGGAACCTCACACAGACGCTGCCTCGCTTATCACAAGATTGTCTCGTCCTCTTCCCGTCCTTCCTGTCGCTACAGGCTTTGCAAAGAGTCTCTTCGAGAAGAGCTTGATTCTGATAATCAGAGTGGTGGGCTTCCTTGATGCCATTTCCTTGCATGACTTGACCATGGTCTGTTACTAATGCTATTAATACCATCTTCGCTCCAAACCCAGAGATTGAGCCGAATCTCTTCACCAACGAAATCGTTACTCCTCGACTAAATCTCCTTTCTCCCGTGTGTGCATGCCCATTCACTCCCTGCTTGGCGCGCCATCACATCGCGCTTTCCTTCTTGAGCGCTCGCATCACTTAAGCTAATGACTTCTTACGCTCAGCTCAATCATCGAGATTCTTCTTTTCAGCCTACATTAAGTTCACGTCCAGATTCCGCTTTGGTGTCAAGTAACCCTCCGATACTTCTCCACAGTCACAGTCGCAGCTACTTCGTCATGTCGTCAAGCAATGTAAGTTGAACTCAAAATACGACAAGCTTCATTGACATGGCGCTCGCAGCCCTCCTTCGAAGACGAGCTGGCAGATGTCGAGAGTCTAGCGACACTAGTGGACTTGAGAAAGGACACGAAAGGCCACGAAAAAGACTACACCGATCACGCAATCAAATTTCACATCAATACCCTTCTCAGCAGGGGAGAAATCGAAGCCATTGACTCCAATGCTAAACGAATTCGTCTCTTGCAGCCGCTCATCAAGGCTCGCGGCAGCATGGAGAAGCAAGAGATGGATGGATCGAAAATCGAACGTCTCATCAACCTGAGGCTTGATGCACTCGTTGTCTCCAGGTAACTTACCAGTCTTTGCTATCGAAGACTTCATAACAAGCTAACTATTTTGCTAGGTATCAAGAGATGGGAGGGCGTTGACGTGGCAGTCGTATTCTAGTGCAGTCAGCAATGTTCGACGGGAGGTGTTGCATGAGCAGTATCTTACCCTGAATCATTACGAAGGGGACATGGATCGAGTCGTTACCATGGTCAGACCCCTCTCTCAAACATCCGAGACCTTCTGCACCGAGACCTTCTGAACTGAGCCCTTTGCACCGAGACCTTCTGCATCGAACCCTTTTGCATCCAGCCTTTCTGCATCCAGCCCTTCTGCATCAAGATCTTCCGCATCAGCACCATCTGCTCTACATACTCCTCCAACATAAGGCAAACTCCCCAATCGACCCCTACTCCAAATAACACAGTAGGTAGCAGGAAAAATCTCCAATTCTCAGCACCGTATCGCACGCCATACCCATCAGCTTTTCCCTATAAATAAATCCCGAGAGGCGCTGCTCACAATCCCCACTAGCCACCGCTTCCATCTCCCTTTACGAATTATAACGCTTTTCCATAAAGCCCTTCACCTTGCTTCCCACCTGTTCCTCACCGTTCCATCCTCCCTCTACCGCTCCATCCCAAGCGAACGAATAACTCTCCCGAAAAGCATAGTCTATATTTTACCAGCAACCCTCATCCCTCCCTCCACCAAGCCCGACCCCAGCGAACGAACATTCCTCATCGAAAACCCGGTGCATACCTTACTAGCAACCCTCATCTCGCAATCCCACACCTTATACCCACCTCCCCTCCACCTCCACCTCCCATCCCATCCCATCCACCACCAACTCCCTCTCCCCACCACCACCTCCCTCTCCCCACCAATCAAGCCCCAGTTCAACGATTTCTCTCTCTCGTAATTAGTCTCGTCTATCTCTTCCCTCCTCTTTCTTTATAGACACAGATCTACTTCTTCGCTCTCTTTTCTCTCTTTTCTCTCTTTTCTCCTCCACTCCTCTCCCCTCCTCGCTCCCCTAAACCCTTCCACCTCCACCAACCCATCCCCTAACCCTCCCCCCCAACTCCGGAATCACAACACATCCCTACATCTCCTCGACCTATAAACTGAAATCGCAAAAGCGTGGTTCAGTGAAGTGGGAATTTCCCTCTGTGATACGCGATATCTGTCTATTATAAAGTAAAAGGGTGTCCACGAATCCTGGTTGAACAGGAAGGAGGACGGTATACCAGTGTTAATGACTAAAGTAGTAGGATTTGATTTTGGTTTGCCGAAGAGGTATGGCTACAGATGGGGTATACAGCTAATGCGGTAGATAGGAGAAAAACATTGTGCGCACATCCCTTTCAAAAATCAGGTCTCGAGTCGTACCTCCCTTCAAGAACCCACCGCCAAATCATACATCTTGAGGAACTCCAATGACGCCGACCGCACCCCCCCCCCCCCAAGCCCACACCCCCCCCTCCAACCCACACAACCTCACCCCCATCATCGCAACCTCGACCCCGCACCAATATGTTCCACAGGCAGCGCCTTCTCGGTGCGCAGCCATTCGCCGTTGAAGGCGTTGATGAGCCAGTTGCTGAGTCCTGAGCTCTATGTTAGTGACGCTATGATGATGGGCAGGTTTCTCTCGGCCGAGGATGGAGGAACGGCAGCGTTTGGGGGGGAGAGGAAAGAAAGAAGGAAGGGGGGGAGGAAGGGAATAAGAACCTACGGTCATAAACCATGCGATTCGCATTATGGAAATAGATACTATGATCACTATCCGGAAACACATGGACATCGTAGTTCTCCACGCCCGCCACATCCAGCCGGTCCAGCAGCGTCAGCGAGTTCTGGAAATGCACGTTGTCGTCCGCGACGCCGTGCATCATCAGGAAGCGCACGTTGGCGGCGAGCGCGCTCGTGTTGGTGATGGTCGTGTTGTCGTAGCCGGCGGGGTTGTGCTGGGGCGTGTGCATGTAGCGTTCGGTGTAGATGGAGTCTGGTGTGCGTGTGTTAGATAGAGGAGGGAAGAAGGGGGAAAGGGGGAGAACAGGGGGAGGGGATGTACCGTAGAAGCGCCAATCGGTGACAGGCGCAACCGCCATGCCGTAGGAGAACGTCCGCCCAGCGTCCTGCTCCAGTGTCTTCAGCGTCATGAAGCCGCCGTAGCTCCAGCCCCAGATGGCGATGCGGTCGGCATCGACGTATTTCTTCGCGGCCCAGATCTTGGCCGTCTCGATCTGGTCGCGGGCTTCGTAGTAGCCGATATGGCCTCTGATGATGCAGCGCGCTTTGCGGCCAATGAAGCCGGTTCCCCTGCCGTCGACGGTGACGACAATGTAGCCTAGGCTCGAGGCGATGTAGGCTTGGAAATCGACGGTGAATTTCTTGTTTACGGTCTGCGAGCCGGGGCCACCGTAGAGATAGAAGAGGACAGGGTATTTGGTGCTTGCGTCAAAATGTGGTGGTCGGCGTTCGACGACTTGGAGCTCGAAGCCATCGACGGTGACGGTCTGGTAGGTTTCGATGGGTAGTTCGTGCGCCGAGACGAATTTGGCGAGGGCTTGGTTGTCTTCGGTGTGGTGTTCGAAATGGTCGGGGTTGCTGGGCGTGCTGATGACTTTTTGCCAGGGGATGTTGGGGCCTTGATACGAGAGGAGGGCATAGCCGGCGCCGGTGGAGAAGGAAACGTCGTGGTAGCCTTCCTTGGTGATGTCGCTCAAAGGTTTGAGGCCGGTGCCGTCGAGCTTGACGCTGTAGACGTGGCGCTGGATGGGCGATTCCTTGGTGGCAACAAAGTAGACGAGGTTGTTCTTGAGGTCGATTGCAGATGGTGCATTAACAACTTCCCATGGTCCCGAGGTCAGAAGTATGGGCTCTGGGTTGTCAAGAGGAGTGAAGTAGGCAAGATGATCGTAGTTATCGTGGATGATTGTGTCAATGTAGCCATCGTGAGGCCGGCCGTTGCCGGGGTCGCCGGGGATGAAGCGGGTATACTCAGAGACCTCGAACCATCCGCCATCAAGGGCTGTAACATCGACAGTTCGTATAACCTTTTCTGTGCGCTGGGTTACGTCAATGAGCACCACGTTCAGGACATCGCTTTCCCTATTCGTTATCCTGACCAGGACCTTGCCGTCTTTTCCAGCCCATACTACCTCCGTAATGAGCTTCTCTTTGCCTAGCTGGACACTATCGCTTTTCACGGAGAATACTTCATCCTTTGCCAGGTTGTAGAATTGCAGCTCGACAACAGGATTAGGAGCGCCAGCTTTGGGGTACTTGATTTGCCGCACTTCTGGGTAGTTCTCCTCCCCTGGCTCTGGCTTTTCGCCGCTTGGCCTAGAAACGAAATATTGTATCGGGTATTCTGGTACCGCTGTCTCATCCGTGCGCATGAAAGCAATGTATTGACCATCTTCAGACCACCAAATGACACTGTTGCCGGCAAAGACTTCTTCCTCATAGACCCAATCCGGAATGCCATAGAACAGCTCCGTGCCGCCATCCTTCGTAATCTGGATGACTTTGTTATCTGCAAGCTTCCGGAGAAACATGTTGTTGGCCCTTGTGAAAACCACCGCATCAGACTTCGGCGACCATGATGCCAACTGAATCCTGCCATCTACATTGGCCGGATCCAGCGCCTCTGCGATTTGTGCGGCGACATCAAACACCCAATATCGAGCAGTAAAGGAATGTCGCCAATTCTTTTGAACGTCGGAAGCGATCAGGACTTTCTTGAAATCCTTGCTCGGCCATACCTTGCTGGCATACATCTGTTTTCCATTGACCTTGAATGTGCTTGACTTCATCAATGTAGTACTGTCTTTAGCCTCCACGCCCGGCTTGCGCTGTCTGATATCTTCCACCACCAAGAAATCTTTGTCTGAGGCATTCTCTTTCTCCAAAAGCAACCCATCCTCTCTACCCGGCCCATTGATCCAAGAGATCTCATGGGACTTCGGACTATACGCTTGTTTGAGCACCTCATCCAGAGTGACAGCTTTCCCCGACCCCCGGGTCGCAGTAGCAGCAGGATCGTAGGGCAAAGTCGAGGTATGCCGGTAATTCTGCCGTGACAAGAAAAGGACCAAAGCAAGGAGCCAGCCTGCGAAACATAATCCACCTAACGACCATATCATGCGCCGGAATTTCCTATCCATTGGCCGGAAGACGGAAGGGTGGACCAGCCCATCTTCTTCATCATATTCCTCATCCTTATTCTCGGATCCCTCCGCGTGCCCATTTCCCACTTTCTCTCCATGACCGTTGAGGTGATCTAGCGCGATTGAGGATGAGAGTGGTGTGACGGAATCGGACGATCTATGCGACCGCGATCGATTCCAGGTGGATGAATCCTGATTCAGCGGTTTGGACTCTTCCTCGTCCGTATAGTGACCAATGGCCATGGCGGAACTGCTGACGGAAGACGCAAGCGCTGGTGTGGCAATGGCCGGGACATTTGGAGGAAATATCTTCTACTCAGTGAAACAACACACGAACAAAAGGATTTACATACTCCAACAGTAGATGCACGAGCAAGGTTCATGATCCTTGATCAAGCGGGCCACATGTGCATCGAGTCAGATTGCGAATACATGACTGGTTACCGAGATCTCGAAAGCGTGCATGACTAAGCGAGTTCCCGGGTCGATCAATGCAGGTCCGCGTCGCCTTTGATACAGAGCTTATTGACACCCTGTTGCGGAAAGATTCGCTTTTCATCGTATCACTCAACGTAGATGACAGAATGCCAAGTCATGACAGTCGATTCCTCTAACAGCCTTCTATAGGAGCACCGTTGCCCCTGCCCCCATTTCTTCACTTTGTTACCTTGATTCCTTTTAATCTGACCACTCTGTAGGTTTAGTTTCCAGGCTTCTCGGGACTTCTACTTTTTCCGGATTGTAGGAAAGTGTTCGGTAACAGTCGCATCGCAGCATCCGCGCATTATATGTGCTCCCCTTCTGCAAGCGACAGTTCGCGTAGCGACTAACGCAATAGGCGCATGTGTCCAATATAGAAAGAATCGCGGCTCAAAGAACGCTGAGGGACTGTTAGCGGTTTCCTTGATCTCCTTGACACTTGGCTATAGCATATACCCAAGGTAGTCCTCTCTGATAGTGCCGACCGCGTACATATTCGCAACATCACTGCGAACGCCCATGATCTTAAGACGTAACTGCGTTCCCTTCTCGATGACTTGGTCGGTGTTGTTGGTATATTGCGGGGGAGTCGCGCTTGGATCCCATTTGATATCGGCTGGGATCATCTAGATGAGCTTAGCATTGACGTCGAGGTTGCAATTGATCGAAAGTGCTCAGTGACGCACAGCATTTGAAACAAATACCGAAAGTGGCCCGACGTCAGCGAAGAATCCCATTCTGTTGAGTGATGTGACGGTGGCATCGAGCTACCGTGTAGAATTGCGGGTCAGCGTGTTGTGAGCGAAGCAAACCTTCCAAATGCTTACGATTTCTCCTCTGAAAGGCTTCCAGACTACAGCCCGGTAGCGAATGGTGTACTCCGCCTTTGCTATCCCCGGGAGCACGCGACCCTCAGATATATCGTATGGGTCGACCACACAGATAATGTAATATTGTCCATTGCAAGTTCCTTCAGCATCCTGGAACAATTTGTTCGTCAGGTAATCTCTCACGCGAGGACCGAAGAATGATGGGTGCAGCGAAATCGTTTGCTCAAGGTCACGGAGGAAGAACATGGCTGTAAAGTTTGTATGGATGATATAACGGCTCTAGAGATGCGTCGAGGTACCTCGCGAATCCGAAGCCTTGGGCAAACAATCGTGCTCCACCGAGTCCACTTGCCCTGCTCCGGTGCGTCGCGAACACCCCTCAGCGAGACGTGCTAGTGGTATGGCTCCGAAACACTTCGCTACACATGAAAAGGTTGCCTTCTATCTTGACCAGGCAAGAAACGAATCTTCCTTCTGCTTCACAGTCGACCGTCCAGGCGCAACGAAGCGCTAGACACCGTACTAGGACCCACGACGAAGGAGTGACAGCGCAAAACCAACGACCCTCTAGCGACCTTGCCCGATTCAGGAAGCTTGTGCAGAGCCAGTCGGTGCGAGAAGAGAGCGTCGGTGGTCAGGTTGGAGGGTGGGCACAAAGAATGCAAGAAGTGGCCGACTGCCTAACAATATTCGGTTACCCACGAAGGCTCGGATGCTTAAAAATGCGCCCAAACACAGAATCTCTTGGCACTTCAAAGACTTGGCAGCGCCAACTGAAGTCAGAAGTGGAGAGTACTTTCACAACTACGTCAAACTACAACAGGACTCTGTACTACGTCGCCAGGAGATCCCATGCGGATGTGGTGGTTTTGATGCCTAATTCGAGACCCAAAGGCACAGACACTCTTTCCAAACAAGCCGGATGTGCTGACCGATGAAAATGGCATTGAACCTTGAGAAGCAGCTGCTGTTCGTAAGTCAGCCAGAAAGTCAAGCTTCTTTACTTTCATTTCGACTGACTCATTTTTAGTATGGCTCATACCACCATAATCCGGTATATGACAGTCTAGGAAATCTACAACAAATGATGCTCATCCCCAATTGCAATAGGTCAATGTCGCTATACACATCGTCTGCGTCCCGACAATCCTACTGGCGGCATTCCTGCTTGTGAGTTGCAGTCTGCGGTCCTATGATAATCTACCAACTCTCCACAGGGCACAAATTCCCCACCTCTATATCCCTTACCACCCTGGCTGAAGATTGAGAGCCTGCCGCCAAACGTTGGTACATTGGCAACGGTTGTCTACGCAGTATTCTACGTCTTGTTGGAGCCTGTTGCCGGCGGATTGCTCGCTCCAATTCTCCTCGCTTGGACAGCCTACGCCAATCATCTTACCAATGTGTACGGCTCAACTGCGAATTATTGGGCGGGCGCCCTGTTCGTTGCTAGCTGGATTGCACAGTTCTTGGGTCATGGCGCTTTCGAAGGACGAGCGCCTGCACTGTTTGACAATTTGGTACAGGCCTTTGTTCTGGCTCCTTTTTTCGTCTGGATGGAAATCCTATTCTACCTAGGATATCGTCCTGAATTGAAGAGTCGATTGGATGAGGCTGTCCAGAAGGAGGTCGAGAAATATCGGGCTAGTAAGGAGCAGAGCAATGGCAAAGCTATCAACGGCAACAGGAACGGCAAGCCGGTAGCGAAGGATGGCTAATTGGCTTCTCCTCTATTACATTACAACACATACTTTAGCATGGCGCTGTGTTTTGGGTTGGGAATTGACGTTCGCAGTATGGATAGGAGACCCGAATTACATGAATAAAATTGAAAGCTTTTTGTTCTCGTGTTCGCGAGCATCGTTGTGTCTCTCTGATCGCGAACCGTGGTAATAAGGTAGTGGCCAATCACAGCACGGCTTACCTAACGGTACATCTAAATTAGCTCCTTGCCAAAATTGACCTCCTCGCTCAACCGCAGAACCTCCCAATCTTTAAAGTCCCTCACAATCCCTTTACAACCGGCACTGTCCGAGTTTAAAGCTTTCAATTAAACACCGAAAGCCGGTTTCTTCTCCTCCCCAACATGATTCGGAACGCATTGAGGCAGTCCAGCCGGACTGTCGGAGCTGTCGCTGCAGTTAGCAGACCTGCCGTGGTCAGTTCAAACACCTCCCCTAGCACTCCCTTCCTATACCATTACAACCGTGGAGCGTAGAATTCTCCGCATCACCAAATATGCGCACACCAACAAGCCTGCACGGAATGCTCGACGATGGCTTACCTTGTCCCATATAGGCCCGAACCTCTGCACCGGCAGCTATCATCGGCGCGACGAAGCAAGCTCGAACCTATGCCGCCGACGCGAAAGCCTCGCCTACCGAAGTTTCTTCAATCTTGGAGCAGAGGATACGTGGCGTACAGGAGGAAGCCGGTCTGGCCGAGACTGGCCGTGTCTTATCCGTAGGGTGCGTAAGCTGGAATACAAATACATACCGTAGAGATCTACTGTATGCGGTCTAGGCTGACTGCTTTGGCTATCTAGAGATGGTATTGCACGTGTGCATGGCATGAACAATGTCCAAGCTGAGGAGCTTGTCGAGTGAGTAAATTTGAGGCGGGATGAACTTGCCGTATACTGACCATTTCGTAGATTTGCATCTGGCGTCAAGGGCATGTGCATGAATTTGGAAGCCGGACAAGTCGGTGTTGTGCTCTTCGGTTCCGATCGTCTCGTGAAGGAAGGCGAGACTGTCAAGCGGACGGGACAAATTGTACGAACCGAATTTGGGATTCGAGATTCACATGGCTTACGAAGGCTTTAGGTGGAAGTTCCAGTCGGTCCCGAGATGCTTGGTCGTGTCGTCGACGCTCTCGGAAACCCTATCGACGGCAAGGGTCCCATCAAAACCTCGGAAACTCGCCGAGCGCAGCTGAAAGCGCCTGGTATATTACCTCGTCACTCCGTCAACCAGCCCGTACAGACCGGTCTCAAGTCCATCGATGCAATGGTGCCTATTGGACGTGGTCAGCGTGAACTTATCATTGGGGATCGACAGACCGGCAAGACCGCCGTTGCGCTCGACGCTATGCTGAATCAGCGACGATGGAACAACGGGAATGACGAAAGCAAGAAGCTCTACTGTGTCTACGTGGCTATTGGACAGAAGAGATCCACCGTTGCGCAGCTTGTCAAGACTCTCGAGGAGAATGACGCCATGAAGTACACTATCATCGTTGCAGCCACAGCTTCCGAAGCTGCACCCTTACAGTACATTGCTCCCTTCACTGGTTGTGCTATGGGGGAGTGGTTCCGTGACAATGGAAAGCATGCCGTCATCGTTTACGATGATCTGTCAAAACAGGCCGTGGCTTACCGCCAAATGTCCCTCCTTCTCCGCCGCCCCCCTGGACGCGAGGCCTACCCTGGAGAGTGAGTCATCTTAATGGTCTACGAGAAGAATGACTATTCAAGTTTGCTAATCCGTTTCAGTGTCTTCTACCTTCACTCGCGCTTACTCGAGCGTGCCGCCAAATTAAACGACAAGAACGGTGGTGGGTCGTTGACGGCGCTCCCTATCATTGAAACCCAAGGCGGAGATGTCTCTGCTTACATTCCAACTAACGTCATCTCCATCACTGATGGTCAAATCTTCTTGGAAGCCGAGCTGTTCTACAAGGGTGTCCGCCCCGCTATCAACGTCGGTCTGTCGGTGTCGCGTGTCGGCTCTGCTGCTCAACTCAAAGCCATGAAGCAGGTTGCCGGCTCATTGAAACTGTTCTTGGCACAATACCGTGAAGTGGCGGCCTTCGCTCAGTTCGGTTCTGACCTCGACGCTGCCACGAAGCAAACCCTCAACCGTGGTGAACGCCTCACGGAACTGCTGAAACAGAAGCAGTACCAGCCCATGGCCGTCAACGAGATGGTTCCCTTGATCTACGCCGGTGTCAACGGGCACCTTGACAGTGTTCCCGTAGACAAGATCCTACAATGGGAGGCGGATTTTCTTAATCACCTGAGGACGAACGAGTCTGACCTACTGGCGCAAATCGATAAGGAAGGACAACTGAGCAAGGACCTCGATGCCGAAGTGAAGGAGGTTGTTACGTCGTTTACCAAGAGCTTCACATAAGGAGGTACGTGTCCAGCCAAGATAGGATACAATACCATTCTTCACTGCATAGGCTGACAAAGTACAAGCTGTAGAATAGAAAAACGCTCTTCCAATTCTTACTCCGTTGTATGCTAGTGGTGGTATTGATGGTTCGCGATCTTCCAGACAGTGTCTGCCATGCGACATTAGACGGGAAAACCACGTTGAACCCTGTAAAGCTGCTGCATCTAGCACAAAAAGACTGATTTCCTTTGAGTGATTGGGTTCAAGCTGTGCTGTCACGGTAGAAGCACTTTTCGAACCGAGACCTCTTCCATAAATCCCAAGCAGCGCGATCTATCGTGATCTAGGGCCGGAACTCAGTACACAAATCTCAATACCGTAGAGGAATTGGGAGTCGAAACTTTGAAGATCCTCCATGGGGTGATTTTCATGTAGATTTCCGTATTCAGTCTAGCGTTCATCGACCTGGCTGGCTCTTCACGGTACTTTAGATGTATGCCTCAGATTGACAGGTCGTTCAACACCGCCATCCCGACGTTATCTGTACTGCAGCTCGGATCAGTCGCGCACAAACGCTCTCAACGGGTGATAACTGTCTTCTGCAATCCGTCAAGGCCGGCTCTTTGGATCGCACGTGAATCTATCAAGCAGCCCGCAGCCTAGGCACCATTATTGTTCGACTCCGCTCCCGCCACAGAGTACCTAAGCGCTCAAGCGCAGCAAATCTTCAGAGTATGTCGGGCTACATGGGCACTGTTGGCGCTTGGCTTGCTGACACTAGATGGGTAGCAATCAAAAGGAAGACCAAGGGTTTAGACCCGCCATCGAGGATCCCAAGAACCTCATCTCCTCAGTACTGTCGGTCATATTTTGCCGACTCGACGATCCCATTATGACTCCCACTCCGCCATCAGCAACATCCAGCCAGGCGCTTTCCCCTACCGGTGACTATAAAGTCGTAAGGAGGAGAAACAGAGTACCCTTGTCGTGTGCGCCCTGTAGGAATCGGAAGTGGGTGCTCTCACTACCTTGAAGGCGTGCAAGGAAGGAAAGACTCATACGCGCTGACTTCCTTTCAGGTTGAAGTGCAACAGAGGACAGCCATGTGAAAATTGCGTGAAAAGAGGCGACTCCATGTCATGCTCTTACGCAGCGCCTGGAAGCCGGAAAAAGCAATCGTCTTCATCGCAATCCAGCGGCAGCCCAGATGGGATGCAGGACCGGATCGACCGACTCGAAGGCTTAGTCCTTTCTCTTATGACAAACGGCGCTCAATCTGCAGGGCCCGCAGCCGCCCAACGAGCTCTGTCAATGAGCGGTAGCAGCAGTGGCTTAAGCTACCCACCGGATGTCGAGGTTGATGGTGACTTCGGTGGTAGTCCAAATGGACATATAAAGGCGGACGGAGAAGAAGGCGAAAGTGAGACGGATCAAGTTGCGCAATCGTTGGGAATAATGAAAGTCGATAATAACAAGTCGATGTACTTCGGAGAAGCACATTGGGTAGCAATTTTGAAAGACGTAGGCTGACCGCTTTCCCACACAAGTTGGGCACCAACGCTCATATTTTGCCAGATATCAGAGCTCAAGAATTACTTCGTCGACCATCGAAAGCAATACGACGATCAAGCGGCACGAGTCGATGCCGCCAAGGTAAAGGAAAATTACGGGCAAGGGCTACACTATCTGTTCGGAGGAGGGCAGACTCCACACTTCTCAGACCTCTTGGCTGCGCTTCCAGAACGATCCGAAACTGATAGACTAGTCTCCCGATACTTTACTTCCTATGATCCAGCCGTTCACATTTTGCACCCACCTTCATGGTACAGGCTATACCAGAAGCACTGGGAAGATCCACGACAAACCAGCCCAGCATGGCTTGGCCAGATGTTTGCCGTAATGTGTTTGGCAATGCACACATACCATCGAATTGGTGATGAGCCGCCCGAGTATCAAGGTCGAGCCCTCGAGATGGCCTCGCATTACCGCTCCCTGGCTGGACAATGTTTACTGCTTGCAGACTTCCTTAAGCCAGTCAACCATATGATCGAAACGCTGGTGCTCCATCTACACGGCGAATACGCTCGGAATCGAGATTCTGAGGTGGGAGTCTGGGTCCTAGTAGGTATGATTGCTAGACTTGCTATGCGAATGGGCTATCACCGAGACCCTAAATTCTATCTGAGTATCACACCCTTTCAAGGGGAAATCCGGAGACGAGTCTGGACTTTTGTTCGTCAATCAGACCTGCTTTTCTCATTTCAAATCGGTCTCCCGAGTATGATACGTCTGGGCGATTGCGATACTGAATTACCAAGGAATCTGTTTGACGATGAGTTTGACGAGGATACCAAAATTATGCCCCCTTCAAGACCCTTTACGGAGGCTACCCCCGTATCTTATATGAGAGTCAAAGCTTCCATGGCTTTTGCGTTCGGGAAGGCTGTGGAGCGTCTACATTCGGTAACGCCAATAACTTACGAGGAAGTCTTAACATTAGACCAAACTTTGAGAGAGACTCGCGCGGAGTATCCCCCACACCTACGTTTACGGTCCATCGAGGATTCCTTGATGGATCCAGGAGCTCTGGTCATGCAGCGAATCAATCTCTCGATACTGTATCACAAGGGCCAATGCGTACTGCACCGCAAATTCCTTGCCAGAGCCCGTGAAAACAATCGCTACGCCCATTCAAGACGTACTTGCATCGATTCTTCTATGGATCTGCTCGGCCATCAGGCAACACTACATTTCGAATCTAAGCCCGGCAGGCGGCTAAGTGGGATGAAGATATTTACCAGCTCGTTGACTACCCATGACTTTCTGCTTGCAGCAATGATCGTATGCCTTGACCTCTACTACGGAGCCGAGACAGAGATCCCCGAACGAGGGTCGGTTGATATGTATACGTGGGGCCTGGAGCGGCGTGGCGACATGATCCGAGCACTTGAGATATCAGCGGACATCTGGGCCGAGACGAAAGATCAATCGATGGAAGCATACAAAGCCAGTGACCTCATCACTGTGATGCTCGCGAAGCTCAAAACCCCCAAGGGTCAAGCCGGGCGTCAGCCACAAAGTCCATTTCCGTTCCCTGGTATGGGATTGTGTGGTACGAGCAAGGGTACCTTTGACTCGGGCCTTGAAGAAAAGCCGGAGCATTCGGCAGCGATGACACTGGGAATGCTTAGCAATGGCGGAATGACAACAAGTACTGCGAACATGTTCAATGGCGGATACTCCTCCATGCCCAACTCAAATGCCACCATGAGTGAACAGCAGAAAGGGAACCTGGCCCCGAACTTCTCCCTCGAGCAGTCAGCCAATGGAACTGCATCCGCGCCCAGTCCCCTCTCGTTTATGGGCAACGACTCGCTCAATCTGGCCACAGCCAACATAGACTGGGTAGGTCGCGTCCAATACATTTCTCCCGTTTGACCTACTTACCAGTATTATAGGAAGCGTGGGACTCGTACATCCAGAATACAGGTATGGATGGGATGAACCAAACCTGGCCTATGCAGATGGATCTGCCCATGGCTACACCTGGCCTGGACGGGCAGGCACAGCAAGCGCAGATGCAGCAGGGGGCAAATCCTTTTGGTAACGCTGGAGGCATTTTCATGGGCTCTGATGCAACCGGTGGTGGGATGCCCATGTGATAGCAATAGGAGGAGACATGCATGTCGGGTGAATGTGGTAGTAACGACAAAGAGGAGCAACGAGACCATGGTATGGGACCGGTATGGGGTTATGTGTAAGTAGTGAAGGGGCTAAGATACGATGGGCGGCTTTCAAAGACGATCGTTAGGGTTATGTAGCGTCGAACCACGGGGAATTATTTGCTTTATCAACAGCACCGCCGCTGAATACGTCTCGGTTTTCTGGCCAAGTGTGCGATCGCGCACACAGCGTAGAGGGCACATTGACGCGGTTCTCGCGCTCATAGTTTGGCTTATTGACAAGAAATCTTTCAATAATCGAAAAGCGTTCGCGGGGGTCCCTCAAATAGTTAGGATCTTGATGATTGTCACATGCAGCTCTTTCTTTCCACTTGATCTCCGATTTGGCGCGTCGCGTTAGCAACGCCAGCCCTGTTTCGGCTCGTGACACAACCTCGCTTTCAAGACGCATCACAACTTCATGATCGCACATCAAAAGTCGCAATCATGTCATCTCTAAAGGCTGTCTACCAGAGCTTCCTGTCGAAGCCTACAGGCGCTGTGCTCAATGACGAAGCGTCGCTCAACTATATCACAACATTGACCACTATCAACAGCAGCGCTGCGATTGTAAAGCACTTTGCGGCGTTTGAGAGAGTCCTCAAAAAGAAGGGCGAGAAAGTCTTGGATGCTATTGAGAGTGATAACGCGCTCTGTTTGGAGGTCGATACCACCCTCGAGTTCCTCACTGGGGGCGGGGCATATTTACCGGGTTTGGAGGAGAACTTCCTGGCTGATCGCATAGTCACTCTTCCAATCGTGAGTGAACAATCTATTGCGAGGTTTAGAGAGTAGCTGACGGGATCCACACTATAGATTCATGTTGTACACTTTGATGCAAGCCTAAAGATTCAAACTATCCGCCTTCACTGGGATCAAGGATCACTTCTCAAGCAAGTTGATGTAATCGGGGCAAGAGCAAGGGCGTGGCCAATCCGTGACGGCAAAGACCAAGCACGTCTCATTGCTTCCAACGCCGCCTCAGGACCCAAAAGCAATGGCTCGTCAGAACCTGCAGCTGCAAACGGTCGAACTCGAGAGGCAAGTCCGAGTAAAGGATCAAGATCCAGGAACAATACAAACGTGACGCGCGACCCTCACGCGAGCCTCGCCCTCTTCGCTCCACGAGATGAAGCAGATGATGAGGCCTCTCCGCGACAACCAGGACATGCAGCAGTCGCACCGCGTGCATCAGCTCGTCCACCACCTCGTGACTATGGTGATATTTTTGCCGGAGAGGAACCCGAGGCACCAAGACCAGCTTCTTCTCACAAAGAGAATCGACCGCCTAAGGCGCAATCGGCGAAACCGCCGCCACGCGATTATCATGACCTTTTCGTTGGCCATGAGTCGGATGCTTCGCCGGCCTCCAAAGATAAGCTTAACTCCCCTCTCAAGAACATCACTTCTCCAATTCCCATGGCGCCAAAGGGTGGATCAAGCCAAAAGTTTCAGCCCATCAGGCTGTTCGAAAACATAGGGCCTGGAGCGACAGGCAAGTCCCACGGGCAGAAGGATGCTACTAGACAACCGTTTCCGAACCAATACGAGCATTTCCAGTTCGGCGATGGATCCGACGAGATATCTTCAGCTCATCAGACGCAACCTGCAAAGCCGAAATCGACGAAACATCAGTCCCAGTGGGATTTTGAGAGTCTCATGACGCCGGGGAAGGTGCCGGCCAAGAATCGTCCGCACGAAACGCGCCATTTCGGACTAGGCGAGGACGAGTCTGTCATGGACTCCCCAGCCAAGAACCCGCACAAAGCGCAACCACGCCCGGACGCAAAAACACATTTCGAATTCCAAGACGACGGCGCGGGCGCTGGAGAGCGTCGCCCAGCTGGTCAGCCGCGCGGCAATGTCCAAGCCCACGGCATGGGACTCTACCAAGACAATCTCTTCGACGGAGAGGCCGACGCCAAGAGTACCGAAATGGGCAAGAAGGACCACCCCTTGGCTGCCGTCACAAACCTCCAGCAGCGAGGCAAAGCCTTCGACGACCACTTCAACATCCAGGACCAGGCCTCTTCTCCCTCCGCTGGCGGCAATAACGCGATGAAGAACGTCCCAGAGAACCGAAGCAAAGTCGTTAAGACGATGGAAGCGCAATGGGAAGCCTCCGATATGAGTCCTGCACCTGGAGGAGACAAGAAGAAAGGCAAAGAAAATTTCCCAACGGCGGATATCGGGATCAAGAGCGGAGGCGATGGCATGGGCGGGAAGAAGGGCGGCAGCAGGGAATGGGGCTTTGGGGACGAGAGTGATGGGGAAGAGAGAGGGGGTTTGAACACGAAGAAGTTCCAGCCGCAGAGGAGACAGCAGATTGGCGGGAATCGGAGTTGGGGATTTGGGGATGAGAGTGATGGGGAGGAAGCGGGAGGGGTGAATACGAAGAGGTTCCTGCCGCAGAGGAAACAGCAGGGGGCGGGGAGGTATGAGGAGTGGGATTTTTGAGGGGAGGGGGATGAGTGGCTGGATGTGCGATGAGCGATGAGGGTTTCGAAGCAGGGATACGATGGGATGAGGTGGGATGAGATGTTATGCGGAGGCTCGATTGCTCGTATGGCTTGCGTCTGTTTTCTTTGGTATGTAGTCATCTGTATTTTTACCATTACCCTGTACTCTACCCATCCTATTACACCAGGTACAGTCTCGCGATTGCAATAATGCTCCCACCAGACTTCGCTACTTTGCTCGGAATTATGGGCAATCGCTTTTCATCTTCGTGACCTCTTGAAGGATGATCCCTCGACATAGAGATCGGATTCCTACAACGAGGTACACAGCTGTTCGGCTAGCTCATCAGCACCTTCTGCATCAATCTCTTTCCAGGACTACGACGCGGGACCGTATGAATGCTTTTGCAGTAATGCACGACAAGCCCCTTTTCCCAGGAGTGAATAGAGGAGGTCTAGGTCTGAGTCAGGGTTTCTGGATGAGATAATACAAAGGTGAAACCGTTCTCCGAGCTGCAAAGCCGTACCTTGACGTCACACCACCCCACCCCACTAGCCCTACAATCGGCATTCATCAAAAGCAAGTTGGTCTGCGTGCCGAGACAACCACATCTCTCTTGGATCCATTGCGCCCCCCCTTCAATTATCATCGCCTTCCCAATTGGCCTTCTCTGTGACGATAGCGATGCCCGATCAGCCCACCATGTCTCCCGCAAGCAAAGAGCTCTTCACGAAGCTGCGCATGATCGTCCCGCCCATGCTGGAGAAGTTCCACAAAGGTGCGTTTCCCCCAAGCCCAGCACCTATTGTACATGCTGTCAACCTGGGACACAAAAGCTACAACAGAGCGCTCAAGCTAACGATAGCCATCCCACAGGGCAGCTAGGACGAGTTGCCGTCATCGGCGGCAGCGAGGCGTAAGCCCACCCTTCACATGCCCCCTCCCCCTCCCACCCAATCCCCCAACCCACCCAGCTAACCCCCTCCCAGCTACACCGGCGCCCCCTACTTCTCCGCCATGGCCTCCGCCCGCCTGGGCTGCGACATGTCCCACGTAATCTGTACCCCCCCCGCCGCCACCGTCATAAAGACCTACTCCCCCAACCTAATGGTGCACCCCATAATGGCCGAATCGTCCTCCCCCTCCGCCCCGCCCGCCTCCGCCATCGTCCCGAAAATCGTCTCCATGCTCTCGAAACTGCACGCCGTGGTCATCGGGCCCGGGCTCGGCAGGGACGCGCTGATGCAGGACGTCGTTGCGAAAGTCATCGAGGCGGCGAGAAGCGTCAAGATGCCGCTGGTGCTGGACGCGGACGCGCTGTGGCTGGTGCAGAGCCGGCCGGAGCTGGTGAGGGGCTATAAGGAGTGCGTGCTCACGCCGAATGTGGTTGAGTTTGGAAGGCTGGCCAAGGCGGCGAACGCGGAGAGCGAGGATGCGGGCGCGGAGGGGTGTAAGAAGCTGGCGGATGCGTTGGGGGGCGTGATGATTGTGAGGAAGGGCAGCGAGGATTATCTCTGTAATGGCATTGGGGGCGTGAGTGCGGTGGGGGATGGGGAGGGGGGGCGGAAGAGGAGTGGGGGGCAGGGGGA
>JAABUQ010002299.1_pt1 | contig 38248 bp, 34 predicted proteins | sample 5560001 | NCBI WGS metagenome assembly JAABUQ01 (sample SAMN10711888, study PRJNA513371) | rock metagenome | isolation source: Antarctica rocks | place: Antarctica: Victoria Land, Finger Mt nord | collected 2015-12-18 | reverse complement strand
GCGGCGAAGTGCGCATGACCGGCTGGGCCACCAACGATAGTCTGCGAGACGCCCTCGCGCGCCACAACGTGTCGTTCACCAACTACGAGGGCCCGACCGGGTTCGTAACCAGCCTGCTCTCCGAGGCGGAAGTGCGTGGATTGCCAGCCGTGGCGGTGTACGGTTTCGCACCCAACTACATTCAGGGTGTGCCGAACCCGCACGTTTCGCATGCCTTGCTGCAGACGGTCTCGGCGATCTCAGGTGTGCCGCTGCCGCTGGCTGAGCTCGATCGGGCGGGTCGCGCCTTGTCGCGACAGGTGGATCGGCTGTTGCAGGATCAACCCCAGCTACGCGAGCAGGTCGAACGCATGCTGAGCCTGATGAACGTGAGCGAACCGCTCGCCGAGCCTGATGACGAGCCGGACGTGAGCGGCGCTGAGGACCAACCTAACCCGAACGTGGAGCTGCCGAGTGCACAGGCCGTCGTATCCGAGCTCGAAGAGTTCCTCAAGCAGCTGCGCCGTCAGGACCCCGGCCCAGCCGACGACGCATGAGCGCAAACCCGCTGTAGGTGTTTGGCCTCAACCGCGTTGGCGTGGCAGCCGGGGCCACCGGCGCGGTGGCTGCTGCTGCGTTCAAGTACGTCCTCCGTCGCCCGTTACCCCAGGTAGACGGCGAGCTGCGCGTCGGGGGCCTCAATAGCACGATTGAGATCGTGCGGGACCGTTGGGGTGTTCCCCATATCAGCGCCCGCGACTCTCTCGACGCTTTCTTCGGCCAGGGCTTCTGCCACGCTCAGGAGCGCTTGTGGCAAATGGAGGTGGGGCGCCGCGCAGCGTCTGGCCGGTTAGCCGAAGTCTTCGGCAAGGATGCCCTGGACGTCGATCGCTTCCAGCGCCGGCTCGGACTTCACCGCGCCGCCCAGCGGGATTGGGACACTGCCAGCCCCGGCTTGCGCGATACCCTGCGCGCCTATGCAGCGGGCGTGAATGCCTGCCTGGACGGGCTGCTGGCGTCCGGGAGACTGCCGCTCGAGTTCGGCCTGGCCCGCTTCAGTCCAGCGCCATGGGAGCCGCTCCATACCCTGACGTTCGCCCGCTATTTCGCGTTTTCGCTGTCGCCGAACTGGGAGAGCGAGTTGATTCGCTCGCGGCTGATTGCCCGACTCGGTTACGCCGGGGCAGCCAGTCTCGAACCAGACGTGTGGCAGCCAGAGACCGCTGGCCTACCCCGACTCGAAGACTGGGGACCGGCCGAGATGCCCGAACCCGGCGAGCTGCCGCCGATCGCACTCGCCGGCGGCCCGGGCGCCAGCAATGCCTGGGTCGTCTCGGGCGCACGATCCAGCACCGGCAAGCCGCTGCTGGCGAACGACCCGCACCTGTTTCCCCGGCTCCCGAGCATCTTCTATGAGGTGCACCTGGCCGGCGGTGGCGAGTTGAACGTCGCCGGCGCCAGCTTGCCAGGCGCACCTGGGGTCATGATCGGCCACAACCGACACATTGCCTGGGGCATTACCGCCTCGATGGCCGACGTCGGGGATCTGTACGTCGAACGCCTGGACCCGGGCGATGCCAGTCGCACCGAGTTCGCCGGGCACTGGGAAGCGGGCAGCCTGATTCGCGAAGTCATCGCCGTCAAGGGCCGCGTCCAGTCCTGGGTGGAGGAGGTGCTGGTGACTCGCCGCCACGGGCCGCTGCTCACGCCTACACCCAGCCTAGGGGGCGAGCACCGGCCGCTGGCTCTGCGCTCGATGGCGCTGGAGGCTCCGTCCGCTGCCTCAGCGCTGCTCGAGATGAATCGCGCCACCTCCTGGGACGAGTTCCGGGCCGCCGCGAGCGGCTGGGGCACGCCATCCCTCAACCTCCTGTACGCCGACGTCGAGGGCAACATCGGCTATCAGATGGTCGGTCACGTGCCGGTGCGGGAGCGCGGCGAGGGCCTCGTGCCGTCGCCTGGCTGGAGCGGCAGCTACGAGTGGCACGGCTGCGTAGGCTTCGAGGATTTGCCCCGAGCCTTCAACCCTGCCGACGGGCTGTGGGCGAATGCCAATCAGGACATCGGCAAGCACAGTCCGCATTTCTTTGCCCGCGAGTTCATCGACCCGGCGCGGTACCAGCGCATTCGCCAGGTCCTCGAAAGCAAGGACCGCCACTCGGCAGTCGACTTCGGCGCCCTGCAGGCTGATGTGGTCAGCTTGCCGGCGCGGCGGCTGGCGAGTCTGCTCGTGGAGCACCTGAAGCCGTCAGGGCGGATCGAGCGGCGGGCCCTGGACGAGCTGCGTGGCTGGGACGGACGCCTCGGCTCCGATTCCTCGGCCGCCAGTATCTACGAAGTCTTTCGGAACGAGCTGCTCCGCGCCAGGCATGGTGAAGCGGTCGGCGACCTGTTGTCGGCGCTGCTTGGGGTTGGGCCGCACCCGGTCCTTGGCGCAACCAGCTCGCATTACTTTCTGCAGACGCGCCGCGTGGTCGAGTTCGTCGCGGCTTCGCCCACCGATCCCGTGGTGCGGCGGGCGTTCCGAGCCACGGTCGCGTGGCTGACGCGTCGACTGGGGCGCAACGTTGCCAGCTGGCACTGGGGGCGCTTGCATCAGCTGCACCTGGAGCACACGCTGTCGGTTCGCAAGCCGCTGGGGATGCTGCTCGACGCGCCTGGGTTCGCCTGGGGTGGGGACCTCGAAACCGTGCGCGCCGGCGGCAACGTTCCCGGCAAGCTGACCGCCGGCGGTTCGATCTCAGCCTATCGGTTCATCGCCGACTGTAGCGATTGGGACAACAGCCTGTCGTGCATCCCGGGCGGTCAGAGCGGTCACCGCGGCTCGCCGCACTACGCCGACCAGATCGACCCGTGGCGTCGAGTGGCCTACCACCCGCTGTCCTTCACCCGCCCAGCCATAGCCCGCAACCAGCGCCACACCCTGCGCCTGATCCCAGAATCACCGTAAACAAGTTCGGGGATCCCCTTCTCAATTGTGCCGGCATGGGTGTGTGCGGAGGGCCGTTATGCCCCTGTAGTCTCCCTTGATGCGCCTGTGATGGGTGCCGCTGCGAGAATCCTGCCCGTGCTAGCCCCGTCCTCTATGGATCCTGTCGACCTGCAACGTCTGACGCCAATCCCGCCGGCGTTGGATGCCCGGGCCGATCGCCCTCAATCAGGCGATGTGCCCGTGCGGGTGTACGACGACTCCCTGGCCGGAGTCATGCTCGGCGACAGCGCGCGATTGGTCGAAGCGGTGGGCGAGGCCGGCGTGAACCTCATCGTGACTTCCCCGCCCTACTCACTCGGGGTCGACTACGGCAAGGCTGGCTACGTTGACGACCAACCCTACGCGCACTACCTCGACTGGGTGCGCACGTGGGCCGCGGCCTTGCTGCACGTCTCAGCCCCGGATGGCCGAGCCTGCATCAATATCCCGCTGGATTCCAACAAGGGCGGCAAACGGGCAATCTACGCCGACTACATGCGTATTTTGCAGGACGTCGGCTGGACCTACCAGACCAGCATCGTGTGGAACGAGCAGAACATCAGCCGCCGCACGGCGTGGGGCTCGTGGCTGTCGCCGTCGGCGCCGTTCGTCACTGCTCCGGTCGAAATGATCGCGGTGTTTTACAAAGGCAGCAGCTATCGCCGCCCCGCGACGGGAGGGCGACACGGCGACATCACCCGCGACGAGTTCCTGCTGTGGACGCTGGGCATGTGGACCTTCGCCGGCGCCAATCCGCGCCGAGTCGGCCATCCGGCGCCGTTTCCCGAAGAGCTTCCGCGTCGCTTGATCAAGCTGTACAGCTACCCCGGCGACCTGGTCATGGATCCGTTCGCTGGCTCGGGCACCACGCTGGTGGCTGCCAAGAAGCTCGGCCGACGGTCGGTGGGCGTCGAGATCAACCCGGTCTTCTGTGATCTGACGGTTCGCAACCTGCAAACGGTCGAGCTAGCCGCGGCCAGCTAACCCGTCACCCAGCGTGGCCCGCGATGAGACCTCGGCTGCCCGGTATGCGGCCAGCGACAACCATGGCTGGGTAGAATTATCTGCGGTCCGTCGTCGCAGCCGCCGTTCGCTGCGACTACCGCATCTCAAGCTATGCGGCTGCTGCTGACATTCTTCGCGGTCCTGGTGTTCCTCGGGGCACTTGGCTTCGCAAGCGTTATGGGGCTGTACGCGTACTTCGCGCGCGACCTGCCCGATCCGGGCACACTGTCAAGTCGCCAGTTGTTTCAGACGGCGCACGTTCTGGATCGCAACGGCAAGCTGCTCCAGGAGATCAACGATCCCGCCGGCGGACGCCGAACCCTGGTCCGCCTGTCCGACATCCCCAAAGTCATGCGGGATGCCACCATCGCCGCGGAGGACTCGTCCTTCTACGACAATCCGGGCTTCGACCCGCGTGCGGTCGTACGCGCCACCTACCAGTGGGTACGCAGCGGAGCACCTCAGAGCGGCGCGTCGACGATCACCCAGCAGCTGGTCAAAAATACTCTTCTCGGTCCTGAGCAGACCGCCCAGCGCAAGATCAAAGAGGCGTTCCTGGCCATGGAGCTGACCCGCCGCTACTCCAAGGATCAGATCCTCGAGATGTACATGAACGAGATCCTGTACGGCAACCGAGCCTATGGCATTGAAGCGGCCGCGGAAACCTATTTCGGCAAGCAGGCGAAAGATCTGACCCGCTCCGAGGCCGCGTTCCTGGCCGGCTTGCCGCAGGCGCCGTCCTACTACGACCCCTACACGAACATGCCAGCCGCGAAAGAGCGACAGGCCTACGTGCTCGACCAGATGGTGCACACCGGCGCCATCACCGCTGCCGAGCGTGATGCCGCCGCACGTGCGCCCATAACGCTCGCTCCTGCCAGCCAGGTCGGGACCCAGGAGGCGCCCCACTTCGTCACTTCCGTCCGCCAGCTGGTCGACCAGCAATTCGGCACGGAAGCCCTGTTCCGCGAGGGGCTGCAGATCACGACGACCCTCGACCTCGATCTGCAGCACATTGCCGAAAAGGCGGCGACTGACCACCTCGCCGATCTGAAGGCGCGCAATGCAACCAACGCTGCGCTGGTGGCCATCCAGCCGTCGACCGGCGAGATCATGACGATGCTGGGCTCGGTCAAATTCGACGATCCCGCCATTGACGGCCAGGTGAACGTAGCCCTCGCGCTGCGACAGCCTGGCTCGACGTTGAAGCCGTTCACGTACGTCACCGCGTTTGGCAAAGGCTGGAACCCGGCGACACTGCTGTGGGACATCCCGACGACCTTCCCTGGTGGTTACAAACCCAACGACTTCGACAACAAATTCCCCGGGCCGATGACCGTTCGCGACGCGCTCGCCCAGTCGCGCAACGTCCCGGCTGTCCAGGCTTTGCAGTTCGTCAGCGTGCCCGAGATGCTCGCCACGGCCCATCGATTCGGGATCAATGACCTGCGCCAACCCGACCGCTACGGTCTGTCCGTGACGCTCGGTGGCGGCGAGGTCAAGCTGCTCGACCTGACGTACGCCTACGCAGCGTTTGCCAACGGAGGCCAGCAGGTCGGCAACGACGCGCCGGCTGATGCGCGCGAGCAGGGTTTTCGGGCCTTCGACCCAGTGTCCATTCTGAAGGTCACCACTTCGTCTGGCAAAGTGCTGTACGAGTACAGGCCGTCGGCGGGTACGCAGGTGGAGGACCCGAGGCTGGCGTACCAGATCACGTCGATCCTGTCTGACGACAAAGCCCGCCAGCCCACCTACGGCGCGAACAGTCCGCTGGTACTGCCGGGCCGACCAGCGGCGGTGAAAACCGGCTCTACCGACGAGTACCGGGACTCCTGGGTCGTCGGCTACACGCCCGACCTCGTCACCGGGGTGTGGGTTGGCAACTCGAATAATTCGCCGATGAAGGATGTGCTGGGGGTCGCCGGCGCTGGCCAGATCTGGCACGACTTCATGGCCGCGGCGCTCCAGGGGGCACCGGTGGTGCAGTTCAACCCACCCCAAGGTACCCAGCAGGCCGACGTGTGTGCACTCTCGGGCATGCTGCCGACCCAGGAGTGTCGCGAGAATACGCTGCCGATCCACGGCATCCGCCAGGACTGGTTCGTGCCCGGCGTCAACCTGCCCACCGCGGCCGACAACTGGCATCAGCGGCTCGACGTCTGCAGGCGCAACGGCAAACGCTCGACACCCCTGGTGCCCGAAAACGCGCGTGATTCCCTGGTATTCGTCACGTTGCCCGAGGCTGGTCGCGCGTGGGGTTCCGCGCACGGGTATTCGGGCCCGCCGACAGAGGACTGCAGCGATATCTATCAGGGTGAACGCGTTGCTCAGATCGCCGGCCCGGGCGGCAGCGACCGAATCACCGTCGGCCAGACGGTGCAGATCGTCGGCTCGGCGTATATCGACGACTTCGCCAACTACACGCTGGACGTTGGCCCCGGCGATAACCCGACTGCATGGACGACGATTACTGATCAGCGGGCGCAGGCTGTCGACAAGGCGCTACTGGGGGTATGGAACACGACCGGGCTCCAGCCAGGCCGCTACCACCTGCGTCTGCGTGTCTTCGACGGGTTCCAGAATGCCCAGGAATCGCCGCCGATCATGGTCACCCTGAGCGCAGCGGCGACCCCCACCCCTCTGCCAACCACCCCACCCACGCTCGTTCCGGCCACTCCCACCCGCGCGCCGACTGCCGCCACTGCCCCGACGGCGCCAAGCCAGGCCACGCCGCAGCCCACCCGCCCGCCGACACCCCGCCCGACGGTGCGCCCGACAGGCTGACCGCCGGGCGCGCTCTTTGGAAATCTTGGAGTGAGAGGATCGCGAGACAATGACGATGACGATGCCTTCGAAGAATGACCTGCTGAGCTTCATGCGCGGCCTGCGAGCGGTCAGGGAGTACACCCCTGAGGCAGTTCCCCAGACGATCCTGGAGGAGATCCTGGATGTGGGTCGCTGGTCTGCTACCGCCTCGAATCGGCAGCTCCACGAGATCGTGGTCGTCCGCGATCAGGCCGTGAAGGACCAGTTCGCTGCCTGGGGCGCAAAACCAGCCGGGCCAGCGGCGGTCGCGCTGCTCATTGTGACCGCGAACGACGCGTCGGCGTTCGACGAGGGTCGGGTGGCGGAGCGGCTCGCGCTGGCGGCCAAGGCGTGCGGGCTTGGGTCATGTATCGCCACACTCAAGAACGAGGGCCCCGAGGCCGCGAAAGGCTTGCTGGGCATCCCGCCCGAGCGCCGCGCGCGCACGCTGGTCGCCATTGGCCATACGGACGTCGCGGCCCGACGCGCGCTGCCCAGGGCTCCGCAAGCCCGCAAACCGATGTCCGAGTTCGCCCATTGGGACCGATACTAGCTTCGGAAAGGAATACAAACGGGGGTCGGCTGCGTTTAAACTGGTAAGGCACACCCTCATGAACAATCTTTCCTCCTACACTCCACTCCAACAACACGCGCTCACCCGCTTTGGGCGGCTGAAGATGATGCAGAGAGACGTGTTGCCGCAGCTCGATACCTCGGATTTTCGAGTCAAGCTGACGCTGAAGGCGCTGTACGCCACCTATCGCGACCTGCAAGAGCTCGGTCTCGACGAGGAGGCTCGTCTCCTACGTGAGCCCGGTCCTACGTCCTCAACTTCATCAGTCTCGCCGTCCTGAGCTTCGCTGCCCGCCTGTGGCTCGTGCTGCAGACGTCGCCAGATCTGACGGTCCACCGCGAGGCGGAGCAAGTCCTGCGGCCTCGCCAACCCCAGCGTAATCGGCCTGAGCGGGGCACCTACCATCAGCCTGACGGCCAATGCAGATTGTGATTCCGGACGACTATCCGCCGATGTACGCCAGCCTCGACCAGCCAGACCTGCGGCGTCTGAGCCAGTACGGCACGCTGAAGCTGCATACCACCCGGGCAGCTGCCCGGGCTGAGTTGTTCGCGCGTATCGCTGCCGCGGATGTATTGATCAACGTGCGCGCGTATACGGTGCTCGACGACGAGGCCTTGGCGGTAGCGCCAGACCTGAAGCTGGTGTCGATACTTGGCACCGGCACCGACAACGTGGATCTTGGTGCCGCGAAGCGGCGAGGGATTACCGTCACCAACACGCCCGGGGTCGGTGCGCCTTCAGTGGCCGAGTTGACGTTCGGACTGATCCTCGCGGTTACCCGCGGCATTCCGCTCAGCGACGCTCGCGTGCGCCAGGGGACGTGGCAACACGTCGAGGGCTCTGAGCTGGAAGGCAAGACGCTCGGACTGCTCGGCCTGGGAGCGATCGGCGAGCGGGTAGCGCGTCTGGGGCGTGGCTTCGGCATGCGCGTCATCGCCTGGAGCTTTGCCCACGATGCCGCGCGAGCAGACCGGCTCGGCGTGGAGCTGGTCGAACGCGACGAGGTCTTCCGCCAGTCGGATATCGTCTCGGTCCATCTGCGCAATACGCCCGAGGTACGCGGGCTTGTGGGCGCGCGCGAGCTGGCGCTCATGCGGCCCAGCGCCTACCTGATCAATACCGCTCGGGGAGCGCTCGTGGACCAGGATGCGCTGGCTGAGGCGCTCCGGGCCGGCCGGCTCGCGGGTGCCGGGCTGGACGTCTTCGTCGACGAACCGCTGCAGCCCGACCGCAATCCGTTTCTGGATCTGACGAACGTGGTTCTGACGCCCCACGCCGGCGCCGTAACTCTCGCAGCCAACGCCCGCTCGCGCGCCATGCCCATAGACAACATCATCGCCTACCTCGAGCGCCGAGCTGAGCACGTGGTCAACCCCTAGACGGGAGTTGGTCGCTAGAACGTCTGTTCCCAACGTGGCCGACGACCCTGCCGTGCAGGGACTCTCCGAGAGCGAAGTCCAGTCACGCCGGGCAGCTCGCCAGGGAAACACGGCGCCGCTGCCCACCGGGCGCTCCTACCGCCAGATCATCGTCGAAAACGTCTTCACCTTCGTCAACGTCTCACTCTTTCTGCTCGGCCTGGCGCTCGTTCTGGTTGGCCGCGCGACTGATGGCCTGATCTCCACCGGCGTCATCGCCATCAACGTGCTGGTAAGCGTGGTCCAGGAGGTCCGCGCCAAGCGCACACTCGACCACATTTCTCTGCTCGCCCGGCCCCAGGCGGTAGCGATTCGGGCCGGCCAGGAGCGCCAGCTTGCACCAGAAGAGCTGGTCCTGGGGGACGCGCTCGTGGTCGGCGCTGGCGACCAGATCGTTGTCGACGGGCGAGTGATCGGAGACGGCCGCATGACCGTTGACGAATCGCAGCTGACCGGCGAATCCGACCTGATTCCCAAACAGGCTGGCGACCTCGTCTACTCTGGCAGCTTCTGCGTCACCGGCCGCGCGTACTACGTGGCTGAAAAGGTCGGCTCAGACAGCCTGTCGAACCACATCACTGGCGGGGCCCGAGCGTTCCGCCGTGTGCTGACCCCCCTTCAGCGCGGGATCAACCTGGTCATTCGGGTGGTGCTGCTGATCGTCGGCTATATGGAGTTCCTGCTGCTTGTCCGCTCGGTGCTGACGGGCACCGATGTCGCCAGCAGCGTCCAGAATGCAACACTGGTGGCCGGCCTGGTCCCCAACGGACTGTTCCTGTCCATCTCGGTCGCCTACGCCCTCGCGGCAGTGCGCATCAGTCGCCACGGCGTGCTGGTCCAGCAGAGCAACGCGATCGAATCGTTGAGCAACGTCAACACCCTATGCCTGGACAAGACAGGCACGCTGACTGCCAACCGACTGCGCGTCGAGGGTGTGTACCCGACCAAGCCCGGACTGTCGGAGGCAGAGCTTGCTGACGTCCTCGGCGTCATGGTGGCTAGCGCAACCACTCAGAACAAGACGAGTGAGGCCATTGGCAACGCCTATCCGGCTCGTCGGAGCCGGCTGGTAGCCGAGGTCCCCTTTTCCTCCGTCCGAAAGTGGAGCGCCGTGGCCCTCGATGGCGGCGCGGATGGCGCTGACGGGGCGCCGTTGCACGGCGTCTACGTCTTTGGTGCACCGGAGATGGTGCACCCGTATCTGAGTGCTACCGAGGGTGTGGCAGCCTGGGACGAGATCAATAGCTGTGGCCGCGCCATGACCAACCGGGGACTACGCGTGCTCCTGGTTGCGCACACGCCGTCGACGGCGCTGGAGGACCGCGGAGACGACTCGCGCCTCCCGGCCGGCCTGGCTCCGCTGGGGCTCGTGAGCCTTTCGGATGAGCTGCGTCCTGAGGCACGTGAGGCTCTGGCGGCGTTCGCAAAGGCGGGTGTGCGGCCGAAGATCATCTCAGGCGATGACCCGGAGACCGTGGCGGCGCTGGCTCGACAAGCCGGCCTCAGCGAGGAGCTAGGCGTCGTTTCAGGCCCGCAACTGGAGGAAATGGACGAAGTCGCATTTGCCACCGCCGCGAACTCGTCCACGATCTTTGGACGCATCACGCCGCAACAGAAGGAGCGCCTCGTTGGAGCGCTGCGGGGCAGGGGTGCGTACGTGGCGATGATTGGCGACGGGGTCAACGACGTCCTGTCGCTCAAAGCGGCCAATCTGGGGATCGCCATGCAGAGCGGCAGCCAGGCTACGCGCGCCGTCGCCGACCTCGTGCTGCTCGACGACTCGTTCGCGTCGCTGGTGCCAGCCGTAGCCGAGGGGCAGCGCATCGTCAACGGGATGATGCACATCCTGCAGCTGTTTCTGACGCGCATCAGCACCGTCGGCCTGGTTGTCCTCTCGGCGCTGGTCGTCGGCGACTTTCCCCTGGAGCTGCGCCAGGCGTCGCTGGTGACGCTGTTGAGCGTCGGGATGCCCACCGTCTTCCTGGCGCTTTGGACGCGGTCGGGACAAGCGCTCAAGCAGTCCGTGCCCAGGCGCCTGGCTCAGTTCGTTCTGCCACCGGTGCTGCTCACTGGAGGCATCTCTTTGCTGCTGTTTTACGCAATGCAGTTGCTTCACCTCTTCCAGATCGGAGCGTTGCAGCGCCAGCTCAGTGAAACGGACCTGGCGCCGTTTTTCGCAGACCAGCTCCCGATAGCCCAGACCGGGCTCGCCACCTTCCTGGTCTTCTCGGGCCTGCTCCTGGTTGTTTTCGCGGAGGCACCGACTCCCTGGTGGGTGGGCGCCGAGCCGCTGAGTGGCGATTGGCGGCCGGCGCTCCTGGCGACTGTCCTGGCCGTGGCGTTTATGGTCGTCAGCTTCGTACCGGCCCTCCGCTCCGTGTTTGCGTTGTCGGCGCTCGAGCTGCAGGACATCGGCCTGGTTGTGGTCGCGCTCGCGATCTGGGTCGTCCTGGTGCGATGGACCTGGCGCGCGCGCTTGATGGCCCGGTTTCTGGCTCTGGATTGACGACGCGGCCACACGGCCAAGCGGCACAGTTAGCGCTGTTTGGTTGTCGCTTTGCGTAGGTCCTCGTCGAAAATCAGCCTGGCTTGCTTGAGATGATCGGGCTCGACCAGGAGATCGATAGCCGTCATCGCCAGGCTCTTGGCGGCCAGGAGCATGGCCTCGCGGCCCTTGTCTGAGCCTGCCGCCTCTCGGAAGAGGATGGAGTGGCCTGGTACGTCCACCTGATCGGTGATGGCCAGACGCGCTTCGATGCCGGGCACGCGTCGCGACACGTTGCCGAAGTCAGTGGAGCCTTTGCCACTCCGGCGCCGCTCGTTGTTGACCGTCGCGCCCAGCGTTCGCAGGTTGTCGCTCATCAGGTCCCGCAGCACTTTGTTGGGCATGGTGTTCTCGTAGCCAGGCATGTACTCGTTCCACTCCAGTCGGCAGCCGGTCGCTCTGGCAGCCCCTTCGGCGCAGGCAATGACCCGCTCGACGACCTCGGCCAGGTACTCCGAGTCATTGGCGCGCGTGCGATAGCGGATGGCGGCATAGTCGGGAATGATGTTGGCCGCCGCGCCCCCACTCAGAATGATGCCGTGAATGCGGACGTCCGAGCGAACCTGTTGCCGCAGCATGCTGATGGCGTTGTACACAAGCACCACCGCGTCGAGCGCATTCACGCCCTCTTCAGGCGCACCGGCGGCGTGCGCCGCCCGTCCATGAAAGAAGAACTCGAAGCCGCGGGCTGCCAGCGACGAATCGAGCGTAACCGCCGTCTCCGTGCCGGGATGGAACATGATCGCCGCGTCGACGTCTGCAAAGACGCCCGCGTTGACCATGTGCGCCTTGCCGCCTGAGTTGGGGGCGGCGCTTTCTTCGGCCGGCGTGCCCAGCACCCAGATCGAGCCCGGGAGCTCCTTGACCACCTCGGTCAGCGCCAGACCAGCGCCCACGGCCGATGTGCCGATCAGGTTGTGACCACATCCGTGGCCCAGCCCAGGCAGAGCGTCATACTCGGCCAGAATCACCACCCGCGGCCGTGGCGCGGCTTGCCCGCCCAGCACGGCCTTGAAGGCCGTGGCCATGCCCGCGGTGCCCATCTCTACCGGGATGCCGGCTGCCTGCAAGAGCCCGGCGAGTCGTCTCGAGGCCTCCACCTCCTGGTGCCCGATCTCGGGGTGGGCGTGAATCCAATCGGCCGTCTCGATCAGTTCGGCGGCGCGTCGCTCCACCGCTCCACACACGCGCTCCTTGAGCTGCTGCACGTTGTCTGCCATCACGTGCTACGTTAGCCGTTTCGACTGGAACACGGACGCGCACCCCAGAACGGCGTATGATTCCCGACTATGGCTCTTACGCCCGGCGGCGGACGGTCGCCGAGCACCAAGCCGCCACCTGTACCGACGCCCGCGGGCCAGCCGCGTCACACGCGCGATAGCCGTCAGCCGCCTACGACTTCGCAAGCCGCGTCGTTCAGTGTTCTGCGTTGGGGATTGCTCCTGGGCGGCCTGGTAATCATCGTCGACCTGGCTACGCAGCTCGCGTTGCAGCGTCCGTTGGAACCCCAGGAAGTGGATGCCGTCTACGCTGCTAACCAGATTCTCAACTTCGTCCTTTTCGCGATCCTGGGCATTTTCGTTGTGCGAGACTCGGGCCTCATGTACCTCGGGGCGATCGCTGGGCTGTTCGCCTCGCTGCTCGATGCGGTCGTGGTGGCCGCGGCGACGTCCATGACCCCGCCCGTTGGCCAACCTTCCCCGGTCGAGGACGTGTTTTTGTCCAATCTGGTGATCGGCACGGTTTTCGCCGGCATCGGGGGTGTGGTGTATGCCATGCTGCAGCGGTTGTCTAACGGGCCTCGCCAGAAGTGAGCCAGGACGAGCTGCGTCCGGCGCGCGAGGAGGCTCGCGGATGGTGCTCGCTGCGGGTACGCTTCGACCAACGCGAGCTGGTGCTGTTGCGCGCTGCTGAACAGGTCCGGGGTGGGGCTCTGGCACACACGCCGAGGCCTGACGATTTGCGCGCTGGTCTGCGCCTGGCCAGAGCTGGCCACAAGCTGGCAGCCTCCGCGCCTGGAGCATCGGTGACCCTCGACGAGAACGAAGTCAACCTATTGTTGGGCGCACTGCGCTATGCGACGGACGAGGTCCAGAAGGCATCCAGGACCAGGGGTGGCCAGGCGCCGCGTCAGCACGAAGCCATCGCGGACGCGTTTCCCGAGCTCGTCGAGCAAGGTGGCTGGCGCACCTTCGGCCTGACCCGCGAGCTAGAAGCCCTGGCCGCCCGCCTCCAGACCGCCCTGGCGTCCGTCTGAGGCGTACTGACTCCACCTACGCTCAGGATGACATGCGACCGGAAACGGCGCTTTAGATAAACGTGTGAAGGTTCTGTTTCTCGTGTTTGGGTTCCGAGCCGCAGCCCCCGCACGCCGCCAGGTGGGCCATTGCGCGGCTGAGTTTCGAGCCTTCTGAGGGTTCGGTGGGGCCGAGCGCGGTGATGGCTTCGCGGGCTGCTTCGAGGGCGGCTTCGTCGCCTTGCTTCAGCTCGGCTTCGATCTCGAGCTCGGCATACGCATGCCCCAGCAGCCGGACTCTGTCCAGTGCCAGCTCGACCCTCCAGCCCGGCTCGGCGGCCTCCAGGTCGAGGATCGTCCGATCGGTCTGCGTTTCGAGAAAAGGCGTGGCCAGCGGGAGGCCGCCGTCCGCCAGCGCCTCGCCGACCGCGTCTGCCAGCGCCACCGCACCGCGCTCGCGGGCGGCCTGCCGCAAGGCGTCCAGTGCCAGAGCCGGCGGCGTGGCCGGGTCCAGCTGGACCTCGATCTCCGTCCGCGTGGCGACCCCCCGTACATGCTGACCACCGCCCTTGAGGCTCCAGGTTGCCAGCGACTGTGCTCGGATTGTTCGGCGACGAAAGCCCAGCCTGGCCTTGCCCAGCGCGCCCGAAGCCGAGTCGAAGAAGCTGTTGCGCTGAAGCTCGCGTCGATGTCCGGCGACGGTGAATGCGCCGAGGCGCCCAACCGTTGCCAGGCGATCGAGCAACGCTGGGTCGTTCGGCCGAAGCTTGAGCTCGCGCTCCACGCTGTCCCTCAGACCGTGGTCGGGGCCGACTCTTCCACCGCCAGCTCGACCGCGTCGCCGACTCCGATGCGTCGCGGCGTGACCGACATGAAGCCGGCTCGCCGCAGCTCGCGCAACGGAAACCAGGCGGTGAATACGAACTGCGACATGTTGATCGGCCAGCCAGCCATGGTATCCACCACCAGGTACACCGGCAGGTCCAGCTGCAGGTAGAGCAGCAGCCACAACCGCACCGCCGCCCGCAGCGTGTGGCCGCACAACCACACCGCCGACGTGATGAGAAACGCACGTCGGAACGCGGCTGATCCCCGCACGCTGACCGGGATGGGATACAGCCGCTGGGCATACACCGCCAGCAGCGGCCGGCCCAGCACAGCCGACCCGAAAAACGCGAGACCGTAGATCATGTTCTCGACTGATGCCCAGGCCAGATACAGCGTCTGGTTCTGCGAGATCAGCCCTGCTACCGCTTTGACGCAGGCGAAGCCAAATGTGCTGGCGCTGAACACGTCGGGGCCCCGTGTTCGACGGTAGTGCCACCCGAACACGGCTGCCGACCAGGTCAGGACCATCATCACCGCCTGCGAAAAACCGAGCCAGCGGAGCCCGACGTAGAACAGCCCGATCGGTAACAGGCTGCCGAGCACCAGCCCGAGCAGGCCTTCCTTGACGTGACCCCACTCCTCGGCACCGAACGCGCGCCAGTGCTTGATGCTGGGCTGGGCTGACAGCTCGCTGGCAGCCGCTGGCGGAGTCGTCATCGACTGGCCGTATTATGCGTCGTGCGGGTCGTGCGCAGTCGGCGGATCGTTGGCCTGCTCACGCTAGTAGCCGTACTGGCCATTGGCGTCGGTGTGACCGGCTTCGAGCTGCCGCTGCCGCTGGCTGGCAGCGGCGTCAGCCATACCCCCGTTGCGGGTGTTCGCGCTATCGGTGCGAGCGTGCTGCTGCGGACGGGGGCCGGAGCGCCACCCGACAGCGAGCTTGCCTACATCGCCCTCGAGCCTGGCGGCAATCTGGTCGTTTCCGACTCCGGACGTCACACGGTGCTACGTTTCGACCCCACCGGCCATCTGCTGAGCGAGTGGGGTCCCGGTCTCGGCGACACCGTGCTCGGCGAGCCCGCCGGCGTGGCCGTCCAGGGTGACAACTTCTACATCCTGGATCGAGGCAGGCCGCGCATCTTCCGTCTTGACGCCAGTGGCCGCGTGCAAGCTATCACGAGTCTGGAGTCGTTTGGCACGTACGGCCTGAACGGACTGGCTGTCGACGCCAGCGGCACCCTGTACGCTGCCGATACGGGACGCAACCGCATCCTTGCGCTTGCGCCGAATGGCTCGATGCTCCGCCAGATCGGCCACTCGGGGACCGATCTGGGTGGCCTCACCCAGCCGATGATGCTCGCCTTTGCCGCCGACGGGAGCTTCGTCGTCGCGGACTGGGAGAACAGCCGTCTGGAACGCTGGGATGCGCATTTCGAGGCCACCAACACCTGGTCCTTCGGCTCACATCCCTTCGGCGTTGCCGTCGATCGGGTTGGCCGCGTCTACGTGCCAGACACGGATCAGCGTCGAGTGCTGGTCTATTCCGCCCAGGGCGTGCTTCTCGGCGAGATGGGTGCCGCGGGGTCACCAAGGCTAGACCTGGTGCCCAAGCAGGTGGCCGTCACCGGCTCAGACCCGCCGTCGCTGTATGTGCTGGGCGCCGACAGTCTGGCTCGGTTGGACCTCGAGAATACGGTGCCACCGCCGCAAAGCGGGTCGGATGTAGACGTGGTCAGCCTGGTTATCATCGCGACGCTGGCGGCCGCGCTGGGGCTGGCGATCCTGTCGCGTCGGGCGCGACGCAACGCTACTCGGGCCGGCGCTTGGTCGGCCAATCAGGCTGTAGGCCGAAGATAGCGCTCAAGGCTAACACCAGTAAACCCCCGCCGATGAGCAACTTTTGATCGCCGATCAGCCCAAACGCGAACAGGAGCCCGCCCACCAGTAGGACGAGTCCGAACAGGACGCCGAAGCCCAGCATTACGTGAGATCGTGCGGCCGCGAGCGCTCGGTCGTCAAGCCCCGACGATGGCCTAACGATGCAGTCCGCGTGACGGCCGGCGGCGGCGTGCATGCGAAACACGTCTGCGCGGTAATGAGGCCGCTGGCTCGGGGCTCGGCAGCGTGATTTCCGGCCGTGGGCTCGGGATTGGGCTCGACGGGACAACGCGAAGGGGCGTGCGTTTCGTCGCGCCGGACGAAGCACGCCGCAAGCGCCGGATCACCAGGGGCAGGACCCACGCGCCGATCGCGATCGCCCCAACTGTCTGCCGACTGTCTCCGAACACGCTGGTGATCCACAGCGTCGTAGCCATCAGCATCCCGAAAAAGAGCATGTCGCCGATGATGGCGAGCGTCCAGCCGGACACGAACCCGTGTCCGGCTGCCGCCGCGGCCGCGCGTCCCGTGGTTGGCGAGATGCTGAAGCTGAACAGGATCAAGCCAAGCGGACCGTGTACGCGGCCTTCGTTCAGCCCAACGCTCTGCGTCGCTCGTGCGAAGACGTGGCCCAGCTGACCCAGGAAGGCAACTCGCTTGCCCGCCCATCGCAGCAGCACCAGAAGTGGCTCGGCGGTTACCGCGAGCAAGAGGTCGGACCCGAGATACAGGCCAGCGGTCGTCAGTGGCGACAGGCCAGCGTCGCGCGCCATGACCACGCCGAATGGGATGCCGGCGGCGAGCGGCAGCACGAACATCAGCAACACCCCGGCGACGCCGGCGGGCCAAAAAAACGGCAGTGGCGCCGTTGGATCCCACTGTGCGCGAATGAGCTCATTCAGCGCGCGGGTCAGGTCGTCGTTAGTCATGGCTTCGGTCGGTGCGGAGTATGGCTGGGTGGGTAGCCGGAAGACCACTATGCAGGTGAGAATGCGTGGATATGCGCATCGAGGGCTGGCGGACCAATCTGTCCGCGCCCGTTCCGAACGTCCGCCGCATCGTCTCGATCGCGCCTTCTAGTACTGAGATTCTCCACGCGCTCGGACTCGGCCGCCGCATCGTCGGCGTCGACCGCTGGTCAGACTATCCACCCCGGGTGCTGCGCTTGCCGCAGGTCGGCAGTGATCTACGCGTCGACGTCGAACGCGTGACAAACCTGAAGCCCGACCTGGTGGTCGCTTCGCTGCACGTGCCTGGTATGGAGGACAATCTGCCAGCCTTCGAGCGTGCCGGCTTCAGCTACCTGGCGCTGGGTGGGCTGGGCCTCGATGGCATCTGGGCTGACATGCGCATCATTGGTCGCTACCTGGGCCGCGAACGACGCGCCGAGGCACTGATCCACGACACGCGCGAACGCATGGGTCGCGTCGCCGCGCGCTCGGCCACCTCAAACGTGCGGCCGCGGGTTCACTGGGAGTGGTCAGCCCACCCGTTTGTCGCTGCCCGTCGCTCGTGGATCACGGAGCTGGTCGAGATGGCTGGCGGACAGAACGTGTACAGCGATCTGGATGTGGAAAGCGTGCGCGTTTCGGCTGAAGACGCGATTGCTCGTCAACCGGACGTCGTGGTGGCATGCTGGTGTGGGGCGCGGAAACTCCCCAGTCTAGAACGCATCCTGACGCGGCCGGGCTGGCAGGACACGCCGGCGGTCCGCCACGGCCGCGTAGCGGTCTTCAAGGAAGATCTCTTCGGCCGGCCCGGTCCACGCCTGGCCGAGGGCCTGGAACAACTGGCCGCGCTGCTTACTCCCTGAATCCGCTCTGCTCGGCCTCCGAGATCGCGGCCTGGAGCTTGGCGATGAGCGCCTTGCCAGAGGCGATGTCCATCTCGACCGCCACGCGCGCCGCGGCGCCCAGGTCTGGATTGACAAAGTCGAGCAGGAGCGCGTGTTCAGACTGCGCGTGCGTGGCGTGGTCGTAGCCGACATTGGCCTGGCTGATCGGGAACCACCCCGAGGCACCTTTGCCGCTGCCGGTAACCGCGGTTTGCAGCGAGATCATCGTGCACATAGCAGTGTCCCGTCCTCAGTGCTTCAGGTGCTTGTCGAAGAAGGCGAAGACCTTGCTCCACCCGTCCATCGCCTGTTCCTGCCGATAATACGGTCGGTCGTAATAGAAGAAGCCATGGCCGGCGCCGTCGTAGCGGCGGAATTCGTACGACTTACCGTACTTTTTCAGCTCCGCCTCATGCATGTCGACGTCAGCTGGCGAGGGCCCCTGATCGTCGTTGCCGAACAGTCCCAGCAGTGGCGTCTGCAGGTCTTTGGTATAGTCGATAGGCGCGACAGGCTGCTTTGGCGTGAGCGCCTCCTTCGCCGCTACGACGCGACCACCCCACAGGTCAATGACGGCGTCGAAACCCGGCGCGCGCGAAGCCGTCAGCAACGCCACGCGTCCCCCAGAGCAGGTGCCGAGGATGCCCACCTTGCCATTGCTGGACGGCTGCTGCCTGAGCCACTGTCGCGCAGCATCGAGGTCGCCGACTGCCTGATCGTCGGAAGAGCCGCCCTCGCCGCGGACTTTTGCGGCAATATCGTCCGGCGTGCCGTGCCCAGCTCGGCAGTACAGATCCGGGCAGATGACCGTGTATCCGTGGTTGGCCAGACGGCGGACGAATTCCTGGAAGAACTCGTCCCAGCCGGGCATATGATGCACCGCAACGATGCCTGGATACCGTCCGTCCCCTGCCGGGCGAGCGACATACGCGTGAATCTGGTCGCCGTTGGCGCCGGCAATCGTCGTGACGCCAGCGCTCAGGCCCTGAGGGGCATCGGTGGTGAACGAGTTCCACATATACGCCTGATGGTACTGGGGATCCTTCAGCGTTTGCGGGGCTCGCCACGGTACCGCGCGAGGAGCCATTCTATAGCGATCGTCTCAGGGACGCGGACCTCGCGACAGCTCCTGCATGCGGCCAGTCACCACGAACACGACCCGCTCACAGATGTTCTGGACGCGGTCCGCCACGCGCTCGAGGTTGTGGGCTGCCCACAGCAAGTGCGTGGCCTGGTCGATGGTGCGCGGATTGGCGAGCATGATCGTCAACAGCTCGCGGTAGACCTGCTGGTACAGCGCGTCGACCTCGTCGTCCTCGGCAGCGATCATCTCAGCCGCCATCACGTCACGTTCGATGAACGCGTTGAGGGATCGACGCAACATGCTGACGGCCAGCTCGGCCATCCGCGGGATGTCGATAAGCGGCTTGATGTGCGGCTGCTCGCCAATCTGGACGCAGATGTGGGCAATACCCGCGGCGTAGTCGCCCATGCGCTCCAGGTCGGTAACGATGTGCAGGATGGCCGCCAGGCGGCGTAAGTCGGAGGCCATTGGCTGCTGGGTGGCCATCTGCAGCAGCGCCGCCTCCTCGATCTCGAAGCGCTTCCGGTTGATCAACACGTCTTCGGATTCGAGCGCTCGCGCGCTGCTCGTATTGCGAGTCTTCAAGGCATCCACCGATCGGGTGATCGCCTTCTCCACCATGCTCCCGAGCACCAGGACCTCGTCCTGGAGTCTCTCGAGCTCGCGATGAAATCCGCTGCGACTCGTGCTGATTCCGATTGGTGCTTCCATGGTTGCCCGCCTATCCAAACCGTCCTGTGATGTAGTCCTCGGTCCTGCGCTCGGTCGGATTGGTGAAGATTTTCGAGGTGGGGCCGAACTCCACCATCCGTCCGATATGGTCCTCTTCCGCCAGCATGAATGCCGTGAAGTCGCTCACCCGCGAAGCCTGTTGCATATTGTGGGTGACAATCGCAATGGTGAAGTCGCGCTTGAGCTGACCGATCAGCTCTTCGATCCGGTACGTCGCGATAGGGTCCAGCGCGGAGCACGGCTCATCCATCAGGATGACTTCGGGTCGCACCGCGAGCGTTCGCGCGATGCACAAACGCTGCTGCTGACCGCCAGACAGCGATGCTCCGGAGGCCCTCCTCCAGACGTCCTTCACCTCATCCCACAGCGCTGCCTGACGCAAGGCGCGTTCGGCGATTTCCTCGAGTTCGCGCTTGAGCGCTCCGCCCTGGAGCAACAGTCCGGCGACCACATTCTCGAAGATGGTCATCATCGGGAACGGGTTAGGCTTCTGGAAGACCATGCCGACGACTCGTCGCACCTGGACGGGATCGACGCCTTCTCCATAGATGTTCATGCCGTTCAATTCGACCGTGCCTCCGGCTCGGGCTGTCGGAGTGACTTCGTGCATTCGGTTCAGGCAGCGGATGAATGTGCTCTTGCCGCAGCCCGAGGGCCCGATGATGGCGGTGACCTGGCGAGGCGCGATGTGCAGCCCGACACCGGCAACTGCCTGATGTTCTCCGTACCACGCACTGAGGTCCCGAGTGACGATGTTGGGACCCGATTCCATTTCAGTTTCCGCGTCAGCGGGAGGACCCGCCGCGTGCACGGGCTCTGTGGGGGGTTGATGATTGTTCAGCGTGTTGCTGGATAGCGGATCTGGCGCCGCCGATTGCTGGGTCGTGTCCGTCTGCGCGTTGAGGGGTCCCTTGCGCGCCATCACTAGCGTCCGAGCCTCCGAGTGGCTGCCCACCGGCTGAGCAAGCTCAGCGAGCCGATGAGCATGATGAGAATGAGGGCAGCGCCCCAGGCCTTGATTTGCCAGTCCTCATAGGGGGAGCGTGCGTAGTTGTAGATCTGGACCGGCAGCGCGGCCATCGGCTGCAAAAGATCGACACTGAAGAACTGATTGCCAAGCGCCGTCAACAATAACGGCGCGGTTTCGCCACCGGCGCGGGCGACGGAAAGCACCACACCGGTAATGATGCCAGCGCGGGCGGTCGGCAGGACCACCTTCAGGATGGTCTTCCAGCGCGCGATGCCTAGCCCGAGGCTCGCCTCGCGCAGCGGGTCGGGCACCAGGCGGAGCGTTTCCTCGACAGTGCGCGTGACGATCGGAATCATGATGATCGCCAGGGCAACGCCACCGGCGAAGCCGTTGTAATGGCCGACCACGTGGCGCACCAACCATGCCCAAACGAACACGCCGATGACGATCGACGGCAGCCCGGCGATCAGATCGATCAGAAAGCTCACTAGATGGGCGAAGGTGCCGCGGCCGTATTCGGCCAGATAGATCGCGGTGCTCATGCCGATCGGCACGCCGATAATCGCAGCCACTGCGAGCATCTCGATGGTTCCCAGGATGGCTGGCGCGACGCCGCCACCAACCTCGCCTGGCGGCAGAGGCCGCTCGGTGAAGAAGGCCAGATTCAGAGCTGGCAAACCATTCAGGGTGACAAAAATCAGAATCAGCAGCAGGATTACGACCGCAATGGCTGCGCAAAGCGTCATCACCGCCGTTGCGATCCAGTCGACGACCTGCCGCCGCCGAACACGTGGCGATACGCGGGTGAGGGGAACAGTGACGCCCGGAGCGAGGGCTGCCATGCTCAGCCCGCTCGCGTCGCGGAGCCCAGCGGCCCGCGAACGCTCCAGACCAGTAACCGCGCGACCACGTTCATGACCCCCGCCACCAGCAGCAGGACCAGGGCGATCTCGACCACTGCGCTGAAGTAGATCTCCTTGTCGGCTTCCGTGAATTGATTCGCAATCGCGCTGGCAAGCGTGTAGCCAGGCGTGAACAGCGATGGCCGGATCTGGGTCGAGCTATTGCCGATGACCATGGTCACGGCCATTGTCTCGCCGAGTGCGCGCGCCAGACCAAGAATGATCGCCCCTGCAATGCCGGACCTGGCGTAGGGAAGGACCGCGCGCTGGATGGTCTCCCACCGCGTGGCGCCCAGGGCCAGCATGCCTTCACGCTGGGTGTTGGGCACCGCCCGCAGGATCTCGCGCGAGACGGCGGTGATCGTCGGCAGAATCATGATCGCCAGCACCACGCCGGCTACCAGGTAGTCGCGTCCGACCGTCGCTCCGCTGAACAGGGCCCCGACGACCGGCACGTTGCCAAGCGTGTTCTTCAAGAACGGCTCGACCGCGGCGCGCATGATCGGGGCCAGGATGCGAAAGCCCCACAGACCGTAGATGATGCTCGGGATAGCAGCCAGGAGCGTGATCAAGAAGGAAACCGGTTCGGCCAGCCACTTTGGAGCGTACTCGGCAATGTAGACAGCGCAGGCCACACCTATGGGTCCGGCGATGAGTACCGAGAGAATGGATGTCACAACGGTGCCATAGATGTATGCCGCCGCGCCGAACTTTTCGGCCACCGGATCCCATTCGCTGCTGCCGAGGAAGCCCATGCCGTACCGCTGCACCGCCGGCCACGCGTCCAGAAGAAGCAAGATGAAGATCGCGATCAACAGGAGCGGGACGCACGCCGCCGCGAGCATCATCACGCTCCTGAACACGCGGTCGCCGCGGTTGCTTGCCGCGGCCCGCGTGAGGCGCGAGGAATGTTCGAGGTCGGATGTCAAAGCCACGCCGACGTTAGGGGAGAACGGGCTTGCCGTTGACCGCGATCTGATGGATGAACTGCTCGCTCTTGGCCGTCAGACCGGCCGGCACCACCGCGTACTGCAGATCCTTATTCAACGGCTGCGCCTCGTGGGTTGTCCACCACAGCAGGCGAGCTAGTGCCAGGGCCTTTGGCTGATCGGTCTGGTTCTGGTAGGCCAGCAGCCACGTAGCAGTAGCGATCGAGTACGAGGTGTCGCCAGAGGCGTCCACGATGCTGAATCGCAAGTCGGCTGGGATGCTCGTCAACGCCGCCGCCGCCGCCGCGGTCACGCTGTCGAGGGACGGGTCGATCCACTGCCCGGCTTTGTTCTTGACCATGCCGTAGTCGATCTTGTTGCCGAGGGCGTAGATGAGCTCGACGTAGCCGAGCGAGTAGGGGTTCTGCTGAATCTCGCCGGCCACACCGGGGTTGCCGCTGCCGCCGAGACCAACCGGCCAGTTGACCGACGTGGCTTTGCCTACCTTCGACTGCCAATCCGGACTGACGCTGCTCAGATAGTCGGTGAAGCCGAAGGTGGTGCCTGATCCGTCGGATCGGTGCACGGTGATGATGTCTTGATTCACGCTAGCCAGATCGGGGTTGTCGGCGACCAGCTTGGGATCGTTCCACTTGGAAATATCGCCAAGGAAGATACCCGCGATGTTCGCCCCGCTGAACTTCAGCTTCGTCTTGACGTTCGGAATGTTGTAGCTCAGCACGATCGCGCCAAGCGCGGTCGGAATGTGAAAGATCGGGCCACCCTTGGCGCCCGCGAGCTGCTCGTCGGTCATCGGTGCGTCTGACGCGCCGAAGTCGACCGTCTGATCCTGGATACCCTTGATGCCCCCGCCAGAGCCGATGGCCTGATAGTTGACCTGGACCTGGGTCAGTTTGGCGTACTCATCGAACCACTTGGCATACAGGGGGGCCGGGAACGTGGCGCCGGCGCCGTTCAGGGCCTTGGCTTCATTCGCCACCGGACCAGTGATGGCCATGCCAGGCGCCGTCGTGGTGGACGGTGAGGCGCTCGCGGCCATCGGAGACGGACTGGCAGCTGGGCTGGGGGCTGGCTTGCTCACGGTGGCGGCGGCTGCTGGCACAGCGGTTGCTGGCACAGTGGACGGGGCAGCCGCTGGGGCTGTAGTGGGCTTGGTCGCGGCGGTTGGGGCCACGGTCGGCGGCGCCGGTTGCGCGGCTGGCGCGCAGGCCGCGCAAAGCGTCAGCAGCGCCAGGCATAGCGATCTCAGGGCCAGATGATTCATCGACCACACCGTAGCCCCCAGGCGGTGATCACAGGTTAAAGCTCGTGTTAACGGATGAGGAGGAACGGGTTAGCAGTCGGTTAAGCGGGACAACCATTAAAATGCACCCGCAGCACGGCAAACAGCTACGCTGAACGGGGTTCCTGGTGCGATTCACGGAGTTCTCCATCCGAAACGCCCTCGTCGTCGCTGCCGTGACGCTGGCGCTCGCCTTCCTTGGACTCTACGCGTATGCATCCATGGGTGTCGGCGTTACCCCGAACGTCAGCTTTCCGCTGGTCCTGGTGACCACGATCGATGCTGGGGCCGATCCAGCCACCATCGAGAGCCAGATTACCAAGCCCATCGAGGATGCGGTGGCCGGGCTCCCGAACGTGGACACGATCACCTCGACTTCAAGCGACGGTGTTTCGAGTGTGGCCATCCAGTTCACGACCGCGGCCAACTCCGAGCTGGCGCCGGTCGACGTCGAGCGCATCGTCAATTCGGCCCGGTCGAGCCTTCCGGCGGCGGCCGACCCGCCGTCGGTCACCAAGTTCGAGACCAGCGCTTTTCCAGTCCTGGTGGTAACCGCTTCGGGGCCTCAGCCGCTGGTGGACCTGCGGCGCATTGCGAAGAACTTACTCGAGCGCGAATTCGCGGCGGTGCCAGGCGTGCAATCGGTGCAGACCACCGGCGGGGATGTTCGCGAGGTCCAGGTCAAAGTGGACCCGGACCGGCTGCGCAGCTACGGGCTGGGGTTGAACTCTGTGCAACAAGCCCTCCAGGCTGACCAGATTCAGACACCCGCCGGGCTGCTGAGCGCATCCGGCAAGGACGTCAACGTTCGCCTGAACGCGCTTGTGACCAATCCTGCGCAGCTGGCGCTCATCTCGATCGGCACCACGTCGAACGGGGTGATCCACCTTGGTGACGTCGCGGTCATCAACGACGGCGTGAAAAAGACGCAGGCCATCGATCGTCTGAACGGTGTACCGGCGGTGGCGCTGGTCGTCACCAAGACCGCAACCGCCAATACCCTGGCCATCAGCCGGGGCATTCACGATGCCATGACTCGCATCGAGCCCACCCTGCCCCCGGGCATGCATCTGAGTGCGGTGACCGATGCAGCAACCTACACCCAGCAGTCGTTCGACACCATTCGCAAGACCCTCGTCGAAGCGATCATCCTGACCGGGCTGATCCTGCTGCTGTTCCTGCATACGCCGCGCGGCACGCTCATCGTGCTCATTTCCATTCCAACCTCCGTGCTGACCACGTTCGCGCTGATGAACGTGATGGGCATGAACCTCAATCTCTTCTCGATGCTGGCGCTCACGCTGTCGGTCGGCATTCTGGTTGACGACAGTATCGTCGTCCTGGAGAACATCTACCGTCACCTGGGCATGCGCGAGCCGCCCTTCGTGGCGACTCTCAGCGGACGCCGCGAGATCGGACTGGCGGCGCTGACCATCACCATGGTCGACGTCGTGGTGTACGTGCCAATCGCGCTCATCTCGGGCATTGCGGGCGACTTCATCCGTCCGTTTGCGCTCGTCATCGCCGCTGCCACCCTGACCTCGCTGGCGGTGTCGTTTACGCTGACGCCGCTGCTGGCCAGTCGCTTCCTGACCATGGAGCACACCCGCGATCAGGGCAGGGGTCCGCTGGCAGCCTTCGGCCGGGGCTGGAATCGTGGCTTCGATTGGCTCGAACGGCGCTACGCATGGCTGCTGCGCGCGACGCTGACCGCCACGCTGATTCCGCTTGGTTTCGTCGGCGCCGGATTGTTGCGGATGACGGGCGGGCGCTTTGGACGCCGGGCGCCTGCACGAGTGGGTATGCGGTGGGGCGCGATTGTGGCTGGATTGGTGGCGGCCCTGGCCGGGGTGGCGATACTCGGGTCTGGCTCGATCGGTCTGGACGTCTTCCCGAGTGGTGACCAGAGCGAGATCGACCTCCAGTTGATTATGCCCGCGGCGACGTCAATAGCCGACACGTCGGCGGTTGTCCAGGGCATCGAGCAAAAGCTGAAGGCCGTGCCTGAAGTGCGCGAGGTGTTCTCCAGCACTGGCGGCGGGGCATCCAACTTTGGCGTCGCCAGCGGCGACACCTCGCAGATCAGGGTGCTGCTGGTGCCCAAGAACGCGCGCACGCGCAGCTCGGCTGAGATAGCCGACCAGCTCGGCACGACGCTCCCGCCGGGCATCCCGAAGTCTCGGGTCGGCGTCAGCTTGCCGAACGCATTCGGCTTCGGCGGCTTCGGCGGCCAACCCATCCAGGTCGCCATCCAGGGCCCCGATCCGACAACGCTCAACCGACTCGTCGATCAGGCGACAGCGCTCATGGCCGCGGTTCCAGGGGCGGCTGACGTAAACAACGCCAACCAGAAGGTCCAACCGGAGTACGTGTTCGAGTTGGACCACGCGCATGCTGCCGATCTCGGCGTGTCGGCGCAGCAGGCGTCGACTTCGATGCACATCGCCGTCGACGGTATGGTTGTCAGCAAGTACCGCCAGCTTGGTCAGGACGACGTCGACATACGCCTGATCAGTGACGACGCGTTTCGCGCGTCACCCACGAATTTGCCCGATCTGCCCATCCTGACGAGCACAGGCAGCCTGGTCCGCCTGGGCCAGCTGGGAACGATTGTGCCGGGCAGCGCCGCCACCGTCATATCACACGTCGGCCGGGTGCGCAGTGTGAGCATCAGCGCTTCAACCAACGGACGCCTCATCGGGGACGTCCTGGGCGACATACAGACGAGCCTGAAGAACCTGTCGCTCCCGCCCGGCTATGCGATTACCTATTCGGGGCAGGCCGCTCAGGGCGGCTCCGCGTTCAGTGACATCTTCAAGGCGCTCGGCGTGGCGGTGCTCTTGATGTATCTGCTCATGTTGATGCTGTTCAGATCGGTCACCCTGCCTCTCGCAGTGCTGATGTCCTTGCCGCTGGCCATCGTCGGAGCACTCGGGGCCATGGCATGGACCGGATCGCCGTTCACGCTGTTTTCGTTGCTGGGCATCGCCGTGCTCGTCGGCCTCGTCGGCAAAAATGCCATCTTGCTCGTGGACTACACTGACACTCTGCGCAAGCGCGGGGTTGGCCGAACCGAGGCCTTGCTCGAAGCTGCGCCCACCCGGCTGCGCCCGATCTTGATGACCACGTTTTCGATCATCGCCTCGCTGACGCCGGTCGGCCTTGGCCTCGAGGAAGGCTCGGAGCTGCTTAAGTCGGCCGCGGTGGTCCTCATCGGCGGACTGCTGACCTCGACGCTGCTGACGCTGGTGTTCGTTCCTGCCATGTACACGCTCCTGGACGACCTACAAGAGCTCGTGCTTGGCCTCGTCGGACGGATTGCGCGGCCGCGCCAGCTCCAGCCGGCGGAGATCGCCATCCTGCGCGGGGGCCCTCAGCCAGTCCCCAGCCCAGCTCCAGTTCACAACGGAGTCGCCGTCCGTGGCGTGGCTACCGACAGCGTTGAAAGGTAGGACTGCTTGAGTCACTCGTCACGCCGCCCCAGACAGCCTGGCCGCCACGGCCGGCCTTCACCTCGGCCGCCCGAGATCGCAAGCGCTGCTGACCCGGCCGCGGGGTTGCGGGCGCTGGTCGAGGCGGGCATCATCGCCGCGGCGGCGCTGGACGCTCGCGACGACCTCAATCTCGCTGCCGCATCAACCCAGCGCCTGGGCGTGTTGAGCTCGGGCATGTGGCGGGCGCTCAGCCGCGAGCTGGCCACGGCGGCCGAGCGTCTCGACCGCTCGACAATCGAGCGTCTGGACGACATCGAGCGGCGGGCGCGCTCGCTCCAAGTCGACGCGGACGAGGTGGTCGCTGTCGGCTTCGCCGCGGCGCATCTGGCCGAGCACCGCCAAACAGTGGAGGCATTGGTGAAGCCGGGCCAGGACGCGCGCCATCTACTCGGGCCAGACATGCTGTTCGGCTTCAGTCTGGAAGCTCCCGCGGTCGAAGAAGACGACGACGACGACGGCGACGAGCCGAACCCGGGCGCGGTGGACGTGGCTCTGCTTTTGTGGCCAGCGCCGCTGACGCCCGTCATGGTGTCGATCGTTCCTTCGCTGCTGCCAGGCGCCGTCGAGGGCGCACTGGTACCCGAAAAGGTCTCGCTCGGATTCGCCCTGACGGCCTCGCCGCTGTTGGTGGCGGCGCTCACCACCGCCACCAAGCTTTCTGGCGACCAGGTGGATCAAGCGCTCATCGCGCTTGCCACCGCCTGCTGGAGCGCCCACCACCTCGACGAGCTGCCACCCGACGACGAGGACGTCGAAGATTCAGATGCCGCCGCCGACCTCGAGGCAGATCAAGGACCGCCCGGCGTCTGAGCAGCGGGCCGCTTCGGTCTTACGCCGGGTTGTGCCAGCCGGCCCGGCCGGCGGGCAGCGTGTCGGCTTCGGACGGGCCCCAGGTGCCGGGCGCGTAGGGGTGAACCGGAGCGGCGTTGTCGAGGACCTGGTCCACGACGGCCCATGCAGCGTCGACCGCGTCCTCGCGGACGAAGAGCAGTCTTTCACCCGCCATAGCATCGGTGAGCAGACGCTCGTAGGCGTCCACTTCATCACCCTGGCTATGCTCGACGAGCGTGAGCTCGACCGTATCGGTCTGATTGGTAAGACCCAGGCGCTTCACTCGCGCGCCGAGCCCGATGACGATGTCCGGCGTAAGGCGCAAACGCAGGTGGTTGGCATCGCTCTGAGAGATGTGGGTGAGCGGAGGGCGCTTGAAGCGCACCATCACTTCGGTCGCGGTGACCGGCAGACGCTTGCCAGCCCGAAGCAACCATGGCACTCCAGCCCATCGCCAGGAGTCCACCTCCAGCCGCAAGGCGGCATACGTCTCGACCGTCGACCCAGGCGCCACGCCCGGCTCATCCTGGTACCCATGGAACTGGCCTCGCACCAGCTGCGCCGGCTCGACGGGCGGAATCGAGCGCAGCACCTTGACGTGCTCGTCTCGGACGGCTTCGTGGTACATCGCGCCCGGCGGCTCCATGGCCAGCATGCCCACGACTTGCAGAAGATGGTTCTGGACCACGTCGCGGATGGCGCCGTTTTCATCGTAGAAACGGCCGCGGCCCTCGATGCCGAAACTCTCGGCCATCGTGATCTGTACGCTCGAGACGTAGTGGCGATTCCAGAGCGGTTCGAAGAGCGTGTTTGCGAACCGGAAATACAGCAGGTTCTCAACCGCCTCTTTGCCCAGGTAGTGATCTATTCGAAAAATCGACGTTTCGGGGAAGACGGCGTGAACCGTGTCATTCAGCACGCGAGCAGACGCGCGGTTGTGTCCGAACGGCTTTTCGATCACCACCCGCGCGTTGGCTGCGCAGCCGGACGAACCCAGGGACTGGACGACCGTCCCGAACAGACTGGGCGGAATGGCAAGATAGTGCGTCGGCCGCTGTGCGTCGCCGAGCGTACGCCGAACCGCCGTGAACGTCGCCGGGTCGGAATAGTCGCCGTCGACGTACTGGAGCAGGTGAGCCAGCTTTGCGAATGCATCCTGATCGACGCCGCCGCCGTGCTCGGTCAGACTGGCGTGGGCGCGCTCGAGCAGCTGGTCGCGCGACCAGCCGGCCTTGGCCACTCCAACGACTGGCACGTCCAGCGAACCCCGTCGCAGCATGTGCTGCAGCGCTGGAAAGATCTTCTTGTAGGCCAGGTCGCCGGTGGCACCGAAGAACACGAGGGCATCCGACGGACCGCTGCCAACCATTCCGATCTGCATGCACACGTTGTACCGTGTCCTCAGTGAGCCTAGAGCCAACCAACGACGTCCAGCCGGAGCCGGAGCCTGAGTCTCAGTCGCCGCAGCCACGTCGGCCGCGGCCCGACGGCGCTCGGTGCGACGCTTGCCACGCGCGCGGCGCGCGCGTCGTCCGCAGCCGCGACCAGCTGTTGACCGTGTGCGTGCGCTGCGCGCGGGGGGTCGACGTGTCCTCGACCGACTCCGCGGACGCGATCGCGGCGGTGGTCAACCGCACGCCGATAGGCGAACGGCGCGCCCTGGTCCGACGTCTTCTGGCGCGACGGGCCCTGCACACCGCCCGCAGAGAACGCAAGATCCGCCCGGCCTGACGCCGAGCGGTCCGACCGTGTGCGGTTGGTGCCTCGGGTGTATCATGCGGCGCTTGTGAAGAGCAGATCCGAACCTCCGGGGAGGGGTTGGTATCTCCTCCTGCTGATCCCGTTTGTCGCGACCCTCTGGGTGCCCTTTTACGCTGGGGCCGAGCCAGCCATTGAGGGCGTTCCCTACTTCTACTGGTACCAGTTCTTGTGGGTCCCGATCTCGGCAGTCATCACCGCCGTGGTCTACTTCGCCACGCGTGAGCCAGAGGTTGTCCCCGACGAGCAACGCCCGACTCCGCCGCCAATCACCACGAGGGACCACCCATGACCGTCGACTGGGTGGCTCTGGGCGTTTTTCTGGTCCTGTTCGTCTTCGTCACCGTGCTCGGGTTCTTCGCCGCTCGGTGGCGAGCCGGTGACCTCGACCTGTTGCATGAGTGGGGCCTCGCCGGGCGGCGCTTTGGCACCATCGTGACGTGGTTCCTGCTGGGCGGTGACCTGTACACGGCGTACACCTTCATCGCCGTGCCGGCGCTCGTCTTTGGCGCTGGTGCCACCGGAATGTTCGCCTTGCCGTACACGATCGTCATCTACCCGTTCGTGTTCGTGGTCATGCCGCGGTTGTGGTCGGTGAGTCGCCGCCACCACTACATCACCGGTGCGGACTTCGTGCGCGGTCGCTACGACAGTCACCTGCTAGCTTTGGCCGTAGCCCTCACCGGCATCCTGGCCACGATGCCCTACATCGCGCTCCAGCTGGTAGGCATGCAGGTCGTCCTGGCGGCGATGGGTATCGAGGGCGACGCGCCGCTGATCATCGCCTTTGTCATTCTGGCTGGCTATACCTATTTCAGCGGCCTGCGCGCCCCAGCGATGATCGCCCTGGTCAAGGACGTCCTGATCTACATTACGGTCATCGCCGCGGTGGTCGTCATCCCGCTCCGGCTGGGTGGCTTCGGCCAGATCTTCGCCGCGGTGCCGGCCAACAAACTTCTGCTTTCGCCCGGACAGTTCGTAGCCTATGCCACGCTGGCCCTGGGCTCAGCCCTGGCCCTGTTCATGTATCCGCACTCCATTACCGGGGTCCTGAGCTCGAATAGCCGGGTGGCCATCAAGCGCAACGCCGCTCTGCTGCCGGCGTACAGCTTTTTGCTGGGCTTGATCGCCCTGCTCGGCTTTATGGGTCTGGCCGCCGGTGTCCAACCCCGGCCGCCGTTCGGCGCGCAGTGGGTCGTGCCGGGGCTCTTCGTGCAGATGTTCCCGTCCTGGTTCGTAGGCTTCGCCTTTGCCGCAATCGCTATCGGCGCGCTTGTGCCCGCCTCGATCATGTCGATCGCGGCAGCCAATTTGTTCACGCGCAACATCTGGCGGGAGTACGTTCGGCCAGGACTCAGCGACCGCGAAGAATCGCAGATTGCCAAGCTGACGTCGCTGGTCGTCAAGGCGGGGGCGCTCCTGTTCATCGTGTTCCTGCCGACGCAGTACGCGATCAACCTTCAGTTGTTGGGCGGCGTGTGGATCATCCAGATCCTGCCAGCGGTGGTGGTCGGCCTGTACAGCCGCTGGCTACACCGCTGGGCGCTGTTACTCGGATGGGCGGTCGGCATGCTGTCTGGCACAGCCATGGCGGTGTCGCAGAGCTTCGTGTCGGTCTACCCGCTCCAGCTTGGCGGCACGACCATCCCAGGCTACGCTGCGCTGTACGCGGTCATCCTGAATTTCGTTGTGGCGATCGTGGCGACGTGGATTCTGAGCGCGATGTCGGTACCGGGGGGCGCCGACGAGACCGCTCCGGTCGACTACACCGCGCTGGCGCCGGAGCCCGCTCCGCTCGGGGCTCGCTCAGCTCGGAAAATCACCGCCCAGCTTGCGCGCGGCCACTAGCCAGGTGGTGCAAGGAACGTCGCCGGCGTCGCCCGGGGCAGCCACAGTGCCAGCGTGTAGCCGGGATCGCCTGGCTGCGTCCACGCTTCCGTCCGGGCGCCCGGGCGAGCATAGATCATTTTTTCGCCCATATTGAAGTAGCGGCCCGCCGCGAAGTGGACCTCCACGGCGCTGGTTAGCTGTGACGGCTGATGCTGGCGTACCCATCCTGCCAGTGACGGCCACAGCTGCTGACCGCCGCTGACCGCTTTCCGCATCAGACGCCCCAGACCCTGCTCAGGTGTGAGCCGCGCGTGCAGGCTGCCGCAGATACCCACGACCTTCGCGCCCGCCGGCAGACGAGCCCACGCCTCAAGAAGATTGCGAGCCATGAGGCCGTCGCGCTCTGCCCACTGCTGCCCTACCTGGTCGGGTGCCTGGTCGAAGCACACCAGCTCCAGGTTGAACGCGCGCGCTGTCTTGACCATGTCGAGAACCTGAGCATTCCCGCGCCCATCGCGTGAGGGTCGCGCGAAGAACGGTGGCGGCTCGTCGATCAGCCCATCAGCCCAGGCCGTCAGCGCAGCCTGCTGGTCACGCGGCACCTCGAGCCCAAGTGCGCGGTACCCGTGCTCGGCCAGTTTCGGCAGCAGCCCGGCCACCAGAGCCGGGACTTCGCGGGTCCCGTGCAGCTCGCCAAACAGCAGCAGCTGACTGCGCACGGCCAGCTGAACTACCCGCTCTTCGACCCCCGGCGGCAGCGCCTGGACCGCCGCGGCCATACCTACGTGGAGCCCAGCGTGGGCGTGGCCGCCAGCGCGGTGCGCAACACGTCCACAAACTTCTCGATCTCGACGGGCTTGGGCAGCAACGCGACGATTCCGAGGTCGCTCGGGTTCACCCCCAGCGCCCAGTGCCGAGCCGAAACAAGAACCGGCGGCGCGATTGCCGCCAGCGCGCTGATCTCGCATCGCTCGTCGTCGTGCAGGTAGAGATGGCTGGTGCCCCAGAAGTCGGCGACGATCAGGTCTGGCGTGCGGGCTGTGCAGTGCGCCTGCAGGTCGCCTATGGTCGTGCATGCCTCCAGCTCCGCGCCGAGGTCATCGCGCACGACTTCGGCCAGCAACTCTCTGAGGTTCGGGTCGTCTTCGAGCAAATAGACGCAAGGAGCCATCGAAGCCACCATCCTACGCTAACCTCCTGCATCGAACGAGGAGGTGATATCGGAGTGACCGCGCCGACCACAGATTCCGTGATGTACCAGACGATGCACCGGCAGGCAAGCGATATTCGGCATGTGCTCGACGTCGGCTGGGCACCAGCCCAGGTGGCCGCGCAGCGCCTCGCGGCCGCCAGGCGCATCTATACCGTCGGCATCGGAACGAGCTACCACGCCGCGCAGGTCGGCGCGTGGCTGTTGAGGGCGGCCGGGTCCGATGCTCGCGCCGTTTCCTCGTTCGATTTTGGCGTGTACTCGGAGGCCGCCGATATGACCTCAGACGACGCGGTGGTGGTGATGGCCCACAGCGGTGTCAAGACGTATTCGAACGCTTCTCTGCGGCGAGCCGCCGAGGTCGGCGCGACGCGTATCTCGGTTGGCAGTCTCACCGCCGTCCACGAAGGCTCGCAGCAGGTGCTGCGGACCGTGGAGCGCGAGCGCTCGGCGGCGTTCACCGCTTCTCACCTGACCGCAATGACCGTCCTGGCCCAGATCGCGACCGTGCTCGGCGAGACGCGCTCTGCGCCCGCCACGAACGGCTTCCGCGCCGCCCTTGAGCAATTGCCGGATCAGGTTGCCGAGGTCCTGGCGCGCGCGGACGACGTGGCGCCGATCGCACGTGAGGCAGCGACTCGGCGCGTGTACGCGGTCGGCGCCGGGCCCAACGAGGCCACCGCGACAGAGGCGGTCATCAAAGTGCGCGAGGCAGCTCAAGGGTGGATAGACGCCTTACCGATCGAGCAGTTCCTGCACGGTCCGATCGTCTCGGCCAACGCGGGCGATGTCGCGGTCGTCGTCAACATGCCCGGCCGCGGGTCCGAACGGGTGGGCCAGATTACCCGCGTCCTTGACGCCATCGGTACGCGCGTGTGGCTCATTGGACGACCCGTCGACGGCCTCGTTCGGCAGCCGACGGTGTTTGCACTGCCGGACATGCCCGAGCTGCTGTCGCCGCTGCTGGCGGTCGTTCCGGTGCAGCTCCTGGCGTATCACATGGCGGTCGTCAAAGGCATCCACCCGGACGTGTTTCGTCGCGACGACGAGCGCTACGCCGCTGCGTTCAAGCTGCTCACCTTGTGACAGCCCGCGTTCGCCTGCGACCGTGGCAGCATGCTGCGCTGACTCGCTTTCTCGAAACGCACGGCCCCGATTTCCTGGCTGTCGCGACGCCGGGTGCGGGCAAGACGACGTTCGCCCTGACGGCGCTGCGGGTGGCCCTGGCGGGGCGAGCGATGCGGGTGGTCGTGGTCACGCCGACCGCGCACCTCAAAAGCCAGTGGGCCGACGCCGCCGCGCAGCTACAGCTCCACCTCGACCCGGCCTGGTCACCCTCCGACGGGGCTGTGCCCGCCGACATGCACGGCGTGGTTACGACCTACCAGCAGGTCGCGCTCAGCGTACCCGTCCTGCGGCAGCTGGCGCGGCAGTCCTTCGTGATCCTGGACGAGGTCCACCATGGCGGCCAGGAGCGCGCCTGGGGCGAAGCGCTCCAGGAAGCCTTCGGTGGCGCGGCGCGGCGACTGTCTCTGTCCGGTACGCCCTTCCGCAGTGACACGCGCGCGATTCCGTTCGTGCGCTACGAAGCCGACGAGGCGGTACCGGATTTCGAGTACGGCTACGGCGACGCGCTCCGCGACGGCGGCGTGGTGCGCCCGATCTACTTCCCCGCCGTCGGCGGTGAGATGGAGTGGAGCGCGCCCAACGGTGCACTCTACTCGGCCTCGTTCAACGATCCGCTGACCGCGGCGCTCGCGAATCAGCGCCTGAGAACAGCCCTGTCACTCGAGGGCGAGTGGCTGCCGTCCGTGCTGCGCGACGCGGTCAATCGGCTGAGAGCCGTGCGGCGGATGCAGCCCAACGCTGGCGGCCTGGTGATCGCCAGCGACCAGGAGCACGCGCGCGACATTGCCGACCTGTTGTCGTCCCGCTTCCACGTGACCGCCACGTGCGTTACCTCAGACGACCCGTCCGCGTCAGAGCGCATCGCCGGGTTCGCCGCCGGCAGCAGCGAATGGTTGGTAGCCGTGCGGATGGTCTCCGAGGGAGTGGATATCCCGCGTCTGCGCGTTGGCGTGTATGCCACGTCAACCACCACCGACCTGTTTTTCCGCCAGGCCGTTGGTCGTTTCGTGCGCTGGGTGGCTGGTGTTCGCGACCAGCGCGCGTGGCTGTTCGTGCCCGACGATGTGCGCCTGCGAGCCTGGGCCTCGTCGATCGCCGAGCAGCGCCGCCACTCCCTGGCTCGAGACCCGAGCCGAGAAGCCCAGCCTACCCGAGTGGCGGTCGAGAGGGATCCAGCGGAGCAGCTGTCGATGTTCGCACCGCTCTCGGCCGTCGCCACCGAGACGGCGGCTACGCTGAGCCCGTGGCACGAGCAGCTACCGACGGACTGGTCCGCGCTGGACTCGGAGACCGGCATCGACATGGAGCTCGGGCCCCTGCCCAGCGCGGCTGCACAGGCCGAATCTGAAACCGGAGTGACGCGTCGTCAGACGAAGGACGCACTCCGACTCGCCAACGCCGCGGCGGCACGCGACCTGGCCCGTCGCACGCGGTCGTCGCACGCGGTCGTCAATGCCGAGCTCAATCGTCTGGCCGGCGTGGGCCGCATCACCGAGGCGACCGTCCCGCAGCTCGAAGCTCGCCTCCGGCACGCCGAACGGTGGCTCGCCCGGCTCTAAGCCGCGCTACGATCAAGCTGGTGATGCACCTGACGCTGAGCACATTGTTCGATTCTGCCGCGTCCTCCCATCCGGCCCTGGTGGTGCCGGAGGGTCCGCACGTGAGCTACGGCACCCTGCGAACCAATTTGCACGCGGTTGCGGACGGGCTGGCTGCCTATGGCATACGGCGTGGCGATCGCGTAGCCATCGTTCTGCCTCAGGGACCAGAGGCGATCGTCACGATCCTGGGCGCCGGGGTGGCTGCCACCGCCGCGCCGCTCAACCCGAGCTTCACCGAGGACGAATTCCGGTTCTATTTCGACGACGTCTCCGCCAGAGCGCTCGTCGTTCCGGCGCACGGGGCCGAGGCTGCCCGCGCCGCCTGGCCGGCCGAGCGTCCGCTCATCGAGGCCGCGCTGGATCCGAGTGGCGACCTGCGACTCACCAGCGCCACCCCGAGCCAGGCCGGGCAGACCGCCACGCAGCCGAGCCCGGATGACATCGCGTTGATCCTTCACAGCAGCGGCACAACCGGGCGGCCGAAGCGTGTACCCATCCGCCACCGAAACCTGCTGGCATCCGCGCACAACATCGTCCGCACGTATGCGCTCGTCCCCTCAGATGTGACCCTGTGCGTGATGCCGCTGTTCCACATCCATGGCCTGGTGGCATCCGTGCTGGCCACCCTCGCCTCGGGCGGAACAGTGGCAATTCCGGGCCGATTCAACCCACTCGGATTCCGGCGCCTCGTCAAGACCCAACAGGCCACGTGGTACACCGCGGTGCCCAGCATCCACCAGATGGTCGTGGCCCGGTCCGCCGAGACTGAGTCTGTCGCGCGAGATGGGCAGACGCTGCGTTTCATTCGTTCGTCCAGTGCGGCGCTCCCGCGGACCACTCTGGTGCAGCTCGAGGAGTCGCTCGGCATTCCGATGCTTGAGGCGTACGGGATGACCGAGGCGTCCCACCAGGTGGCGTCCAATGCGCTCCCACCTGGCGTTCGCAAAGCAGGCTCGGTTGGACGCGGGGTCGGCGTCGGCATCGGCGTTGTGGACGAGGCGGGGGCGCTCCTGACCAACGGCGGCAGCGGCGAGATCGTGATCCAGGGGCCCAACGTCATCGACGGCTACGACAGCAACCCTGAGGCGAATGCGGCGGCATTCACCAGGGACGGCTGGTTCCGCACCGGTGACCTGGGCGTCATCGATACGGTCGGGTATCTGACCCTGGTCGGCCGACTCAAGGAAATGATCAACCGCGGCGGCGAGAAGATCGCGCCTCACGAAGTTGACGAGGTCCTGTTGCAGCATCCGGCCGTTGCCGAGGCGGTCTGCTTTGGCGCGCCACACCCAATCTGGGGCGAGGAGGTCCAGGCGGTGGTGGTACTGCGCGGCGAAGCAAGCGAACGGCAGCTCATCCGCCACTGCCAGGACCACCTTGCCGAGTTCAAGATCCCAAAACGACTGCACTTCGTGCAGGCAATTCCTCGCGGGGCCACTGGCAAAGTGCAGCGAAACCGCATCCGGGCCCTCATGGGACTGGAATGATGCGCACGGGCCAGACATGCGGTTTGTAATCCTCGGTGCGGGTGCGACCGGCGGCTTTCTCGGGGCTCGTTTGGCGCGCGCGGCTGAGGACGTCACGCTCGTCGCGCGCGGACCGCACCTTGAGGCCATGCGCGCCAACGGTGTGCGGGTGATTGGTGCTGGCGACGATTTCACTGCCTACCCTGCCTGCACCGATGACCTGTCGGTGGTCGGCCGTGCCGATGCGGTGTTTGTGACCGTCAAGGCCCACGCGCTGGTGGATCTGGCACCGCGGGTGGGCGCGCTGCTGGGACCGGATACGGCAGTGGTCACCGCGCAGAACGGCATCCCCTGGTGGTATTTCGACGGACTCGACCACAACGACCGCAACACACTGGCCGGCACGCGCCTGCACAGCGCCGACCCTGGCGGTGTCATTGCCGCCAGCATTGAGACGCGCCGGGTGCTAGGTTGCGTTGTCTACCCCGCAACCCAGCTGCTGGCACCCGGGATCATTCAGCATCTCGAGGGCACGCGCTTTTCCATCGGCGAGCTCGACGGCAGCCGGACTCCGCGCTGCGAGGCCATCGCCGCGGCGCTCATCCGGGCCGGACTGAAGTGTCCGATCCGAACCCGGATCCGCCACGACCTGTGGCTCAAACTCCTCGGCAATGTGGCCTTCAACCCGATCAGCGCACTTACCCGCGCTACCCTGGTCGAGATCGCCACCCACCCGGCGACGCGCGCGGTGGCGCGAGCCGTCATGGAGGAAGCCGATAGCGTTGCTCGGGCTCTCGGCGTCAAGCTTGACATCGGCGTCGACCAGCGCCTGGCCGGCGCCGAGCAGGTTGGCGCCCACAAGACGTCCATGCTTCAAGACGTCGAGATCGGTCGTCCGCTGGAGGTGGAGGCTCTGCTGGGGACGGTCGTCGAA
>JAABUQ010002298.1_pt1 | contig 38253 bp, 38 predicted proteins | sample 5560001 | NCBI WGS metagenome assembly JAABUQ01 (sample SAMN10711888, study PRJNA513371) | rock metagenome | isolation source: Antarctica rocks | place: Antarctica: Victoria Land, Finger Mt nord | collected 2015-12-18 | reverse complement strand
TCAAGGTGTCGGCCACCGGCAAGGTCACGCACAAGAAGTGCGGGTCGTCGCACCTGATGAGCCACAAGTCGGGCAAGCAGGTCCGCAACCTCCGCAAGAAGCAGGTGCTCAAGGTCCTTGCGGAGACCCAGCGGGTCCGCAGGGCGATCCGGAAGCGGATCGAGACCAACCCCGCCGCCGTCGAGGCCGCCAAGGAAGCGTTCGTCGAGAACCGCGAGGCGATGGGCGCCGAGGCGGCCGTCGACCCCGCCACCCTGCCCTCCAACGCCTGAGCGGAACAAATCGGACTCCCGTGGGGCCGCCGGCCCCGATCCCAATCACGACCGCAACCAGCGATCCCATCGAGATTGAACGATGCGTGCTAAGAAGGGTGCGGCCCGCACCAGGGCGAAGAAGCGTCTTTTCAAGAAGGTCGAGGGGTTCGTCGGCGGTCGCCGCCGGCTGCTCAAGTCGGCCAAGGAAACCCTGCTCCGCGCCGGGATGTTCGCCTTCCGCGACCGCCGGGCCAAGAAGCGCGACTTCCGCCGCCTCTTCATCACCCGCCTCAGCGCCGCCGCCGAGATGCGAGGGCTCCGCTACAGCCGGCTGATCCACGGCCTCCGCCTGGCCAAGATCGGGCTGGACCGCAAGAGCCTCTCCGACATGGCCATCTTCGACGCCGAGACCTTCGACGCCATCGTCGCCCTGGTCCGCACCGAACTCGATAAGGCCGACGCCGAGCTGAAGAGCCGGACCGCCAAGAAGACGGCCTGAACCGGAGCCGGAGATGTGGTGATGGAGCGGATCGGCGCAGTCGATCGGTTTGTGGCGTCGATCGGCCTGGTCGCCGCCTCCCTCTGGATCTACCGGGCCTGGGCCGATCCGGGGCGTTCGGTCCCCTCCCAGGTCTTCGGCGAGTTGGCCGTATCAGCAATGGTCGTCTTCGTGAGCATGGCTCTAGCCATCTTCCCGGCCGGCCGATCGCGGCGGTTTTTTGGACGATATGCGATCGTCACGACGGTCCTCACCCTCGCTTGCTGGGTGGCGCCACATCCGGTCCGAGAAACGATCCTGGATCGGGTCCTTGGGCCGATCGACCGGTGGTTTTCCCCCCAGTCTTCATCGGGGATGACCGAATTGGAACGGTCGCTCCTCCCCACCAAGCTCGCTTATCCCAGGCGGTTCGACTTCTCGACGACTCGACGACCATTTTTCTCGCTGGAATCCCAGGTCTGGCTCGGCCTGGCGGAAATCGCCGTGGCCTTGCCGATCGCATTGCTCGGCGAGATCACCCGAGTTCGGCGTGATCGAAGGCCGCGATCACCGATGCGACCCGAACTCCCATGAGCACCGCCAACCCGCTCGACGACGCCCTCGCCCGCCTCGACTCGTTGCAGGCCGAAGGGCTGGCGGGCTTCGCCGGGGCGAAGGACGAGGCGGCCGTCGAGGCGGTCCGGATCGACTTCCTCGGGCTCAAGCAAGGGCGGCTCAAGGCGGCCCAGGAAGCCTTGAAGACCCTGGGCCGGGCCGAGAAGCCGGTCTACGGCCAGCGGTTCAACGCGGCCAAGCAGGCGCTCGAAGCGGCCTGGGAGGCGAGCAAGGCCCGGGTCGGGAGGCCGGGCGAGGTCGCGGACGCGGTCGACGTGACCTTGCCGGGATCTCGGCCGAAGATCGGCCACCGGCACCCCTTGACGCAGACGGCCGAGGAGCTGATCGACCTCTTCGGCCGGTTCGGGTTCGCGGTGGCCCGGGGGCCCGAGGTCGAGGACGTCCGGCACAACTTCGAGGCCCTGAACATCCCGAGCACGCACCCGGCGCGGGACCCGGCGGACAATTTCTATATCGGCGAGGGGACGCTGCTCCGGAGCCAGACCAGCACGGTCCAGATCCGGACGATGGAGAGCCAGCCGCCGCCGGTCCGGGTGATCGCCATCGGCCGGGTCTTCCGGCCCGACGAGACCGACGAGACGCATTCGCCGATGTTCCACCAGATCGAGGGGTTGATGGTGGACAAGGGCGTGACGATGGCCGACCTCAAGACGGTCCTCCGCCTCTTCGCCACCAGCTACCTCGGCCGCGACGTGAAGATCCGGTTCCGGCCGTCGTTCTTCCCGTTCACCGAACCGAGCGTCGAGGTCGATATGCTCTGGCATGGCGGCGACCGTTGGGTTGAAATGGGGGGCGCGGGGATGGTCGACCCCAACGTCTTCAGGGCGGTGGGATACGACCCCGATGAGGTGAGCGGCTTCGCCTTCGGCCTGGGGATCGAGCGCCTCTGCATGAGGCGGCACGGGATCAAGGACATCCGGTCGTTCTATCAAAATGACGTCCGGTTCCTCGGCCAGTTCTGAGCCCTCGGCCGTCGCCGCCCGTCGGCCTCCCCCATGACATCGCACCCTCCGGAACAGGCGAGACAGCCACCATGGCCACGGACCAAGACCGAGTGATCGCGACGACCGGGACGACGGCCCACGCCACCCAGGTCCACCACCGCGACTTCCCCGAGATCCGGGCCGAGGGGGAGAGCCCCAAGGCCGCCGCGAACAACCTCGCCAACCAGCTCACCCGGGCCCTCGACAGCGCCCTGACCAACTGGCGACGCGACGCGATCCAGAAGGCGATCTCCGAGGTCGAGGCGTTCGCCGCCGAGAAGTCCTGAGCTGATCCCCTCCCGCTCCGCTTCGCCCGAAGCCCTCCCCTCCTCCGACCGAGATCGATCCCCGATGGCCGAGCCCGAAGTCGAAGCCGAGGTGGCGCCCAAGCTCGTCCGCGAACTCGGGGCGGTCGACGCCACGATGATCGTCATGGGCTCGATGATCGGCTCGGGGATCTTCATCACCTCGGCGGAGTCGGCCAAGCTCGTCGGCTCGCCCGGCTGGCTGATCGTCGCCTGGGCGCTCGCCGGGCTCCTGACCGTCGCCGGCGCCCTCTGCTCGGCCGAGGTCGCCGCGATGATGCCCAGGGCGGGGGGCCAGTACGTCTTCCTCCGCGAGGCGTACGGCCCGTCGATCGGCTTCATGTTCGGCTGGTCGACGTTCCTGGTCGTCCAGACCGGCACGATCGCCGCGGTCGCCGTCGCCTTCGCCAAGTTCCTCGGCGTGCTCTGGCCGGCGATCTCGGCCGGGGCCTACCTCGTCCGGCCGATCCCCCTGGGGGCTTCGGGCTACGCCCTGAGCCTGTCGACCCAGCAGCTCGTGGCGGTCGCGCTGATCGCCGGCCTCACGGCACTCAATACACGAGGGTTGCGGGCCGGCAAGGCGATCCAGAACACCTTCACCTTCACCAAGACGGCCGCGCTGATCGCGCTGATCGTCGTCGGCCTCGGCTTCGGGATGAATCGGAGTGCGGCGGCCTGGACGAGCTCGTGGTGGTCCCCCTCGGCCAACGGCTGGACCGCGAGCGGGGCCCAGAAGGACCTCGGGGTCGTCGGCGGCCTGGCGTTCGTGCTCCTGCTGGGCAAGGCGATGATCGGCCCGCTGTTCTCGCAGACGGCCTGGAACAGCGTGACCTTCACCGGCGGCGAGGTCATCGACCCCGGCCGGACCCTGCCCAGGGCCCTGGTCATCGGCTGCTCGTCGGTCGTCGGCCTGTACCTGTTGGCCAACTTCGCCTACCTCGTCGCCCTGCCCTTCGACCAGATCCAGGATGCCGAGAACGGCCGGGTCGGCACGGCCCTGATGAAGGCGGTGCTCGGGCCGGTCGGGGTGACGGCGATGTCGGCGGCGATCATGATCTCGACCTTCGGCTGCGTCAACGGCCTGGTCCTCTCCGGCGCCAGGGTGCTCTACGCGATGGCCCGCGACGGCCTGTTCTTCGCAGGGGTGGCGACGACCAACAGGCACCACGTCCCCGCCGTCGCCCTCGTGGCCCAGGGGGCCTGGGCGGCCCTGCTCACCCTGCCGGTGACGATCACGACCGACCCGGCCACGCAGCTCGTCAGCTACGGGAACACGTACAACCAGCTCCTCGAATTCCTCGCCCCGGTCGACCTGACGTTCTACATGCTGATGGTCGGCTCGGTGGTGATGCTCCGGATTCGCCGGCCCGACGCCGATCGGCCTTACCGGACCCTGGCCTACCCCCTGCCCGTGGTGTTCTACCTGGTGGTGGCCGGCCTCCTGGTGGCCGACTTCATCTACCTGGAGCCGAGGACCGCGGGGATCGGCTACGCCATCGCCCTGGCGGGCATCCCGGTCTACTGGCTCCGGGCCCTGTCCCGGCGGAAGCCGCGAGCCGGGGTCGACCCGCTCGCCTGACCGCCCCTTTCGACCGACCATGCCGGCCCGCTCCCTGGGAATCTCGCCCGATGATCGTCAGTTGGAACTGGCTCACCGACTACCTCAAGCTCGACATCCCGGTCGACGTCCTCACCGATCGGCTCGCCCTGGCGGGCCTGAACCACGAGTCGACGCACGAGGTCGGCGGCGACCTCGCGGTCGACCTGGAGGTGACGAGCAACCGGCCCGACTGCCTGGCCCACCTCGGCGTGGCCCGCGAGATCGGCGTCCTCTTCGACCGGCCGGTCCGACTGCCCGACCCCCGGCCCGCCACCTCCGGCCCGGCCGTCGAGACCCTGGCCGGGGTCCGGATCGAGGCCCCCGACCTTTGCCCCCGCTTCACCGCCCGGGTCATCACCGGGGCCAAAGTCGGGCCGAGCCCCTGGTGGCTCCGGAAGCGGCTGGAGACCCTCGGCGTCCGGCCGATCAGCAACGTCGTCGACGTGACCAACTACGTCATGTTCGAGTGCGGCCAGCCGCTCCACGCCTACGACCTCGCCAGGCTCGAAGGGCGCATCCTCGTCCCCCGGCGGGCGGTCCCCGGCGAGAAGCTCCGGGCGATCAACGGCAAGACCTACGACCTGACGCCCGAGATGCTGGTGATCGCCGACGCCTCGCGGCCGGTCGGGCTCGGCGGGGTCATGGGTGGGCTCGACACCGAGATCGGCGAGGGGACCACCGACGTCCTCATCGAGGCCGCGCGGTTCGACCCGATGAACGTCCGCAAGACGTCGCGGGCGCTCGGCCTGCACAGCGATTCGAGCTACCGGTTCGAGCGGCCGATCGACCCCGAGGTCGCCGAATGGGCGAGCCGGAGGGCCTCCGAGCTGATCCTGGCGACGGCCGGCGGGACCCTCCACCCCGGGATGATCGACGCCGGCGGCCTCGCCGCCGACCGGCCCGAGATCACGCTCAGGCTCGACCAGGTCGCCCGGGTCCTGGGGATCACCGTGGCCCCCGACGAGGTCCGGCGGATCTTGCTGGCGCTCGGGTTGGAGGCCGATGGGGGCCCGCCCGAGGCGCCGAGGTTCCGGGCGCCGAGCTGGCGGAGCGACCTGGAGCGCGAGATCGACCTGATCGAGGAGGTCGCCCGGATTCACGGCTACGAGCAGATCCCCGAGGACCGGCCGGTGCCGATGGCGTCGGCCGTCCGCGACGCCCGGGGGCGGGTCGAGGATGCCACGCGCGACCTGCTCACCGGCCTCGGCTTCGACGAGGCGATCACGCTCAGCTTCGTGCCCGACGAGCTGGTCGGCCCGCTCGACGCCGAGGGGGCCGAGGCGCCGATCCGGGTCGAGCACTCGGTCCGTCGGCACGCCAATGCCCTCCGCCAGAGCCTCGTCCCCAGCCTCCTGTCCGCCAGGCGGCACAACGAAGCCCGGGGGAACGCCGAGGCCGACCTGTTCGAGGTCGCCAACGTCTACCGCCCCCGGGCCGGCCGGCCGCTCCCCGACGAGCCGGCGTGCCTGGCGATCGTCGCCGGGCGCGACTTCTTCGGGCTCAAGGGGGTCGTCGAGGCGCTCCTGGCGCGATTCCACCTCGCCGATCGGCTCCGGGTCGAGGCCCGCCCGGTCGACTGGTTCACCCCCGGGCGTTCCGCCGCGCTGTTGCTCGACGGCCGGCCGCTGGGCCTGATCGGCGAGGTCGCCCGGCCTCGGCTCGATGCGCTCGAGCTCCGCGAAGGGTGCTCGGCGGCCGAGCTCGACCTCGGCACCCTGGTCGAGCTGGTCGACCTGATCCCGCGGGATCGCCCGCTGCCGCAGTTCCCCGGAGTGGCCCGCGACCTGTCGCTGGTCGTGCCGACCGCGCTCCCCTGGGGCGACCTCGCCGTCGCGGTGGGCCGTGCGGGGGGCCCGACGCTGGAGTCGATCGTCTACCTCGACGCCTTCCGGGGCGGCAACCTGCCGGTCGACCGCCAGAGCCTCCACTTCGGCCTCCGCTTCCGCCACCCCGAGCGGACCCTGACCGGCGACGAGGTCGAGCGCTCGGTCCGGGCGATCGTCGAGGCCTGCGCCTCACGGTTCGAGGCGACCCTCCGCTCCTGAGCGTGATCTCGACCGTTCGAACGCGGAGAGGCCGGGCGTCCTTCGACCCCCGGCCTTTCGATCCAAGTTCGTTCGATCGTGACCGATCAATAAGCGTCGGAACTGATGACCTCGCCGCCGTTGCGGGTGGAGAGGGCCTGGTAGACGCCGACCTTCTGATTACCGATGAGGTAAAGGCCGTTGCCGTCCTGGGTGATCAGGGCGTTGTTCCAGGTATTGATCGTGTCCTTGAGGAACCGCACCGAGCCGTCGGTGAAGGCGAAGTTGGCGCCGCCGGGGTGGAAACTCGACGTGGAGATCACGAAGATGTCGCCCTGGTCTACGCTGTCGTAAGCGTTGGTGTCGGACTTGGGGTTGGGGGCGTACAGGGTCGTGAAGATCGTATCGCCGTAATTGCCCGACGTCCACCAATTCCAGTCGTAGAGGTCGGTATTCCCCTTGGCATCCGCGGTGGCGGAGAACTTGCCGTGGGCCCTCTCGGCGAAGATCATCGTGTTGCTGGTGCCGTCTGTCACATCGGCGATTTTCACCGGCGAGACGCTGCCCGGGTTCTTGGGGAGCCCGTTGGGCATGGGGACGTAGTTCGGGTAGCCGATGTAGCCGAACATCCCATTGTTGCTGCTGATCTTGGTCTGGAAGTTCGGGTCGGTGCCCTTGGGGAAGTAGGCCCAGGTGCCGACGTTGCCGGCGTAGCTCGAATAGGTCATCGGCAGGGGCGTCTTGTCGTAGTTGGCGTCCGGGTAAGTGTAGCGGAGGCCGTTGATCTTGCCGTCGCTGGGGCACCAGAGGGTCGAGATGCCGAACCCTGAGACCGTGCTGTTGGCGGCCTGGTACATGCCGAGCGAGCTGTTCACGGCGTTGAAAATGACTTGCTGCTCGTAGTACGCGGTCAACGCCACCATCGGCCCGAAGCCGTCGTGGAATTTGCTGTCAACCGGATACCATTGCCGGTTGTAGGCCATCGGAAAGCAGCCGTTGGAGCTCTCGTAATTCATCGCCGCCAGGCCGAGCTGCTTGAGGTTGTTGACGCACTGCGAGCGGCGGGCGGCCTCGCGGGCGGCCTGCACCGCCGGCAGGAGGAGGGCGATCAGGACCGCGATGATGGCGATGACGACGAGGAGTTCGATCAGGGTGAAGCCGCGCGAGGCGGCCCGTCGGAACGCGGTCTGGCGCATCAGATGAGATTCCCAGCGGAGAGTGTAGAACGAAGATGAGTGAGGAACGGCAGGCCCAATCCGTCGGTGATGCCGCCGGGGCGCGGCAAGCGACGGCTCAATCGCCCTTCTTGCCGCGGAACTTGATCCCGACCTCGTCGTCGGGCTTCGACGGGCTGGCCGGCTTGGCGCCCTTGCTGAGATTCTCGCGGATCGAGTCGCGATTCTTGATCTCGACCGTACCCGTGCCGGCAGGCGAGCAGCCCGCTGCTAGTACCGCGACGACGGCCGAGGCCTGGAGGGCGCGCGACAATCGACCACGCCTTCGTGGCAATGGTGCAATCATACTTAGTTCATCCGATGACGACGAGGAGACACGGAACGATCGCCGGGAGCGACCGCATTCACGGGAAGGATCTTCGGGTCGAGGCAGGAGAGACCCCGGAGATTCAACTACGCAAGACAGGTAAGACGAGGGCAATGACGAGGCACATTACATTCCGAAAGATAAAATTTCGGCTAATTTTCCGCAAAGCTCTCAACGGGGGCGAGTTAATTCATTTCTTGTGGAACTCTCCCCGGTCGATGCGATCCGCAAAATGCCGGATTTTTGCCGCATCCTTGTGCAACCGTGCTCTATTTATCGGCCATAAAACGCGCCGGCCGATCGTGCAGCGTGCCAGCATCCATAAGATCGCGACTCAGGTCGTGCATCAGTCGAGATGGGATGGAGTTTCGTCCACCCTCACCCGGTCCAGCCGATGAGGCGGACGATCGCCTGGATCGAGGGGACCAGGGCGGCGTTGGCCAGGAAGACGGCGAGCATCGAGAGGACCACGCCCCGGGTCGCGGCGTGGCCGACCGCCTCGGTCGAGCGGTCGGCGTGGAGGCCGGTCCAGCAACTGATCAGGGCGACGAGCCAGCCGAAGATGGCCGTCTTCAAGGTCGCGGGGATGACGTCGGACAGCTTGAGGAAGTCGAGCGACCGCCCCTGATACGCCTCCGGCGAGAGCGATCCGCCGACGAGCTCGGCCCCCAGCCCTCCCAGGAGGGCGGAGGCATCCAGGAGCACCGTGAGCAGGGGGGCGGCCAGGGTGCAGGCTAGGACCCGGGGGGCGATCAGCGAGGGGACCGTCGGCGCCCCGAGGACCTCGCGGGCGTCGACCTCCTCGGTCATCGTCATCGACCCGAGCTCGGCGGCCAGGCCCGCCCCCATCCGGCCGGCCACGAGCAGGCTGGCCAGGACCGGGCCGGTCTCGACCAGCACCGCCGCCGCCAGGACGCTCGGCAGGTTCGACTCGGCGCCATACGTCATCAACAGCCGGCGGGCCTGGAGCCAGGTGACCAGGCCGATGCTCCCCCCCGCCGCCGCCGCGATCGGCAGGCTCCCCCAGGCCACCCGCTCGAACTGGCGGACGACCTCGCCCGGCCTCCGGAAGATCACCCCCGGCAGCGCAGCGAGCGAAGCCCCGGCAAATCCGACGAAGTGACCGAACCGTTCGAGTCGGGCGGCCGCGGCGACGATCATGAATCCTGGCCTCCGTTTCCTGGTCTTCGTCGCCGCTCGCCCGTGATTGGACCACGGATGGGTCGTCGCCCGCCCCCCTCGCCAGCCCCTCAGGACGCATCGACGTGGTAAAATCGACTCAGGTTGCCCAGACATCCACGCCGACGAACCGGACTTCCGCGATGCTCACCGACGACGAACCCGCCTTGAAGACATTCGACGGGCTGGCGGCCGAGGTCGCCGAACTTCGAAGGCTTGCCCTCCGCGATCGCTGGGGCCGGGCCCTGGTCGCGGTGGGTTGGTTTCACCTGGCGGTCTTCCTCGTCTGCCAGGTCCTGTTCTGGGACGGGGATCGATCGCCCGCGCACTTCCTGCCGCTCTGGGGGCTCGACCTGGCCTCGGCCGTCCTGATCATGAGGCGAGCCCTCGGGAGCCGGGCCAGCCGGCCGGCGTTGGGCCTGCTCGGCGTGGCGGTCCGGGTCTGGGTGACGTACTTCATCCTCTGCTTCACCGCGGTCTCGCTGAACAAGCTGACCGGGATGCAGAGCGAGTGGTTCAAGATCTCCTGGGCGAGCCTGGCGACGTTCGGTTTCGCCACGATGGCCTGGATATTCCACCTCGGGTTCCTGATCCCGGCGGTGCAGATGTCGCTGACGGGCCTGCTGATCGCCCGGTTCCCGAGCGAGGCGTACTGGATCTTCGGGGTGTCGTGGTGCCTGGCGCTCAACGGCCTGGGATGGACGCTGGAGCGGCGCCGGGGGCCGTCCCGGGCCGACGACGAGGACACAAACCAACGGCCGGCCACCCTGGGCCGGGTGGCGGAGGCCCGTTGAGGGTCAACGGAGGTCGGGCCAGGCCAGGCGGTATTCCTCGGCCTGGAGCGCCAGGGCCCGATTCCGGTACCAGATGGCGGCCAGCAGGCCCGCCGCCGCCCCGCCGAGGTGGGCCAGGTAGGCCACGCCGCCGACCTCGCCGAGCCGCCCGAGCGACCCGTAGCCCATGACGATCTGCGAGCCGATCCAGATCCCGATCACCAGGAACGCCGGCATCACCGTCAGGAAGTTGAAGAGCAGGACCCGGACCCGGTTGTGGGGAAACCAGACGATGTAGGCCCCCATCAGGCCGGCGATCGCCCCGGAGGCGCCCAGGGAGGGGATCAGCGAGTCGGGCGCGGCGACGATCTGGGCCAGGGTCCCGGCCAGTCCGCAAGCGAGGTAGACCAGGACGTACCGGAGCGTCCCGAGCACCTCCTCGACGTTGTCGCCGAAGATCCAGAGGAAGAGCATGTTCCCGGCCAGGTGGAGCGGGCTGGCGTGGAGGAACATCGCCGTCAGGATCGTCAGGCCGACCGGGAATGGGACGCTCGCCTGGTCGATCCGGACGTCGGACTGGACCGGCATGACGCCGTCGACCTGGTCGGGCTCGACGTGGAGCCGGAACGGCTGGTCGATGTCGAAGTTGTGGGTGATCTCGTACGGCGTCGCCGCGAACGCGGTCCGGAATGCCTCGCCCTGTTCGAGCTCGACGAGGTACATCGCCAGGTTCAGGGCGATCAATAAGTACGTGGCGACCGGCACGATCCGGGTCTTCTCGATGTCGCCCAGGGGCAGGACCATGAAGCCTCCTCGGCCGGGCTCAGGCGTTGGGTTCGGTTTCGGAGGGCCAGGCGACGCCGAGCCGGCCCGCCCAGTCGCGGAGCCCGGCCGACGCCCGATCGTCGAGGGCCACCCCGCGCTCCCGGGCCTCGCGGCGGCTCGCCTCCCAGGCGACGGGCGAGAGCGAAGCGGGCCACGGGGTCGCCGAGCCGGCCATCGCGGCGATCCGCTCTCGAAAGTCGGCCAGGGGTTCGAAGGCGAGGACCGCGATGGCGAGGATCGCCCAGCCCCCCTCGCCGCCCGCGAGGGCCCCGGCCCAGGGCGCCCAGGAGTCGAGCCCGCCCGGGATCTCGGCCGGCCCCGAGGATGAGCCGAGGGCCGAGTCGTGGATGGCGGGCAGGCCTTCGGCGGTCGGGACGGCGAGGGTCCACGACGGCCCGGGGCCGACGATCGCGGCCATGAACGGCCCGATGGCGAGCTCGGCGGCCACCGGCGCGGCCGGGCCGCTCGGCCCCAGGCCGGTCACGCGGACGACACCCAGGCCGACGTCTCGGGCCTTCTCGGCGGCGATCCCGGCCGCTTTGGCTAAAACCAGCGGGGCCAGGCCGTTCTGGCCGTCGACCGCCGCCGTCCCGGCCCGTTCGAGCCGGGGTCGCCCCTCGGCGAGCGGGTCGACCTCCTTGCGGTCGATCCGGTCGAGCCAGTCCGGCAGGGTGGCGATCCCGTGCTCGGGCCGCCCCGCGGCGTCGAACCAGAGCAGTTGCGACGCCAGGGCCGAGGCCCGGGGGGGGGACACGCCCAGGGCCGACGCCAGGGAGGCGGCCAGCCGTCGGAGGTCGTCGAGCCGATATCGGGTCGCTGCGCTGACGCTCACCTCGGGGACCCCCCGGCTTCGCCATCCTTCGCCAACTTCGCCCGCGCGACGGGCCGAACGAGTATCCTAACATGAACCGGGACGCCCTGTCTCGGCCCGGCCCGCTGGCATTGATGGACTCCGATCTGCTTGTCAAGTCCGTCGAAGCCTGGCATCATGAGAAGTGGATAAAAAAGCGAAAGAGGATTCCGAAGGGGGTTGGCCCCTCGGTCGAGACGACGTCGCCGGCCCTGGCCGGGCGTCGGATGTGCCGGCGGACGGGAGGATGGTCGGTTGCGAATTACGTTCCATGGCGCGGCCCGGCAGGTCACGGGCAGTGCCCACCTCCTGGAGATCGGGCCCTACCGGATCTTGCTCGACTGCGGACTGTACGACTCCGATCGGGTCGACCCGCTCAGCCCGAACCGGAATTTCCACTTCGAGCCCCGCGACCTCGACGCCGTCATCGTCTCGCACGCCCACAACGACCACATCGGCAAGCTCCCCTGCCTGGTCCGGGCCGGCTACCGGGGGCCGATCTACGTCACCCGGGCCACCGCCGACATCACCAGCGTCATGCTCCGCGACAGCGCCCGGATTCAGCGCGAGGACGCCCGCAACGGCCCGTTCCGATCGTCGAGCAAGGAGCCGCCCAAGGAACCGATCGAGCCCCTCTTCGAGCTGACCGACGTCGAGTGGGTCGTCGAGCAGTTCCACCGCCTCCCCTACGGCGAGCCGACCGAGATCCTCCCCGGCATCACGCTGACCTACAAGGACGCCGGGCACATCCTCGGCTCGGCGATCTCGCAGATCGACTTCGTCGAAGGGGGCCAGAAGCGCCGGTTCGTGTTCACCGGCGACCTCGGGCGGCGGAACATGGGCCTGCTACCCGACCCCACGCCGATCCAGAACATCGACATTCTCGTCTCCGAGAGCACTTACGGGGCCAAGGAGCTCGACCCGTACGACAAGCTGATCAAGCAGCTCCACGCCATCATCGCCCGGGCGATCCGGCTCCAGTCGCGGGTGGTCATCCCGGCCTTCAGCCTGGGCCGGACTCAGCGGATGGTCTACTGCCTCCAGGAGCTGTTCGCCGTCCACAAGGTCCGGCCGATCCCGGTCTACGTCGACAGCCCGCTCGCCCTCCGGCTGACCGACATCCACCGCGAGTTCCCCGAGGCGTACACCCCCGACGCCCGCCGCCTGATGGACAAGGACCCGCGCTACTTCGGGTCGAAGTACGTCGAGTTCTGCGAGACCTGGGACGACTCGCGGCGGCTCAACTACCAGCCCGGGCCGATGGTCATCATCGCCTCGTCGGGCATGTGCGAGGCGGGCCGGATTCGCCACCACCTCAAGCACGCCGTCGACGACCCCGACAACGCGATCGTGATCGTCAGCTACCAGGCCGAGAAGACCCTGGGCCGGCAGATCGCCGACGGGGTCGAGCGGGTGATGCTGATGGACCAGTGGCACGAGCTGAACGCGGCGGTCTACGTCCTCGACGGCTTCTCGGGCCACGCCGACCGGAATGACCTGGCCTGGTGGTTCGACCAGACCGGCGGCGGGATCGGCAAGGGGTTCCTCGTCCACGGCGAGCCCGACAGCCTCGACGCCCTGGCCCCGGTGCTCCAGCCCTACGTCGAAACCCCGGTGGTCATCCCCGAGCGGCACGAGTCCTTCGAGGTCTGAGCGGAGGAGCCGCCCCCATGTCGGTCATCCCCCACCGGAGCCCCGACGACCCCGCCTTCGTCGTCTTCGACCGGACCCTGTTCCGTGTCGATCACGCGCTCTTCTTCCTCCGAGTCGAGCCCTTGCGGCGGGCGATCGGTACGCTGGTCGAAGGCCGGAAGGGGTGGAACCTCGAGGCCGCCGGCCTGCTCTCCGAGGACAATCGCCTTCGGGCCTGCCTGGCCTGGCTGGAAGAGGTGGCCGGGATCGGGGAGGACGTCGTCGAGCCGCCCTTCGAACACGAGCCGGCCATCGACGTCGTCGCCGCCGGGCTGATCACGTCCGGCGAATTCCAGAGGGCGGCCTGCCCGGCCTGCGAGTCGCTCTACTCGCCCGACCAGATCGTCCGCGAACCCTGGCAAGAGACCGAGGAAGGCGTCACCATCACGGGACACCGCTCGGTCTGCGGCCGGGGCCACATCATCCACGCGACGACCGACCTCGTCGACGTCGCCGACCTCGAAGGCTTCGAGGGGTAATCGGCCTAGGGCCGCAGCCCTTCGGCCAGGTCGGCGATGAACTGGCCGATCTCGCGGACGATCTCCTCCCGGGGCCGGCCCGCCGCCCCTTCCAGCCGACGGACCAGCGCGCTGCCGACGATCAGGCCGTCGGCGGCGGGGGCGAGGTCGCGGATCTGCCCGGGGGTGCCTATCCCGAAGCCGATGCAGATCGGCAGGTCGGTCTGCGAGCGGAGCCAGGCCACGTTCGAGGCCAGCTCGGGCGGCAGGCTCCGGCGCTCGCCGGTGATCCCCGCGACCGAGACGTAATAGATGAAGCCGGTCGTCGTCCTGGCGATCGCGAGCGCCCGGTCGCGCGGCGTGGTCGGCGTGATCAGCTGGATCAGCTTGAGCCCTGCTTCGCCGGCGAGCCGGCAGAGCGAGGCCGACTCCTCGATCGGCAGGTCGGGCACGATCATCCCGTCGAAGTCCGAGCCCACGACGTCCCCGAGGAACCGCTCCACCCCTCGGCGATGGATGATCGAGAACGAGACCATCGCGACCATCGGCGTCGCCCGGTCGGCGGCGCGCAACGCCCGGATCGCCTCGAAGATCCCGTCGAGGTCGACCCCGCGGGTCAACGCCCGGTGATAGCTCGCGGCGATCACCGGCCCGTCGGCGATCGGGTCCGAGTAGGGCAGGCCGACCTCGATCATGTCCGCCCCCCGCCGGACCATCTCGGGGATCAGGGCGGAGGTCGTGGCGAGGTCGGGGTCGCCCGCCGTCACGAAGGGCATCAGGGCCTTCCGGCCCTCGCTGCGGAGGCGGGCGAACAGGGCGTCGATGCGGTTCATGGGCTTCCGGGTGGGGCAGGGAGCGAAAAGGATCAAGCCGCCTGGCGATGTTTTCCGCGTGATAGCAAATTGGCGAACGCTATGAATTCCAACAAGTTGAGCGTAGCCGGGGCCGCCGTCATCGAGATGGGTTCCGGACCATCGATGCCGAACAACATCGCCCTCGCAATTGAGACCCAGCCCGAGAACGTTTCCAGGGCGAGATACCGGCCCAGCCGCACCGAGACTTTCCAGAGGGCGACCGTCAGCTCGGGAGGCTTCGGCTCCGGGTCGAGGAAGAGTTCGAGGAACGGCTCGGGTCCCGTCCCGAGGCAGCCGGCAAGGCCGACTCCAGGAAGGCGCGACATTGGCCCAATGATGGCAGGCGAGAGCGTCGGGGCGGCTTCGATGAGGTCGTCGAGCGCGTCGAGGAACGAGCGAATATCCGTGTCATTTCCCCTGCCGCGATCAACCGCAATCGCGGCGAATTCGTCGCCGATCGCGTCTAGGTCCATTTGCAGCAAGAATACTCGGATATGGGTCCACCATGCGTAAGTAATCGTCGCCGATAGCATTAGGTAGCCCAGTATGAATTGCCAAACCGGATTCATGGCCCCTCCTATGGCTGGCCCATGCCATCATCCCGACGCCCTCGCGGTCGCCGTTCGGACGCACGATTCATCCGTCGCGCCGTCCCGACGGAAAAAATGACTTGCCCGCCCACGGCCGAGACGACCGCGAGCCCGAAGACCAGCCAAGGCGGTTTTTCCGTCATCCGAACCACGGCCGATGCGAGGATGCCGGTCGTGATCGTGGCCAGGGCACCGAGCCCGAGATGTCTCCGAGTCTTGTTCCCTTCGATGATACGAAGCTGTTCGATTTCGGAGCGGATTCGCTCCAGCTTGACTTTATCGGATTCCTCGGGCTTCAACTTAGCCATTCACATCGGCTCACCGCGGAGGCGGGCGACCTCGAAGGCGTCCTTGTCGCCGCGGCCGGAGAGGCAGATCACCAGGTTCTTGCCTGGGCCAAGGCGTTCGGCCTCCTTGAAGGCCTGGGCGACGGCGTGGCTAGTCTCCAGGGCGGGGAGGATGCCCTCGCGTCGGGCCATGGCGGCGTAGGCTTCGAGGGCCTCGGCGTCGGTGATCGCCTCGTAGCGGACCCGGCCGGCGTCCTTCCAGTAGCTGTGCTCGGGGCCGACGCCGGGGTAGTCGAGGCCGGCGGAGATCGAGTGGACGTCGTCGGTCTGGCCGTCGCCGTCCTGGAGGACGTAACTGAAGCTGCCGTGGAGGACGCCGGGACTCCCCTGGGTGAGGCTGGAGGCGTGATCGCCCGTCTCGGGCCCCCGGCCGCCCGCCTCGGCGCCGATCAGCTCGACCGATTCGTCCTGGATGAACGGGTAGAAGATCCCGGCGGCGTTGGAGCCGCCGCCGACGCAGGCGACGATGGCGTCGGGCAGTCGGCCGGTCCGGTCGAGCATCTGGGCCCGGGCCTCGCGGCCGATGACGGACTGGAAGTCGCGGACGATCATCGGGAACGGGTGCGGGCCGACGACGCTGCCGATCGTGTAGTGGGTCTTCTCGGACGAGGCCATCCAGTCGCGCAACGCCTCGTTGGTGGCGTCGCGGAGGGTCCGCGAGCCCGAGGTCACGCTCACGACGTTGGCCCCCATCGTCTTCATGTTGAAGACGTTGAGCTTCTGGCGGCGCATGTCCTCCTCGCCCATGTAGACCGTGCATTCGAGGCCGAAGAGGGCACAGGCGGTGGCCGTGGCCACGCCGTGCTGGCCGGCGCCGGTCTCGGCGATCACCCGGGCCTTGCCCATCCGCCGGGCGATCATCACCTGGCCCAGGGCGTTGTTGATCTTGTGGGCGCCGGTGTGATTGAGGTCTTCCCGCTTGAGGTAGATCTTGGCCCCGCCGACCATCGCGGTCAGCCGCTCGGCCAGGAAGAGGCGGGAGGGGCGGCCCACGTAGTCGGCCAGGAGGGCGTCGAGCTTGGCGTGGAACTCGGGGTCGCGGCGGGTCCGTTCGTATTCCTCGGCCAGGCGGTTGAGGGCGTCCATCAGGGTTTCGGGAACGAACCGCCCGCCGAAGGCGCCGAAGCGGCCGAGGGAGTCGGGCAAGGCGGCGTGGCTTCGGCCGGTGTCGGTCGTGGCGGACATGGCGGCGACGATCCTTCGAGGTGTCGTTGAGCGGACGACGATCGGGCCATTGTCCCGATCGGGGCTCGCCCCGGTCAAGAGACCGAACCGATCGCCGGCCCGCAGTCGATCAGGCGGCGCCTTCCTGGGACGAGGCGGCGGGGGCCCCGGCCTCGGCGTGGTCGCCATAGAAGGGGAAGAACTGCTGGCCGGCCAGGAAGTCCGTCATCGCCTTCCGGGCCGTGAGGATCTGGTCCTGGAAGAAGGCGAACTGCTCGACGAAATCCCGCCGCCGCTCGGGGGTCCAGGTCGAGATGTCCTGATACGTCCTCCGGCCGGGCTGGCCGTTGGGGAAGCTCCAGAGCCGCTTGACGTTCCGGCCCAGCTCCTCGTCCTCGAACATCAGCTTCCGGGCGTACTGCCGGGCCTTCATCTTCTTGGCGAAGGCGATCAGCTCGGCGTCGGACCCGTAGCCGCCGTGCTCGTCGATCCACCGGACGATCGAGCCCGTCGTGAGCTCGGCTTCCTCGGCCTCGCAGAGTTCCTTCAGGCTCGCCACGATCTCGGCGGGTCCCATCGGCATGGCACTTCCCCTTCGGCTGACTACGGCGTCGGCCCGTCAATTCTCGACGGCCGATCGCCCCGGCTCCCAGCCATCCAATCTACAAGACGCCTGAACCCGCGTCGACACTTCACTCTACGTTTGTTCCCGCTGTACGTCGGTTCGACCGGCGCGACCGGCAAACTCGGACCGGCCCCCGGTTGATTGACGGGCACCAGCCCCCGGGTTAGCCTCGCAATCCTCGACCAACCGGAATGTTTCGAGGATGCTCCCATGCCGCGAAAGACCATCGGGGGCGGCCTGGCCGCCTGCCTCGCCCTGGCCCTGGTCGGGGCGTCGCCCGAGCCCGAGGAGGGCTTCGTCTCGCTGTTCAACGGGGTCGACCTCAAGGGGTGGAAGCTGCCCGAGGGGGACAACGGCCACTGGAAGGTCGTCAATGGCGTGATCGACTACGACGCCAGGAGCGAGTCGAAGGGGTCGAAGAACCTGGTCTCGGACAAGGAGTACGGCAACTTCGTGCTCAAGCTCGACTGGCGGATCACGGCCACCCCGTTCATCAACCGGGGGGTGCCCTACATCCTGCCCGACGGCAGCAACGCCCGGGGGGTGGACGGCAAGGAGCTGAAGCTGGAGCTGCCGGATAGCGACTCGGGCGTCTTCCTCCGCGACCTCAAGACGGGCAAGAGCCAGGTCAACATCTGGTGCTGGCCGATCGGCTCGGGCGAGGTCTACGGCTACCGGACCGACCCCGAGATGTCGCCCGAGGTCCGCAAAGGCGTCACCCCCAAGCATCAGGCGGACCGGCCGGTCGGCGAGTGGAACTCGTTCACGATCACGCTCGTCGACGACCGCCTGACGGTGGTCCTCAACGACATCACGGTGATCGAGGACGCCCAACTGCCCGGCATCCCCGAGCGCGGGCCGATCGCCTTCCAGCACCACGGGGGGTTCAAGGACGGCGCCTACTTCGGCAACCCCAGCCTCGTCCAGTTCCGCAACATCCGGATCAAGCCCTTGAAGGACGAGGACTGAAGCCGAGGACCCCGGGCCGGGCCGAAGGGGGTCGCCATCCCCTTCCCTCGGCCGGCCGGTCCGGGGTAGCCTGGATCGAGATTTGGGGGGCGTCGGGCGGGCCTTGGGAGCATGATTCGACCTTTATGTGTGGCATCGCCGGGTTCGTGAATCGGGACGGCGAGGCCGCGGACCCGGCCGTCCTGGCCCGGATGACGGCGACACTCGCCCACCGCGGGCCCGACGGCGACGGATTCTGGGTCGAAGGGCCCGTCGCCTTCGGGCATCGCCGGCTCTCGATCATCGACGTCGGCAACGGCGCCCAGCCGATGGCCAACGAGGACGGCGCCGTCCGGGTCACCTACAACGGCGAGGTCTACAACGAGCCCGGCCTCCGGGCCGAGTTGCTCGCCCGGGGGCACACCTACCGGACCCGGTGCGACACCGAGAGCTTGGTCCACCTCTACGAGGAGGAGGGCGTCGGCTTCGCCGGGCGGCTCAACGGCATGTTCGCCCTGGCGCTCTGGGACGCTCGGCGGGGCCGGCTGGTCCTGGCCCGCGACCGGATGGGCCAGAAGCCGCTCTACTACTGCGAGACGGCCGCCGGGTCGCTGGTCTTCGGCTCCGAGGCCAAGGCCCTGCTCGCCCACCCCGGAGTCCCCCGGAGGCTCGATCCCTCGGGCCTCGGCCGCTACCTGTTCTACGAGTACGTCCCCGGCCCGCACTCGATCTGGGAGGGGGTCCGCAAGCTCCCGCCGGGGCACGTCCTGGTCCGCGAAGGGGATCGGACGACGGTCGAGCCCTACTGGACCTCGCCCGGGCCGGTCGCCGACCCCGCGCCGTTCGAAGAAGCTTCGAGCCGGTTCTGGGACGACTTCCGGGGCGTGGTCGGGCGGACCAGGCGGTCGGACGTGCCGCTCGGGGTGTTCCTCTCGGGCGGGATCGACTCGTCGAGCGTGGCCGCCGCCCTGGCCGAGTTGCAGCCGAGCCGGTCGATCCGGACGTTCTCGATCGGCTTCGACGACCCGAGCTTCGACGAGTCGGGCCACGCCCGGGCCGTCGCCCGGGCGCTGGGGACGGACCACCGCGAGCGGACGTTCTCGGCCGAGTCGGTCATGGAGCTGCTGCCCGATGTCTCGGGCTGGCTCGACGAGCCGTTCGGCGACGCCTCGATCCTGCCGACGCACCTGCTCAGCCGGTTCGCCCGCGAGGAGGTGACCGTCGTCCTCGGCGGCGACGGGGCCGACGAATTGCTCGCCGGCTACCCGACCTTCCGCGCCGAGCGGCTCGCGGGCGCCTTCCGGAAGCTGCCGAGGGTCGCCCGGGGCCTGGCCGCCTCGGCCGTCGGCCGGATGCCGGTCGACCACGGCAACATCAGCCTCGACTTCCGGCTCAAGCAGTTCCTCAGGGGGGCGTCCGACCCGACCCCCCTGGCCCACCAGCGCTGGCTGGGCTCGTTCTCCGGCCCCGAGATCGCCGCCTTGCTGGTCGACCCGCCGGGCTTCGACGTCGAAGGCGAGCACCTCGCCCGGGCCGCACGGCTCGGCCAGGGCTCCGACGAGCTGACCCGGTCGCTCCGGCTCTACCAGGATACCTACCTGCCCGACGACATCCTGACCAAGGTCGACCGGGCGAGCATGGCCTGCGGGCTCGAGGTCCGGGCCCCGTTCCTCGACGCCGACCTCGTCGACTCGATCGCCCGGCTGCCGGCCTCGTACAAGTACGAGAAGGGGCAGACCAAGCGACTCCTGAAGCGGGCCGCCTCGGGCCGGCTGCCGTCGGCCATCCTCGAGCGGCCCAAGAAGGGCTTCGGCATCCCCGTGGCCCGCTGGCTCCGGGGGCCGCTGGGGCCCCTGATGGACTCCCTGCTCGACCCGAGCCGGCTCGCCCGGCAGGGCTTGTTCCGGCCCGAGGAGGTGGCTCGGACGGTGGCCGAGCATCGTTCCGGGGTGCGCGACCACCGCAAGCCGCTCTGGACGCTCCTGATGTTCCAGCTCTGGCACGACCGCTGGCTGGCTTGACCCTCGGGCCGACCCGGGAAGGGTTCCGGATGCGTATCCTGGTCGTCTCCGACATCCACGCCAACTACGCCGCGCTCTCGGCGATCGACGAGCCGCACGACTTCTGCGTCTGCCTGGGCGACCTCGTCGACTACGGGCCCGACCCGCTCGCCTGCGTCCGCTGGGCCATGCGGCACGCCCGCCACTCGATCCGCGGCAACCACGACCACGGCGCGGCCCAGCAGGTCTTGGTCCATGGGGAGACCGGCTTCCGCTACCTCACCCGGGTCACCCGCCCCCTGGTCTGGGACGCCCTCGGCCCCGACGAGCGGCGCTACCTCCTCCAGCTCCCACTGACCTGCCGGTTCAACGTGGCAGGGCGCCGGTTCCTCCTGGTCCACGGGACCCCGCGCGACCCGCTCGACGAGTACGTGATGCGCGACCCGGAGGTCTGGGCCAAGCGGCTCCAGGACTGCCAGGCGGACATCGTCCTGGTCGGCCACTCGCACGTCCAGTTCAACCTCAAGGTCGGCCCGGCCGTCGTGATCAACCCGGGCAGCGTCGGCAACCCGCGCGACGGCGACCCCCGGGCCGCCTACGCGGTGATCGACGACAACAAGGTCGAGCTGAAGCGGGTCGAGTATCCCGTCGAGGAGACGGTCGCCCGGGTCGAGGCCTCCCCCCTGCCCGCCCGGGCCCGCGAGATGCTCGCCGAGGCGTACCGGATGGGCCGGATCTCCCGCGAGCTTTCCCAGAGGAGCGAGGCCGACGCCGAGGACGAGGCATGACCGAGCCCGCCCGCCTCCCGGGCCGCCAGCTCGCCCTGTTCGCGTCGCTCTACGCCGTGCAAGGGGTCGTGGTCGCCTACCTGCTCAACTACAACAAGCGGTACATGATCGAGGCCGGGGTCGACGACCGGACCGTCGCCCTGGTCCAGACGGCCGTGCTCCTGACCCTGGTCCTCAAGTTCCTCCTCGGGCCGCTCTCGGACCGGGTGAGCCCCTTCGGATTGGGCCACCGCCGGCCTTACATCGTGGCGGGGCTGCTGCTCCAGGCCGGGGCCCTCGGCGGCCTCGCGCTGGTCGACCCGGGGTCGAGGCTCGGGCTGTTCGCGAGCCTCGCGGTGGCGGCGGTCGCCGGGCTGTCGCTCTACGACACGGCGTGCGACGGGATGGTGGTGGACGTCACCCCGGGCGGCGACCGGTCGAGGGTCCAGGGGGCCTTGATGGTCGCCCGGGCCCTGGCGACGATGATCTGCACCCTGGGCTTCGGCCGCTGGGTCGACGCCACCGGCCTCGGCCCGGGGCGGAGCGAGGGGGTCCTCTGGGCCTGCGCCGCCCTCGGCCTGCTCCCGCTCGCCCTGGCCCTCCGCTGCCGCGAGCCGGCGCGGGCCGAGGTTGCAGGAGACGGGCCGTTCCGCTGGTCGGCGTTGCGGGGCATGCTCCGGCCGAGGGCCCTGGCGCTGCTGGCCTTCGGCACGGCGTACGGGATCGTCGGCCTCGGGGTCGAGTTCAACCTGCCGCTGTTCTACGGCTGGCTCGGGTTCGATCAGGGGGACGTAGGGACCCTGGGCGCGGCCCGCTACCTCGGCCGGGCGGCGGGGGCGCTGGCCTTGCCGGTGCTCGGGCCGAGGCTCGGCGACCGGAGGCGGCTGGCGCTGGGGATCGTCGCCCTGGCGGCGGGCGTGTGGGGCCAGTCGACCGTCGGGGGGAGGCTCGACGCCGGGGCCTGGGCGTTCGGCTTCGGCGTGGCCAACGGCTGGCTCGACGCCCTGTTCTGCGTCCTGGCGATGGAGGCGGCCGACCCGAGGATGGCGGCCTCGACCTTCGCCCTGTTCATGGCCGTCTCGAACCTGGGTGTGGCGGGCGACGCCCTCTTCGTGGAAGCTTTGAGCCGGGTCCGGCGGGATTACCCGGTCGTCCTGGCCGCCTGGGGCTGGCTGACGCTCGGCCTGCTCGTCGCCATCCCGTCCTTGACCCGGCCCGGAAAGCGAAGCGGTGAGGTTCGATGAGCATCTTCGGCTATCACGGTTGGGCGGCGGTCGGGATCGTGCTGGGCGGGATCGCCCTGCTGGTGGCGGCCTGGGTCGCGGCGCTGCCCTGGATCGTCCAACCCTTCGTCCGCCTGGTCCTGACGACCCGGTACAACCTCCGGCGGATCGACCTCGACAACCTGCCCAAGGCCGGCCCGGTCCTACTGGTCTCGAACCACATCTCCTGGTTCGACGGCTTCTTCCTGGCCGCCGCCCTGCCCAGGCGGGGGACCGCCCTGGTCAACGCCGGGATGTTCCGCCTGCCCGTGATCGGCTTCCTCGCCCGCCGCTCCGGCCTGATCCCGATCCCCTACAGCGGCCCGAGGGCGCAGCGGGCGGCGATCGAGACGGCCCGCCAGGCCCTCGACGCCGGCAAGGTCCTCGGGATCTTCCCGGAAGGCCAGCTCACCCGGACCGGCCTGACCGCCCCGTTCCACCGGGGGGTCGAGCTGGTCCTCTCCGGCCGAGAGCACGTCCCGGTCGTCCCCGTCTTCCTCGACAACGTCTGGGGGAGCGTCTACAGCTTCTCCGGCCAGAAGTTCTTCCGGAAGTGGCCCAAGGGGTGGCGGAGGACGATCGTGATCGCCTTCGGCCCGCCGATCCGGTCCCCCCTGACGATCTTCGACGTCCGCCAGGCGGTCCTGGCCGCCGGCGTCAAGGCGTTCGAGTCGAGGCCGAGCGGGGTCGAGCCCCTCGACACGATCGACCCGACCTTGCCCCACTTCGACCACCCGGCCTACGGCCGTTTGACCGGCTCGACCGCCGACGTCACCCTCGACGGCTCGACCCAAATCGGCCACAAGGAAGGGACCGTCGGCCTCCCCCTGCCTGGGGTCGCGATCCGGGCGGTCAACGACGACGGCGAGCCCCTGGCCGCCGAGGCCGAGGGGCGGCTCCAGGCGCTCCTGCCCGGGCGAGGGGCCTGGGTCGACCTCGACCGCCGGGGCCGGGTCGGCAAGGACGGCTTCCTCACCCTCGCCGGCTCGCCCTCGGCGCCAAACGAAGCCAACCCGGGCCTCCCCCGGGTCACTCCGGCTCCGACTCTTTGACCGCGGCCGGCGCCCCCGCGACCGCCTTGGCCGGGGTCGCGGCGGGCTTCGTCGCGGCCTTGGTGCTCGCGTCCGACCCCGCCTTGGCCTTCGCCTTCTTGGCGGCACGGGTGTGGACCGGGGCCGGCCGGCTGGTCGATGCCTGGGCGGCCTTGGCGGCCTCGGGGTGCTTCTTCAGGTAGTCCTGATAGGCCTTCTGCTGCTTGGCCATCTGGGCCATGTACTGCTGCTGTTGCTGCATCATCAGCTTCTCGGCCCGCAACTCCTGCGCGGCCGAGGGGTCGCCGCCGGCCGCCATCATCTCCTGCATGCTGAAGGTGCCGAACGGCGTGTTGACGTTGCCCGAGCGGTGCCGCTGGGCCTCGGCCTTCGAGGGGGCCAGCGCGAGCACCGCCGCGACCGCGAACCAACCCAGCATCGTCTTCATCGTCATCGCCTCCGATCGTTGCACCGAGCCGACCTGGAGCCTCAAGGTCCGTCCCGCTCGGGGACGGCCCGCACTCCTCATTGAACCGCGGGATCTTCCCCGGGTAGCGAGGATGTCAACCTTTGTCCAAACGAGCCGTTCGAGCCGGTCGGCCCAAGCCGACCCGGAAAAACGAACCCAACGACGCCAGCCGACGGGGCCGGTCGGTCGATCAGGGCCACGCCGAGGATCGATGCGACCAACGATCCTGGCAGGGAAGGGGATTTCGCGGATAAGATCGTCGAGGGCTGACGTCGAATCGTCATCAGCGGCGGGAGCGACGATGAAACGCTTCTTCTCCTGGCTGGAACGAGTCGTTTACAAGATCCTGTTCTTCGACCTCTTCAAAGACCCCGTCGAGAAGCAAAGCACGCGCCGGGCCAGGGCCCATCCTCGGCCCCGACCTCGACGAGTCCAACCCAGGCCACATCCCCTCTGGGACCGGTGGAACGATGCCTGACCGGCGAATGCGATCCGGGGCGAGTGACCTCTAAATTGACCGTTTGTTTTGGCTAAACTATTTTCTGATCTGGGTTTGCCGCAAGTTGATGCATTCGGCTCGCGACCGTGCTAGCTCGAAAAGTACGGCGACGCAGTCGGAGCGATCTTGAGAATGCAGCGATCCTGGCGACGGTGCCCGTCCCTCGACGGCCGATCGACCAGGCGCCGTCCGTGCGGCGAGCGGCGGGCCCCTTCGATGGCAACAGGCCGTGCGGTTTGGCCGACGGCTCGCGTATCAAGAGCCGAGCCGGGATGTGATCGCGGGCGACGCCAGCCGGAAAGTTCGAGCCGTCGGCGATTCGACGCCTCTCGGCATCGCCCGAAATCCGGACGTCGCGAGGCCATGCCCCGCATGCTGGCATGCGGAATCGGCCGCTTTCCTAAATTTGACTGTACGTCTGTTGACTTCGAACCGATAACTCGTTTCAATCCCCGTATCCGGCCCGACGTCTGCTCATGTGGACAGAATGGGCCGGTCTCTCTTCCATGCATGGAGCTTAGGCCATGTCTCACCCGATTCCCGACGGTCACCACGCGATTACCCCGCACCTGGTCATCAAGGGGGCGGCCGAGGCCATCGACTTCTACAAGCGGGCCTTCGGCGCGGAGGAGCTCGCCCGGATGCCGTTCCCCGGTCCGGACGGCACCATGAAGCTCGGCCACGCCGAGCTGAAGTTCGGCGACTCCAAGCTGTTCCTGTCCGACGAGTTCCCCGAGCACGGCTCGGTCGGGCCGGACCGCTCCTCGCCGGTGACGATCCACCTGTATGTCACCGACGCCGACGCCACGTTCGCCAAGGCCATCGAGGCGGGCGCGACCGTCTCCATGCCGGTGGCCGACATGTTCTGGGGCGACCGCTACGGAAAGCTGATCGACCCGTTCGGCCACCATTGGTCGATCGCCGAGCACCTCGAAGACCTGACCCCCGAGCAGATGATGGAGAAGATGGGCGCCTTCGTCGGGGCGGCGGGCGAATAAGCGGCGAGTCGCGCCGGGACGGCCCGCGGCCGTCCCGGCGTCGCGGTCCTGGTGGGTTCGATCTTCCAAAGGGAGGGGCCGACGATGGCGACGGGCATCCGGAGGGTGGGCGACTTCTGCTGGATCAACATCGTGACGCCGAGGCCGGCCGAGGCGATGGGCTTCTTCGGCAAGCTCCTCGGCTTGACGTTCTTCGAGATGCCGGGCATCGGCCACGGCATGCAGGTCAACGGCCGCAACATCGGCGGGATTTTCGACATCGAAGGGCCGGGCGCCCCGCCGGGGATGTCGCCGACGATCGGCGTCATGATCAAGGTCGACAGCGCCGACGCGACTTGCGAGAAGGTGGCGGCGCTCGGCGGCACCGCGAAGAAGGCGTTCGACGTCGGCGAGCAAGGCCGGATGGCCGTCTGCTTCGATCCCAACGGCGGCGAGTTCGACGTCTGGGAGCCGAAGAAGATGCTCGGCACCGACGCCGACAGCTCGCTCCACGGCGCCCCGAGCTGGTCCGAGGCGCTGACGACCGACGTCGCCCACGCGACCGATTTCTACTCCGAGCTGTTCGGCTGGGAGCCGGAGGTCAGGCACGCGCCTGGGGTGGATTACACGATCTTCACCAACGGCGGGACGCAGGTCGCCGGGATGATGAAGGTCCCGATGGAAGGCATCCCGCCCCATTGGGGGACCTACTTCACCGTCGACGACGCCGACGGGGCGGCCCGGGTCGCCGAGGGACTCGGCGCCACGACCTTCGTCCCGCCGATGGACATCCCCGGCACCGGCCGGTTCTCCGGCCTGATCTCGCCGCAGGGCGTCCGGTTCTACGTGGTCGAATACCTGCCGGGAGGTGGGCGGGGTTGAGGCCGCCCTGACGCCGGGACGGCTCCGCCGTCCTCGGGTACGCCCGGCTTCGATCCGAGACAACGACCATCCACGCTCGGGCCCGGTTCTCAGGTGACGTTCGTGGAGGAAGCGGCGAGGAGCCGCGACACCTCGGCCTCCGCCACCGCGACGGACACGAATCGGGCTGTGGGATAAAGGTAATCCTCGCCCGAGTCGTCGACGACCCGCAGGAGGTCTTCGGAAGCCGCCGCGTCGTCGGGCAGGACGCGGTAGATCATCCCTACCGAAAGGTCGTCGCAGCCGTCGTTGGCCACGCAGACGGCAAACCTTGGCTGAATTGTCGGTTCGGGCATGAGATCAGTCCAGGAGCCGTTTGATTTTCATCTTTCGCCTGCCGACACCGTGGGCCTCGTACCAGTGGAGTTCCGCGCGACGGACGCTGCCGTTGGCCAGTCGAACCGCGGCCGTGCCTTTGAGCTTCCTCCAACGGCGACCGCCGTACCGAGCCTTGAGGTCGGCGTTCTCACGGATCGCCAGATTGACCGCGATCGTCTCGATGTCGGACAGGTCGCCGATCAGCTCGAAGTCCATCTTCGCGAAGATACCGCGACGGATCAGGCGTGGCCAGGGGGCGACTGGACGGCACCAAGGCGAGCGGGCCGCCGAGTCTAGAGCCCGCCGTCGAAGAGGTCGCGGGTGGTGGGCAGGTACTTCTCGGGCGAGGCGGTGTTGACCAGGACGACGCGGTCGCCGGGCCGGATCATCCCGAGGTCGGCGAGCTGGGGCATCGCGGCGAGCGTGGCGGCCCCCTCGGGCGACCAGGCGAACCGGCGGTCGTGCCACTCGGCCCGGATCGCCTCGCGGATCGCCGCGTCGGTCACGGCCACGGCGCAGCCGCCGGACTCGCGGATGATCCGGAGGACGTTGACGTGGCCGACGTTCCGGGCCACGTTCAGGCCGGTGGCCACCGTCCGGCCCGGTTCGAGCGGGGTGATGTCGAGGTCGCCGGCCCGATAGGCCCGGACGATCGGCGTGGTGGCCTCGGCCTGGACGCAGACCATCCGGGGCCGCTTCGACGACACCAGGCCGAGCGCCTCCAGCTCGTCGAACGCCTTGGCCATGCCGACCACGCCGGTCCCTCCGCCGGTCGGGTAGAGGATCACGTCGGGCAGGCTCCAGGTCCTCGAAGCCAGGCGGTCCCCCCGGGGCTCGGCCATCTCCAGGCCCAGGGTCTTCTTCCCCTCGGTCCGCCAGCCGGGCTCCTGGAAGGTCGCGACGCTGAAATACCCGTTCGGGACGTAATGCTCGCGGACCCTCGCGGCGCAGTCGACGATCGTCCCCTCCACCAGGTCGAGCGTGACCCGGTCGGGGTGGAGCCGGGCGAGCGCGGCGACGTTGCCCAGGACCGGCCGGTCGGTGTCGGGCGACATCACCACGGCCACCTCGATGCCGGCGGCCACGGCGTAGGTGGCCAGCGAGTCCCCCGCGTTCCCCTGCGTCGGCACGGCGAGGCGGGTCAAGCCGAGGGCCCGGGCCATCGCCACCGTCATCGCCATCCCCCGGTCCTTGAACGAGAGGGTCGGGTTGGCGCCGAAGCCGGGCCGGGGCCGCCCCTCGTCCTTGACCTCGAACCGGGCCCCCAGGCGGTCGGCCCAGGGGTGGGGGTAGCCGAGGTGCGGCGTGTACCCTTCGCCCAGCGAGACGACCGACCGGCGATCGTCGGCGTCGGCCACGTCGAGCGGCAGGAGCCCGCCGAACCGCCAGAGGTCGCGCCGGGTCGGGTCCCAGCCGCCGTCCGGCCCTCGCTCGACCCGGAGCCGATCCAGGTCCAAAACCACCTGGACCGGCCGCCCGTCGACCTCGCAGAGGTTCATCAGCCGGTCTTTGGGATACGTCGCGCCGCAGGTCGGGCAGGCCAGGTGGGACACATAACGCATCGCGGGCGAGACTCCGAACCATCGAGCAGAGAGGGGCCTGATCGCCCGGTCCAGGTTCTTCGATGGCCCGCTCGGCTGTCAAACCCAACCCCCTCGGGCGTGGCCGGCCGGACCCCCTCCGAGGTATCCTGGGAGCCGCCAGGGCGGGCGGTTGTCCCCCCCGACGAAGCGGAGATTCGACCTCGGATGAGCCGCGAGCAGCAGCCCGAACCTCGGCTCCCGAAAGGGGTGACCCTGCTCCCCAGGGCTCGCGGGGGGCGGCGGTTCCTGGCGAGGATCAGGCCGGGCCGGGGGGCGGGCGAGGTCCACCTGGGGATCTATGCGACGGCGGGCGAGGCGGCGCTGGCCTTCAACGTGGCGGCGCAGGCGATCGGCCGGGGGTCTCGGCCGCCGAATGAGGTTGCGAAGGGGGATCAGCCGGACGCCGAGCAGGTCCGGCGGATCACCGCCAAGGTCCGGCGTCGGCTGGGCCTCGACCGGGACGGGGGGCGGTCGGAGGAGGTGCCTCCCGACCCGGACGACCTGCTCACCTTGTTCGAGGTGACGGTGGTCGGCTTCTGGCGCGGGCAGGCGGCGCAGGGGGCCTCGGGCTCCGACGTCGACTCGGCCGGTCGTCGGCTGGCGGAGGCGGCCCGACTGGTGTTCTGGAGCCCCCCCTCGGGCCATCCCGACCCGCGCGAGGCGATGGCCCGGCTCCTGGCCAGGCGGCTCGACCAGGCGTTCCGCCGCGGGGACCTCGCCCGGTCGATCCTCGACGACGACGGCGACGACGACTGGCGGGTCGCCCGCTGGCTGGCCCTGCCCGACGCCTTCCCCGCCGCCCGGGGGTTCCGCGACGAGGTCCGCTTCCTCTACCCCGACCTCTTCGTGGCCGGCGGCGAGGCGGAATCCGAAGGCGTCTCGCTCCACTGGGCCCGGGTCCTCGGGGTCGACCCGCCCTACTCGACCGACAAGGTCCGCGACGCCTACCGGGCCCGGTCCAAGCTGGCCCACCCCGACCTCGGCGGCAGCCATGCCGACTTCATCCGCCTCCAGGCCGCCCACGACGAAGCCCGCGAGTATTGCCGGATCATGGGGGTCTGATCGCGGCCCGAATTTTTTCGGATGTCTCCAACATTTCGGCCGGATGATCGTCTAACAGTCCGGGAAGACACATCGCGTTCGAAGGAGTGAGCACCCATGATCACCGCCAGGTCACGGCTCGGGATTCTCTCGCTGGGCGTCGCCCTGCTCGGGCTCGCCGAAGGCTGCGCAGACAATCCCAACCCCGGGGCGGCCAAGGGGCCGTCGGCCGCTTTTCGATCGCGGGGCGCCGAGCCCAAGTCGGCCGCCGAGCCGGCCGCGAAGTCCGATGGCGGCTTCATCGTCACCCGGGGCGACATTTCGCCGACAGACCCAGCCGCGCCCCCGAGGCCGGGCGAGGTCATCTCGGCCGACTCCTACGACTTGGCCGCGAGCCCGAGCCCGACGGCGGTCGCCGCGAAGCCGGAGGGGCGGTCCTCCGGGCCCGTCGGCGGGAACAGCTTCGCCGGGGGAGGTGGCGGTGTCGGCGGTGGCATGACCGCCCCGGGCGATCCGAGCAGCACGGGCAATTTTGGCCACGAGGTGAATCGGAGGAGCCGGGCCATCGCGCCCCCGCCGGCCACGGCCGAGTCGTACGCCCGGATCGTCGAGAACACCTTCCGCGACCCGAGCAAGGACCCGCTCTCGACCTTCTCGATCGACGTGGATACCGCCTCCTACGCCAACGTCCGCCGCTTCCTGACGCAGGGGGTCCTGCCGCCGAAGGACGCGGTCCGGATCGAGGAGCTGATCAACTACTTCCCTTATAGCTATGCCCCGCCGACCGTCGCCGACGAGCCGTTCGCCGTGCATGTCGAGGTTGGCCGCTGCCCCTGGGACGAGACGCACCGGCTGGCCAAGGTCGGCCTGAAGGGGCGCGAGATCGCCCAGGACAAGCGGCCGGCGAGCAACCTCGTCTTCCTGCTCGACGTGTCGGGCTCGATGATGGACGCGAATAAACTCCCGCTGGTCAAGGCCGCGCTCCGGCTCCTGGTCAACAAGCTGGGCGAGAACGACCGGGTGGCGATCGTGGTCTATGCCGGGGCTTCGGGCCTGGTCCTCCCCTCGACCTCGTGCCAGGACAAGGCGACGATCCTCGACTCGCTCGAACGCCTCCAGGCGGGCGGCTCGACCAACGGCGGGGCCGGCCTGGAGCTGGCCTACCAGGCGGCCGTCGCCAACTTCATCAAGGGGGGGACCAACCGGGTCATCCTCTGCACCGACGGCGACTTCAACGTCGGCGTGACCGGGCCCGGAGCCCTGACCAGGCTGATCGAGGCGAAGGCCAGGTCGGGCGTCTTCCTCAGCATCCTCGGCTTCGGTATGGGCAACTACAAGGACAAGACCGTCGAGATGCTCGCCGACAAGGGGAACGGCAACCTCGCCTACATCGACTCGCTCCAGGAGGCCGGCAAGGTCCTCGTCGAGCAGATGGGCGGCACCCTGATCACGATCGCCAAGGACGTCAAGATCCAGGTCGAGTTCAACCCGAGCAAGGTCGGCTCCTACCGCCTGATCGGCTACGAGGACCGAATGCTCGCCGCCCGCGACTTCAACGACGACAAGAAGGATGCCGGCGAGATCGGCTCGGGCCACACCGTCACCGCGCTCTACGAGATCGCCCCGCTCGGCCGCGAAGCCGACGCGCCCGGAGTCGACCCGCTCCGCTACCAGGAGGCGAAGCCCAAGCCCGAAGCCCAGGGGACCGCCGACCCCGCCAAGGCCAAGGAGCTGTTCACCGTCAAGGTCCGCTACAAGGCCCCGCAGGCGGACGAGAGCAAGCTGATGGCCTTCGTGGTCGAGGACGGCGCCGACGACTCGACCAGCGACGAGTTCCGCTTCGCCTCGGCCGTCGCCGAGTTCGGCCTGATCCTCCGCGAGTCGCAGTTCCGCGGCAAGGCGAGCATCGACGCCGCGGTCGAGCGGGCCGAGTCGAGCCTCGGGCACGACCCGTCGGGCTACCGCCGCGAATTCCTCAACCTCGCCCGCAAGGCCCAGGCGCTCGGGGCCCACTGAGGCCCGAAGTCCCGAAGGGCCCGCGATTTGCCGGTTCACCCCCGATCGAGATCCGGTCAACCATCGAACGGGGGCGAGCCTTGAGCCAGGACGGAACGAGCGGCGGCGTGGGCCTGCGGGTCATCGGCGGTTTCAAGCTCCTCAGCTCGGCCGTGATGGTCGCGCTGGGGATCGGGGTGTTCCGCTACCTCGGCAAAGACCCGGGGGAGGAGGTCGCCCGGGTCGTCGCCAAGCTCAAGCTCGACGCCGACAATCACTGGATCCACTCGGCCGTCGCGTTCATCTCCGGCGTCAAGCCGAGCCAGCTCAAGGCGATCGGCTTCGGGACGTTCGCTTACGCCGTGTTGTACGCGGTCGAGGGCGTCGGCCTCCTGCTCCGGAAGCACTGGGCCGAGTACTTCACGGTGATCGCCACCGGCTCCTTGATCCCGCTCGAAGCCTACGAGGTCTGGCGCCGGGTCACGCCGATCCGGCTGTCGATCCTGGCGATCAACGTGGCGATCGTGATTTACCTGATCTACCAGATCCGGAAGCCGGGCCGGGTTGATGCCCGGCCCGACGCCCGGGCCTCGACGCCGGTCACTTGACGGGCGGGTCGTAGTAGCGGGCCAGGACCGAGGCGTTGCCGCCGGACATGTACGGCCAGCTCCAGGGGTCGTACGGGTGCCCGTAGGCCTGGCCCCGGAAGGGGAACCCGTCGTCGCCATAACCGACGTACCCTCGGGCCGGCCGCGGGTAGGCCGCGTAATAGCTGTAGTAGGGGTAGGCGGTCGTCGCCGGGGCGGGCGCGCCGGCGATCGGGCCGGCCGGCGCGGCGATGCTCGGCCCCTCGTAGGCGGCCACGCCTCGGTGGCCTTTGTGCTTGGCGAACATCTGGGCTTCGGCGTCGCCGCTCGCGAGCAGCGCGACGACGAACAGGGGGGCCGCGATCCACTTCGTCATTGGGTGTCTCCTCGGGCTTGGATCGATGAAACGATCGTCCACGCAACCTGCCCAAGATACGACACCAATTCCGTTTTGGCTAGGTGGGAGATCTGGGCGAATCAGGACAGGACGCCCTTGTCGGTGGGCCGCGGCGGGACGACGGGGAGCACGCCGTCGGTGAACCAGCAGCCGGAGGCCGGGTCCTTCGAGAGCCGGAACTCGTATTCGATCGCCCGGCCGTCCTTGGCGACGACGGTGGCCCGCTGGACGGCGACGCCGCCGACGACCACGATCGGCCCGGTCCCGGCGATCCGGTGGTCGATCATCGGCAGGTAGCCGGGCCCCCGGACGATCCTGTTGAAGTTCTCGAGCGGGCCGGTCGCCTCGCGGTTGCCGGGGGAGGCGAAGCGGAAGGCGGTCGCGATCCCGGCGTCCTTGCCCGGCTTGTCGTTGAGCCGGAGGGCGTCGAGCTGGATCTGGACGACCTCGGCCGGGGTGAGCGAGGGGTTGGGGACCGGGCCCGAGTCCTTGGCGGGTCCTTCGATCAAGCCCGGGCCGGCGAGCAGGGCGAGGGTCGAGAGCAGCGCGGCGATCATGGGCGGGACCTCCGAGGCGGGGCGATTGGGGGGACGGCGATCACGATGCGGGCGGGCGCGCGGGACGAGGGGGCGGCAGGCAGCAGTCGACCGGGCAGACGTCATGGCTGGGCGGGAAGGCGCCGATGGCTTGGCGGTCGGGCCTGGCGGCGATCCGCTCGACGATCAGCTCGCCGAGCATCCGGACGAACCGGGGGTCGGTGCCGGCGGTCCCGGCGCGGACCAGGTTCATCCCCAGCCCTTCGGCCTTCTGCCTGGCCTCCTCGTCGAGGTCGAACATCACCTCCATGTGGTCGGAGAGGAAGCCGACCGGCTGGACGACGACGTCGCCGACCCCTTGCTCGTGCAGGGCCCCGACGTGGTCGAGGATGTCGGGTCCGAGCCAGGGGTCGGTGGGCCGGCCCGACCGGCTCTGGTAGACCAGGTCCCACCGGTCGGCTTCGACCCCGGACGCCTCGGCCACCAGCCGGCAGGTCTCGCGGAGCTGCCTCTCGTAGTTGCAATTCACCGCCATCGACTCGGGGATGCTGTGGGCCGAGAAGGCCACCTTGGCCGTCGACCGACGCCCCTCGGGGACCGCCTCGATCGCCCGGCGGACCTTGTCGGCGTTGACCTCGACCCAGTCGGGGTGGTTGTAGAAGACCCGCATCTTGTCGACCTCCGGGGCCCCGGGCCCGACGGCCTCGCGGGCCCTGGCGATGTCCTCGCGGTACTGGCGGCACCCCGAGTATGAGCTGTAGGCCGAGAGGACCACGCCGAGGGCGTGCTTGATGCCGGCTTCGGCCATCGCGCGGACGGTGTCCTCCAGCATCGGGTGCCAGTTCCGGTTGCCCCAGTAGACCGGCAGGTCGACGCCGAGGGTGATAAGCTCGGGTTCGAGGGCGGCGATCAGGTCGCGGACCTGGCCGTTGATCGGGCTGATCCCGTCGAAGTGGTAGTAGTGCTCGGCCACCTCGAGCATCCGCTCGCGGGGGACGGGCTTGCCCCGGAGGACGTTCTCCAGGAACGGGATCACGTCCTCGCGCTTCTCGGGCCCGCCGAAGCCGACGATCAGGATCGCGTCGTAAGCCTTCGCCGGCGGGCTTTCGCTGGTGCTCATGGCGGTGTCGGACCTCGGGAGAGGGGTCGGGCATCGGTCGTCGGACCTTCCAGAGGGCGTTGTAGGCGCCCGACGACCCTCCGTGGGGCTCACTCGATCAGGGCCTCATAGGTCAGGCGCTTGAAGTCGGGGCCGATCGACAGGTCGCGGGCCGGGGCGACCTGCGCCATGATGAGCGCGATCATCTCGCGGCGGACGTCGACCCAGAAGTAGGTGTAGAAGAGGCCGGACCAGGACAGGGCCCCCGGGCCGGCCGGGTCGCGGTCGCGGTTCTCATCGAGCACCACGCCGAAGCCGAGGCCGAACCCCTCGCCCTGGCCGATCGGAGGGATCCGGAGGTCGCCGATCTGGTGCCGGGTCATCGCCTCGACCGACTCCACCTTGAGGACCCGGGCCCCCTCAAGCTCCCCCTTGTCGAGGATCATCTGGAGGAAGCGGGCGTAGTCGTCGATCGTCGAGGTCAGGCCCGCGCCGCCCGAGTGATAGGTGCCGGTGTCCCAGGTCGGGACGTGGCCGGAGAAGACGAGCGGGCCCATCTGGATCGGTCCTTCGGGCGCCCTCAGGATCGTGTTGTCCTCGGCCGGGGTGTACAGGACGGCGAGGCGGTCGCGCCTGCCCGGCGGGACGAGGAAGCCGGTGTCGTCCATCTTGAGGGGCCGAAAGATCCGCTCGCGGAGGAACCTCTCGAAACTCATCCCCGAGGCGACCTCGACCACCCGGCCGAGGACGTCGGTCGACAGGCCATAGTGCCAGGCCGACCCCGGCTGGTGGAGCAAGGGGAGCGAGGCGAGCCGCTTGAGGTTGTCGGCGAGGGTCCCGGGGGTCTCGGCCAGGCCGTCGGAGACCGCCCGCTCGACGTAGAGCGGGCCCAGGACCGGCGGATTCGCGAAGCGGTAGGACAGGCCGCAGGTGTGGGTCAGGAGCTGGCGGATCGTGATCGGCCGCTCCGCCGCGACGGTCGGGACCTCGGCCGGGGCCGGCGTCCCCACCCTGGGCATGACCAGGACCCGGGGGTCGCGGAACTCGGGCAGGAAGCGAGAGACCGGGTCGTCGAGCCCGAGCTTGCCGTCGTCGACCAGGACCATCACCGCGGCCGAGGTGATCGGCTTGCTCATCGAAGCGATCCGGAAGAGGGTCGACCGTTCGAGCGGCTTGCCGGCCTCGACGTCGCGCCGGCCGCTGACCGCCGAGTGGACGACCTTCCCGCGCCGGACGATCAGGGTGGTCGCCCCCGCGACTTTCCGGGCGGCGACCGCCCCGTCCAGGACCCCCCGGATCTTCTCCAAAGGTTCGGGCCGGAACCCTTCGGCCTTCGGGTCGCCCGGGGGGAGTTCGCCGGCCTGTCCGACGCTGGGTAGAGTCGCCACCAAGGTCAGCGCGAGCACGGTCGAGGCGAAGCGTCGGGTCATGGGCGGCGGTCCTCATCCGGCAAGATCGGCCAACCGTCGGCCGGCCCGGCCATTGTGCCTCGCCGCCGCCGTCCGCTCAACCCACCCCGCTCGCGAAGGCTGGATACGCCGCATCGACTCTGATAGAATCCTGCCCGGCGATGACGGCACACGCCGGCGACCGTCGACGCCCGGGCATGCAAACCTCGCATCCCGGAAGAACCCAGCCGAAGTGGCGAAATGGCAGACGCGCCGGACTCAAAATCCGGTGGGGTAACACCCGTGTGGGTTCGAGTCCCACCTTCGGTATTTTCGATGACGCCGCCTGCCAGGTCATGACAGGCGGCGTCTTTCTGCTTGCGGATCAAGGACTTGTGTTCCCCAGTCCGCTCGCCTTCCTTCGGTTCCTTTCGCCCCCCGTCACTGACCTCCGATGTCCCTGGCGGAACCCGACCGTCAGCGGTTTGTGCAAGCCCGAGTGCAAACCCGTCCGGCCTTTTGGGGATGACCATCGGCGGCGTCGGGAGCCTGTCTACCTCAGGCTTGAGGTCTTCGATCCGGAGGCGGGTGTACAGGTTGGCTGTGAGGTTCGGCGAGCTGTGTCGTGCCAGACGCTGGGCCTTAACGAGGCTCACGCCGGCCCGGTCCATCTCGGTGACAAACTGGCCACGCAAGGCGTGGAAGTCGAAGGTCTCGCCGCGTCCATCAACGTAGGGCATCCCGGCGGCTTCCAAGTCGGCCCTAACCATGGTTGCGGCGTGCCTGTTGACGGCCCACTTCCCTCGCCAGACGGGCAAGCCTTTGGGTCGGCCTTCCAGCCAGCGTCCCAATTGCTCGATCAGCCCGCGATGGAGAGGGAGTTCCGCATTCCTCCCGTTCTTGGCCGACGAGGCTCCGAGGCCGAGGGACATGTCTTCCAGGTTGAAGCTTTCGGGAGTCAGGCTGGCCAGTTCGCTCGCCCGCAGACCCGTATTCGCGGCCACCACGTAGAGCATGGCCCGCTCGCTACCGGCGAGCCCGGAGACTACCGCTGGACTGTCTCGTGTCGCCTCGATGAGACGCAAGAAGTCTTCGGGCGAAAGGGCACGTCGCACGAGGCGTCGGTCCTTGGCGGCGTCCTGGGTTTTCAACTCTCCCATCGGGTCGCGGGCGACCCTCTTGGGCACCATCCATCTCGTGAACCCCTTGAGCGAGCGGACATAATGGTTCGACCGCTCGGTGGACATCCCCTCCTTCCGACGATGCTTGAGGTATTGGTTGACCTTCTCGCTGTCGAGGTCGGCGATGTGAAGGAATTGGCAGCCCTCGTGCACCTTCTTAATCTGGCTGACGGTCTCGCGGACATGACGTTCGGTGTTGTCTTTGGCCTCCAAGTGGAGCCGATATTGTACGAGATGATCGGCCAAGGGCGTCCGATTGTGCTCGTCGAACGGATTGACCAGGCCGGCCTCCCCCCGCTCGACCTTCCTGACCAATTCGTCGAGCTTCTGCCGTGCCGCCGTCTTGTCGGTGCAGAGCGGCACCCGGCAAATCCTGCCCTGAGCGTCCTTAAATTGGCCGTACCACTTCCTCGCCCGGGTTCGGAACGGCTTAGCCCCCGGTGTATCTTTCGGGCACTTGCGGCCCTCAGTTGTCTTGTATGCCAGGATTCTCGGCTTGAATAATGAGGCCATGATCACCTCCTTTTAGTTTTGCTATCGTGGTCTGGCCATTGGTCCGCCAGCCCCGGGAAGTCTTCGAGCTTCCAACGGAGGCAGCGGCCGATCCGGACCGGTGGCGGGAGCTTCCCGGCCGACATCAGCCGGTAGATATGTCGTTCCGAGACGACGAGTCTGGAAGCGAGTTGCTTGGTCGTGACGAGGCGTCTGGGTTCCATGAGATCACCAGAATTGTTAGGGCCTACTGGGGTCTGCCGCACCATCCAACTGGCATTGGCCCTACTCGCTGAGGGTCGGAGCTGGGCTTGGTTCGCCGACGGCCCGCACGTTCATCCTGCCGGGCCGTCGGCTTGACAACTCGCGGAATCAGCCGGTTGACGCCTCCGATTCGCTCATTTTGCTCAGCTGCGACTTGAGTTCGTCTGGAAGCTCGGAAGTGGGGATGACAAATTGTGCAGGCACGAGAGCGACCACGTGGAGTTCGCCATCCTCCTCGGCCCAAAAGCTCTGGACGACGGGCGTGTAGTCGCTGAATAGACCTGGCAGGCAATCAGGGTCTCGGTCGTGAACCAAGTCTTCGAGTTGGGATTCAACTGCCGTGAGTGCCAACTGTCTCGCGGAAGCCTTTCCCCTCCTTGCAGCTTTGGAAGCCTTGTCGAAGTGGGCCGGGGTGATGTCGAAGAGCAATTTTGAGGTCATGCCGTCCCCGCTGTCCTGATGGACTTGTAAAGAGTCGAACGAGCGTGTAACCTCCGTTTACCTATATGGTAATCGGCCACGTCGGCTGATTGTGGGCACCTAATAGGTAATCCGTCAAGAACCTATTAGGTAATTTTTTTAAGTGGAGAGGTGGCAATGGGATGGGTGTATCTGCTGAATCGTCGGCTTGATGAGATGAATAGCCGGAGGGCGGCGGAGGGGAGGACTCCGCTCACTTGGGCTGAGGTGGAACTTTTGACCGGCGTGAAGGAAAGCCTGCTGAGAAATCTTGCTTATAACAGCATACTGAGAACCACCAACACGAGGTTTCTGGATTCTCTCTGCCGTTTCTTCGGCTGTGAGATCAGCCAGTTGATTCAACCGGCACCCCGGCAGGCTCCCGGGCCTCCCCAGCAAGATCAGATCGACGGGCTATTGGAGGCGATACGGTCCGGACAACTGGTGTCCGCCGATTTTCACATCGATCGCCTCTATGGTGATGCCGCCGAGGAGTGGTGGCGTGACAATTTGCAAGAAATCCGACCGCCACTCAGGCAGGATCCCAACCAGTAAGACAATTAATTGTGTGGATATCTCAGAGTTCCATGCCGATCAGCTTGGATCGTCCTTGAGTTATGAGGTTCCAGTGCCGTCAGCCAGCCTCCCCGCGAAGCGTCCGTATCAATGAGCTTAAGGAAGCCGAGGTCCAAAGGCTCCCCGGTCGTTTGTGGCGTGTGGCCGGCTATGACGGGCTTAGAGACTGTCCCATAAGGGGGGTCATGCTGTCTCGCGGTAGCAGAACTCGGCGTCCGCCTCGTCGGGCCGGAGCCGGTGGAGCATCAGTTGGATCATCGCCAGCTTGATGAACGCCTCCGACG